>Ga0190275_10000428_pt1 | contig 38116 bp, 25 predicted proteins | sample Popmic550T_FD_133745 | JGI IMG/M metagenome (GOLD analysis project Ga0190275, IMG submission 133745) | Populus adjacent soil microbial communities from riparian zone of Yellowstone River, Montana, USA - 550 T | ecosystem: Environmental > Terrestrial > Soil > Riparian zone > Trees stand | place... | reverse complement strand
CGGCTCCTTCGCCTACACCAACGACATAGCTCTCGGGGAGCGCACCCCCTTCGGCTGGGTCAATAAGCCTGGCATTTCCCGGTCCGCGCACGGACCGCAGCCGACCACCGACATTACGACGGCCGTCGCCAGCCCCAGCTTGTCGCTGTTCGCTCTCGAGTCTGCACAGGTGCTGAAGCTGTTCCCGGAGATGGCTGAGTGGCCGGACAATGCAACGGCACTGTTGCTGCGCAAGTGGGCCGAGCCCCAGTTCGAAGTGTTCGGGCCCACGGACCCCTCACAGGATGTGACTACGCCGCCCGACAGCAACCTTCCGGTCTCTAAGGGGGACCGAGCGTTCGCGGCTGACGGATCTGCGGTCGTCGCGAGCGACCCCGGTACCCGCGGGCTCGCGGGCCCGGGGGACCCGACCAGCGCCCAGTTTGACGACCGCGCTGATGGCGGCGGCAGCGTTTACCTCGACGAGATTGGTGGGCCGTTCACGGACACCTTCCCGGGAGATGACGGGGTGCGTGAGTTGGTCAACGTGTGCACGGGAACGGGCGCGGACCGCACGGAACTACCTTCCGGGCCATGCCCCGATCCGCTGCCGGGCCGGGACGCCCGACTGACGAGTGAGGGCGGCGCGGCTCTGTTCCCCGGCGGGAGCGCAAACCTGTCGCGCAGCGTGATTTCCGCCAACGGGTCGCGGGTCTTCTTTATGAGCCCGGATCCCGCCCTCTCCGGTTTCGGGCCGTCGCAGCTGTTTGTCCGCCAGCGTGGTACCGACGGTCAGGTAAAGGTTCGCTGGATTGCCAGGACCGAGGTTGCCGGCCAGGCGGCGTCGCTGCGCGCGCCCGTGTACTTCGAGGGTGCCTCCAGTGACGGCGACAAGGTGTTCTTCCGCACGACGTCACCGCTGACTGACGATGACCCCAACGATGGCGGCTCCATCACTACCGGCTCGCCAGACCCTCAGTCGTCGGACCTGTACATGTACGACCTGCCTGACGGCCCTGATGGCGACCCGTCGACCCCGGACGCGGATCCCGACGGCGGCGACCTGACGCGAATCTCCGCCGGCCCCACCGGCACCAGCGACTGCAACGCCGGCCAAAACGACAATCCGGGTCAGGGCCCGCTCCGGTTCACTTCCGACGATGCGAGCCGTGCCTACTTCACCTGCGGCGCACCCCTCGCGGGCGCGGCGGCGGCTGAAGGCGCAGCCAGTCAGCCCGGCGGCGACGCGTCGACTACAGAACTGACGAACCTTTACGCCTATGACGCGAACAAGCCCCCGAGCGAGCGGTGGCGGTTCATTGGTCGTCTGGACCGGGGTTCAAACCTGGAGAACTGCGCCACCCAGTCCAAGGGCATCGGCTCCACAATCTCCACCCTCCTGCAGAGCCAGCCGAGTGGCTCCTTTTCCATCAGCGGGGAGAACAATTGTGTGCGCGGCTCGACTGACGGCTCACTTGTCACGTTCTTCACACCTAGTCGGCTGACGGCCGATGACGCCGCCGACGAAACCGCCGACGTCTACGGCTATGACGCCGGGCGCGGTGAACTAACTCGGATATCGGCAGCTCAAGGAGGGCCCGGCGGCCAATACGACTGTGTGCCGGGTCAGCCCGGCTTCGGGCAGTGCAACGGCGATCTCGGAATTGGTCGCGGCCTGACGGCGCTGGAGATGCTGAACGTGGCGACGAATTCCGACGGTGAGCAGCTCGCGTTCTTCCAGAGCAGGCGCCGGCTAGTCGCCGAAGACACCGACGACGCCTACGACGTCTACCAGTGGCGCGCGGGCGAGCTCAGCTTGGTCACGCCCGGCGGCAGCGACCCCGACGGTCAGTTCTACGTCGGCAACGACCGCACGGGCACGAACGTCTACATCGCCACCCGGGATCAGCTGTCCTGGCAAGACAAGGACCGCGTCCTCGACATCTATAGCGTGCGTGTTGGCGGCGGTATCCCCGAGCCCCCGACCCCGGTGTTGTGCGCCGCGCTCGCCGACGCCTGCCAAAGCCCCGGCGCCGGCGCGCCGACCCCGACATCGGGTGCTACGACCAGGCCTACCGGCGGCAACGCCAAGCCCGCGCCTCGGGCGAGCCTGCGCGTGAGCAAGCTCACGCGGTCACAACTGGCTCCCCTGGCCCGCGGCAGGAAGGTCCGCCTCAAGGTGACGGTCACCGCTCGCGGCAAGGTCTCGGTCAGGGGCCGCGGCCGCGTCGGACGCAAGACCCGCACCGTGCTTTCGGGCAGCGCTAACGCCGCTAAGGCCGGCACCGTCCGCGTGACCTTGCGGCTATCAAAGTCCGCCCGTCGTCAGCTGGCTCGCTCGGGCAGGTTGAGGGTCACCCTGTCAGTGAAGTCTTCGGGAGTCTCCAAGGCCGCGACTAGCTCATTCACGCTCACTAAAGCCAAGAAGTCGGCGCGACGAGCCACCGCCCCCGCAATGCGAAACGGACGCTGATCTCGATGACACGGCACAACGACACGGCAGCACCTTTCTCCCCTACGGCGAAGCGCCTGCGCTATCGACGGCTATTGGCCGGCGTTGCGGCGGTCATCGCCGTCGGATTCTCGGCGCCCGCGGCCTACGGGGCGTTCGGCGACGACTTCGGCATCGCCGATGTCAACACGCCGGGGGCGCCGTCCGCGCCCGCGTTCCCCGGAACCAGTGCCTTCTGGGCCGGCACCTGCGACCTGTCAGAGGCCCCGGTGGGACCAGTGACTGGCGGGGTCGGCGATCGCCCATCCACGGTCTGGGCCCCCTTTGGAACCGTTGCCTTCAACGGCGACAGCAAGGCCGTCCCAGCCCCGAACGAGCCCGACAGCTGCATCGACTGGGGGCGCATCCTCGCTAACGACGTCGACCTGTGGCGCTCGCCGCCTTCGTGGCGCCTGCCGGCGATAAACCAGGCGGGCGCGCACCCCGACGGCTCGGCCACAATGTGGTTCCGCCACAGCGTGGAGAAGCCCTACGCGCCAGAGGGGTCGGTCGACAACATCTATGCCGACCTCCCGGCAGGCTTTGTCGGGAACCCGGCGGCCCTGCCCAAGTGCTCTGCGGAACAGTTCGCTAAGAAGCCGCTGGGCTGCCCGCCCGAGACTCAGGTCGGGGTCATCAACCTGTACCTGACCGGTGTCCCCGTCGCGCAGTGGGGCGCTAACTACGGCAACACCAACCACGAGATCCTGCCGGTCTACAACATTGAACCGCGCGAAGGTGAAGTTGCCGAACTAGGCTTCCCGGACGCGGCTGACGGCAACTTCGTCCCCGTGCGGATCACGGCGAAGGCGCGTACGAACGGCGACTTCGGCATCTCGGCCCTGGTTGGTCAGATCCCGGCAGCGCTCCCGCTCTTGGCCCAATCCATCACGCTCTGGGGGACCCCGTGGTCGTCTTCGCACGACGAGTGGCGCACACCCACCGGGGATACTCAATTTGCCCCCGACGGGCCGTCCGGCCCACGGGGCGAGACCCAAACCGGCGGCATCCCCCCGAGCGGGCTTGCTCCCGCGGACCGGGTCTCCTACAGCCCGGCCTGGGGTCCGATCAAGCCCTTCCTGTCGAACCCGACCGAGTGCACCGGAAATGAGCTGACGACAGGCCTGTCCACGGACTCCTTCCAGAACCAGGGCGCGTTCTTGGATGGCTTCCCCGATCTCAGCGACACGGACTGGCAGCACTACGAATCGCCGGCGCCGGCCATCACCGGCTGCGAGAAGGTGCCTTTCGATCCCGCGGCTTCGTTCCAGCCTACGAGCAAGGCCGCCGACGGCCCCTCGGGACTGGCGGCGGACATCACTGTCCCGCAGAACAACCAGCCGCCTGTAAACGTGGCCACCGATCCCGACCCCGACGCGGGAGCGCCCGCGCACTGGAAGTCCGACGACGGCCTGGCGACGTCCCATCTGGACAAGACCGTGGTCAAGCTGCCCAAGGGAATGTCGGTCAACCCCTCGGCGGCCGCCGGCCTCGATGGCTGCTCGGATGCGCAAATGGGCGTGCGAGCTGAAGGCAGCCCCAAGCTGTTCAACAACTCAGAACCCGCGTGTCCAAACGGTTCCAAGATCGGGACCGTGGAGGCGACGAGCTCGTTGCTCGAAGGTTCCCCGAACCTGACCGGCGACGTCGTGCTCGGGACCCCGAAGTCGACCGACCCCCAGAGCGGCGAAATGTTCCGGCTGTTCCTGGTGCTTCGCAACAAGGAGCGGGGCCTGCTAGCCAAGATCTATGGCTCGGCGGTGGCCGACCCCAACACCGGCCAGCTGACGGCGACGTTCGACAAGAACCCGCGCGTGCCTGTTCAGAACATCAAGGTCAACCTCAAGGGCGGCGACCGCGGGCTCATGGCTAACCCCCAGGCCTGCGGAGAGAAGTCAACAGCGTCGACGTTCTCGCCTTGGTCCGCTGCCCACAATGGCGGCGGCGCGGTCAAGAGCCTCACCGACGCCTTCTCCATTGCCGGGGACTGCTCGCGACGGTTCACCCCCGGCCTGCAGTCGGGAATGGACAACCAGCGAGCCCGCGGGACCGGAGCATTCAGCTTCACGTTTACTCGCGGCGACGGCGAGCAGTGGATCAACAACCTGACGGCGACACTGCCGACGGGACTGCTGGCCAGCGTCCGCGGTGTGCCGCTGTGCAAGTCCGCACAGGCTGCCGCCGGCACATGCGACCCCGGTTCGCGCATCGGCACTGTCGATGCTGCCGCGGGCTCGGGGACGCCCTTCGTACTGGAGAAGAAGGGCACGGCCTACTTGACCGAGGGCTACAAGGGCTGCGCCTACGGTCTGTCCGTTGTCGTGCCAGTCGAGGCGGGCCCCTTCAAGGGCAGCCTCGCGCTCTCGCCCATCGTCGTTCGACAGGCCTTGTGTGTGGATCCGACGGATGCCCACGCGACCGCGGTCAGCGACCCCTTGCCGATCATCCATCACGGCATCCCGCTCCGGGCGCGGTCGGTGACTGTTCGAGTTGACCGCAGCAAGTTCATGCTCAACCCCTCCAACTGCGAGGCCAAGAAGGTTTCTGCCGCATTCGGCTCGCCGGACGGTGCTGGCGCGCTCGCGGCGACACCGTTCCAGGCGGCTAGCTGCGCGGCCCTGCCCTACAAGCCGAAGATTGGGATCGCGCTCACCAACAAGACGCAGACCAAGGACGGCGAGCACCCGGGCGTGAACGCCACCGTCACCCAGGCGCCGGGTGAGGCCGGGATCAAGAAGGCCAAGGTCAGCCTTCCGCTGGCGCTCGCACTCGACCCAGACAATGCCCAGGCGCTGTGCGAGTACGAGGACGGACTGAAGATCAACTGCCCGAAGACGTCGATCGTCGGGCGGGCGACAGCGGAATCACCGCTGCTGAACCGTCCGCTGACGGGCCCCGTCTACTTCGTCAAGAACATCCGCATCAACAAGTTCGGCCGCCGAGTGCGGACGCTGCCCACGCTCCTAGTCACCCTACGTGGTGAGATCGCCGTGAACCTGCGGGCGACCAGCGACGTCGATAAGAAGAACCGGTTGGTGAACACGTTCGATGACGTGCCCGACGCTCCGATCTCTCGGTTCCGTCTGAACATCAACGGAGGCAAGAACGGCATCCTCGTCGTCACGGGCAAGCAGGACATCTGCAAGCGCCTGGACGCCGCGGAAGCGGAGACCGATGCCCAGAGCGGTCGCCGAAGCGACTTCGACATCGACCTCTCCACACCCTGCGGGCTGGCGGTGTTGTCTCGCTCCTACAGCTCGCGCTCGGTGAAGCTGCGTATTGGCGGGGTCGGTGCCGGCAGGGTCACGGTTTCGGGCAAGGGCATCAAGAAGACGTCCAAGCGGCTGAAGTCGGCTGCGTCCTTCACGACTGTGAGCGCGAAGCTCACGAAGAGCGGCCGCCGTTTGCGCAAGCGCGGCAAGGCAATCAAGGTCAAAGTCGCTTACCGCCCCGCGGGATCGAAGAAGACCCGGACCGCGGTCTCGCCTAAGGCCAAGAAGAAGACGGCCAAGAAGAAGAAGAGGTAGCTGGGCTTGAGTACTCCTTCCCGGCACCGGGAGAGAGGGCTCAGGGCCTGCGGGCTCGCCGGCGCCATAGCTCTTGCGGTCGTGCTTGCGGGGAGCTCTGGCGGTTGCGGGGGCGAAGATAGCAACGGCTCCGGCTCCGCCGCCAAGGCCAAGACCGCTGAGGAAGCGACGACGGCGCCTGCTGCCGGCCGCCCCAATTCGAACGCCGCCGTCAGCCCACAGGAGCGCCGCGACGCCAATCGCGTCCGTCGAACCGTCAACCAGATGTACGGGGCCGTGGGCCGCAAAGATGGCCGCTCGCTATGCGGACTCATGACCAAGTCCGATCGCAATGCCACCGCCCGCTACACCACCTCCAAGAACTGCGAGGAGGGCGCGAAGAAGCTGATGGCCCGTGCCAGGAACAAGGGACTGCCGCAGATCGTGGGCGTGAACGTGGCGGGCGATCGCGCTACCGCCACCGTCCGGTTTGGCAAGCGGGCCGCAACCACGGTGCCAATGGCCCGCGAGCGCGGCGCTTGGAGGATTGCGGGCAACACCCCGGCTAAGCCCGTGAAGCCTGAGAAGGACTAGCTAGTGAGGAAACGCCTCTCCGCCCTGAGCACTGCCTTGTTAGCGGGAGGCGTGCTGGCCTTTACCGGTTGCGGTGGGGGCGATGACGACAAGCCCGAGCGGGCGTCCACCGCCAAGGCCGAAACCGGACCCACGGCGTCAGGGACGAGTCCCAACAACCGTCGGACGCCGGCCGAGACCAAGCGCGCGACCGCTCGTCAGCGGGCGTCGGCCAAACGCGCTAACGACCGCCGCCGTGCGGCCGCTCGCAAACGCGCTGCCGGCACGCCCACATCGCGCGAGAGCAAGCAAGCCAGCGCGTCCACGGAAAGGCTGTACAGGGCGGTGCGTTCCGGCGACGGCGCTGGCATCTGCCGCCAGCTCTCGGGCGCGGCTCGGCGCAGACTCACCAAAGCCACCGACCAGCCCACGTGCGTCGATGGCATCGTCGGCGCAGCAAAGCAGGGCCGGGGCGCTCGCCGAGGAAAGGTCACCGCTTTGTCGCTGCAGGGCAAGAAAAAGGCGACCGCCACCGTCACGTTCGGCGGCGGCGCCACCGGCAGGGTGCTCTTGGTCAAACAGGGCGGCGACTGGAAGGTCGACGAGTTCACAGTGCCCGCACCAGCATCCGCCGAGAAGCAATAGCCCTCCGACAGGAACTGAGGCGTCGGCCGCCGCACGACAGGGGCTAAGCCAGGGAGACTCGCCCGCGTCAGTCCGCAGACACGGCTATCCGAGCCACGGGGCCCACAGCGCGAGCAGCTGGTCGGCAATCTCTTCGGCGTCAGGTGGCTGGGGCGAGCTGGCCCAGCGCACGGCGACTTCGGCGAGGCCTCCGGCGACCATGGTCCCCAGCATGGCGGGCGGATCCTCGTGCTCGGTTGCGGCGGCGGTGGTGATACCCCGGCTGACGTTTTGAATCAGCTGCTCGCGGCGTGCTTGACCGGCTCGTCCGAGCGTGCCGATGTCACGCAGGGCGACGCGCGCGAGGGCCGGCTCGGCGCTGAGGCAGAGCAGCACCTGCGTCACCACGGCTCGGGGTTCGCCGTCTCGGGCGGCGGCATCGGTACGGGCCGAGACGGCCTCCACGCCCCGATCCACCGCCGCCAGTAGGCAGGAGTCGACGTCGGCGAACTCCGCGAAAAAGGAGTCGTGTGGCTCATCGGCACGGCGGCAGATGGCCTCGACGGTAAGCTCGTCCGCGCCTCGCTCGGCTGTTAGAGAGATGGCGGCGATCTCGAGTCGGCGGCGGGCCGAATCGGGTGGGGGCCAGGCGGGTGTGGGAGCTGTGTTTACCAAGCGGCAGGACATCGGTGACGGTGCCAGACACCCTACAGTTTCTGAAAACGTGCGTATTCCTATGGTGTGTTTGGAAACACAGTCGGTGCCTGTTATAGAGCGCAAAATGGCAGATACGTCGCACTTGCCATGAGAGAACATGTAGTTTATGGTCGCCCTCCTGGCCCAAGCGGCGCACCCACGCCGGGCTAGGGGGAGAGGACTCGATGAACATTCAGTCTGAGGCGGTCGGCCCGACGCCCGTCACGCGCACAACCTCGCCGTGTCGGCCGGTGTTGGTTCCGCCGGAGCTGCCCGGGTCAAGCCCGCAGCTGGCTGCCATCGCCCGCCGCTGCGCAATGCTTGTGGGGGACACCGCGCTGGCGTGGGTGCCTAGGGCGGCTAGCGGAGAGTTGACCGGCTCCGAGCCCCGGCCGGCGGCGCTCGTCCCGGCGGCGTGCGACGGCCGCGATCCAGTGGAGCGCCGGCGCCTGCGTCAAGCACTCGCGGCCACCGAAGCCCGGACAGACGACCGTTGGATCGACCAGGTGCGTGACCGCCTGACATCGGTGCGCATCGCGGCGATGTCCTGGCGGGACCTTGGCCTCTCGGCCCCTCATCGCGCAACTGGCGACGTCAGCCTGCTGTGCTTGCCGGTTCTCAACGCCGGACAGCTACAGGCCGTTGTCGCGATCATCCGCGGCCCCGGGCGGCTTGCCTTCACGCTTCGCGACTCACTCACCGCAGCGCGGGCGGCAGCTCCCGACGGCGCCAGCGGAGAGGGCGGCCCCGAGCTATCGCGGGTCGCCGAGCGGGCGGCGATTTGCACGACCGACCTCGACGGCGATGTGACCTACGTGAGTACGGCTGCGACTGAGCTGTTTGGGCGCCCGGCCGGCGCCCTCCACGGCCAGCCCCTATCCGCGCTCGTGGATGAGGTACCCGAGATGCTCGACGGGACTTTCGCCGTGCACGCCGAGCGCTGCGATCGCCGGCTGGTAACCGCGCGGGGTGCGGACTCCCGGTGGCTCGACACGATCTCTCAGCCGCTGCTCGACGATGCCGGCCGGCGCACGGGAACGCTAATTACGTTCGTCGACGTGAGCACCCGGCGGGCGGCCGAAGGCCGGGCGCGGGCGCGGGTGCCGGTGCGTCTGCGCCCGCGCGGCGGCCCTCAACCCTTGCGCTGACGCCTGCGAGGCCGCTCGAGCTCGGCCGCTGCTGCCTCGGGGCCCAGGAAGGGCAGCACACAGATGAACATCAACTCCGGCACGCGATCGGGGAGCTGCTCGGCGCGGCCGCCGGCTACCTCGCGGTAGATGATCTCGCTGATTCCACCGACCATGCTCACGGCGGTCAGCGGGGGGAGGTCGAGATCTACCTCGAGCCGTCCCGCATCGAACATCTGGGCCAGGCCCTGGACGGCCTCGTTGCGAAAGTCCACGGCCGTTGGTCCGGCGGCGAGTACCTCGACGAAGCACGTGCGTGCCACGGCTGGGTCGAACGCGAGCGAGGACAAGAGGGCGGTCATGCCGGCGCGCAGCCGGTCGGGCCAGGCGTCGTGGGCGTCGAAGGCCTCGAGGGTGACCGTGAGCAGCCGCGCGAAGGCTCGCTCGTAGGCGGCGATGAAGCATCGCTCCTTGTCTTCGAAATGCTCGTAGAACGTCTTCCGCGAGACCCCAGCACGGGCAATCACCTCGGAGATGCGGGCGGCGTGGTAGCCGTGGGCGCCGACGGCCTCGGTGATGGCGTCGAGGATTCGCCCGCGTTGGGACTCTTCGACGCGTTCGGGTGTCAGGCCGTGGCGGCCTCCGGGGATCTGATCCGGGCGCCGCTTGGCGGTGACGCGCCGGCTGGCGGTGTCGCGGCTACGGGCCATGTGGGGGCTCCCGCACGAAACCAGGCCCCTGTCGGGGGGGTCGCGATCCCCGCTGGAATGGCAAAAGCGTGCGAGCTTCCTGCACGGGTCGAGTCTACTGGAGTTCGTAGACTCCAGGGTCTCTATCAGGCCACTTCCTGAACTGCGAAACCGTCGGCGCTATGCGGGGACCAAGGCTCCGATCTGCGCCTCGATCAGGGCGGGCGCCAGCATCGGCAAGACCTCGACCTCACCCCGGTCGATCGGGGCATAAATCACCTCGTGAACTCCGCCAACGAACGCCTGCCCGGCGAGCGCTGCCATCCCCGGTCGCGGATGGTCGTCCGCGAGCGCGGTCGCCGTCATCACCGCGAGTGTCTCCATTGTGCGTGCCCGGTGGTTGCGAGCCTGCTCGCCGGCGGCGAGCACCTCGACGATGAAAGCCCGGGCGATCAGTGGGTTGTCCGCACAGAAGCCCAGTAGCGCCGCCAAGCCGGCCTCAATCCGTTCCCGCGCTCCCGTGAAGGAAGTGGTTGCCGTGCGAACGAGCGAGAAGACGTGGGTGGTGGCCTCGTCGTAGGCCGCCAAGTAGCAGTCTTCCTTGTCGGTGAATAGCTCGTAGTAGGTCCGTCGCGAGATCACCGCGTGGGCGAGCAACCGGCGCACGGTGGTGTCGGCGTAACCCACCTGGCCGACTACTTCGGCCATCGACCTCAAGAGGCGGTCGCGTTGCGCGGCACGCACTTGCTCCGCCGCCAGTCCATTTGGCCCGCCACGCAACTTGATGGAGGCGAGCTCCCAGAGCATGCGCCTTCAGGCTAGAGACACTGGCGTCTCTACGCAACCGGAAACCGCTGGTTTACAGCCGCGAGTTCCGGTGCTGGCGCTTAGCTCCCGCGACCACGGCATCCGAACCTTTGATTGGCGCGCCCACCCCCGGCGTCGCTTGTACGAAGCAGGCGTCCAGAAACGTCGGCTGCTTCATGGGACGAGGTCGCCATAGGGCGGCCGTAACGCGAGATCAACATGCTTGCCAACGCCCTACAGCCCATTATCCAAGCGTCACGAGCCATGCTGGGACGGTCGAGGGGCCCGCCTGCATCGCTGACGTCGCACGCCCTTGCTTGACAAATAAGAAACTCCGGGTTTACGGTGGCCGGAGTATTTGGAAAACCTCATGTCTACGAACGTCTCTCTCGGGTGGCGGTTGTGGCCGAGGAATCGGGCCGAGCCTCGCCGAGGTGGTCGCCCCGACACACGCATTCCGTTCGAGAGGGAGAACTTGATGAGGAACCGCATCGGCGCGCTTGCCGCGTCGCTGTCCAGGCTGACCCAGGGCACAATCGGTGCCCTGCCGACCACCGGTCCCGCGGTCACGCCTGTCTCCTCGCTCCCCGGTCAAGGGAGTAGTGCGCCCGCAAGTCGGCGGATCGTCCTGTTCGTACTCGCCGCGTTGATTGCGGGTGGCGTGCTCGCCGCGGTTGCGCAGGCAGCTCCCAAAGCCGCGATCGATGTGTTCGATGCCGGCTCTCCGCCCGCAGGCGTTGCCGTCAACCAGACCTCTGGGGACGTGTATGTCGTCGACGCGGGCGCGGACGAGATCGAACGCCTCGACGCGGACGGGGACCCGATCTCCACGTTCGGGGGGTCGGGTAGCGCCGAAGGCCAGTTCGCGTTCAGCGGAGCCAACGCTGGGGTCGCGGTAGCGCCCGACGGTTCGGTCTACGTGGCCGACACCTACAACAACCGGATACAGAAGTTCGATCCCGATGGCACGTTCGAGTTCACCTTCGGCCTCGACGTCGACCCCGGCAACCCCGGCTTCGCGGTCTGTACGAGCGGGTGTCAGGCCGGTGCCGACATCGATGGCGCCGCCGACGGAGAATTCGCTGCCCCACTGGGTGTGGCGGTTGACCCGTCGAACGGCGATGTGCTGGTGGCTGACACCAACCACAACCGCATTCAGCGCTTCGACTCCTCCGGCGCGTACCTCTCGCAGTTCGATGGCGCCGGCGAGGACGGCGGCCAAGTCGTTGCTCCATACCGGCTCGCGGCTGACTCGACCGGGAACGTGTACGTAATCCCGGACCTAAGCTCGGGCGAGCCGGCGAAGAAGTTCAACTCCTCCGGGGCCTTTGTAGAAACCGTGAACCAGGCTCCGAACGCTCCGTCAGCCGTGGCCGTCGACCCGGTGAGCGATCACGCGTTCATCGTCCAGGCCCACTACGGGCCACAGGGCGACATCGATGGTTCGGAGGTGGTAGAGATCGACTCCGACGGTGCGTTGGTCGAGACCCACGTGACACCTGCCCCGTACTACGTGCCCGGCCTTGCGGTGCGGTCCTCGACCGGCCAGATCTACACGCCCGACTACTCCGCCAATCGCGTTTTCGTCTTGGATGACCCCACGCAGACCGCGACGGTCGAGGCGACGACCGCCATCACTTCGCGCACGGCCACCCTCAACGGCACGGTGAATCCCGGCGGCGGCCTGCCCAAGGGCTACCACTTCGAAGTTTCCCCTGATGGCGGGGTGACGTGGACCTCATTCCCCGAAACCGATGTCGACGTCGGCGATGGCACCAGCGACATCGAGGTTTCCCAGCCCGCGACCGGGCTCCAACCTGGCGGCAGCTACCAGGTCCGGCTGGTCGTCTCCAACGAGTTCGGCTCCACCGTAATCTCGACCGGCACGGCCGGCGACTTCACCACCGAGCCCGAGCCCCCGAACGCGGCGACCCTGGAGGCGAACCAGCTCCGCGCCACCGGCGCGCAGCTGCTCGCCGAGATCAACCCCAACAACACGCCGACTACCTACTACTTCGAATACGGTGAGACCGCCGCCTACGGAAACCGGGTGCCGGTCGGTCCCGACGCCAGTGCCGGCTCCGGCGGAGACCCGCTTACCGTCGCCCAGCAGCTCAACGGCCTCGACCCCGACACCGAATACCACTACCGAGTCGTTGCCACCAACACCGCCGGCACGACCGAGGGCGCCGACGTCACCTTCCGCACTCGCCAAGCCACGACCGCACCCGCCGGCCGCGGGTTCGAGCTCGTCTCCCCCTCGTACAAAGAGGGTGGCCAGGGCCTAGGGTCCTGGTACGGCGGACCCGACGCGGTCGGATTCGTCGGCATCGCCGGTCAGCAGGAAGAGCGGTTCGCGTTGGCCACCGCCAACGGGAACGTCCTCGGTGGCGGCGGTGCCTTCGCCTTCATCGATGACTGGGCGTTCGGCGAGCGCACAGCGGCTGGCTGGGCCCATCGCCCGGTGGTCACCAAGACCGCTCACGGTACGCAGGCGATAGTGGATCTGAAAATGAGCGCCGCCACCCCCGACTTCTCGCTGACGAGTTGGGGAGCGGGCGCCCACACGCTGAAACTGTTCCCGGAGATGGAGAACTGGGACGAGTCCACGGTCGGAAACGCCCTGCTGATGCGACAGTGGGCGGGACCGGGCTGGGAGCTGTTCGGCCCCACCGCAGAGTCGCAGGGACACGGCGGTGAGGGGACCGTGGGCGATGGCGTGAAGGCGGTTGCTGCCGATGGAAGCGCTATCGCCTCCGAGAGCCGCAGCTCGCGCCCCCTGGCCGGGCCGGGCGACCCGGCAGAGGACGTCACCGACGTCGGCCCTGCCGGGCCCGCCGATGACCCGAAGAACATCTATCTCGATGACATCACCGGACCGTTCTCGGATGTGTTCCCGGGTGACGATGGTGTGCGCCAACTCGTCAACGTATGCACGGAGGGGACGGTGCTTCCGTCCGGCCCGTGCGCCGCGCCCGCACCCGGTCGTGATGCGCGGCTGGTCCACCCCGGCGGCGCAACCCTGGTGGCCCCTGGCGTCCAGTCCCCGCCTAAGAACGCAATGTCGGCCAACGGCACTCGCCTGTTCTTCATGAGCCCCGACAACGGCCCCGGCCAGCCAGACCACGGGCCGGCGCAGGCCTTCATCCGCCAGCGCGGCACCGACGGGGAGGTCCTGACGCGCTGGATCTCTCAGAGCGAGATCGCGGGCCAAGCCGCGTCGCTGCGCGCGGGGGTGACCGTCCAGGGAGCGTCCCGCAATGGGGACAAGGTGTTCTTCTCCACGATCTCTCCGCTGACTTCCGACGACCCCAACGGCGGCGACTCCGTCACCACCGGTCAGCCCAATCCCGAGTCCTCGGACCTGTACATGTATGACCTCCCGGATGGGCCCGACGGCGACCCCGCGACCCCGGACGCAGACCCCGCCGATGGCGAGCTGACGCGCATCTCCGCCGGACCCTCGGGCGACGCCGATTGCAATACCCAGATAGGCACTCTGCGCTATTCCGCGCAGGATGCTTCGCGGGTGTACTTCACATGCGCGGCGCCCATACCCGGGGCGGCGGCTCCTTCAAACGGGACGATCACCGCTCCCGGTGGCACGGTCGATGACACAGCGGCCTCGAACCTCTACTCGTTCGACTCGAGTCGGCCAGCCCCGGAGCGCACGCGGTTCGTCGCACGGCTGCCTCGAACAAGCGCTTTGGGTGCGTGTGCGACCTCGCAACTGGGGGAGGGGTCCCATCTCGCCGCGAACCCGGGCGGGACCGGTTTTAACCTTACGCTGAGCGGGGCCAATAGCTGCGTGCGCGGCGCTGACGACGGCACATTCGTGACCTTCTTCACGGACGGACGCCTCACCAGCGACGACCCCGACGGGTCCAGCGGCGACATCTACGCCTACGACGACGCGCGCGGAGAGTTGACGAGGATCACCGCCCCCCAGGGCGGACAGGGGGGTGCCACTGATTGCGTGCCGGGCCAGTCGGGGAGCCCGCAGTGCTACGGCGACAACGGCATTGGCAAGGGGCCGATGTCGCTGGAGATGCTCAACGTGGCCTCCGGCTCCGACGGCGAGAAAGCCGCCTTCTTCGAAAGCAAGAGCCAGCTCGTGGCGCAGGACACCGACACCGCTTACGACGTCTACGAATGGCGAGCCGGCGAGCTGACGCTCCTCACCCCCGGTGGTTCGGACCCCGACGGGCAGTTCTACGTCGGCAACGATCGCACCGGCCAAAACGTCTACTTCGCGACCCGCGACCAGCTCACCTGGCAGGACAAGGACCGCGTCCTCGACGTCTACACCGCCCGGCGCGGCGGCGGCATCCCCGAACCGCCCGTGCCGGCGGCGTGCGCCGCACTCGGTGACGGCTGCCAGGGCCCCGGCGGGGCTCCACTCGGGGCCAGAAACGAGACAACGAAACCCGGCGGCGGCGATGCGGCCCCGCCCGCGCGCGCCACCGTGCGCGTCAAGAAGCCGACCCGCTCTCAGCTCGGCCCGTTGGCACGCGGCAAGAAGGTCAAAATCAAGGTCACAGTCACCCGCCCCGGCCGCGTCAGCATCAGGGGCCGCGCCCGCGTTGGCGGACGGACGAAGACAGTCCTCTCCGGGAGCGCGAGGGCATCCAAGCCCCGAACCGTTGAGGTCACGGTCCGGCTCTCGCGGGCCGCCCGCACGCAACTGCGTCGGGCCCGGAAGTTGCGGGTCTCGCTCGAGGTCCGCGCCTCCGGAGTGAGGAAACCCGTAACGAGCTCGATCACTCTGACCAAGCGCAAGGCCTCGTCACGACGAGCCACCGCCCCAGCAACGCGGACTGGGCGCTGAACGCCGTGACGACGAAGGAGACAAAGATGACGGCGTTCGCCTCTGCCCGTAGGTCCATCCGCCGCCGCATGCTCGTCGTCCTGTTGACGGTTGGGGTGCTCGGGGTCTCGGTCCCCGCGGCCCAGGCTGCCTTCGGCGATGATTTCGGGATTAACGACGTGAACGTGCCGGGTGCGCCGACCGCGCCGGCGTTCCCCGGCACGAGCGCCTTCTGGGCGGGTACGTGTGACACCGCGACCGCGCCGATCGGTCCCATCCCGGGCGGGGTAGGTAGCCGGCCCGACAAGGTCTGGGAGCCCATCGGCGGCGGATCGTCCGGTACCCAGCAAGTGAACGCCCCGGAGTTCCCGGACCACTGCATCGACGTCGGCCGCATTCGTGCCGGCGATGCTACGTTGTGGGAGGAGCCTCCTGCGTGGCGCCTCGCGCCGGTGAACCAAGCCGGCGCGCATCCGGACGGGACCGCGACCATGTGGTTTCGTCGCGCCGCCGACAAGCCCAACGCTCCGGACGGGGCGGTCGACAACATCCATGCCGAGCTTCCGGCGGGATTCGTCGGCGACCCCACGGCAACCCCCCGGTGCACGCAAGAGCAGTTCGCCCACAGACCCGTTCGCTGCGGGCCCGAGACCCAGATCGGCGTCATTAATCTCTACCTGACGGGGGTTCCCTACGGCGTCGGCGGGGTCGCCAACTACGGAAGCTCGAACGAGGAACGCCTGCCCGTCTACAACCTCGAGCCGCGGCACGGCAACACCGCCGAATTCGGCTTTCACAACGCCAGCGACGCGGACGCGACCACGGTCCGAATAACGGCGAAGGCACGGACCAACAGCGACTTCGGTGTCACCGCGTTCGCGACCCAGATTCCAGCTGCGCTGCCGCTGCTCGCGCAGTCGATCACGCTGTGGGGGACGCCGTGGGCGGCTTCCCACGATCTTTGGCGTGCGCCGCAGGGCTTCAGGGCCTCCGACTATCCCGCTGACATTTCGCCGTCGCGGCAGGCCGGCGAGATCCCGGCCGGGGGCCTTCCCGCTTCGCTTCAGCGGAGCTACGACCCGTCTTGGGGTCCGATCAAGCCTTTCCTGTCGAACCCGACCGAGTGCAGTGGCAGCGAGCTGACCACTGGCCTGTCGACCGACTCCTTTGAGCATCCTGGGGCGATGTTCGACGGGTTCCCGGATCTCAGTGATCCGGACTGGAGGCACTATGAGTCGCCGGCGCCGCCGATCACCGGATGCGAGAAGGTGCCGTTCGATCCAGCCGCGAGCTTCCAGCCGAGCTCCAAGGCCGCTGACGGCCCGTCGGGGCTCAATGCTGACATCACGGTGCCGCCCAACGACGAGCCGCCGGCCGATGTCGCGACCGATCCCGACGACGCCACTGGCGCGCCCGCACACTGGAAGTCCGACGCCGGTCTCGCCACGTCCCACCTGGACAAGACGGTCGTGAAGCTGCCCGAGGGAATGTCGGTCAACCCCTCGGCAGCAGCTGGTCTCGAGGGCTGCTCGGACGCGCAAATGGGCGTACGCGCGGACGGTAACCCGAAGCTGTTCAACAACTCCGAGCCCGCGTGTCCAGACGGGTCGAAGATTGGCACGGCCGAGGCGACGACGCCACTGCTCGAAGGCAGCCCGAACCTGACCGGCGATGTCGTGCTCGGCACGCCGACGTCGATCGACCCCCAGTCCGGGGAGATGTTCCGTCTGTTCCTGGTGCTGCGAAACAAGGACCGGGGTCTTCTGGCCAAGATCTACGGCTCGGCCGTTGCCGACCCAAAGACCGGCCAGCTTACGGCGACGTTCGACAAGAACCCGCGCGTGCCCGTGGAGAACATCAAGGTCAACCTCAAGGGCGGCGACCGCGGCCTGTTCGGAAACCCACAGTCGTGCGGGGCCAAGACCACGGCGTCGACGTTCTCGCCCTGGTCTGCGGCCCACGGCGCCGGTGGCAGCGTCAAGAGCTTGGCCGACTCGTTCACCGTCGCCGGTGATTGCGCCGGCCGCTTCACGCCCGCCGTCCAGTCGGGCATGAGCAACCAGCGCGCCCGCGGAACCGGCACCTTCAACTTCACCTTCACCCGCGGGGACGGTGAGCAGTGGATCGACAAGCTGACGGCCACGCTCCCGACGGGCCTCCTGGCCAGCGTCAAGAACGTGCCGCTGTGCAAGTCCGCTCAGGCCGCCGCCGGTACCTGCGACCCCGGGTCGCGAATCGGCACTGTCGACGCCGCCGCGGGCTCTGGCACGCCCTACGTACTCGAGAAGAAGGGCACCGCGTACCTGACCGAGGGCTACAAGGGCTGTGCCTATGGCCTCAGTGTCGTGGTCCCGGTCGAGGCTGGCCCGTTCAAGGGCAACCTCGCCTTGAGTCCGATCGTGGTCCGCCAGGCATTGTGTGTGGATCCGACGGACGCGCATGTGACGGCGGTCAGCGACCCCTTGCCGATCACCCACCACGGCATCCCCCTCCGGGTCCGCAGCGTCACCGTGAGCGTGGACCGAAGCCGGTTCATGCTCAACCCGAGCTCCTGCAAGGCCAAGCGCGTGTCCGCCGTCTTCGGGTCGCCGGCTGGTGCCGGCGCTCTCGCGGGCACGCCCTTCCAGGCGGTGGCCTGCGGGTCCCTGCCCTACAAGCCGAAGATCGGGATCGCGCTGACGAACAAGACCCAGACCAAGGATGGCGAGCACCCGGGCGTCAACGCCACGGTGACGCAGGCGCCGGGGGAGGCAGGGATCAAGAAGGCCAAGGTAAGCCTGCCGCTGGCGCTGGCTCTGGACCCCGACAACGCCCAGGCCCTGTGTGAGTACGAGGACGGGCTGAAGATCAACTGCCCGAAGACTTCGATCGTGGGCAGGGCGACAGCGGAGTCGCCGTTGCTGAACCGTCCGCTCACCGGGCCCGTCTACTTCGTCAAGAACGTGCGCATCAACAAGTTCGGCCGCCGCGTCAGGACGCTCCCGACGCTCTTGGTCACGCTCCGTGGCGAGATCGCGGTCAACCTCCGCGCGACGTCCGATGTGGACAAGCAGAACCGGCTCGTGAACACGTTCGACGATGTGCCCGACGCGCCGATCTCACGGTTCCGTCTGAACATCAACGGGGGCAAGAACGGCATCCTCGTGGTCACAGGCAAGCAGGACATCTGCAAGCGCCTGGATGCGGCCGAGGCCGAGACCGATGCCCAGTCCGGCCGGACCCGGGACTTCGACATCGACCTCTCCACCCCGTGCGGGCTGGCCGTGCTCTCGAGGTCCTACAGCTCCAAGTCCGTGAAGCTGCGCATCGGCGGCGTCGGTGCCGGCAAGGTCACGGTCTCTGGCAAGGGCATCAAGAGGACGAGCAAGCGGCTGAAGTCCGGTGCCTCGTTCACGACCGTGACGGCAAAGCTGACTAAGACCGGCCGTCGCCTGCGCAAGCGGGGGAAGGCAGTCAAGGTCAAGGTCGCTTACCGCCCCGCGGGCTCGAAGAAGACCCGCGTCGCCACCTCCCCCAAGGCCAAGAAAAAGTCCGCCAAGAAGAAGACGAAGGGTTAGTAGAGATTGGGTTCTCCTTCCCGACCGGGGGATCGAGCGCACGTCACGAGAGCCGCTGCCAGCACGCTCGTCATAGCGGCCGCGGTCGCGACGGGGCTGGGGGGATGCGGGGGAGATGACGACAAGAGCCCGGATAGGGCCGGGCAGGCGACGACCACCGAGAGCGCAACCGCCCCGACCGCGGCCGGCCGCCCTCAGCCGCAGAAGCAGAAGCTGAGCCCCAAGGAGCGGCGCGATACTAGGGAGATCAGGCAGACTGCCCGTCAGCTCTACGGCGCGGTCGGGCGCAAGGACGGCCGCTCTATGTGCGGGCTGATGACCAAGTCCGACCGCGACGCCACCGCTCGCTACACGACCTCGAGGACCTGCGAGGAGGGCGCGAAGAAGCTGATGATCCGCTCCAAGGCCAGGGGCGTGCCAACGATCGTCGGCGTGAATGTCGCCGGCGGCCGCGCGACCGCCACCGTCCGCTTCGGCGATGGGCCCGTGACTGCCGTGCCCATGGCCCGTGAGGACGGAGAGTGGAAGATCGCGGGCAACACCCCGGCCAAGCCCAAGAAGAAGGGGGACTAGGGATGCGGGTCCACGCCTCGGTCGCTGCCGCGCTTGCCGTGGGCGTGTTGGCCTTCGTCGGCTGCGGCGGCGGGGACGAGAACGAGCCCGACAGGGCCTCGGCCACGAAGACCACCGAAACCGGCCCCACGGCCGCGGGGACGACCGGCCCCGACAACCGGCGAACCCCCGCTGAGACGAAGCGGGCCACCGCCCGGCAGCGCGCTTCGAACGAGCGAGCCACTGCGCGGCGCCGCGCAGCCGCCCGCAGACGGGCCGCGCGCGGACCCACGGCCCGGGAGAGCAAGCGCGCGAGCGCATCCACGACGCGTTTGTATGGTGCCCTGCGCTCCGGCAACGAGGCTGCGATCTGCGGCCAACTCTCGGACACAGCCCGCCGACGACTCACCAAAGCCACCGGCGAGCCCACTTGCACCGAGGCGATCGCGGGAGCGGCACAGCAGGGTCGCCGCGCCCGCGATGCCAAGGTCACGACCGTCTCCCTTCAAGGCAAGGGCGAGGCCACCGCCACCGTCGTGTTCGCGCGCGGCGCCACCGGGCGTGTGCGCCTGGTGAAGCAACGCGGCAGCTGGAAGGTCGACGAGTTCTCACTGCCCGCACCGGCCGGAAGCAAGAAGCCCCAAGACAAGAACTGAGGTCGCCGGTAGCGCCCTCGTGCCATACCAAAGCGCATCGTGCGCTTTGGTCGGGCGCCTCAAAGCCTCCTCCCCGATGACAGCCCAGGCCCAGTACTTCAGCGAATAGAGTCACCTGCGTTTACGATATGAGGGTGTCGGCATCCACCGCTATGGCTCGCATCGAAGCGGTGGTCTCTAAGCGCCGACGGCTGGTTCTCGTCCTCTGGGTGCTGGCGCTATTGGCAGCCTTGCCGTTCGCGGTCAGACAGGAGGACGGGCTCACCGGGGGCGGGTTCGCGGTCGCTGGCTCAGACAGCGCCCAGGTTGAAGAGCTCCTACAGCGAGGCGTGCCCGCCGACCAGCGCGGGGTCGTGCTCGGCGCGGCCCTGGTCCGCGACTCCAACGCCTCACCGGCCGATATTCGCTCGGCTGTACGCGACCTGCGCCGGGCCGTCGCCGCTACCCCCGGCGTGACCCTGCCCTCGACCTCGGTCGACATTGCCCGCTATACGGCCCGTAAGCGTCCGCGCGACCCCGTCCTGGTCCCGCTCGTGACCTCCGCCGACGAGTACCGTGCCCCCGACGTCGCTTCCGACCTGCGCGAGCGCCTGGACATCGCCGACGGCTACGACCAACGTGGCGTGTCCATGCACCTCGTGGGCCAGGGGGCACTGTGGGCAGGGCTCCTCGACCTGACCAAGCACGACCTGCGTCAAGCGGAACTGCTCGGCTTCCCCGCCGTCGCGCTGATATTGCTGGCTGTCTTCGGCTCGATCGCCGCGGCCCTGCTTCCCCTGACCGTTGCGGCGCTAGCGGTGGTCATAACCGGGGCCCTCATTTTCGCGCTCTCGGCCGTCCTCACGATGAATGTCTATGTCACCAACATGGCGATGATGATCGGGATTGGCGTCGCCGTCGACTACAGCCTGTTCGTGGTCGTCCGCTACCGCGAGGAACTCGCCGCCGGCCGCTCGCCAGCCGATGCCCGCCACGCTGCGATGGCGACCTCGGGAGTTGCGGTGATCTTCAGCGGCGCCGCCGTCGTTGCAGCTCTGGCCAGCCTGTTCGTAGTCGACACCGCAGTCCTGCGCTCACTGGCGCTGGGAGCGATCGTGGTCGTGATCGTCTCCGTCGCGCTCACCGTAACGCTGCTGCCGTTGCTGCTGGGGGCGATGGGCCGCCGCATCACCCCGGCCGACCCCGCAGCCTCCAAACGCAGCGCCGCCCGTTGGCGCGGGTGGGCCGAGCGGGTGATGCGTCGCCCCCGGCGTTCGCTCGCGCTCGCGTCACTCGCCCTGCTTGCTCTGGCCGCGCCCGCTGCGGGACTGGTGCTCGGAGACGGGGCGCTACGGCAGTTCCCGTCTGGCAACGAGACTCGCCAGGGCTTTGACGCCGCGGTGAAGGTGTCCCCGGTGGGACGGGGATCGCCCGTGAAGGTCCTGGCCCCGCCGGGCGAGGTCAAGCGCGTGCTCGCGTACTTGGCGGCCGACCCCGAGGTCAAACGCGCGGGTATGCGCGGACGCACCCGCGACGGCCGCCACCAGGTGATCATGGCCGAGCCTCGCCACGACGGCGACAGCCAGCAGGCCAAGGACCTCGTCGACCGAATCCGCGCCAACACCGGCGCGCCGACGCTCGTGGGGGGCAACAGCGCCGCGCAACTGGACTTCGATGACGAGGTCCTGGGGTCGCTGTGGCTGGTGGCGCTGATCACGGCAGGGCTCACCTTCGCGATCCTGGCTGCGTTGCTTCGGAGCGTGGTGCTACCGCTCAAGGCCATCGCGACCAACCTCCTGTCCGTTGCCGCCGCCTTCGGCGTGCTCACCGTCGTTTTCGTATGGGGCGCCTTCGACGGGCTGCTCGGGTGGGACAGCCCCGGTTACGTAGACACATTCACGGTCCCGCTGATCGTGGCTGCTGTCTTCGGGCTGAGCATGGACTACGAGGTGTTCTTGCTCAGCCGCATACGTGAGCGATATCTCGCTACCGGTGACACCCCATCTGCGGTCACTGAGGCCCTAGTCTCCAGCGCCCGCACGATCACTGGCGCGGCTGCGATCATGGTCGCCGTCTTCGGTGTCTTCGTCGCCACCGGCGTCCCGGTGATTCAGCAGGTGGGCCTGGGCTGCGCGGTAGCGATCCTGCTGGACGCCACGCTCGTACGGCTGGTGCTCGTGCCGGCGGCGATGCTCGTTCTCGGCCGTTGGAACTGGTGGTGGCCGACCCGCCGTGCCGCCGTAGCCGCGGCCACCGCAATCCTGGCTGCCTTTATCTTGGGGGCCTGCGGAGACTCCGAACCGCCTGACCGTGAGCCCGGCCCCGACCGCGGGTCGGAGCCCGACCGCGACCGCGACCGTGCGTCCCGGGTCGCTGTCGCCTCTGCGCGCGTGCGGGTCACCCCGCCGGTGGCCGGGACTACAGCCCGTCCGCGTCCGGTGGACCTGGATCTGCGCGTGGCCTTTCGGTATCGCGTTGGGTTCGAGCCGCCGACCGTGCGTGGGGCGACAATCGAGTTGCCTCCCGGCACCGGCGTCGACGGGAGCGCCGTGCCCGCGTGTCCGGTTGAGCGCTTGGCCCGACGCGGCCCCGGGGTTTGCCCGGAGGGGGCGGTGGTCGGCCGCGGCACCGTGAGCGGGCGTGCGGACACGGCTCCGGCCCGGGGTGAGGTCGTGGTTGTCAACGGTGGCCCCAATCGGGTGTGGCTCTACACGGTGTTCTCGAACCCCATCCGCACCGAGGGGGTGGTTCGCGGCCAGCTTGCCACCGTTGCGGGTGATCGCCTTCGGCTCGAGCTCGTCTTCCCGGAGCGCCTGCAGACGATTGGGGGCGTGCCGATTGCGCTGCGCCAGTTGCGCCTGGAGGCCGGCAGCGGACGGTGGTTGACGACGACCGCGTGCCCGCCTGCCGGGCGCTGGCGCTACAGCGGTCGTGCGCTGTTTACCGACGGCTCGACCGCCCGCTATGCCGACCAGGTCCTTTGCCGCCCTGCGGCTTGACACAAAGCCCCATCGCTGGTTGAGTGGATCAGGACAGAAACAACTATGTTTGTATCTGTGGCCGTGGAGGGGTGAGCGTTCCCGCGGCTTCCCGGCTTAGGCCGGGGCGGAGAGGTAGGGGTCCTGCGCACTAGGCCCCGCCGACCGGGCCCGTCCGGCCTCACTCCCCACTAGGGGCCGGACGGTTTCGGAAGGCCGCAGTGCCGCGAAGCGCGCGCCTACGTCAGCGAAGCCAAGGAGGTTCAATGCGATTCGAGGTGTTCTCCGACATCGGGGGGAACTCTTGGTGGAGGCTGATCGGTGGTAACGGCCGAAACGTGGCCACCTCCGGAGAGGGCTTCTTCTCGAAGTCCGATGCGACCGAAGCCGCGGAGCGGTTCAGGGCCAATGCCCTGCGCTACACATTCATGGTGTACGCGGACCGCAGCGGCCACTTCCGCTGGCGCGCGACCTCGCCCAACGTCCGGACGGTCGCCTCATCCGGCGAGGCGTTCGACAGTCGCAGCAACGCCCAACGTGCCGCCGACAACGTGCAGGCCAATGCCGGATCGGCGACTGGGCCCTAAGGGCTATGCCGCGCTGCGCGAGGGCTTGGGCTCCGCGAGCCTGAGGCGGGCTGGGCCGCTTTCCGGTCGGGTCGGTAATCGAGACCTGAGCTGCCTCAGGGGCGGCAGGGTGTCGAGGCGTTGATGACGCCGCTGTTGCCGCCGTTGTCGAAGTAGCCCACGCCTTCGCCGCGCCACAGCCGGTCCCTGGGGCAACCGGTGTTGGCGAGCCAGTCCTTGCGACCGGCGGACCCGGTGATCCTGGTGACCTGGATCGGAACGCCGGCGACGACCTGCAACACCTGCGGGACCGTGAAGTCGAGCCGGTAGCCGTACTTGGGGTTGCCGCGCAGTTTCGTGATCTTGCCTTCGACCGCGGTCTGGACCCGGGCGGGGTTGTTGAGCACCGTGTAGAAGTAAACGCGGTTGGCCCCGCCGTTGACGATCGTAATTCGCGGGTGGGTGATGACGGTGTCGGCGAAGGCGTCACCGGTGGCCTTGCCCATGATCGACCCCTTGGGGCAGCCCCCCGGGCCCTTGCGGTTGAGGCGCGACTTCGAGCACTTGGGGTACTTGGCGCCGTTGTAGAGGCCGTACTTGCTCAGGTATATCCGGGCCCGCTGCAGAATCGGCGGCTCGAACTGTGGCGGCGTCTTGAGCGTGGTCGTGGCCTTGACACGAACGCCCCGGGGCTTACGCTTGGTGCCGGCCTTGTTGGGGCTGACCTTGACGTCGATCTCGACCTTGGTCTGCGAGGGCGACTGCGCGGTCGCGGCGCGCTGCGTCGGTGGCTGCGCGCCAGTCGCGGCAACGGTGGAGCCGGCGGCGACGAGACCGCCTGTGAGCAGGATGGCTATGAGCGCTCGCATCGGACCTCCTGGTCGCGGAGGGAAGTCACGGAACGCCCGCCCCACTGTGGGGCGGGCGCATCCCCCCGCGACTGACTCCCACATCAGATTCGAAGAGGTACTTGGCGGGCGGGACGCTCAAGGGAGTAGGCATCCCGCCCGCCGGTCAGCACCCCTCGGGCTGACGGCTGTGCCCTAGCTGCGGCAGGTAGTGAAGTCCTCGACGAGGCCGCTGGTGCCGCCGTTGTCGAACTTGGTCTCCAGGCCGTAGCGCCACTTCTTGTCCTTGGGACAGGAAACGGTGGCCAGCCAGTCCTTCTTGCCGACCTTGAACGTCAGGTCGCGCAGCTGGATCGGAACGCCGGCGACGACCTGCAGCACCTGCGGCACCGTGAACTCCATCCGGTACCCGTACTTGGGATTGCCGGACAGCTTGGTGACCTTGCCCGGGACCCCTGTCTGCACGCGCGCGGGATTGTTGAGCACGGTGTACAGCCAGACATTCTTGGCGCCACCGTTGACAACGGTGATCTTCGGGCGGGTGATGACGGTGTCGGCGAAGGCCGAACCCGTGCCCTTGCCCATGATCGAACCCTTCGGGCAGCCGGTCGGGCCCTTGCGGTTGAGTCGGCTCAGCGAGCACTTGGGGTACTTCTTGCCGTTATAGAGCGAGCCCTTCGGGAAGAAGGCCGTTCCCCGCTGGATGATCGGCGGCTCGAACTGCTCCGGCGTCGTCCAGGTCGTCTTGAACGTCAGGTTCACGCCCTTGGGCTTCTTCTTGGTGCCGGCCTTGTTCGACGAGACCTTCGAGTCGATAGTGAGCACGGTCTGGGACGGCGACTGGGCGACCGATGGGGCGACACATACCGCTCCCACGGCCAAGGCACCGATGATCGGTGCCGCATACTTGCGCATAAGGGGTCCTCTCCTCTGTCGTACGGGTCCTGGCTACTCCTGCCAGAACCGTCTGACAGGCCAAGCTAGTGGACCTATTGGGCAAATGCAAACATTGACGTTTCTCAGAACCCGCCAGGGGCCTAGGAGTTGCGGACCGGCGAGCCAACTGCGAAGGAGGCACGGCCCGGCCCGCAATCTCCTAGGAGAGTCGCGGCAGCGGGATCGGTGAGAACTCGCCGACCGCGGCGGCCAACATAAACAGGACCGTTTGCATAGTCAAGTGACGGTGACAAGCCCGCTATGGCGAACGCGGATCGAACCGGGCGCACCGTCGAGAGTTGTCACATCAGGTCGCCTCGCTACGCGGCCGGGCCCGCGGCGCTCCAGTCGCGACCAACCGCGTTCGGTGGGCTACCAGCGGACCCTGAGCGCGTTGGTCACAGGCACTGCAGGTCGCCTGGGCGAGGCCCTGGGTCGCGCGCCCCATCAGGGCCGGGGCGGCCCCGGCGTTACAGAGGCCCCTGGTCAGAAGCCGCGCGGTGTACGTCTCGCGACCTGTCGCGCTCGGGCTCGGTCGCGCACTGTCTCGGCCTCGTCTAGGCCGATGTAGGGCAGCAGCGCGACGAAGGCGACATCGGGCAGGAGTTCATGCAGCTCGTCGGCTGTTCCGCTGACGACCCTGCGGAACATTGTCTCGTAGACCGCCCCGACGACGATCTCGGCGGTCAGCAGCGGTGGTGGATTGGGGAGGTGCTCGCGCGCGTAGTGATTGACCAAGGCCGCGAAGTTGTCGACGACCACGTTCCGTCGCCGGGCGGCCTCGGTCCCGGCGGCCATTACCTCGACGAGCACCATTCGCGTGAGCGCTGGCTCGTCGACAGCCATGTCGAACAGAACCTCGAGGCCGCCGACGGCGGTCGCCCCGAAGTCCGCCGCGTTCTCGTTCGCCTTGGCGACGTCCGCGAGTAGGCGCGCAACGGTTTCGTCACACGCGGCGAGGAAGGCGTCCTCCTTGTTCTCGAATAGGGCATAGAAGGTCCGCCGGGACACGCCGGCCCGGCGTGTGATCTGTTCTACGCTCATCTCGCGGTAGCCAGTGCGTTGGCAGCAGAAGGCGACGCCTCCAAGGATTCGCTCGCGCTGATTGGCGACGATCAGATCGTGTGGCAGTCCGTGACGGCCCGCCGGCAAACGCCGGGGCCCGGCGTCGGGCACCTAGGCGGCGGCGACGGGCGAACGGGCCGCGATTGCTGCTTCCAGCTCCCGCCGGTAGGTCGTCGCCGCCTCGTTGCCGATGTAGGGCAAGAGCGCGGATTGCACCACGTCGGGCAAGAGCGCCGGCAGCTGATCGAGCTCGCCGCGAGCAATCCGCCGGTAGATGGCCTCGTAGATGCCGCCGACCAGGATCTCGGCGACGACGGGCGGCGGAACGTCACGACCGACCAGGCGGCGGGCGTTCTCGTCGATCAACGTCGCGAACTCTGTCATCACCCAGGTGCGTTTAGCGATCGCATCCGGGCCCGCGGCCATGACGTCGACGATGCACATGTGGGCGAAGGTGGGGGAGGCGGCGAGGATGTTCAGGAACTCCGAGAGCATCGCCGTCAGCATCCCTTCAAAGCTGGTCTCGGTTCTGTAGGCGGCTCGGACGCTGGTCAGTAGGCGTGTCGCGCCTTCGTGGTAGGCGGCCATGAAGGCATCGTCCTTGTTGGAGTAGAGCTCGTAGAACGTTCGCCGCGAGACCCCGGCCTTGCGAACCACGTCTTGGACGCTCATGCCCGCGTAGCCGTTGTCGACGGTGGCTTGGGCGACTGCCGCCAGAATCCGCTCGCGCTGGTTGCGGGCAACGAAACGGCGCGACAAACCATGCCTCCCCGGCGGCAGCTGCTGAGGGCTGCGAGCGGGCCTGGAGTGTGTCAACGCCACTAAAAACGAATATACACGTGCCAGTTCATAAGGGCCAGTTTGTTGCTCTCGTTAAGCGAGAACAGGGCGGTGGCATATGGAAACGCTGCCGTATACGATTACCGTTCGGGGGTCTTGGCGCTAGTCGAGCTGTTCGCCCCGCGAGAGAGAGATAGTGCCCCAACCCCCCGCCGATTCCACATCCCTGGGCAGCCCCCAAGACGGCGGGGACCAGATCCTCGTGGGGCGACGGTCGAGGGGCCGCTGGGCAGCCCTGGCGGCACTGCTCTTGGTCACGGCCGCCGTGGTCGCGGCGCTGCTCATGCGCGACGACTCGCACACCTACAGGCTGGTGTTCGAGAACGCCGGCCAGTTGGTCAAGGGCGACATCGTGCGCATCGGCGGAGCCGATGCGGGGCTGGTGGAGGCGATCGACCTCTCCGACGACGACCGCGCCGAGGTCACGATCTCGATCAAGAACGAGTACGCGCCCCTGCACCGAGGCACGACCGCGATTGTGCGCGCGGCGGGCTTGATCGGGGTCGCCAACCGCTACGTCGACGTCAGCCCCGGCCCGAACTTCCGCCCGGAGATGGCCGACGGCGCGGTCCTTGGCGGAGACAAGACCACGTCCATCGTCGAGCTCGACCAGCTGTTCAACACGCTCGACCCCGAAACGCGCAAGGGCCTGCAGGGTGTCATCAAGGGTTCGGCGTCCTGGTACAAGGGTCGCGAGAAGCTGGCTAACGAGTCCGCCCGCTACTTCGCACCGGCGCTGGCGGCCACCGACCGGCTCACGCGCGAGATCAATCGCGACAGCGTCACCTTCCAGCAGTTCCTCGTCAACACCTCGACGGCGATGGGCGCGCTGAGCAAGCGCCGCGCCGAACTTACGGGGGTCGTGGCCAACACCGGCGCGACGATGAAGGCGCTGGGTTCGGACACGAAGTCGCTCAACCAGGCGCTGGTCCAGCTTCCGCCGGCGCTGCGCCAGGGCAGCGACACCTTCGTGGCCCTGCGCCCCGCGCTCGGCGATCTCCAGCGCCTGACCGACGCCACCGGCCCCGCCACCCGGGACCTCGCCCCGTTCCTGCGTCGCTTGCAGCCAGTCGTCTCCCGGGCCGCACCGCGCTTTCGGCAGCTGCGGCTGCTGTTCGACCGCCCCGGCAAAGCCGACGACCTCTACGACGCCTTCGTCGACCTGCCCGCCATCGCTCGAACCAGCCGCTCTAGTTTCCCGCGCGCGAGGAAAGCCCTACGCGACTCCACGCCGATCTTCGGCTTCAGTCGTCCCTACACGCCGGACCTCGTCTCGTTCATCAAGGGCTTCGGCGGGGCCATGGCCCCCTACGACGCGAACGGCCACTACGCCCGGACGATGCCGGTTTTCGACGCCTACGAAATCGCCGACGACGCCGAGGGCGGGAGCCTCGTACCCAAGGCCCCGGGAGCCCGCGGCCGCAGCCCCGCCTTGAAGACCGGCAACCTCAAGCGTTGCCCCGGGGCGGGCGCGCGTACTCCCGACGGCTCAGCCGCGTTCGTCGACCTCGGCCAGCTTGCCAACGCCGACTGCGACCCCACCCAGAAGGTCGGACCATGAGCAGCCCCTACCTATGGCAGGCGGAGATCGCGAGCGAGTTGTCTGTGGCTCCCGACAGCGTCTGGGCCCTGTGGAACCGGCCGGCGCGCTGGTCGGAGTGGAACCCGGCGATCAAGGAAACCCGCTGCTCGCAGCCGTTCACTGAGGGGGCGACGGCGGTGGTCCGATTCCATCGTGGACCGACGCTTACCTTCACGATCGTCGCGCGCGAACGCAAGCGGGGCTTTACCGGCGAGGCCGACATCGTCGGCGCCCAGCTTGGTCACGAACACCGGATCTGGCCGCATCGCGACGGCATCGAGGTCTACCACCGGGTCTACTTCGCCGGTCCGCTCGCCAATCTCTGGGGGGCGGTCATGGGCGGCCGCGTTCGCCGCCATCTCGTTGCCCTGCTTGCGAACGAGAAGCGCCTCGCCTGGGAGGTCGAAACCGCGTGAGGCTGCGCCGCATCCTCTCGCTGACCGCCGTCGCCGGGCTCCTGCTCGGGGCGTTGATCGGCATTGCCGCACGCGGCGAGGACGACGACCGCTACCTGGTGCGGGCGGTGTTCGACAACGCCAGTTTCGTGATACCCGGCGAAGACGTAAAGGTCGCCGGGGTCAAGGTCGGAAAGATCGCCGATGTCGACTTGCAGCCGGACAATAAGGCTGCGGTCGTACTCGCGATCGAGGACCCCGCGTTCCTGCCCTTCCGCTCGGATGCGCACTGCCAGATCCGGCTGCAGTCACTGATCGGCGAGCAGTTCGTCGAGTGCGAGCCCAGCCGCGTCCGCGACGCCCAGGCCAAGCCCAAGCGACCGCTACGCAAGATCGCCTCCGGGCGCGGCAAGGGCCAGCACCTGCTTCCCGTCGACAACACCACGACCCCGGTCGCAGTCGACCTGCTGAACAACATCGCCCGTCAGCCCCAGCGCGAGCGCCTGCGCCTGATCATCAACGAGTTCGGGGCTGGCCTCGCCGGCAACGGTCCCCGCCTGAGGGCGGCGTTGCGGCGCTCGAATCCGGCGTTGAAGGAGCTCGACGATGTGGCGAAAGTGCTCGCCAGCCAGGACCGGGTGCTCGCTCGCCTGACTGACCAGTCCGACCGTGTGCTCGGTCCCATGGCCCGGCGCCGGCGCGAACTGGCTGGCTTCATCGACCACGCGGGTGTGGTGGGGGAGGCCTCCGCCGCCCGCGGAGAAGACATGGAGGCCAACTTCCGCAAGCTGCCGCCCTTCCTGCGCGAGCTGCCCAAGACCGCGAACTCGTTCGGGTCCATGGCGGACCAGATGGCACCGGCTCTGGACACCCTCGGCCAGAGAGCACCGGCAGTCAACGCGATGGTCAGGCGCTTCGGGCCGTTCGTTGAACGTTCCACGCCCGCGCTGGTGACGCTCGGTGAGACCGCCGAGCGCGGGCGCCGCATATTCCCGGCGATCAAGCCCATGGTCGCGGACCTGCGCTCGTTCACGCGCCCCCTGCGCCCCCTGTCCAAGGACCTGTCGTCGCTGACCCGGAGCTTCGACAACAGCGGCGGCATCGAGGACCTGATGCGCTTCATCTACTTCTACACGGGCGCGGTCAATGGGGTGGACGCGCAGGGGCACTTCACACGCACGCTGCTGATCGCAAGCAACTGCCTCGAGCGTGGACCAATCCCCGTCGGTGGCTGCGAGGCCACCTTCGATAAGGAAGACCAGTCCAAGCTCGCGCGGGCCAAGCCCAAGCCGCCCGACACTCTCGGCCGGGACTCCGTCGACGCCGACGCGAAGGCCTACGGCGTCGATCTCTCTGACAGCAAGCCCATGCTCGACTACCTCCTGGGTCCGGGCTCGGCCGACAAGCCCGGCGCGGCCGCGGCAACGCCCGAGGAGGCTCCGTGAACCCCACCGGCCGCAAACCAACAGGCGGCCTCGTGGCCAGCCCCGTTCTCGTCGGCGGCGTGACTGTGCTCGTGGCGATCATCGCTGTGTTCCTGTCCTATAACGCCAACAGCGGCCTGCCGTTCGTGCCCACCTTCGACATGACCGTGAACGTCCCGAGCTCCGCGGGACTGGTGAAGGGCAACGAGGTCCGCGTTGGTGGCCAGCGGGTGGGAACGGTTACGAAGATCACGGCGGTCGCGCACCCCAACGGTGCCGTCAGCGCGAAGCTGAAGCTCGCGCTGGATAAGAGCATGCAGAAGATCCCGCGCGACTCGACCCTGCGCGTCCGGCCCAAGTCCGCGCTCGGGCTCAAGTACGTCGAGCTGACTACCGGCAAGTCGGCCAGCGACTACCCCTCCAACTCCACCACGCCGCTGTCGGCTAGTTCCAAGCGCGCGGTCGAGATCGACGACTTCTTCAACATGTTCGACGAGCCCACGCGCGTCGCGTCCGGTGAGAATCTCAACGAGTACGGGGACGCCTTCGCCGGCCGCGGGCCGGCGCTGAACCGCACCCTCGCCAAGCTCGACCCGCTCGTCCGCCAGCTCGAGCCGGCGATGCGCAACCTCTCCTCGCGGCGCACCGGCTTTGACCGTTTCTTTCCCGCCCTGCTCCAGGCCGCCGACGAAGCGGCTCCGGTCGCCGAGATCCAGGCCACGATGTTTGTGGGTCTGGACGGGACCTTCGAAGCGCTCGAGGGGGTTAGCAAGGACATCCAGGCAACAATCTCCGGCGGCCCACCGGCACTGGACACGGCCACGCGCGAGCTCCCCGCCCAACGGCCATTCCTCGCCGCCAACGAGGAACTGTTTCGGCGCTTCCGGCCCAGCTTCGCGTCCCTGTCCGCAGCAGCCCCCGACCTCTCGGAGGCTTTCCGGCTGGGCATTCCCGCCTTGCGCGGAGCCCCGAGCCTAAACCGTCGCTTCACTCGTTCGTTCGAGACGCTTGAGCGCTTCGGCGAAGACCCGCGGGTGCCCTCGGGCCTTCGCCGGTTGGCGCGGACCGCGGATCTGGCCGGTCCGCCGGTGTCGTTCATCACCCCGGCGCAGACCACCTGCAACTACCTGTCGCTGCTGTTCCGCAACACCCAGAGCGCGCTGTCGGAGAGCGATGCCGTCGGCAGCATGCTGCGAGTACTGCCGATGTCGGTGGCGCAGCTGCCCGGCAGCGAGTTCGGCCCCGCCGCCGTCCCGGCAAACGGGCCGTGGTTCGACCCCAATAACAACGCCAACACCCTGCGCAAGGACTCGTTCCTGCACTCGAACCCGTATCCCAACACAGCCGCTCCCGGTCAGACACGCGAGTGCGAGGCCGGGAACGAGCCTTACGCACAGCGCCGCAAGGTCATCGGCAACGCCCCCGGCAATCAAGGCACCGCGAACCAGCCGACCAAGAGGACGCTGCGATGAGCACGCGCCCGCAGTTCTCCTTCCAGCGCGGCACGAGCGCATTCAACGCCGGGCTCATCGCCGTCGTCCTCGTCGCGATCGTGACCTACTTCGCCTTTCTGAAAGACATCCCCGGCACCCAGACCTACCGCATTCAGGCGGTCGTCAAGAGCTCGAACCTGCTCCAACCGCGGTCCCCGGTCCGAATTGCGGGCGTGGACGTGGGCAAAGTGGTCAAGGTCGGGCGTTACCGGAAGACCAAGTACGCGCTGGTGACGATGGAGATTCGCGACAACGGCCGGCCGGTGCACAAGGACGCGACGATCAAGATCCGGCCGCGGCTGTTCCTGGAAGGCAACTTCTTCGCCGAGCTGAAGCCGGGCACGCCCGATGGCGGGGAGATCCCCGAGGGCGGCGTCATCCCCGTCACCCAGACCGCGACGCCCGTGCAACTCGACCAGGTCTTGACCTCGCTTCAGGCGGACACCCGCCTTGGGCTGCAGAAGACGCTCAAGGGCTTTGGGGAGGCGGTCAACGACAAGCCCACCGCCGCCGATGACGCCATGCAGGACCCCGATGTCCAGGGGATGTCCGGGGGAGAGGCGCTCAACAGCTCTTTCAGGAACGGCCCCTACGCGCTGCGTGACGGGGCGATCGTGCTCGATGCGCTACGCGGCCAGCGCACCCACGATTTCTCGCGAACGATCGAAGGCATCGCCAAGGCCACGGGCGGGCTCGCGCGCAACGAGGCCCAACTCACCGATTTGGTCAGCGAGTGGAACACCACCATGGCCGCGATTGCCTCGCGCTCGCCCGAGCTCGAACAGACCGTGAAGCTACTCGGCCCGACGGCCGCGAACGCCCGTAAGGGTTTCGCCAGCATCGATCGGGCGCTGCCCGCTACCCGCCGTTTCGCCCGCGACCTCGTACCGGGGGTCAAGGAGACGCCGGCGACCATCGCCGCCTCGGACCCATGGTTGGCCCAGGCCTTCCCGCTGCTCGGCGAGCCCGAACTCGGAGGCCTGCTGGACGAACTTGGCCCCGCGGGTCGAGACCTGGCCGGCCTCGCGGACGGGCAGCGACGCTGGCTGCCACGCATCGACAAGTTCACCCGCTGCTCGAACAAGATCCTGATCCCGCTGGCCAACGCCAAGATCCGCGACGGCCAGCACACCAGCGGCGTCGAGAGCTACAAGGAGTTCTGGTACGCCATGACCGGACAAGCCGGCGAATCCCAAGGCTTTGACGGCAACGGCCCGTTCCTCCGTGTCGGCGCTCCCGGCGGGGCCCTGCGCCTCGGCAGCGGCAACACCAACTTCAGCCGCGAGCCCTCCTACGCCGGAGCCACGACCCCGCCGCTGCGCACAAGCCCCGCGTTTCCGAACAAGGTCCCGCCACTGCGCCGTGACAAGGACTGTCACACGCAGGCGCTGCCGAATCTGAATGGTCCCTCAGCTAACGGTCCCGCCGACGGCTCGCGGGCGAGAGCGACCGCGCCCGCTTCCCCGAAGCGCGAGCCCGCGGTCGCCGGCCGCTACGACAAGGTCGAGGCCGACGCGAGCGCGCGCAAGCTCGTCCCGTTCCTAACGCTTGACCGGAGGAAGGGCCGATGAAGTTCCGCAAGGCACTGCGCGAGAACGTCGTCGCCACGGTTGCGCTGATCGGAATAGTCGCGCTCGGCGCAGTCGTCGGCGGCTACATCCTGTCCAACCAGCGCCTGTACCCGCCCGCGTGGGTGCCGATCGTCGGCCAAGAGCACTTCAACCTGCGTGCCGAGCTCAAGTCCGCCGCCGGTGTCATGCCGGGCCAGGGCCAGACGGTCAACGTCTCCGGCGTCAAAGTCGGCGACATCGCCGGTGTTGAGCTGGAGAACGGGAAGGCGGTTGCGACCTTGCGAATCAAGCCCCGCTTCGCCCGCATCTACCCCGACGCCAGCTTCCTGCTGCGCCCCAAGACCGGCCTCAAGGACATGGTCCTGGAACTCGACCCAGGCACACCCGCGTCCGGCCGCAAGCTCGCGGAGGGCGCGACGATCAAGGACAGCTCCACGCTTCCCGACGGAACCGCCGACGAGTTCTTCGCAAGCCTGGACAAGGAGACCCAGGACTACCTGGGCTTCCTTGTCAACGATGCCGGCCGCGCGCTTGAGAAGGGTGGTGGTCACGACCTGGCCAACACCTTCCGCCGCTTCGACCCGCTGGCGCGCGACTTCCGTAAGGCCAGCGCGCTCGTGGCTAAGCGCCGTGTACGGCTCAAGCGCGTGATGACCAACTTCTCGCTGGTGACCAGCGAGCTCGGTAAATACGACCGCGAGCTGACTCGGTTCGTCAACGGCAGCGAGGGCAGCTTCCGCCGGTTCGCCAACCAGAACGAGAATCTCGCCGAAACGGTCCGGCTCCTGCCGCCTGCGCTCCAGGCCAGCAACAACGCGCTGGTCAAACTCGACAACCTCGGCCGAAGCCTGAACACGAACCTGGCCGCGCTGAACCCGATGGCGAAGTCGCTGGCGCCGACGCTGCGTCAGCTCCAGCCGTTCCTGCGCAGAACCACGCCGGTCCTGCGCAACCAGATCCGCCCGTTCGCGCGGGAAGCGCAACCGACTGCGCGCGACCTCGTGCCGGCCGCGCGTGAGTTCAACCAGTCCACCAAGAGCCTGACCGAACTTACCGACGTGCTCAACAACCTCACCAATGAGTTCGCCTACGACCCGCCCGGCAAGGGCGTCGGCAAGGAGCCCTACTCGTTCTATGCGCCCTGGGCGGCTCACAACACCAACTCCGTGCTCAGCACACAAGACGGCGTTCAGCCGCTCCGCCGGGGACTCATCTACATGAACTGCGGCACGCTCGAGCTGCTCGAGCTGCTCGCCAACCCGAGGCGCAACCCCACGCTCTCGACCGTCATCCAAATGCTCAACGCCCCCGAACGCGCGCAGGTTTGTAAGCCCGCGCCCGGAGCACGCAGACCATGATCAAGACAGCCCCCAGCCCCTGGCAGATCGCGGCCATGGCGCTCTTCGCCGGCTCGTGCGTGGTCGTGCTCATGTACTTGTGGCTGGCGTTCGGCGGCTCAGTGCCTCTGCGTGCCGACAGCTACCGGTTCAACGTCGCCTTCGCTGAAGCCACTCAGCTGCAGAACCAGTCCAACGTTCGCATCTCCGGCGTGCCCGTCGGCAAGGTCGTGGGCATGAAGGTCGGGGCCAACAATCGCACCGAGGCCACGATCGAACTCAAGGCCAAGTACGCACCAATCCCGGCCAACACCAAGGCCATGCTGCGTCAGAAGTCTCTATTGGGGGAGACGTTCGTGGACCTCTCTCCCGGCGACCGCAGCGGCCCCAAACTCCGCGACGGCGAAGCCTTGCCTCGCGGGGCCGTGCACCCCACGGTCGAACTCGACGAGATCTTCCGCAGTTTCGACCCCGCCACCCAGAAGGGCTTCCGCACGTGGATGCAGTCTCAGGCCGGGGCGGTGGAGGGCCGTGGCGCCGACATCAACGCCGCCTTCGGGGTCCTCCCTGAGTTCGCTGACAGCTCCGAGCGGATTCTGCGTCAGCTCAACGCCCAGAGCCGGGCGACCTCGAAGCTGTTCGCCAACACCGGCGAAGTCTTTGACGCCATTTCTGAACGCGAGGGCCAGCTACAAGGCCTGATCACGAACACCAATCGCGTGTTCAGCGAGACCAACGCCCGTAACCGCGAGCTCGCCCAGATCTTCCGCGAGTTCCCTCGCTTCGAGCGCGAGAGCCGCATCACCCTGCCCGTACTCACCCGTTTCGGCCGCCGTGCCGACCCCGTCGTGCGTCAACTCCAGCCCGCAGCGAGTGCGTTCGAGCCCGTGTTCGACGACGTCCAGCGCCTGAGCCCCGAGTTCAAGGGTTTCTTCGCGCGCCTGGGTCCGCTGGTCAAGGCCGCCGAGCGCGGCGTTCCCGCCTTCGAGCAGGTGATGGCCCGCGTCCCGCCTGTGCTCGAGGACTTCCAGCCCTTCCTGCGCAACCTCAATCCGATGATCGGCCACCTGGACGCCAACAAGCGTGAGGTCACGTCCCTGCTGGGCAACCTCACAGGCTCGACCAACGCCAAGAATCTCGATCTGCCCGGGGGACGGAACGTCAACTACCTGCGCGCGGCCCAGATCCTCGGCCCGCAGGCACTGTCCTACCTGCCGCGTCCGTTGGGCTCGACGCGCACCAACGCCTACAACGCGCCCGGGGGCTTGAGCAAGATCGCCGGCGGGCTCCCGGTGCTCGACACCAGTGGCTGCGGCAACGGTGACGTCGCTCAGCCCACCAGTTCCGACCCGGAAACGCTCACTCCACTGGTCAAGCTCTACGCGTTCCGGACCGAGGGACGCGCGGTTGCCCGGCCTGGCTGCACGCCCCAGGGAACCTACCCCGGCTTCGACACGGTCTTCCCACAGCTGAAGGCGGAGCCGTGAGCGGTCCAACCACCAAGGTGAAGGTCATCCATCGCCGCACGCACGAGGGCTGGCGCTCGGAAGCGCCCGGCCTGAAGGCATTCCAGCGGGAGGGGCCGACGCTTGACGCGGTCCGCCAGCTTGCCGAGGACGGGGTGCGCTGGGCACTCAATACCGAGCGCGTCGAGATTGAGCATGAGGTGAGGGAAGAGACGGAGCTGAGAGCTGAAAGCCACCAGGCTGAGGAGTCAGGCGCCTCCACCACCCGAGCCGCCGAGAACGAAGAAGGCCAAGACGGGCGCGGTGGTGACGCCATCGAGGGCACGCAGGCGGACACCCGACTCAGTCGTGAGAGCGCCGAGGTCGAACGGTGAGGCCAATCCGTCTCCAAGCGCTACTTGCAATCGCCGTCGCGCTTGGAGTGTGGGTGGCGCTGACTTTGCCCTCTCAGGCTCAGACACCGACCGTGACCACGCCCACCCCCACGCCTCAGCCACAACTACCGCCGGACCCCGGGGGGACGGTGTTGACGGGCCCGACCCCGGAGCCGGATGCGATCCCTCGCCCGCGCGACGTGGAGACTCAACCTAAGGCCGAACCCCGCCCGCCCCGCAAGAAGCGCGCCCCGCGCCCGAAGTCGCGGCGCAAACGCGACAAGTCCGAGCACAACAAAGAGTGCGACCTGGAACAGCGGGCGACGTTCACTCCCGAAAGTCCCGAAAACGAAGTCGAGCCGGACGCCAGCGACGAGGCCGACCGCCGGAAGAAAGAGCTTCGCGAGCTGCATTGTGACTCATCCGAGAAGCCAGCCAAGACGAAGCGCAAGACCCGCGTGCGCCCGGGCGCCCAGCCCCAATCGCGGGCCGTGGACGGCTCCCCCACCCCGTCGAACCCCGGCTTCGTGGACGCCCTTCCCGGTCCCTCGACCGCGTCGGGTGTCCCCAACTTCGTGATCCGCAAGTTCCGGGTGCCGGTGTTCCTGTTGCCGATCTACCAGGCCGCGGGGATCCAGTACGGCGTCCGCTGGGAGATCCTGGCCGCGATCAACGAGATCGAGACCGACTACGGCCGCAACCTGAACGTCTCCTCCGCCGGCGCGCTGGGGTGGATGCAGTTCATCCCCTCCTCCTGGCGCATGTACGGCGTCGACGCGAACAAGGACGGCAAGAAGGACCCCTACAACCCGGTCGACGCGATCTTCGCCGCCGCGCGCTACCTCAAGGCCGCCGGCTACGAGAAGGACGTCCGCCGCTCGATCTTCGCCTACAACCACGCCGACTGGTACGTGGACTCGGTGATGTTGCGCGCCAAGCTCATCTCCGGTGTCCCCGCCGACCTCGTCGGCTCGCTCACGGGCCTGACCGAGGGCCGGTTCCCCGTCGCCGCCCGCGCCCGCTACGCCGACGACCTGCAGGAGAAGGAGGCCGTCAAGCGCGTCAAGCGCGGCAACGCCGCCAACGTGGTGGAGTCCGACGACAGCCGCGACGACATCGAGATCTTCGCCAAGCAGGGCGCCCCCGTGGTGGCCACCAACGACGGCGAGATCAAGAAGATCGGCGTCTCGAAGAAGCT
>Ga0190275_10000427_pt1 | contig 38122 bp, 37 predicted proteins | sample Popmic550T_FD_133745 | JGI IMG/M metagenome (GOLD analysis project Ga0190275, IMG submission 133745) | Populus adjacent soil microbial communities from riparian zone of Yellowstone River, Montana, USA - 550 T | ecosystem: Environmental > Terrestrial > Soil > Riparian zone > Trees stand | place... | reverse complement strand
GCGCTCGACGTCGTGCGCGCCGAGATCCGCCGCGTCACGACGCAGAGCACCGACGCGACCGTCAAGGCGGGCGTCACGGTCGAGCTCACGAAGACCGCTCCCGGCCGCATGCGGGAGCTGGGCAGGAGCACGTTCCTCGTCTTCCTGACCGCGAGCACCGACGCCGAGTACGCGGTCGGGCTGGCGGCGCCGCACGTCGACCTCGACGCCGAGGAGCGCAAGACGCAGGAGCAGCGCTTCGCGCGCAACGTCGCGACCGAGGGCGGGGTTCACATCGACCGGATCGACGGCCGCGGCAGGAGCTACGGCGCGTCGCTCGTGAGCACGACGCTCGCCGGCCAGATCCAGGCCAAGGAGGGGGCCGGGCCGGAGTCCGCCGGCAACCTCGTCGGCGAGATCATCCTCCACGAGCTCGGCCACGCGTGGGGGCACTCCAAGCAGCTCGGCACCTCCGATCACGACAAGGGCGGGATCATGACCGCCACGCGGGTGCTCGACTCGACACTGCGCTACAAGGCGACCAAGTTCAGCCAGGCCAGCGTGAAGATCATCCTCGACCGGCTCGGGAAGCTCGCGGAGCGCCTCGCGCCGGCACCCTGAGCATCGACCGATGAGTCTCGCGCTGATCGCTGGTCTGTAGTCCTATGACCATGTTCAGCGACAGCAACGCATTCAGCGGCTTCGCCGCGAGCGACATCGAGCAGGCGCGCGAGTTCTACGCGGGCACGCTCGGCATCGAAGTGACGGAGGAGAACGGGATGCTGACCCTGCATCTCGCAGGCGGCACGAACGTGCTCGTCTACCCCAAGCCCGACCATACGCCGGCCGAGTTCACCGTCTTGAACTTCCCGGTCGACGACGTGGAGGCGGCCGTCGACGCGCTGACGGAGCGCGGCGTGGCGTTCGAGCTCTACGAGGGCGCGCCACAGGACGAGAAGGGGATCATGCGCGGCAACGGCCCGGATATCGCGTGGTTCCGCGATCCGGCCGGGAACATCCTGTCCGTCCTGCGGCTCTAGGATCGGGCGATGCCCCGCGTATGCCTCCGCGAGCCCCTCAAGCGGCTCGCGGGCAACCGCGCCGAGCACGACCTCGCGGGCGCGACGGTCGGGGAGCTGCTGCAGGCTCTCGAGGGCGCGCATCCCGCGATCAGCGGGTGGATCCTCGACGAGCGAGGCGTCATGCGGCGCCACATCAACGTGTTCGTCAACGGCGAGCGCGGAGCGCAGGACACCGATGTCGAGGCCGAGGACCGGATCGACGTCCTCCCGGCCATCTCTGGAGGCTGACCGCATGACCGAGCTGTTGGTGGGGACGAAGAAGGGGCTGTTCGTGCTCGAAGGCGAGCCGGGCTCCGGCTTCGAGCTGACCGCGCGCGCGTTCGCCGGCGAGCCGGTCGAGTACGCCCTGCGCGACCCGCGCTCGGGCGTCCTGCTGGCGGCGGTCAGCTCGCCGTTCTACGGCCCGAAGGTGTTCTTCACCGACGACCCCGCCGGCGAGTGGGACCAGGCCTCGGGCATCGCGCTCCCCGGAGGCGGCGACGAGGCGCTCGAGAAGATCTGGATCCTCCGCCTCGGCGAGGCCGACGGCCAGATCTACGCCGGCGGCGACCCGGGCGTGCTGTTCGAGAGCCGCGACGGCGGGGCGACGTTCGAGCTCAACCGCGGCCTCTGGGAGCAGCCGACGCGGCCGACGTGGCATCCCGGCGGCGGAGGACTGTGCCTGCACTCGATCGAGACGTGGCCCGGGGACCCCGACCGGCTCGCGGTGGCGATCTCCGCCGCCGGCGTGTGGCTGACCGACGACGGCGGCCAGAGCTGGCGCCAGGGCAACGAGGGCCTCAGGCCGCGCTACCTGCCCGAGGACACGCCGGAGGACGAGGTCGCACTGTGCGTGCACCGGCTGCGGCGTCACCCGCACCGGCCCGAGCGGATCTTCATGCAGTTCCACGGCGGCGTCTATCGCTCCGACGACGCGGGGGAGAGCTGGAACGACATCGCCCCGGGCCTCCCGTCGGACTTCGGCTTCCCGCTCGCGATCGACCCCGCCGACTCCGACAGTGCCTACGTGATCCCGCTCGTGGCCGACATGGATCGCGTGACGCCGGAGGGGCGGGTGCGCGTCTACGAGACGCGCGACGCCGGCGCGAGCTGGACGCCGCGCGGCGACGGTCTGCCGCCCCAGAACGCGTACCTCACGATCCTGCGCGAGGCGTTCGAGCGGGTGGGTGAGGGCGGCGGGCTCGAGCTCTACTTCGGCGCGACCTCGGGCGCGGTCTTCGGCTCCGGCGACGCGGGGGCGAGCTGGTTCAACGTCGCGAAGAACCTGCCGCCGGTGTACTCGATGGCCGCGAGCTAGCGTGGGCGCCGCGCCGAGCTCTCCCGAGACCTGGGACGCGTTCTTCAGCGACTTCTACCTGCGCGCCTACGCGGCGGACGAGAGCGCGGGCGAGGCCGAGGCGCAGGCGCTCGCCGCGGCGCGGCTGGCCGGCTGCCCCGAGGGCGGCGAGCTGCTCGACGTGCCGTGCGGGTTCGGGCGCCATGCGGTGCCGCTGGCGCGCGCCGGCTACCGCGTCGTCGGCGTCGACCGCTCGGCGTCGCTGCTCGAGGAGGCGCGCCGCCGCGCCGGCGGCGAGCGCTGGCCGAAGCTCGTGGGCGCCGACTACCGCGAGCTGCCGTTCGCCGACGCGAGCTTCGACGCCGCCGTCAACCTCTTCACCTCGCTCGGCTACCTCGGAGACGAGGAGGACACGCGCGTGCTGGCCGAGATCGGCCGCGTGCTGCGCCCCGGCGCGCGCCTCGTCGTCGAGCTGCTGCACCGCGACCGGCTCGTGCGCGTGTTCACCGAGCAGGATTGGCGGCTGCTCGGCGAGGGCCGCCTGCTGCTCGAGCAGCGCACGTTCGACGCTGCCGCCGGGCTGGCGCAGACGACCCAGACGCTGATCGGCAGCACGGGGGAGCGCGAGTCGCGCTCCTACAGCGTGCGCGTCTACACCGCCACCGAGCTGGTGGCGATGCTGACGCGCGCTGGCTTCGCGGAGATCCGCTGCTACGGCGACCTCGAGGGCGCGCCGTTCGGCGTCGACACGCGCCTCGTGGCCGTCGCGATCACCGGACCATCAGGGTCTGCATGAGCTTCCCCTCCGAGCTGTTGCCTGCGTAGACCTCGATCTGCCCCTGCTCGACGACGAGCTTCCCTGCGTTGTCGTGGAAGCCGAAGTCGCTCTTGTCGAGCGTGAACGTGACCGTGTCGCTCTGGCCGGGCTTGAGCGTCACGCGCTCGAACCCGCGCAGGCGCCGGACCGGCTGCGAGAGGCTCGCCACCGGGTCGCGGATGTAGAGCTGGACGACCTCGTCGCCCTCCGGTCCCGACACGTGCCGCACGTCGACGTGCGCCCTGACTCTGCCGTTGCGCGACACCGACTTCGAGCTCAGTCGCAGGTTCGAGACCTCGAACTTGCTGTAGCTGAGGCCGAACCCGAACGGGAACTGCGGGTCGCAGAACGGGATGTCGCGGTGGCGCGAGTTGTACTTCTGGTTCTTGTCGCACGGCCGGCCCGTCGGCTCGTGGTTGTAGTAGATCGGCACCTGGCCGACGCGGCGCGGGAACGAAACGGGCAGCTTGCCGCCCGGGTTGACGTCGCCGAACACGACGTCGGCGACCGCGTGGCCGGCCTGGACGCCGGGGAACCACGCCTCGAGGATCGCCGGCGCGTCGTCGACGACCCCCTCGAGCGTCAGCGGCCGGCCGTTGAACAGCACGACCGCGATCGGCTTGCCGGGCGCCTCCGTCTTGATACGCCGGAGCAGCTCCTCCTGCCTGCCGGGCAGGTCGATCTCGCTGCGCGATGCGGCCTCGCCGCTCTGCTCGCGCGACTCGCCGAGCGCGAGCACGACCTGGTCGGCCGCCTTGGCGGCCGTCACCGCGGCATCGAAGCCCGCGTCGGAGGCGCACTCGTCCGCCGGCGTGGCCTGCGGCGGCTCCGTGTGGGCCATCTTGCACGCCTCGGTGAACGTGGTCTGCGGGTTCTGGGCCTTGATGCCGGCGAAGACCGTCACGGCGTCTTCGTCGCGGCCGCGGCCCCACCACGGGCCGAGCATCGCGTGGCCGTCATCCCCCAGCGGGCCGATCACCGCGGTCGTCTTGGTCTTGCTCAGCGGCAGGGTGCCGCCCTCGTTCTTGAGCAGCACCATCGAGCGGCCGGCGGCCTTGCGCGCGGCCGCCACGGCGTCCGGCTGGAGCTGTGCCGCCTCCGCCGCCACGGGGTCGACCGGGACGTAGGGCTTCTCGAACAGACCGGCGCGGAACTTGATGCGCAGGATGCGGCGCACCGCGTCGTCGATGCGCGACTGCGAGATGCGCTTCTGGGCGAGGAGCATCTTGCCGTTGCCGCGGATCAGCTCGCTCACCATCTCCGAGTCGGTTCCGGCGTTCAGCGCGGCCGCCGCTGCGCCCGGGCCATCCTCGGCGATGCCGTGGCCGCACGGACCCTCGTCCGGCGTCTTGGGCGGGCAGGTGCGGAGCTCCGCCACGGCGGTGTAGTCGCTCTCGATGAAGCCGTCGAAGCCCCACTGCTTCTTGAGCAGGTCGGTCTCGAGCCGCTTGCTCGCGCAGCCGCCCTCGCCGTTGATCGAGTTGAACGAGCACATGGCCGTGTCCGAGCCCGCGTCGACCGCGGCCTTGAACGGGGGCAGGTACAGGTCGTGCAGCCGCCGCTCGGACATGTCGGTCGTGTTGTAGTCGCGGCCGGCCTCGGGCTGGCCGTAGGCGGCGTAGTGCTTGACGCTCGTGACGACCTTGTCCTTATCGGCGTAGTTATCGCCCTGGGCGGCCTTCACACGCGCGGCCGCGAACACGGAGTTGAGGTAGGGGTCCTCGCCGCCGGCCTCGGCGATGCGGCCCCAGCGCGGCTCGTGGGAGACGTCGACCATCGGGCTGTAGATCTGCTTGAGCCCGACCGCCGCCGACTCGCGCGCGCCGATCCTGTGGTCCTCCGACGCGACCTTCGGGTCGAACGAGCTCGCGGCGCCGAGCGGGATCGGGAAGATCGTGCGGAAGCCGTGGATCGTGTCGTAGGCGAACAGGATCGGGATCCCCAGCCGCGACTCCATCGCCTGGCGCTGGTACTTGTTGATCAGGACCGGGTCGACCTCGCTGAAGACCCCGCCGACGGGCTTGGAGGCCTCCCCGGGGCGCTCTTTCATCTGGCCGTCGGAGAGCAGCTGGATCTGGTTGAGCTTGTCCTCGAGCGTCATCCTGCGGATCAGCGAGTCGATGCGATGCTCGATGTTCTGGCTCGCGGCCCCGCGCGCGGGCTGCAGCGCAGCCTCGTCGCTCGATTGCGTCGCGGCGACGACGCCTCCCGCGACCGCCGTGCTCAGCACCACCGCGGCCAGGCCCGTCGCGGCCTTGCCCCTACCCGTCCTCATCGCTTCTCCCCCTCTAGACCAGGGAGTCGCGGTACCCCGGCCGCCGCCGATCCGAACCGCTTTAGTGAAGTGGGCACACGAGACGGAAGCCGCCGTCGGGCGACTCCTGGGCGGCGGCCCCCTGGTACACCGCGCCGCCCGCGGCGAGCAGGCCGAGCACGGCCACGATCGCGACGTGGTGGCGCACCTTCATGCCGGGCTCGCCGCCCAGCGCGGAGCGCGCTGCTCGTGGATGGGGAGGTGGACGATCGCGGCGGCGAGGCCGAGCACGATCGACAGCCACCACATGAGCTCGTAGGCGCCGGTGGCCTCGAAGACCACGCCGCCGAGCCAGGCGCCGATGAAGGCGCCGACCTGGTGGGAGAGGAAGACGAAGCCGAACAGCATCCCGACGTGGCGGGTGCCGAACATCACCGCGACGAGGGCCGAGGTCGGCGGGACGGTCGACAGCCACAGCAGCCCGATCGTGGCGGCAAAGACGAGCACCACGAACGGCGTCGTCGGCACGACGAGGAACAGCGCGAAGGCGACGGCGCGAGCGAAGTAGATGCCGCTCAGCAGCAGCCGCTTGCTGTGGACCCCGCCGATGACGCCGGCCGAGTAGGCCCCGATCACGTTGAACAACCCGATCAGCGCGAGCGCCCACGCGGCGAGGGCGCCGCTGAAGCCGAGGTCGGTGAGGTAGGGCGGCAGGTGGGTGCTGATGAACGCGATGTGGAAGCCGCAGACGAAGAAGCCGCACGTGAGCAGCACGTAGCTCGGGTGCCTGAGCGCGCCGCGGATCGCCTCGCGGGCGGAGACCTCGGGCTCGGCGGCGAGCTCGTCCTCGCTCCCGCGGCCGGTCAGCGCGGTGGCGAGCAGTGGGACGAGCGCCACGAACACCGACAGCAGCAGCAGCGCCGTAACCGGACCGTAGGAGCCGATGAAGCCCTGACCGATCGGGGCGAACACGAACTGGCCGAGCGAGCCTGCGGCGGTGCCGAGGCCCAGCGCCCACGAGCGCTGCTCGGCCGGCACGAGGCGCGCGAACGCGGCGAGCACGATCGTGAACGAGCCGCCGGAGAGGCCGAGCCCGACCAGCACCCCGCCGGTGATCGCGAGCGTCGCGCCGTTCGTGCTCAGCGCCATCAGCAGCACGCCGGCGGTGTAGACCGCGCCGCCGGCGGCGAGCACGCGGCCGGCGCCATAGCGGTCGGCGACGGCGCCCGCGAACGGCTGGCCGACGCCCCACAGCAGGTTCTGGATCGCCATCGCGAGCGCGAACGTCTCGCGGTCCCAGCCGCGGAACACCGACAGCGGCTCGGTGAACAGGCCCATGCTCGTCCGCACCCCGAAGCCGATCATCGCGATCAGGCAGCCGGCGACGATCACGACTCCGGTGGTGCGGCGCAGGCGCATCGGCGCGGACCGTATCACCTTCAGTTCGATGGTTGAACTCAGAGGTGTAGACTGCCGCTCATGCCGCTGGGCACCGACTACGCCCGTCAGGGCTGCTCGCTCGCTCGCACGCTCGAGGTCGTGGGGGAGCGCTGGACGCTGCTGATCCTGCGTGACCTGTTCTTCGGCGTGCGGCGCTTCACCGACCTCCAGCGCCACCTCGACATCCCGCGCGCGGTCCTCAGCGCCCGCATCGCGGCGCTCGTCGAGCGAGGGCTCGTCGAGCGGCGCCCGTACCGGCCGGGGCGCGACGAGCTGCACCTCACCGAACGCGGCATCGACCTCTGGCCGGCGGTGCACGCGCTGATGCAGTGGGGCGACCGGCACTACAGCCCGGCCGGCCCGCGGCGCCTGTTCGTCCACGTCGAGTGCGGCACTCCGGTCGGCGCGACCGGCCACTGCTCCGTATGTGGGCGCGAGCCGAGCGCCGCCGAGCTCGAGATGCGCCTGGGGCCGGGCGCCGGGGCGCCGGTGCGCGACGACGCCGTCACGCTCGCGCTGCGCGCTCCGCGCCGCCTGCTGACCGAGCTGCCGGTGGGCTAGCCGCCCCCCGGGCTGGCACAATGCCGCCGGTGAGCGACGAACGCGTAACCCGCGGCATGCAGGCGCAGCTCGCCGACGCCCGCCGCACGCTCGACCGCGACGAGCGCCCGCTGGGGTGGAAGCTCGGCTTCGGCACCGAGGCCGCGATGCGGAAGCTCGGGATCGACGCGCCGCTTGTCGGCTACCTGCCGACGGCCAACCGCCTCGAGTCGGGCGCGGTCGTCGACATCTCGAACTGGGGCAACCCGAAGCTCGAGCCGGAAATCGTCGCGCGCGCCGGCGACGATGGCGAGATCACGGCCATCGGTGCCGCGATCGAGCTCATCGACCTCGATACGAGCGTCGGCGACCCCGAGGCGATCCTCGAGCGCAACATCTTCCAGCGCCACGTTCTGCTCGGGCCGGTCGAGGAGGGCGCGAGCGCGGCCGACGTCTCGCTGAAGGTCATCGTCGACGGCGAGGAGGTGGCCGCATCCGACCAGGTCACCGAGGCCACCGGCGAGCTCGACGGGCTGGTGAAGCACGTCGCGAAGACGCTGAAGGCGGCCGGCGCCGAGCTCGAGCGCGGCGACATGGTGATCTGCGGCTCGATCGTCCCGGCGCTCGACGTCGAGCCGGGCCGGACGGTCGAGGTCCGCGTCGAGCCCCTCGGCTCGCTCACCGTCTCGTTCGAGTGAGCGTCCGCCAACTCGATGCGATCCGCGACGCGGTCCGCGCGGCCGGGGCGGACGCCCTGTGGCTGCATCCCGCTGTCGACTTCGCCTACCTGACCGGCCTCCAGCCGATCGCGATCGAGCGCCCGACCGCGCTCGTGATCCCCGCGCATGGCGGGCTGCGGATCCTGGCGCCGACGCTGCTCGCGGCCGAGCTCGAGGCGATCGGCGCCGAGATGGCGGTCTGGTCGGACGGCGAGGGCCCCGAGGCCGCGATCGCGCGCGTGCTCGACGGGATCCGGCGCTGCCTCGTCGAGCCCGACCTGCCGACCGGTGTCGCCTTCGCGCTGCGGGCCGTGCGCCCCGCGATCGACCTCGCGCTCGATCCCGGCATCCTGGCCGGCCTGCGGGAGCGCAAGGCGGCGGACGAGCTCGAGCAGCTGCGCGCGGCGGGCCGCGAGGCCGACACCGCCATGGCCTGGGTCGCCGGCCTCGACCTCGCCGGCTGGACCGAGCGCGGGCTCGCGCTCGAGCTGCAGGCGCGCTTCCTCTCGAGCGGCGCCGGGCCGTACGCCGACTACGTCGTCGCCGCCGGCCCCAACGCCGCGCTGCCGCATCACGCGTCGGGCGAGACCGAGCTCGCGGGCAGCCCGGTCCTGACCGACTTCGGCTGCGTGGTCGGCGGCTATCACTCGGACCTCACGCGGGTCCATCACGCCGACGGCGAGGCGGCCGAGGCGTACGCGGTCGTGCAGGCTGCCCACGACGCCGTGATCGACGGGTTGGCGCCGGGCCTGCCGTGCTCGGAGGCCGACCGGCTCGCGCGCGACGTGATCACCGCCGCCGGCTACGGCGACATGTTCATCCACCGTCTCGGCCACGGCGTCGGCCTCGAGCTCCACGAGGAGCCGTACCTGCGGCAGGGCAACCCCGCGCCGCTGGAATCGGGCCACGTCTTCAGCGTCGAACCGGGGATCTACGTCCCCGGCCGCTTCGGCGTCCGCTACGAGAACCTCGTGCATCTCGGGCCGGACGGGCCCGAGCTGCTCAACCACGCATAGACGCGATCCGAACCGACCACGCGGAATTCGTGTGGTTGCCCGACGGCGTTCGCGTCACCCTCGGGTCCCCGGATGATCGACGTCGCCCTCACGCGCGCGGACCTGCGAGCGGCCGACGTCGCCGTCGTCGTCGACGTGCTGCGCGCGACGTCGACAGCCACGCAGGCGCTGGCCGCCGGCTACCGCGCCCTGCTGTGCGCTGAGAGCCTCGAGCTGGCGGCCACGTTGCGCGGTCCCGGGCGCGTCCTCGCGGGCGAGCGACGCTGCGTCCGCCCGCCGGGCTTCGACCAGGGCAACTCGCCGGCCGAGGCCTCGCGCTGCCACGGCGACGAGCTGGTCCTCGCCACGACGAACGGGGCGCCGGCGATCGTCGCCGCGGCTCGGCACGCCCCGACCGTCCTGATCGCGTGCCTCCTCAACCTCGACGCCGTGATCGGCGCGGTGGATGGCGCCGACGTCCAGGTCGTCTGCTCGGGCACCGATGGTGCGGTGGCACTCGAGGACGTCTACGTCGCCGGGCGCATCTGTGCGCGCCTGAGCGGGCGGCGGACGGATGCCGCGCGGATCGCGGAGGGCGTCGCGCGCTCGTTCGCGACGCCGCTCTCTGCGCTCGCGCAGAGCGCCGGCGGCGAGGCGCTCCGCGCCGCGGGCCTCGCGGGCGACATCGAGCTCTGCGCTCAGGAGTCCACGCTCGAGGTCGTCGGACGCGCATCGGCCACCGTGCCGGGGATCGCGAGCGTGGTTGACGGCACCGCTACGGTCGAGCGATGCCGCGTCCCATCCTTCTCGGCGTAGTCGGGGATTCCGCGGCGGGCAAGACCACGCTGACGCGAGGCCTCGTGCGGCTGCTCGGCGAGGACCAGATCACGCACGTGGCGGCCGACGACTACCACCGCTACGACCGTGCGCAGCGGGCGGAGCGCGGCGTCACGCCGCTGCACCCCGACTGCAACCACCTCGACATCCTCGGGCAGCACCTGCGCCACCTGCGCGCGCGGGAGCCGATCCTGAAGCCGGTCTACCGCCACCGGGACGGGACGTTCCAGCCGCCGCGCTACGTGCGCGCGGGGCAGTACACGATCGTCGAAGGCCTGCTCGGCTTCCACACCGGCGCGCTGCGCGACGTCTATGACGTGCGGGTCTTCCTCGCGCCGCCCGAGGACATGCGCCGCAGGTGGAAGGTCCAGCGCGACTGCTCCCGGCGCGGCTACACGACCGATGAGGTGCTGCACGAGCTCGAGCGGCGCGAGAACGATGCCGAGACCTACATCCGGCCGCAGCAGCGCCACGCAGACATCGTCATCTCCTTCATGCCGGGCGATCGCGGCGATCAGGATCGCCTCGACGCGCACGTGACGATGCGGGCCTCGCTCGTGCATCCGGACCTCGCGCCGTTCGTGGATCGCAACGGCATCACGCTGGCCGCGCGCGGGTCGGAGAAGCACCTCTGGATCTCGGGGACCCTCGGCGCGGAACGGGGGGCCGCGATCGAGGAGGCGGTATGGGATCAGATGCAGTTCGCCAGCCATCTGCGCACCGAGCGCCTGGGCGAGTTCAGCATCGGCACGGAGCTCCACCGCTCAGAGACGCTGGCGATCGTGCAGGTCCTGGTCCTCTATCACCTGGTCACGGCTCGGGCGGCGGTGGCACTCGGCGGCAACGGCACGCGCGCGGACCGCGAAGTGGTCCGGCCCTAAGCCGGCAGGCTCACGGCGCTGCGCGTCCCGTTCCCGCCCAGCGCGACGGTCGCCTTCGCGGTCGCGAGCTGGTACAGCACGAGCACCTGCACGATCGCGAGCGTCTCGGAGCGGTGGAGCTCCGTGCCCACCGTGTACTCGCCGAGGTGATCCGCGCGCAGGTGGCGGGCGAAGTGCATCTTCTGCCAGACCGCCTCCTCGATCTCCGCCGCGTCGCCCGGGTCGACCGTCGCCGGGATGCGCACGCGCCGCTCGGTGCCATGGTCTTCGACCGCGATGCCTCCGCGCCCATCGCCGACGAAGGGGGACAGGTCGGGGTGCGGGAGGCCCGGGCGCAGGAGCAGCTCAGCGTCCAACGCCGCGCTGCCGTCCTCGGCGGGCTGGAACGAGACCACCATGTCGGCACGCCGCTGCTGCGGTCGGATGAAGGCGGCCGAGTCGGGCTCGCGCCGATCGAGCTCGGCGAGGACCTGATCGGTCGTGTAGCCGCGCCGCGAGCAGTCCCGGTCGACCTTCCACTTGCGCCGTAGGGCTTCGGGCGGCGCGAGGTAGACGCGCACGTCGTAGAGGTCGCAGAGCTCGTCCGTGTGGTAGCCGAGCAGTCCCTCGAGCACCGCGAAGCCGTGCGGCGCGACGTACGTCGCCGGCCCGAAGGTGCCGTCCGTGTGCCGGTACTCCGGCTTGAGGATCGGCTCGCCCGCCTGTAGGTGGCGCAGGTGCTGCGTCATGACGTCCATGTAGTTGGCGTCGGGATGCAGCGGGGTGATCGCTCGCTCGGCTCGCTGCTTGCGGTCGTAGCGGTGGTAGTCGTCGAGGCCGACGTGCGTCACCTTGTCCTCGCCGAGGATGCGCACGAGCCCGCGCGTGATGGTGGTCTTGCCGGCGGCGGAGTCTCCGACGACGCCGAGGATGATCGGTCGGGGCATCAGCTCGGCTCCGTGTCGTCGAAGATCGAGCTGGCGAGGATGTCCTCGGCCTCGACAGTCATCAGGTCGGCCCGATCCAGTGTCTCGCGCCGATCGTAGAGCCGGCTCGCCTGACGCATGCGCGCCCGGTCGAGCGCGTTGCGGATGCTGCGGCCGTGCGCGAATCGCGGTCGCTCGACCCGAAGCTCGACGTACCGGCGAAGGGCCAGCTCGGCCTCGGGCGTGAGCTCGTAGGCCTGCTGCTCGAGCATCAGCGCCGCGATCGCCATCAGCTCGTCGACGTCGAAGTCGGGGAAGTGGATGTGGTGGGCGACGCGCGAGCCCATCCCGGGGTTCGAGCGGAAGAAGGTCTCCATGCGGTCGCGGTAGCCCGCGAGCACGACGACGAGGTTCTCGCGCTCGGTCTCCATGACCTGGAGCAGGATCTCGATCGCCTCCTGGCCGTAGTCGCGCTCGTTCTCCGGGCGGTAGAGGTAGTACGCCTCGTCGATGAAGAGCACGCCGCCACGGGCGCGCTTGAGCACCTCGCGGGTCTTGGGCGCGGTGTGTCCGACGTACTGCCCGACGAGGTCGTCGCGCGTGACCGAGACGACCTTCGGCTTCTCGATGTAACCGAGGCGATGGAGGATCTCCGCCATCCGCAACGCGACGGTGGTCTTGCCGGTGCCGGGGTTGCCGGTGAAGCTCATGTGCAGCGAGGGCCGCGAGGAGGCCAGCCCGGCCTCGCGGCGGAGCCGGTCGATCACGAGCAGCGCCGCGATCTCGCGGATCCGCGTCTTGACGGGGGCGAGCGCGACGAGGTCGTCGTCGAGCTGGGCGAGCACGTCCTCGATCCCGTCGTCCCGCACGGCGGCTTCGAGCTGCGCCGCGGTCATCGTGCCGTCCCGTTCGTGGTCGACCGCCCGTTGGCCGCGTAGCGGCGACCCACCGGAGCCGTGGTGGCGTAGGCGTGGATCGTGTAGCGGATCTGGCGGTCGGCCTTCTCCGTGCGGTCGAGCCGGAAGCCGGGCTCGTCCGCGGGCCGGGCGACGATGAACGACAGCGCCGTCGTCTGGCGCCCGAGTGAGCGGTCGTAGGCGACGATCTTCACGTACTCGTTCGCGCAGCCTTCGCGCGCGGCCCGGACCTCGCGCAGCGCCACCTCGGCCTCATCCTCGCCGAGGTCGAACAGCGGCTGGCCCCACATCTCCCACAGCGCGTTGCGCGGATGCGGGTCGTCGGTGTGCTCGATCATGATCGACCAGCCGTTGCGCAGCGCGTAGCGCAGCTGCGCCTCGATCTGCTCGTCCGTGAGGTCGGGGAGGTAGGAGAACGTCCCTTGCGTGATGCGCATGTCGGCGGCTCCTAGCTGAGCGTCGGCGTGACCGTGAGGTCGGCCGTGTCGGTGGACGTGAACTCGAAGGTGATGTCCTTCCAGACCTCGAGGGCGGCGTCCAGCTCGGGGCAACCCTTGGCCGCCTGGACGAGGATGTCGGGGCCTTCGTTGTAGAAGTCGCGGCCTTCGTTACGCGCCTGGATCATGGCCTCGACCGCCACGCGGTTGGCCGTCGCGCCGGCGGCGATCCCCATGGGATGGCCGATCGTGCCCCCGCCGAACTGGAGGATCACGTCCTCGCCGAGGTAGTGCAGCAGTTGGTACATCTGCCCCGCGTGGATCCCGCCCGAGGCCACCGGCATGACGGCGGCGAGCGAGGCCCAATCCTGGTCGAAGTAGAGGCCCTTGACGGGGTCGGCATGGTTGAAGCGCTGGCGGCACACGTCGTAGTAGCCGCGGACCATGTCGGGGTCGCCCTCGAGCTTGCCCACCACGGTGCCGGCGTGGATGTGGTCGACGCCGAGCATTCGGCACCACTTGGCGATCACGCGGAACGACACGCCGTGGGTCTTCTGGCGCGTGTACGTCCCGTGGCCGGCGCGGTGCAGGTGCAGCAGCATCCCGTTCGCGCGGCACCACTTCGACAGCGAGGTCATGGCGGTGAAGCCGATCGTCAGGTCCATCATGATGATCGGCGAGCCGATCTCCTTGGCGAACTCCGCGCGCTCGTATATCTCCTCCATCGTGCCGGCGGTGACGTTCATGTAGTGGCCCTTGACCTCGCCCGTCATCTGGGAGGCGCGGGCAACGGCCTCCTGGGCGTGGATGAAGCGGTCGCGCCAGCGCATGAACGGCTGCGAGTTGATGTTCTCGTCGTCCTTCGTGAAGTCCAGGCCGCCGCGCAGCGCCTCGTAGACGACGCGGCCGTAGTTCTTGGCCGACAGGCCGAGCTTGGGCTTCGTGGTGGCGCCGATCAGCGGGCGGCCGAACTTGTCGAGGTACTCCCGCTCCATGACGATCCCGTGGGGCGGGCCCTGGAAGGTCTTCAGATAGTGCGGCGGGATCCGCATGTCCTCGAGCCGCAGCGCCTTGAGCGCCTTGAAGCCGAAGACGTTGCCGATGATCGACGAGGTCAGGTTCGCGATCGACCCCTCCTCGAAGAGGTCGAGGTCATAGGCGATGAGCGCGATGTACTGGCCCGGCGTGCCCGGCACGTCGTCGACCTGGTACGCCTTGGCCTGGTAGTGCTCGTAGGACGTCAGCCGGTCGGTCCAGACGACCGTCCAGGTCGCCGTGGAGGACTCGCCGGCCACCGCCGCGGCGGCCTCGATCGCGTCGACACCCTCCTGGGGCGTGATGCGGAAGGCGCACAGGATGTCGGTGTCCTTGGGCTCGTAGTCGGGATCCCAGAAGCCCATCTCGGCGTAGGGCGTCACACCTGCTGCCCAGCGGTCCTTGGTCATGGTCATGCCGCCGATCGTACGTGTCGACGTATAGATAACAAGCAGATCTTCAAGCGATTACATAGCTAAAACTCTATGGCCGGACGAACGCGACGAAGGCCTCGACGACCTCCCGCACCGGGCCGACCACGGACCGCAGCACGAACCACGGGCGGTCCGCGGGCTGATCCTCGAGCCGCAGCTCACCCAGCAGTCCGGACGCGAGCTCCGCCTCGACGGTCACGCGCGAGAGCAGCGAGATCCCGAGCCCGGCCCTGGCGGCCTGCTTGATCGCCCCGTTCGACCCGAGCGTCAGGAACTTGGGGCTGACGCCGTGCTCGGCGAGGTAGCGCTCGTTGAGCAGGCGCGTCCCCGAGCCGGGCTCGCGCAGCAGCCAGGCGCGCGCGGCCAGCGCCGAGGCATCCACCGGTCCGCTGCCGCACAGCGGGTCGTCGGGCGCCGTGATGCACACGGTCGCGTTGTTCATCAGCGGCTCGGCCATGAGCCGCTCGTCCGTGGGCGGCGTGCCGGAGACAGCGACGTCGGCGGAGTGGCCGAGCACGCGCTCGAGCACCTCCTGGCGGTTGCCGACGTCGAGGGTGAGCTCGACGTCCGGGTGCTCGGCGGCGAACGCGCGCATGAGCGCCGGCACGAAGGACTCGGCCGCCGTCGTGACCGCCGCGATCCGCAGGCTGCGGGCGGCGGCCGCGGTGGCCTCGTGCGCGGCCTGCCGCCCTTGGCCCAGCAGCCCGATCACGTCCGCCGCGTAGGGCTCGAACGCGACGCCGGCCGCGGTCGGCCGGACACCCCGCCCGGCGCGCTCGAACAGGTCGCAGCCGAGCTCGCGTCCGAGTGACGCGATCGCCGCCGACACCGATGGTTGCGTCACGACGAGATCGTCGGCGGCGGCCGTCACGGAGCCGCCGCGCATCACCGCGAGGAACGCGGTGAGTTGGGTGAGAGTGATAGCCACCGCTCTAGCATTCAACCGGATCGCATCGACTCCGGCAAATGTGTACGACTAGGGCAGCGGGCGCAGCCCGCCGCCGCGCTGGCGCTCGGAGCGGTAGTCGACCTTCTCGCAGTTGGTGAAGCGGTAGCCCTTCTTGCGGGTGCGTGCGACGTGGTAGATGTCGCGACCCGGCCCGCAGTCGACCTCGCCGCGGCCGTAGTGGACGGAGATCGCGTCGTTGCCCGCGCCTCCCTTGATCACGTTGCGGCCATGGGAGCCGTAGATGAAGTCGTTGCCCGCGCCGCCGAGGATGAGGTCGTTCTGTGACGCCGGCTGGCCGTCGGGATCGTGGTCGCCCCACAGGACGTCGGAGCCGCCGCGACCGCTCAGGACGTCGGAGCCGTGGTGGCCGAGCAGCTCGTCGTTGCGGCGCGTGCCGACATGGCGGGCGTCGCGACTGCCGTTGGCCTTCTGGAACTTGCCGTTGATCGTGGGCCATTCCTCGTGCGATGCGCAGCCGGAGCAGGAATGGCCGGGGATGTGGTTCGCGAGCGTCGCCGGGACGGCGATCAGGAGGCCGGCGAGTCCGATGAGGGGAGCGAGTCGGGGCATCGGGTCAGGCTAACCGCTCGTACACCTCGCTCGCAGGATTCGCCATCACGCGCTCGGCCATCTCGCGCTTGAGCACGTCGAGCCGCGCCGTCTGCTCCGCGCTGGGTCGCTCCGTGCGCGCCAACGTGAGGAACTCCTCGGTCACGAAGCCCTCGCAGACCCCGAGCGTCACCGTGGCGCCGCGGTAGCGCAGGCGAAACACAAAGCGCTCGCGCGTCCACCCGCGCTCGGGCAGCGCGAGCCCGGCGTCGACGTCGTAGCGACCGTCCGTCACCGCGCGCGTGACGAGCTCGAACGCGTCGCGCGCCCCCGGGCCGCCGAACGCCGTCGCGACCTCGATCTCCCGCCGCTCCGGCGGCCCGCCGCGCTCGAGCAGGGGCAGCGCGCGCTCCATCACCTTGAAGCCGTGCGCCACCCCGCCCGGTGAGCCGGGCCCGTGGTAGCTCATCAGGTCCCTGAACGAGAACCCGAGCGGGACGCCCCGCTCGAACACCACGAGCTCGGCTGCCATCAGAACGTCTCGAGCGCCTTCTCCATGTCGGTCTGGGCCTGCTTCAGCGCCTCCTCGGGGCTCATGTTGCCCGACAGCGCCTTGTTGACGTTCTTGTAGATCGCCGCCGAGACCTGCGAGTAGACGGGCGAGACGGGCCGCGACTTGGCCTGCTCGACCGCCTTCTTGAGCTCGTCGGAGAACGGCTGCGCTTTCTGGACCGCCGGATCCTCGTAGACCGCCTTCAGCGGCGACGCGTCGGAGAACTTGACGATGTCCTCGCTCTGGCGCTCTGGGTGCGTCATGTAGTCGATGAACTTCAGCGACGCGCCGGGGTTCTTCGAGAACGTCGAGATCACGAGGTTCGCGCCGCCGAGGATGCCGGCCTTGCCGCCGCCCTCGAAGGCCGGGAACGGCGCGACCGCGAACTTGCCCTTGGTCGCCGGCGCCTTCTGGGCGAGCGCGTAGCAGTAGGGCCAGTTGCGCATGAAGGTCGCCTTGCCGGACTCGAACGCTCGCCGCGCGGGCTCCTCCATGTAGGTGGTCACGGCCTTCGGCGCCGCGCCGCTCTTGATGCCGTCGACCATGAACTTCAGCGCCTTGACGTTCTCGGGCGAGTCGATCTCGGCCTTCGTGCCGTCGTCGGAGAGGACCTTGCCGCCGGCGGCGAACGCGAGCCCGAGGAAGTCGACGGTGAGGCCCTCGTAGGACGCGCCCTGGTAGGCGATGCCGTCGTTCTTGGCGGCGACGTCATAGACCTCCTGCCACGTCGCTGGCACCTTGTCGACCTGGTCGGTGCGGTAGTAGAGGAAGCCCGCGTTGGTCTTGTGCGGCACTCCCCACTGCTTGCCCTGGTAGGTGATGGTGGCGAGCGTCGACGGGATGAACTCGTCCTGGCGCGACTCGACGTAGGCAGTCATGTCGTAGAGCCACGTCTGCTGCGCGAACTCCGCGGTCCAGATGACGTCGGAGTAGAAGACGTCGCAGTCGGCGGCCTTGGCCTCCTGCCGCTGGACGAACTGGTTGCGCTGCTCGTCCGCCGATTCGGGGAACTCGATCAGCTTTACGTTGATGCCTGGGTTGGCCTTGTTGAAGGCCTTGACGCCCGCGGTCTTGGAGCCGGAGGTGTCCTTGCCGGTGCAGAAGGACATCTCGCCCTTGGCGTCGTCCATCGAGGCGGGGTCGATCACCTTGTTGCCGGTGATCTTCTGCTCGTCGGCGGCCCCGCCGCCGCCGCTGTCGGAGCTGTCGTCGCCGCAGCCGGCGAACAGCGCCGCCACGCAGGTGAGCGTGGCGGCGAGGCGATATCTGCGCAAAGTGATCATGCGCCTCGCCTACCCCGAAGGCGGCGAGAAGTAGACCGTCGGGTCGCCCTGGCGCAGCCAGATCTCCGGATGCTCGAGCGGGACGAAGGAGCGGTCGCCGCCCGGTTCACGGGTGGTCGGGACGGAGTCGCCGCTCGGCGTGTGCACGATGAAGCCGACCGGCTTGGTGTCGTCCGCGATCGGGATGTTGAAGAACGCCCCGTCCGCGTCGACCCCGTTGCGCTGCCGTGGGGCCTCCCACGCGGTGGTCGTCTCCGGCGCGAGCGCGTTGCCGGCCGAGGTGTTGTACAGGTGCAGGCCCCAGTCGGCGTAGTCGCCCGCCGGCCGCAGGTAATGCACGACCGCCGTGGTCACCGGCGTCTGCACGATCTGCACGCTGCGAGGAGCGCTCTCCGTGGTGCGTCCCTCCGCATAGGTGAGCACCGCGCGGTAGTGGACGGTGTCCCCGTCGTCCAGCCCGCTGGTGTCGTCGAACGCCGTGTAGACCGGCGACGACTCGTCCGTCCCCACGTCGGTCCACGTCGGGGCGTCGTTGACGCGGCGCTGGATCGTCACCACGTAGTCGGGGTGGTCGGGCGTGGCGATCGCCCGGACCTCGACGCGGCCGCGCACGCGCCCGTTGTCGTTCGGCGCCTCGAGCGCGATCGCGGGCGGCTCGACCGTGACCGTGCGCGTCCGACTCCTGCGCGTGTGGCCGGCGTTGTCGAGCACCACGGCGCGGTAGCTCAGCCGCGTCCCCGGCGCGACGTCGGCGACGTCGGGGAAGACGCGGTAGGGCGCGTTGTCGTCCGTGCCGACCGTCCGCCAGCGGCCACGGTCGCGCAGCTGGAACGTCACCTCGGCGAACGCGCTGCCGCCGAGGTCGGCGCTGAGCTCGAGCCGGTCGCGCCCGGCGGCCGGCTGTGCCAGCGAGATCGCGGGCGCGGAGCGGCTGCGCGGGATCCGCCTCGCGGAGCGGTAGACGACCGCCGACAGCGCGGGCACGCTCACCGTCAGGCGCCGGGAGCGGTTCGAGCGCAGCCTGCGCGCCCCCGGCCCGTAGACGCGCTTGAACTCGCGGCGGCGCACGTAGGTGGGGATCGCAGCGGTCTGCGCCTGCTCGGCATTGTTGAGCGCCACGACGTACTCGTGCCCGCGGCCGCCGGCGAGCCGCGAGAACGCGTACACGCCCGGCCCGTCGCTCGAGAGGCGGTGCTGCTGGGCGCCGTCGCGCAGCGCCGGGTGGTCCTCCGTCACCGCCGCGAGCCCGGCGATCGACTCGTAGAGCGGATGCGAGCGGTCGAAGTTGGACTGCGCCGTCGTCGCGTCGGTGCCGATCAGGTCGTCGTCGTTGTAGGTGGCGACCCGGCTCGGGAACATGTCCTGGCGCGCGTCCTGATCGCCTCCGTCGCCGACGAAGCCCTGCTCGTCGCCGTAGTAGATCACCGGGTTGCCGCGCGAGAAGTACATGAGCGCGTGCGCGAGGCGGTCGCGTGCGAGCACCTCCGGGTCGCCCGCCCCGTCGTTGTCGAGGCGGATGAAGTTGCCCATCCGGCCCATGTCGTGGTTGCCGAGGAACGTCGGCAGCTGGTACGCGTTGGAGTCGGCGTCCGTGTACCAGTCGTCGGCGGTGAAGAAGTCGCGCAGCGAGTCGGTCGGCCGGCTGCGCGACGCGAAGTTGCGGGCCGCATCCTGGAACGGGAAGTCGAGGACGGCCTGGACCTTGGCCTGCGTCGTGAAGTGCGACGTGAACGTCTTCGTCGTGTCGAACACCTCGCCGAAGAGGAAGAACTCCGTCTTGCCGTGCGCGCGCGCGTAGGCGAGCACGTCGGGCGCGAACTCGCGCCAGAACTCGTCGTTGACGTGCTTCATCGTGTCGATGCGGAAGCCGTCGACGCCGAAGTCGCGGATCCACGCCTGGTAGATGTCGGTCATCCCCTGCACGACCCGCGGGTGCTCGGTGAAGAGGTCGTCGAGGCCGAAGAAGTCGCCGTAGAGGGAGTTCTCACCGACGAAGGTCGTGTTGCCGCGGTTGTGGTACAGCTCGACGTCGTTGAGCCAGCTGGGGACCTTGAGGTTCTCCTCGCCCGCGGGGTTGAACGGGTGGTAGGGGAAGCTCGTCGCCGCGTCGAGCGCGGGGAAGCTGTCGGTACCGGCGTAGTCGCGGTCGTCGAACGGCGTACCGCCGGCGGTCTCGTAGGGGGAGACGTCCTTGGAGGTGTAGCCCGGCCGCGGCGCCTCCGTGTACTTGATGACGTCCGCGGTGTGGTTGGTGATGATGTCGAAGTAGAGCTTCATCCCGCGCGCGTGCGCGGCGTCGACGAGATCCTTGAGCTCCTGGTTGGTCCCCAGGTGCGGGTCGATCTGGGTGAAGTCGGTGATCCAGTAGCCGTGGTAGCCGGCGGAGTTGTCCTCCGGCTGGACGGCCTTGTTCTTGAAGCTCGGCGTCAGCCAGATCGCGGTCGTGCCGAGGTCGTCGATGTAGTCGATGCGGTCGAGCAGGCCCTTGAGGTCGCCGCCGTGGTAATAGCCCTTGTGGGTCGGGTCATAGCCCGAGACCTGGGGGTCGTCGCCGAGCCCACCCCTGTCGTTCGCGCTCGAGCCGTTCTCGAAGCGGTCGGCCATGACGAAGTAGAAGTTCTCGCCCGTGACGGGCGCGCGCAGGCTGTGCGCGGCGCCGTCGCGTGCCTCCGCCGCAGGCGCGAACGCGAGTACGAGCAGCGCGGCGCCGAGCGCGGCGCGGACACGACGGAACATACGACGACCCCTCCCCCTTGGAACCCGTTCGAGCCGACGAAGGTACACCTCAGGCCACGGGCTTGTGCTCGAGGCGATGGACCGCCGGACCCTGGAGCACGTCGCCCTCGGGGCTGAAGCGCGAGCCGTGGCAGGGGCAGTCCCAGCTGCGCTCCGCCGTGTTCCAGTTGACCTGGCAGCCGAGGTGGGTGCAGATGGGGGAGACCGCGACGAGCGTGCCGTCGTCGCGGCGGTGGCCGGCGACCTTCTCACCGGCGTGGCGGACGATGTCGCCCTCGCCCGGCTCGAGCTCCTCGATCGGGCGCGTGCCGCGCTTGGTCAGCCGGTCGCCGACGAAGTGCAGCCCGACCTTCACGTTCTCCTCGACGAAGCGGGCCGCGGCGGCGCGCGGCTTGAAGCGGTTAGGGTCGAACAGCGACGCCCACGGGCTCTCGCGCCCGAGCAGCTGCTCGCTCAGCACGAGCGCCGCCGCGGTGCCGCCGGTCATGCCCCACTTCGCGAAGCCCGTAGCCATCAGCATGCGATCGGTCCGCGGCGTGAGCCGGCCGACGTAGGGCACCGTGTCGACCGTCGTGTTGTCCTGGCTCGACCAGCGGTAGTCGACCGACCGCACGTCCCAGTGCTCGCGCGCGAAGCGCTCGAGCGCGCCGTAGCGCTCCTCGGTGTCGCCGCCCGCGCCGGGCCGGTGGCCCTCGCCGCCGACGAGCAGCCGCTCCTCGCCGCCGACAGGCACGGCGCGGATCGAGCGGGTGGGGGAGTCCGCGCTGATGTACATGCCCGGCGGCGGGGCGCCGGAGATGCTGCACAGCAGCGCGTAGGAGCGCTGGGGATGCACGCGCGGGAAGGCGAGCGCGCGGTCGAGGAAGGGGTAGTGCGTGGCGACCACCACGCGGTCGGCGGTGACACGGCCGCCGGGTGTCTTGACCGCACAGTGCTCGTCGACATCGACGTCGACCGCGTGCGAGCGCTCGTAGACCTCCGTCAGCCCCGCGGCGAGCGCGAGGAGGTACTTGCGGACGTGGAACTCCGCCTGCTCCTCGAAGCGCACGGCCGCCGCGACCGGATACGGCAGGCCGGTGGTCTCAGCCAGCGACGCGGGCAGCCCGGCCTCGACCGCGGCCGCGACCTCGCGCTCGGCCTTGCCGGGATCGGAGCCCTCGCTCAAATAGGCGTAGGACGGCCGGCGCCGCCAGTCGCACTCGATGCCGTCGTGCTCCACGCGCGCCGCCATCCACTCGAGCGCCGCCTGGTTCGCCGCCCCGTACGCGCGGGCGCCCTCGCGCCCGAAGCGCGAGCGCACGCGGTCGTAGACGAAGCCGTGCTGCGAGGAGACCTTCGCGGTCGTGAAGCCGCTGACGCCGCACGCGACGCGGTTGGCCTCGAGCAGGACCGTGCGGACGCCCGCGTCCTGGAGCAGGACCGCGGTCGTGATGCCGACGATGCCGCCGCCGATCACCACGACGTCGGCCTCGACGTCGCCGTCGAGGCGCGGGCGCTCGTCGTGCCGCGGGCCGGTGTCGACCCAGACGGAGGTGCGCTTCATCGCAGCGCCAGCTCCTCGAGGCGCATCAGCGACTCCGCGTTGCGCAGCTTGGTGGTGACGTGGACGACCGGGTTGAGCGCCAGCGGCGAGTAGACGCCGTCCGGGTTCTCGGTCATGCGCACGAGCGTGCCGCTGTCCCGCGGCTGCAGCTCCAGCGTCACGGTGGCGGTGCCCGCCGGGCGGCCCTTGGCGCGCAGCCTGAGCAGGCGCGGCGGGTCCGCCTCCAGCGCGACGGTGTGATCCGAGACCGTCAGCGGGCCCACGCCGATGGTGTGATGGAACTTCGAGCCCGGCGCCGGCCACCCCGGCTCGGCGTCGCGGATGACCTTCGAGCCGACGACCCAGTAGCCATAGCCGGCGGGGTCGGCGAGCACGTCCCAGACCGCCTGCGGGGGCACCGCCATGTAGCGCTCGTTCGTGGCCACGGAGCGCGGTTGCCCGACACGCACCGAATGGAAACGAGGCCTCGCCAGCCGGCGCGCGCGGGTGTATGGTCGCGACCGCGTGCGAGCGCATCTGCAGACCGAGCGACCCGAGAGCGCAGCCGCTCCGCTCCACGGCCGCGCTGCCGATCCTCGGGCCACCGTGCAGGCGCTCGGGCGCGCGATCGGCAACCGGGCGCTGGCCGGGCTGATCGCCCGCCAGCCGCCGAGCGACGCACCGCAACGTGCGCCGATCCTGAATCCCGCCGATCCGCGCCTGCGCGACATCTTCGAGCGCGACGCCGGCACGAGTTCGGGCAGCGCGACCGGGCCGATCAGCCCCGCGACCCCGTCGCAGCCGCCGTGGATGCCGCGCGTGCGCCAGCGCCTGCCGATCGACCTCGGCGCGGGGACGAAGCGCAGCCCGCGACTCAAGCAACCCGACGGGCCGGGGGAGGCGGGCTGCCGCGGCGCGTGTGGCCCGGACTGCCCCGACACCTGCAAGACCGTCGGCACCTACACCGAGGAGTACGTCGTCGGCGGCACGGGCTACGAGATCGAGTTCCCGAACGCGCTGCTGTGCGGCACCCACGAGGGCTGCCGGATCCACGACGCGTGCTTCGACACCGCCGTGGCCAACGACGAGCGCTACCTCTTCGGCCCGCGGCACAACCAGTGCAACCAGGACGCCGTGTTCCGCTTCGGGCCGTCGAAGACCAAGTCGTGGATGTCCGGGGGCGGGCCCTACGACGACTGGTGGTACTTCACCGACGAGCCGGTCATCCGCAGGACCTGGTCGGTCAAGCAGTAGCCTCGCGCTGCGTGAACGTCCCGGCCGGCCAGAGCGGTGGTGAGCTGCTCGCGAGCACCGCGGTCGCGGACCGCGAGGCGGAGGGGCTGCGCGACCGGCTCGCCCAGATCGAGCTGGACCAGGCGACGCTCGAGGCCGAGCTCGCCGCGTTCAACGCCGACTACATGCGCGAGGTCGTCACGGTGCTCGCCGAGCTGCACGAGCTCGAGGCGCGGATCGCGGGGCTCGTCGCGCGCCGCTCGGGCTCGGCCGACGACAAGGCCGCCGCGAAGAGCGCTCGCGCCCGCGCGCGTGAGACGACCGCGGCGGTGCGCGCGATCCCTAAGACGCCGGGACCGCTGCCGACCGGTGATCTCAAGAAGCTGTTCCGCGAGGCGGCCAAGCGCATGCACCCCGACCTCGCGCCCGACGACGACACCCGCCGCCACGCAGAGGCGTTCATGAAGCGCCTCAACCAGGCGTTCAGCGCCTCCGACGCCGGCGCGATCGTCGACCTCGTCCGCCAGTGGGAGTCCTCGCCGTACGCCGTCGCGCCCGCCGGCGAGGCGGTGCAGAGCGCGCGCGCCGCGCGCCGGGTGAGCGCGCTGCAGGCCGCGGTCGACCGCGCCCAGGCGCGGCTCGACGAGGTTCGCGCCACCGACCTCGCCGGGATGATGGAGCGCGCGATGGCCGCTGCCGTGCGCGGCACCGACCTGCTGGCGGAGTGGCGCGCCTCCTCCGAGACCGCGCTCGCCGCCGCGCGTGCCCGGATGGCCGAGCTCGAGGGCGCGGCGTGAGCGAGGAGCGCGAGCGCTTCCTCGCGGACGGCCGCGCGGCCCTCGAATGGGCGGCCGACTACCTCGACCGGGTCGGCGAGCTGCCGGTGCTCGCCCAGGTCGCCCCCGGGGAGATCCGCTCGCGCCTGCCGGCGTCGCCGCCGGAGGAGGCCGAGCCGTTCTCCGCCGTCCTGCGCGACCTCGACGAGGTGCTGCTGCCGGGGATCACTCACTGGCAGCACCCGCGCTACTTCGCCTACTTCGCGGTCACCGCGTCGCGGCCGGGGATCCTCGCCGAGCTGCTCGCCGCGGCGCTCAACCCGGTGGCGATCCTGTGGCGCACCTCGCCCGCGTCGACCGAGCTCGAGGCGCTCGTGTGCGACTGGGTCGCGCAGCTGCTCGGCCTGCCCGACGGCTGGCATGGCCACATCGAGGACGCCGCCTCGACCTCGACGATGGCCGCGATGATCGCGGCGCGCCACACGACCGGGCGCAACGTCGTCGTCTGCTCCGAGCACGCGCACTCCGCGGCCGACAAGGGCGCGCGCATGCTCGGCATGGAGCTGCGCAAGGTGCCCGCCGACGACGAGTACCGGATGCGTGCTGACGCGATGGATCTCACCGACGCGGCGATCGTCATCGCGACGGTGGGGACCACCGGGCCGGGCTCGGTCGACCCGGTGAACGCGATCGCCGACGCCTGCGAGCGCACCGGCACGTGGCTGCACGTCGACGCCGCCTACGCCGGCTCGGCGATGGTCTGCCCCGAGCACCGCTGGGCGTTCGCGGGCGTCGAGCGCGCCGACTCGCTGGTCGTCAACGCGCACAAGTGGATGCTCACGCCTATGGACTGCTCGCTGCTGTGGACGAGCCGCCCCGCCGACTTCCGCGCCGCCTTCAGCCTCGTTCCCGAGTTCCTGCGCACGCCCGACGCCGAGGACGCGCTCAGCCTCAGCGAGTACGGCCCCGCGCTCGGGCGCCGCTTCCGCTCGCTGAAGCTGTGGGCGATCCTGCGCTGCTACGGCCGCGACGGTCTGCAGCGGATGATCCGCGAGCACGTGCGGCTGGCCGAGCAGTTCGAGGGCTGGGTGCGCGACGAGCCCGGCTGGGAGCTGTGCGCGCCGCGCCACTTCTCGCTCGTCTGCTTCCGCCGCGACGGCTCCGACGCCGCCAACGAGGCGATCCTCGAGCGCGTCAACGCGAGCGGGGAGATCTTCATCTCGCACACGCGGCTCGACGACCGCTACGTGCTGCGCCTCGCGATCGGCTCGGAGGCCACGACGGAGGACGACGTGCGCCGGGCCTGGGACGCGATACGTGCCGCGGCTGCCTGACGGCCCACGCCGGTTCGGTCGCTGACACCGGTTTGCTCATCCGTCAGCCGGCGTTAGGGTCGCGCCACCGATGGACGTGCGGCTGCTGGGGCCGGTCGAGGTTCACCTCGGGGATGGGCCCGTCGAGCTGGGCCCCCGCAAGCAGCGGGCCGTCCTCGCGATGCTCGCGCTCGAGGCGGGGCGGACCGTGTCCGCCGATCGGCTGGCAGCGGGGCTGTGGGGCGAGGACCCGCCGCCCAGCGGACCCAAGATGGTGCAGCTCTACGTCTCGCATCTGCGGCGGGTGCTCGACGGAGACGCAAGCATCGCCACCCGCGGCCGTGGCTACGAGCTGCAGCTTCCGGAGGGAGCCGTCGACACGGTCCGCCTCGAGCGCCTGATCGAGGACTCGCGCGGGCGCGAGGCGCTCTCGCTGTGGCGCGGCGACGCGCTCGCCGATGTCGCGGACGAGCCGTTCGCCGCCGCCGAGATCCGCCGCCTCGAGGAGCTGCGGCTGCGCGCAGCCGAGCTGGCGATCGACGCGGACCTCGAAACCGGTCGCCATGTCGACGTGATCGGCGAGCTCGACGCGCTCGTCGCGGCCAACCCGCTGCGCGAGCACTTGCACGCACAGCGGATGCTCGCCCTGTACCGCGCGGGCCGGCAGTCGGAGGCGCTCGCCGCCTACCGCGAGGCGCGCGCCGGACTGGTGGAGCAGATCGGCGTCGAGCCCGGCGCCGAGCTGCAGCGCCTGCACGAGCAGATTCTCGCGCACGACCCGGCGCTCGACCTGCCCGCGGCGGCGCAGCCGGCCGCGCCACGAGTTCCACCGCCACGGCGCTCGCGCGCGGTGCTGGTGGCCGCCGCCGCGCTCGTACTCGCAGGCGTCCTCGCGTTCGGGATCATCCGCGTGCTCGAGCCGGACACGCTGTCCGGGATCGACGAGGACAGGGTCGGGGTGATCGATCCGGACGGCGGCCGCATCACCGACCAGTATTCGGTCGGTCACAGCCCCGGCGCGGTCACCGCGGGCGGCGGGTCGGTGTGGGTCGCCAACCGGCTCGACGGCACGGTCTCGCGCATCGACCGCGACCGCCAGGTCAACACGATCCCCGTCGGCGGCGCCCCCGCCGCGCTCGCGTTCGGCGCGGGCTCGCTGTGGGTGGCCGACGGCGACTTGCGCGTCGTCGCGTAGGTCGATCCGGGCTCCAACAAGGTCCGCCAGCGGATCCCGGTCGCCAACGCGCCGCGCTCGCTGGCGCTCGCGGAGGACGCGCTGTGGGTGGTGTCGGGCGCCGACGGCGACGTTCGCCGCGTCGGGCTCGGCCGCCCGGATCGCTCGCGCGCGATCGGCGTCGGCGTGAAGGCGTCGGCGATCGCCGCCGGCGCCGGGGCGCTGTGGGTGGCGAGCGAGGAGACCGACACGGTGACCCGCCTCGACCCGCGCACCGGCGCGGTGGTCGCTCTGGTCAACGTCGGCCACGCGCCGAGCGCGCTGGCGGTCGGCGAAGGCGCGGTGTGGGTCGTCAACCGCACCGACGGCACGGTGTCGCGGATCGATCCCGACACCAACTCGGTCTCATGGATCGTCGGCGTCGGCAACGACCCGACCGCGGTCGCCGTCGGGGAGGGTGCCGTGTGGGTGGCGGGCGGCGAGGACGGCACCGTCGCTCGCGTGGATCCGGACGGACCGCGCAAGGCGCAGCGGTTCAAGGTCGGCAGCAGCCCGTCGGCGCTCGCGGTCGCCGGCGGTTCGGTGTGGACCGCCGCGGTCGCGCCCGACACGGCGCACCGAGGCGGAACGCTGCGGGTGGACATGCCGCAGGCGGAGCCGGACAAGGGCCCGGTGCCGGTGAACTGGCTCCAGGCGGACGGGTACTACCCGTACACCTGGTTGCTGGCGGGGCTCACGCATGACGGGCTCGTCGCCTACCGTCGCGTCCCCGGCTCCGCCGCGGGGACGCTCGTCGGCGGGCTGGCCACGCGGCCCCCTGCGCCGAGCGCGGACGGGCGCACCTACGTCTTCACCCTGCGCCGCGGCATCCGCTACTCCGACGGGACGCCGGTCGAGCCGGGCGATTTCCGCGCGTCGATGGAGCGCTCCCTGCGCGTCGTCCGCGGCAGCTTAGGCGACGACGCCCCGGCCTACTTCAACGGGATCGTCGGCGCACGGCGCTGCATCAGCGCGCCGGCGCGCTGCGACCTCTCGCGCGGCATCGAGTCGGACGCGCGCGCGCGGACGATCACCGTCCACCTGACCGCGCGTGACCCGGACTTCCTCCACACGCTGACGACCCCGTTCGCGTACCTCGTGCCCTCCGCTACGCCCGTGCACGTCACTGAAAAGGACTTTGCGCCAGCTGGCACCGGCCCCTACCGCGTCGCCCGGTGGGATGCGCGCCGCGGCGGCGTGCTCGTGCGCAACCCGCACTTCCGGCCGACCGCCGCGCGGCCGGCCGGGTTCGCGGATCGGATCGAGAGCAAGGTCACGGGGCTGGGGCGCCTCGAGACGCACACAGAGGCGATCGACCGCGGCAGCACGGATGTGACGTGGCTCGTGGACTTCCCCCTGCGCGGCCGGGTCCCGGAGCTCCTCGCGCGAGGCCGGCTGCACAGCAGCCCGATGCCCGGGGCCGCGTGGATGTTCCTGAACGTCCGGCGACCACCGTTCGACGACATCCGCGTCCGGCAGGCGCTCAACTACGCCGTCGACCGCGCCGAGCTGGTGGAGCTGCACGGCGGTCCCGAGGCCGCGGCCCCGACCTGCCAGATCGTGTCGCCCGAGTTCCAGAGCTTCGTGCCGTACTGCCCCTACACCGCCCGTGCGTCGCGCGGCGGCGGGTGGACCGCGCCGGACCTCGAGCGAGCGCGCCGCCTGGTCGCCGCGTCGGGCCGGGCCGGCGCGAGCGTGACCGTGGACGTCGGCGACTGGGAGCGCCGGCGCGCCGGCCGCTACTTCGTCTCGCTGCTACGCGACCTCGGCTTTCACGCGCGGTTGCGCGTGCACCCCGGCGCCGACTATTTCGCGGACGTTGCGCGGGACGGCTCGCGCATGCAGATGGGGGCTGGAGGTTGGCTCCCGGACTACATGAGCGCGGCGAGCCTGCTCGCCCCGACGTTCGCCTGTCCCGCGCGCGCCGATGCGACGTTCGCCAACGTCTCGCGCGTGTGCGACGCCAGGCTTGACGCGGCGATCGACCGAGCGCGTGCGGCCGCCCCCGAGGACGCTCCGGCGGCGTGGGCAGCCGTGGACCGCCGCGTCGTCGATCTCGCCCCGACCGTCCCGTACATCAACACCCGCCTCACCGTCCTCGTGTCGAAGCGGGTCGGCAACGTCACCTACCACCCGACGTACTCGACTCTGCTCGACCGGATGTGGGTCCGCTAGGCCGCGGTCGCCCAGAGCTCGAGCGGGCCGCGGAAGGAGATGTTCGGATGGAACGGGATCGTCTGGTCCTCGACGAGCCGCAGCTGCGGCCAGCGCTCGATCAGGCCGGCGAGTGCGAGCCGCGCCTCGAGCTTGCCGAGGGTCGCGCCCGCGCAGTAGTGGATGCCCTTGCCGAATGCGAGGTTGTGGTGCGCGTTCTCGCGGGCCGGGTCGAAGCGCTCGGGCTCGGGGAAGACGTCGGCGTCGCGGCCGGTCGATGCGAGCCAGAGGAAGAGCTTCGCGCCCTCGGGCAGCTCGACGCCGCCGAGCGTCGCCGGGCGCGTGGTGATCCGCCGCCACACCGGCACCGAGGTGTCGAAGCGCAGCGTCTCGTCGACCGCGCCGGGGACCAGCTCCGGGTCGGCGACGACCGCCTCCCAGCGCGAGCGCTCTTCCAGCAGCCGCCGGATCAGGTTGCCGATCAGGTAGTTCGTCGTCTCGTGGCCGGCGAACGAGAGTGAGAACAGGATCGAGGCGATCTCCTCGTGGCTGAGCGCCTCGGGGTCCTCGTCGTGGATGGCGAGCAGCGCGCTCGCGTAGTCGTCGGCGCGCTCGTCGACCTTGCCCGCCACGAGCCCGCGCAGGTAGCCGCGGTACGCCGCCATGTTGCGCGCGTGTTCGACCTGCTCCTCGGGCGCCGGGCGGCCCCACGCGAGCGTGGCGCGCGAGCCGCACCACGTCTTCAGCTGGGGCCAGTCCTCCTCGGGGACGCCCATGAACGAGAACACGATCGTGGCCGGCAGCGGGAACGTGAGCGACGAGACGAGATCGAACGGCGCCGTGTCGTCGACCGCGTCGAGCAGCTCGTCGACGGTCGCGTGGATGCGGTCCTCCATCGCCGCCACGCGGCGCGGCGTGAACGCGCGTGATGCCGGTCGCCGCAAGCGCGTGTGCGCGGGCGGGTCGAGCGAGACCATCGAGGGCTGCGGGCGGTGGCCGCCCTCGGCGAGGATCTTCATCGCCTCCGGCTCGAGCTTGACGAGCGGGAGCTGTGCGGTGGCCGCGGAGTACGTCTTCGGGTCGAGGAAGACGGCCTCGACGTCGGCGTAGCGGGTGACGACGTAGTAGTCGAGCGACGGCGCGTAGAACACCGGCTCGTCGTCCGGCAGCGCGGCCAGCACCGCGTAGGGGTCCGCGAGGAACTCGGCGGACAGCGGGTCGAAACCCTCGTGCACGGGACAGCCCACGCCGCAAAGCTAGCGCGGTGGGGGCGGCGACGGAATGCCGCCGCCCCCGGTCGCGTCAGTGGTTGATCCTCATGTCGTGATGGCGGCTGCGGTACGTGAAGCCGCCGAGCGAGACGAGGAGCAGCAGAGCACCCGCGCCGCCGGCGCCGATCGCGGCGGAGTCCCAGTCGAGGCCGCCGTCGACGGTCTGCACGACGGGGGCCGGCTCGATGACGACCTCCTGCGGCTGGTCGACCGGGGCGGGCATGGCGCTCGCCGTGGGCGCCGCGAGCGCCGCGACCGCGAGGGCCACGGTGAGCAGGCGGGTGATGCGGTGCTGGTGATGGGACGAGACCTTCATGGACGGCCTCCTTCCGAGGCGGTCGAGGGGGAACGACCCGGACGCTCCTCGGAGGCGGTAGACAGCGGGTCTACGGCGGGTCTACGGCGGTCTATTCGGACCCTCGGTACCGCGTCGATGGAGCAGGTCACCAAACCCCCCGAGGAGGGTCCGGTGACCGCCCGCATCCACTCCGCCGTGCTGCACCGCGTCGACTCCAGCGTCGTCGGCCACTGCTGAGGACCGATAGCGTGCGGCGAGGATGGGGAGGGGCCTCGACTCGCCGCGCGCCTGGGGCGTCGTCGCCGCGGCGTTCGCGGCGATGTTCGTCGCCTTCGGGATCGCCTACAGCTATGGAGCGTTCCTGGAGGAGATGCGCGCCGACTTCGGCGTCGGCCGCGCCGCCGGGGCGACGTTCTTCTCCCTCACCTCGCTGCTCTACTTCGGCCTCGGCAGCGTCAGCGGCGCGGCGAGCGACCGCTTCGGCCCGCGGCGGGTGCTGCTCGTCGGCGCGGTCGCGCTCGGCCTCGGCCTCGTCGCGACCGCGCGCGCCGACTCGCTCGGCGTCGCGCTCGCCGCCTACGGCCTCGGCGTCGGCATCGGCGTCGCGTGCGCGTACGTACCGCTGGTCGCGCTCGTCGGCGCGTGGTTCGAGCGCCGGCGCACGCTGGCGCTCGGCGTCGCGGTGGCCGGGATCGGCATCGGGACGCTGACGATCCCGCCCGCGACGGCGGCGCTGATCGAGGCGGTCGGGTGGCGCGACAGCTACCTCGTGCTCGCGGCGGTCGGCGCCGGTGCGCTCGCGCTCTGCGCGCTCGCCGTGGCGCCCGCGCCGGCGGGGGAGGGGACCGTGTTCAGCTCACTCGGCGACGCGCTGCGCGACCGCCAGTACCGCCTGCTCTATCTCGCGATCGCGCTGCTCGGCGTGCCGCTGTTCGTCCCGTTCGTCTACCTGCCGTCCTACGCGGAGGAGCGCGGCGTCGATCCGGTGCTGGCCGCCGCGCTGATCGGCGCGATCGGGACCGCGAGCGTTGCCGGCCGGCTCGCGCTCGGCGCGCTCGCCGGGCGGCTCGGGCTGCTGCGCGTCTTCCGCGGCTGCTTCCTGGCGATCGCGCTGAGCTTCGTCCTCTGGTGGGTCGCCGGCGGGAGTTACCCGGTGCTGCTCTTGTTCTCGATCGTGCTCGGTGCGGGCTACGGCGGCTTCGTCGCGCTCGCGCCGGCGGTGCTCGCGGAGCGCTTCGGCGTCGAGCGCCTCGGCGCGCTGCTCGGCATCCTCTACACCAGCGCAGGGATCGGCTCGGCGGTCGGCCCGCCGGCGGCGGGCGCGGTCATCGACGCCGGCGGCTATACACCCGCGATCGCCGCCTCGCTCGCCATCGGGCTGGCGGCATCCGCGGTCGCCGCGGCTCGCTGAACCTGGGACAATCGACGCTCCGTCCGAGGTGGAGAGGAGTGCCCATGAGTGCCGGGATCGACTCGGTGTTGCAGGCGGCCGTCGACGCGGGAGACGTGCCCAACGTGGTGGCGATGGCGGCCGACGCGGACGGGCCGATCTACGAAGGGGCGGCGGGCCCGCGGGCGGTCGGCGACAGCGACGCGGCGACGCCCGACACGATGTTCCGGATCGCGTCGATGACGAAGATGGTCACGACGACCGCGGCGCTGCAGCTCGCCGAGCGCGGGAAGCTCGCCCTCGACGCGCCGGTCGAGCAGTACCGCCCCGAGTTCGCCGACCTGCAGGTGCTCGAGGGATTCGACGGCGACACGCCGCGACTGCGCCCGCCGGCGACCAAGGCGACGGTGCGCCACCTCGTGACGCACACCAGCGGCCTCGCGTACTGGTTCTGGAACGCGGACATCGTGCGCTGGGAGGCGGCCACCGGCACGCCCAACGTGCTCTCCGCCGAGAAGTCGATCTTCACAGCCCCGCTCGTCGCCGATCCCGGCACGCGGTACGAGTACGGGATCAACACGGACTGGCTCGGGCTCGTGGTCGAGGCGGTGAGCGGGCAGTCGCTCGACGCCTACTTCGCCGAGCACATCCTCGGCCCGCTGGGGATGGACTCCACGGTCTTCCTCATGAGCGAGGAGCAGCGCGCGAACTCGGCGCCGGTCCACCTGCGTGGGGAGGACGGCGCGTGGGCGCCGTCGGACGTCGACTGGTCGCAGGAGCCGGACTGGTGGGCCGGTGGCCACGGGCTGTACTCGACGCCGCGCGACTACCTGAAGTTCCAGCGCATGCTGCTCGGCGGCGGCGCCCTCGGCGACACGCGCCTCCTCGAGGAGGCGACGGTCGAGCAGGCGTTCAGCAACCAGATCGGCGAGTTCGACTTCCCGCCCTCGATCGCGACCGCCGACCCGGGGTCGACCGACGACTTCAACCCCGGCCCCGGTCACAAGTGGGGCCTCGGCCTGCTGCTCAACACCGAGCGGCAGCCCGGCATGCGGGCGGCCGGGAGCGGCGCGTGGGCGGGCTTGATCAACACCCACTTCTGGGTCGACCGCGCGTCGGGCGTCACCGGCGCGGTCTACACCCAGACGCTGCCGTTCCTCGAGCCGCGGGTGTTCCAGGTCTACGGCGACTTCGAGCAGGCGCTGTACGCGTCGATCGAGGCCGGGTCGGTCCGCAGCCGGCGCTTCGAGCGCGTCCCTGAGGAGTCGCGACAGAAGGTCTAGGGACGCGGCACGTTCTGCAGCCGCACGCGACCCTGCGCGACGAGCTTGCCGTCCTCGCGCGCGATGTCGCAGTGCCAGAGCTGGCCGGTCCGCCCCTGGTGGACCGGCACGGCCCTGACGTCGAGCCGCCCCTCGCGGTGGGCGCGCAGGAAGTCCGTGTGGTTGGAGAGGCCGACCGCGAACTGGCCCTGCGGGTCGGCGGCCGCCGACGCGCCGATGCTGCACGCGGTCTCGATCGCGGACGCGTAGACACCGCCGTGGACCATGCCCCACGGGGTGTGGTGGCCGGGCCCGGCGTCGATGTGGCCGATCACCTCCGCGCCCGTGTACGCGTCGATCACGAGTCCGGTGCCCTGGACGAACGTGCTCGACACCTCGAGCGAGGGATCGGGGAGGGAGCTCATCGGCGCCGAAACGTACCGGCTTCCGGGTGACTGAGGGCTATAGTCGCCCTGACCATGGCCTCGACCAGTGGCCGTGAGCGGATCCTCGAGACCGCTTACGAGCTCTTCAGCCGGTACGGCACCAAGGCGGTCGGCGTCGATCGGATCATCGCCGAGTCGGGTGCGGCGAAGATGACGCTTTACCGCAACTTCGCGTCGAAGGACGAGCTGATCCTCGCCTTCCTGCAGCGTCGTGAGGAGCGCTGGACGCGCGCCTGGCTTCAGTCCGAGGCGGAGGCTCGGGCCGACACGCCCGCGGGCCGGCTGCTCGCGATCTTCGACGTCTTCGGCGAGTGGTTCGCGCGCGAGGACTTCGAGGGCTGCTCGTTCATCAACGTGATGCTCGAGATCACCGACCCCGACCACCCGGTCCGCCAGGCGAGCGTCCGCCACCTGACGGCAATTCGCGCCTACGTCGCCGATCTCGCCGAGCAGGCCGGTGTGCCCGCGGACAAGGCGGACGCCTTCGCCCGCCAGTGGCACATCCTCATGAAGGGCAGCATCGTGGCCGCCGCCGAGGGCGACCACGACGCCGGCACCCGGGCGCGCGAGCTGGGAGCGCTCTTGCTCGCGGCCCGAGGCGTGTCCGTCTAGATCCCCAGCTCCTCGGACGCCATCTTCGCGCCCTTGACGCGATTCGCGATCTTCTGCATCGCGATGTCGCGCGCGAAGTCCGGCGACCCGTGCTTGGGCTTCTCGTCGCGGCTGAAGGGAGAGAAGCCGCAGTCGTCGGTCGCGCCGAGGCGCTCCGGCGGGATGTGCTTCGCCGCCGCCACCAGCGCGTCGCGCACCTGCTCGGGGCTCTCGACCTCGGGGTCGAGCGGGTTGATGACGCCGATGAAGCAGACCTGCGGGACGCCGTCGGCGTCGTCGCGGCTGTACTGGCCGCACAGCTGGTAGACGTTCTCCTTGTCGTCCTCGCTCGCGCACTGGATCAGGAAGTAGCCCGCGTTGAGCTGGAACATCTTGCTCAGCAGCTTCTCGTAGGGCACCTCCTTGGAGTGCACCGAGTCCATGTCGCCGCCGGGGCACGTGTGGATGCCGATGTTCTTGCGCTCCTCGGGGGTGAAGCGGTCGAGCACGCGGTTGTTGAGGTCGATGAACTCCTGGAGCATGTCCTTGTTGGTCCAGGGGTTGCGCGAGTCGTTCTTGTTCGCGAGCCGGCCCTCGGTGAAGTCGATCGAGACGCGCACCGCGCCGGCGGCGAACGCCTCGCGGATGTCCTTCTCGACCTCGTCGCAGAGGTCGGCGAGGAACTGCTCGCGCGGGTAGCCCTCGATCTCACCTTCGAGCGGGTAGAGCAGCATCAGCATCGAGGGGGCGATGACGGCCTGCTTGACCGGCTTGGAGGCGATCGCCATGTTCTTCTTGACGAACTCCGAGGCGAAGGTCTTGTAGCGGAACGGACCGCCGGTGAGGCGCGGGAGCTGGCGGTGGTGGCCGTCGTCGAAGATCGCGAAGAACTGGCCGTCGCCGGCGAGGTGGTCGGCGAGTCCGGTGCCGGCCAGCGTGTCGGTGATCGGGTATGTCGCGAAGCTCGACTCGCGCTGCTCGCCGTCGGTGACGTAGCTCTCGCCGGTCTCCTCGAGGCGCTTGATCGAGTCCTCGGCGGCCTTGTCCTGCTCGGCCTGGAGCGCGGCGAAGTCGATCTGGCCGTCGTCGTAGGCCTGGTAGGCCTCCTGCAGCTTCATCGGGCGGGGCAGGGATCCCACGAGCTCGGTGGGGATGGGCATCCGACCTCCTCCTGTTCGGGCAAGACTGACCTGTCTCTCTCAGGCCTGACCGTATCCCAAGCGTCAACCGGCGGAGGTGCAGGGGAGCTGCGCGGTCACGACCGTGCCGTCGCCCACCGGGCTCGTGACGAACAGGTGGCCGCCGAGGGCCTCGACGCGGTCCTGGAGCCCGTGCAGCCCGGAGCCGGCGCTTCCCAGCGCCCCGCCGGCGCCGTCGTCGGCGATCTCGATCGCGACCCCGCCGTCGGTGCGCGACAGCCGCACCGACGCGGCCGTCGCGCCGGCGTACTTGGCGACGTTGGCCAGCGCCTCGCAGGCCACGAAGTAGGCGGCCAGCTCGACCGGCTGCGGCAGGCGGTCGGGCGCGTCGTAGGCGACGGCGGTGGGGACCGGCGAGCGGGCGGCCAGCGACTCGAGCGCGGGCGAGAGGCCGTAGTCGAGCACCGCGGGATGGATGCCGCGCGCGAGCTCGCGCAGCTCCGCGAGCGACTGGGCCAGCTCGCCGCTCGCGCTGGTGACGAGCGCTTCCGCGGCGTCCGGGTCGCGGCGGATGTCGGCCTGGATCATCCGCAGCTGCATGGCGAGCGCGACCAGGCGCTGCTGCGCACCGTCGTGCAGGTTGCGCTCGAGGCGCCGCCGCTCCGCGTCGCCGGCCGCGACGATGCGGCCGCGCGAGGCCTGCACCTCGGCGAGGCGCGCCTCGGACTCGGCGTGCAGCTCCGTGTTCTCGAGCGCGATCGCAGCCGCGGCGGCGACCGCCTCCACCAGCTCGGGGTCGTCGTCGAGCGACGGGTCGTAGAGGAGCGACGCGAACTGCCGGCCGCCACGCTCGATCCGGACGACGGAGCGATCGCCCGAGGGGACGGGCTGCGCGCCGTAGGCGACGATCAGGCCCGGATCGCCGAGCGCACGCGCGAGCGTTGCCTGCAGCGAGTCCCCGGTCGCGCCGCGCAGGTCGCGGAAGAGGTCCGAGAGGCCGGCGCGCGCCAGCCGCGATCGCAGCAGGCCGGCGAGGAACGCGAGCGGGACGGTCACGAGCGAGCAGGAGGCGATCCACAGCAGCGCCTGCGAGCGCTCGCCGGTCGCGAGGTCGTTGATCAGCAGCGCCGTGTAGATGAGCAGCACGAACGAGCCCGCGAGCGTGGGCAGCAGTGCCCGGCGCCGCGGCTGCGACGCCGCGTGCCAGCGCGCGCCGAGCACGATCACCGTCGCGATGCAGGCGCCGATCAGGACCGACCGCTGCGCCGTGTCGAGCGCGTGGGCGATCCCCTCGTCGGGGAACGCCAGCAGCAGGTTGTTCTCGATCTCCGCGGCGAACAGCATCCACACGAACCCGAGGATCAGCAGCGGCAGCACGAACGAGAACACGAGCAGCTTGTCGAGCGTGGTCTCGAGGCGGCCGGCGGTGAGCAGGGTCACCAGCAGCGCGACGAAGAGGACGCTCCAGAGGTCGACGAACAGGCTCGCGACCGTGTCCGCGAACGGGGTCCCGAGCTGACCGAGCAGCGACGGGAGGAAGAAGGCGAAGCCGGTCGCCGTCATGAGCGCGCCGCTGCGGCTGTCCGGGCGCCGGTGCCAGGCGACGAGGCCGCAGGCCGCGAACGAGCCCCCGACGCAGGCGAAGACCACCTCGAGCCCGTTGACCGGCGCGTCGCGGTCGAACAGCGCGGGCCGCAGCGCCAGCAGCTCGGCGACGACGGCCGCTGTCCACAGCGCGCCCCAGAGGGCAACGTGCCGCTCGCGCGCGGTGAAGCGGCGCAGCTCCGTCACATCGCTCGCCACGGTTACCCATGGCGTCCGGATCAGCATGCCGCTGCTGACTCTAGTCCCATCCTTCAGTGCTGCGCGAATGCCAGGCGGCCGCCGAGCGCGAGCAGGAAGGTGCCGACCGTGCCGTTGACGATGCGCGCGCTGCGGCGCCGCCGGAGCGTCTGGCTCAGCCGCGCGGCGAGGTGCGCGTAGCCGGCCAGCCAGGCGAACACGAGCGCGCTCATCGCGGTGACCATCGCGACCGGGAGCAGCGCGCCGGCGTCGGCGGCGAGGAACTGCGGCACGAGCGCGGTCCAGAACAGCCCGGCCTTGACGTTGAGCAGGTCGCTGACCAGGCCGCGGCGGAACGCGACCGCACGGGAGAGCGCGTCCTGATCGGGCTCGCCGGCGGCGAGCGCGTCGCCGCGCGCCGCCGCCAGCAGCGCCTGCACGCCGAGCACCGCGAGGTAGGCCGCGCCCGCGAGCTTGAGCGTCGAGAAGGCGGTGGCCGACGCGGCGAGCAGCGCGGCGACGCCGAGGGCGGACGTGGAGCCCCAGACGAGGTTGCCGGCGGCCGATCCCGCGGCGGCCCAGGTCCCGGCGCGCGGGCCCTCCGCGAGCGAGGTGCGCAGCACCACGAAGGTGTCGGGTCCCGGGATGACCATGGCGACGGTGGCGACGGCGAGGAAGCTGAAGAAGGCGTGCATGGGGTCATCCTGCAGGGCAGATCGTTACAGCACAAGCGATTGTTTCTGCTCTCAATAGTTGAGAAGATCTTCAACGATGATCGCTCCTCGCCGCCTCGTCGTGTTGCGCGAGTTCGTCGCCCAGGGCACGATCGCGGGCGCCGCCGACGCCCTCGCCTTCACCCCGTCCGCGGTTTCGCAGCAGCTCGCCCAGCTGCAGCGCGAGGCGGGCGTCGAGCTGTTCCGGAAGGCCGGGCGGCGACTCGAGCTGACCGACGCCGGCCGCATGCTGGCCGCGCGCGCGGGCGGCGTGTTGGCCGAACTCGAGCAGCTAGAGGCGGATCTCGCCCGGCAGGCCGGGGAGGTGCGCGGCGTCGTGCGCGTGGCAGCGTTCCAGACCGCGACGCGCGCGCTCGTCATGCCGGCTCTCGAGCGGCTCG
>Ga0190275_10000426_pt1 | contig 38161 bp, 38 predicted proteins | sample Popmic550T_FD_133745 | JGI IMG/M metagenome (GOLD analysis project Ga0190275, IMG submission 133745) | Populus adjacent soil microbial communities from riparian zone of Yellowstone River, Montana, USA - 550 T | ecosystem: Environmental > Terrestrial > Soil > Riparian zone > Trees stand | place... | reverse complement strand
GTTTTTCAATTTTCAATTTTCAATTTTCAATTCACTCCCGCGGAGTCGCCGCATGCCCGATAACCCCTTCATCCCCGGCGACGATGCTATCGACGGGAGGGTCGCTCCCGCCATCACCGGCGGGCTGCCCACTCCGGCCGATCAGACGGCGCGGCAGGTCGATCGCGATGTGAGGCCGTCACACGATCCGCGCGAGCAATCGGGGGCGCAGCAGCCGCCGAAGGTGCCGGTCGGGGAGGGGGAGCAGTTGCTCGTCGTCCGCGACCTGACGAAGTACTTCCCGGTGAAGCGCGGCGTGCTGGCGCGCGTGGTCGCGAACGTCAAGGCGGTCGACGGCATCAGTTTCGGCGTGGCGCGCGGAGAGACGCTGGGACTGGTCGGCGAGTCGGGGTCGGGGAAGACCACGGTCGGCCGGTGCATCCTCCGTCTCATCGAGCCGACCTCCGGTTCGGTCGATTTCGAAGGAACGAACGTCCTCGGCCTCAACTCCGGCGACATGCGCCGCATGCGCCGCAACATGCAGATCGTCTTTCAGGACCCGTACGCCTCTCTGAACCCGCGGATGACGGTCGGCACGATCGTGGCCGAGCCGCTGATCATTCACGGCGACCTGAAAGGCTCCGACCGCGATGACCGGGTGGCGCAGCTTCTCGAAACGGTCGGACTCAGCCCCGATTACCGGAAGCGCTATCCGCACCAGTTCTCGGGCGGCCAGCGCCAGCGCATCGGTGTCGCCCGTGCGCTCGCCACGAACCCGAAGTTCCTGGTGCTCGACGAGCCGGTGTCGGCGCTCGACGTCTCGGTCCAGGCGCAGGTGGTCAACCTGCTGCAGGACCTGCAGGACGAGCTCGGGCTGACCTATCTCTTCATCGCCCACGACCTCTCGGTCGTCGAGCACATCTCCACGCGCGTGGCGGTCATGTACCTCGGCAAGATCATGGAGCTGACGGACCGCCGCTCCCTCTACGACGACCCGCTGCATCCGTACACGAAGGCGCTCCTCTCGGCGGTGCCGATCCCCGATCCGACGGTCCGGAAGACGCGCATCCTGCTGAAAGGCGACATCCCGACGCCGCTGAATCCGCCGAGCGGGTGCGTCTTCCACACCCGCTGCCCGATCGCGCAGTTCCCGATCTGCAAGACCGAGGTGCCGGCGCTCATCGAACACAAACCGGGACACTTTGCCGCCTGTCACTTTGCCGGCGAGCCGATGCCGGCGGCCACCGATCCGGAAGGCTTGGCAGTCCCCGCGCGTTAAGCCAAAGGGTAGTGATTGGTTATCGGTTGTCAGTTGTCAGTTGTCGGCCATTTCTCGCGCTGAATGGCCATTGACTGACAACTGATAACCGACAACAACCTCCACAACGCCTTCCATGCTCGGACATCTCTTTCAATGTGACCCCGACATCCGTCTGGCGGGGAGCGAGATCTATCTCGACCCGGCAGAGCCGCGGAAGATCGGGATCATTTCGCACGGCCACTCCGACCATATCGGCCGGCACGAGCACTTCATCGCCACGCCTGCCACGGCGGCGTTCCTGCGCGTGCGCAGCGGCGACGACCTGAAGGGGACGGAGCTGGCGTACCGGCAACCGCACGGGGTCGGCGACTGGACGGTCGAGCTCTTCCCGGCCGGCCACGTCCTCGGCTCTTCGATGATCCGCGTGAGCAGCGCACACGGCTCGCTCGCGTACACCGGCGACTTCCGGCTGAAACCGTCGTACACCGCCGAGCCGGCCGAGGTGCCGGAAGCCGACGCCGTGATCATGGAATCGACGTATGGCGGCGGGCCGGAGTGGACGTTCCCCTCTCGCGAAGAGCTGCGGGAGCGCCTGGCCGCGCTCGTCCGGAACATCCTCGGCCGCGACAAGACCGCGGTGCTGCTGGCCTACTCGCTCGGCAAGGCCCAGGAAGCGGCGGCCATGCTCCGCGGCGAGAACCTGCCGCTGGTCGTGCATCCGGTCGTGGCCCGGATCTGCGGCATCTACGAGCGCCACGGCATCGACCTCGGCGCGTACGAAGTCTGGGCGAAGCAGGCCTCGCTCTTCTCCCGGCGCACGACGGCCGACCTGCGCCGCAAGATCATCATCGTCCCGCCGCACATGGGGCGCGACATCGCCCGGATCCCGAACGCCGAGACGATTGCCCTCACCGGCTGGGCGCTGCACGGCACCCGGGACGCCGATCACGGCCTCCCGCTTTCCGATCATGCCGACTTCGGCGAGCTGGTCTCGTTCGCCGAAAGCTCGCGCGCCAGTGTCGTTTACGTCACCCACGGCTCGAAGCGCTTCGCCGACGAGCTCCGCCGCCGCGGCATCCGCGCGGAGTTCCTCCGCGGGAAGCCGCAGATGCGGCTGTTCTGATTCTCTGGGCGCGGCGTGCGCGTTCTGCTTAGAATGCGCGCTGACTGGGGACTCGCCTTCAGATCTTCGAAACCCAACGACTCATCCTTACGTAGTAAGCCCGTGTTTGGGAGGACTTGCATGACCGCTGTTCGACGGTTGATCACAACTTTGCTGGTGACGCTCGCGGCGACCGTACTGCTCGCGCAGGAGACCACGGCCCCACGGGCGGCGACCGAGACGGTTACCGCCGAGACGGACCAGGACGCAGCAAATCCGAGAGCGCTGCAGCTCTCGCTCGACCAGGCTGTTCGCACTTCCATCGAACGGAACCTCGGCGTCCGGCTGCAGGAGTTCGAGTACCAGGAAGCCGGCTGGGGCCTCCGCTCGCAGTACGGCATCTACGACTTTCTCGGCGTCGGCCGGCTGCAGGAAGTGGGCTCTCAGTCGGCGGGAACCTCGTCGATCCAGGCATCGGCGGAACGGAACGTCTCGGCACGCTTCGGCGTGCAGCAGAACCTTCCGACCGGCGGCAACTACGAGGTTTCGTTCGGGACCAACCGCGACGTCAGCACGGGCGGCGTCTCCACCTTCAGCCCGTTCTACGGCCAGCGCCTCGGGTTCAACTTCGAGCAGCCGCTGCTCCGTGACTTCGGCATCGACGTCAATCGCCGCGGCATCACCATCGCCCGCAACACTCTGGGCATCAACCACGAGACTTTCCGCACCGCCCTGATGGACACCGCGGTCTCGGTCGAGCAGGGGTACCTGAACCTGATCTACGCCCGCCGCCGCGTCGACGTGGTCAAGGAATCGCTCTTCCTGGCACGCGACCAGGCCCGCATCACCCAGATCCGCATCGACGTCGGCGCGTCCGCGCCGCTGGACATCCTCCAGCCGCGTGTGACCATCGCCACGAGCGAAGAGCAGCTCATCATCGCCGTCGCCGACGTCCGTGAAGCCGAGGACCAGCTCCGCGGCCTGCTGCACCTCGATCCCGCGGAGTGGGATCGCCCGATCATCCCGACCGACGCGATCGAGTACACCCCTGTGGCGATCGACACGGCTGACGCGGTGCGCCGCGCGTACGAGCTGCGGCCCGAGCTCCGCCAGGACCGCCTCGCCACGGATACGCGCCGCGTGCAGTACCTCTACGCCCGCAACCAGACCCTCCCGGTGCTCGACCTCGACCTCGACTATGGCCTCTCCGGCTTTGCCGGCACGCGCCGCGCAGGCGGCGTGGTCGAACGGATCCCGTATGGACGCGGACTGAGCAACATCGCCGAAATGGACTTTCCGGGCTGGACGATCGGCTTCAACGTTGGCGTGCCGCTCACGAACATCGGTCCGCGCGCCGAGGCGCGCCGTGCGGAGCTCGACCTTCGCCAGTCCGAGCTGACGCAGGAGCAGACCCGCCAGAACGTCGCCCTCGACGTGCGCGGCGCCGCACGCGACGTCGACACTGCTGCCCGCTCCATCACCGCCACCCGCGCCGCGCGCGATGCGGCCGAGCGGAACGTCGAGGCGGAGCGCCGCCGCTACGAGAACGGCATGACCACGAACTTCCAGGTGCTGGAAGTGCAGCAGCAGCTCTCCGACGCCCGCATCCGCGAGCTGCAGGCGCTGGTCGGTTACAACCAGGCGGTGGCCCGTTACCACCGCGCGGTCGGCGACGTCCTCGACGTTCGCGGCATCAGCGTCGACATCCCCGAGCTCCCGGAAGAACCGCGTATCTTCAGCAATCTGGATCGGTACAATTGGCTGAACTACGGAAGCCGGGTCGATCTGGAGGAGCAGCCGAATGACGACGGGAAACCTTGAGTCTCCGGGCGCAGGCGCGCCTGTCCAACCGCCGAAGAAGAACGTGTTCGCCAGAATCGCGGGGGTGCTGTTTTCCCCCGCGGAAACGTTTGACGATATCGCCCGCCGGCCGGACATCATCGGGCCGCTGCTGATCATTCTCGCCATCGGATACGTCACGACGTTCCTGGTCATGCCGCATCTCGATTTCGAGGCGTTGGCAATGCAGCAGGCCGAAGCGATGAGGAAGCAGAATCCCAACATGGGCGAAGGCGACGTCGAGCGGGTCGCCAGCATGACCAAGACATGGGGCCGGGCGATGGGCTTCGTCGGTCCGGTGCTCGGGGTGTTCTGGTACCTCATCGTCGCGGCCGTCCTTCTGGGTGCGTCCCGTGCGATGGGAGGGGCAGGAGACTTCAAACAGGCGCTGTCCACGACGCTCTACGCCTGGATGCCGCTGGTGCTTTACGGCATCATCGTCACGGTGATCGTCATGGCGAAGGGAATGGTCGACCCTTCGCAGATGGCGACCGTGGTGAAGTCGAATCCGGCGTTTCTGACGGATATGAAGGAGCAGCCGATTCTTTTCTCGCTCCTCTCCTCGTTCGACATTTTCACGATCTGGACGATCATCCTGATGATCTTCGGCTTCTCCGCCTTCTCGAAGTTTTCGCGGACGAAATCGGCCGCGATCGTGGTCTCTTTGTGGTTGGTGATCATCGTCGTCAAGCTTGGGTTCGCCGCTCTGGCGGCCTCGAGAGCCTAGAACGGAACCTATGAGCGCAATGCCCGATACCCAGCCGGCCCACCTGATCGAGATGCACGAATTGACGCGCGTCTACGACCTGGGCCCGCAGCAGATCTTCGCCCTTCGCGGCGTGAACCTGATCATCGAGCCGGGGGAGTATGTCGCCATCATGGGACCCTCCGGCTCGGGCAAGTCGACGTTGATGAACGTCATCGGCTGCCTCGACACGCCGACGTCGGGTCGTATCTGCTCGACGGCGTGCCGGTGGAGACGCTCAACGACGACGAGCTGGCCGCGATCCGCAACCGCAAGATCGGCTTCGTCTTCCAGACCTTCAACCTGCTGGCCCGCACGACGGCGCTGCAGAACGTCGAGCTGCCGCTCGTCTACGCCAAGATCTCCCGCACCGAACGCCGCCAGCTCGCCGAAGAGGCGCTGGTGGCGGTGGGGCTCGGAGACCGCATGAGCCACCAGCCGAACGAGCTCTCCGGCGGCCAGCGCCAGCGCGTCGCCATCGCCCGCGCGCTGGTGAATAAGCCGTCACTGCTGCTCGCGGACGAGCCGACGGGGAACCTTGATTCGCAGACCGGACGGGAGATTCTCGACCTGTTCCAGGAGCTGCACTCGAACGGCAACTCGATCATCATGGTCACGCATGAGGATGATGTGGCGAAGGAAGCGAAGCGCATCATTCACATCCGCGACGGGAAGGTGAAGGATTAGGCAGAGCACGCGATAGGACGAATAGGACTGATAGGACCTATAAGACGTATAGGACTCCGATCGTCCTATCAGTCCCATAGGTCCTATCGGTCCTATGATCTCGACGCGCCTTCTCGAAGTCGGGAATAACACTGTTTGCACCCTTGGCACGCCTCGCGAAATGCCTTTTCGCGCAGGATGGTTACACCCGCCGTGCTCACCCGAAAATTCAAGTTGTTCGTTGCGCTCGCTTTCGTCTGTCTGACGTCCGCGTCGACGCTCTCGGCTGCGGAGAAGATGCCGCTGTCGCAGGTCGAGAAGGGGATGAAGGGCTATGGCCTGACTGCCTTCGAGGGGACGAAGCTCGAGAAGTTCGACGTCGAGATTCTCGGCGTGCTGCACAACATCGGGCCCGGCCAGAACCTGATTCTGGCACATGTCGACCATCCGGTCATCCGCCGTGCGGGGGTCATCGCCGGCATGTCGGGATCGCCGATCTTCCTCGACGGCAAGGTCATCGGTGCGCTCGCGTACGCTTGGCAGTTCTCCAAGGAACCGGTCGCGGGCATTACCCCGATCGACGAGATGCTCACGCTCTCTTCCCGCCGGCTCGCGCCGAGCGGGGCCACTCCGGCGGGCGCCGTCCCACGCATGACCGCAACCGAGCTCCTGAGCGCGGTATCGCGGTCGAAGCCGGAAGAGGCCTTCGACAAGTTCATCAAGAACCTCGCCGCACCGGTCAGCGCCGTCAGCGGAGCCAGGCGGATCTCGATGCCGATGTCGGTCTCCAGCTTCAGCCCGGAGACCGTCCAGCGCTTCTCGCCTTATTTCGAACAGATGGGCTTCGTCGCCGTGCCGAGCGGTACCGCGACGGCCTCGGCTTCGACCGGCAGCAAGAGCAAGTTCAGCCCCGGCGATCCGATCGGCGCGGTGCTCCTCACCGGCGATCTGAACGTGGCGGCGACCGGTACGGTGTCGTGGGTCGACGGAAATAACGTCTACGCCTTCGGCCATCCGTTCCTCGACATGGGGGAGATCAACTTCCCGATGGCGACGTCGGAAATCGTGACGGTGCTGCCCAGCCTGGCCAGCTCATTCAAGTTCTCCAATACCGGCCCGATCGTCGGCGTCCTGCAGCAGGACCGCGCCGCCGGCATCATGGGCGTTCTCGGCGAGAAGCCGCAGATGATCCCGGTCGAGGTGACGCTCAACGGCTCCGGCCCCGAGCAGGCCTACAAGGTCAACCTCGTCCGTCACACGACGCTCTCGCCGCTGATCCTGGCCATGGTCGCCGACTCGGTGGTCGCCAACGCCCAGCGGGCGGCGGGCGAGCGGACGGTGCTGATGGACGCGGAGATCCAGCTCAAGGGCTTCGAGCCGATCCGCCTCCGCGAGGGATGGGCCGGCGCGCAGGCGCGCCAGTCGATTCCGCAGTACCTCGCCGTGATCTCCGGCTACATGATGTCGAACGAGTTCAGCCCGACGGAGATCGAGAGCATCAAGATCCGTCTCCATCACGACGACGAGCTTCGCATTGCCCGCCTCATGGAAGCGTCGCTGGTGATGCCGGACAAGGGCCGCGTCTCGCCGGGCGACGTCGTCAAGGTGCGCACCGTCCTCAAGCCGTTCCGCGGTGAGTCGTTCGTCGAGACCTTCGACGTCCGGATCCCCGAGGACCAGCCGGCCGGGCCGGCGTACCTGCTGGTGGGAAGCGGCTCGGTGATGAACGCCGTCGACTTCACACTCGTGCCGCCCGATCCACGGACGCTCCAGCAGGTCATCGGCGTCCTGGAGCGCCTCCGCCCGGCGACCGACCTCACCGTCGGTCTCTACTCGACCGGTGAAGGAGCGGTGACCTCCGGCGTGTATCTCCCGAATCTTCCGCCGTCGATGCAGGCGGTGGTCAGTGCGGACACGTCGAACGGACCGCAGGCGGTGGTGAAGTACCACCCCACCAAGCATGACGCCAAGCCGCTCGGCTACATCGTCGACGGCGCGCTGAAGATCGACCTCAACGTCAAACCCCAGATCTAGGCATGAGGTACGGGGTACGAGGAATGAGTGAGCACAGGCCTGCTCCTGCCGACGACCTCGTACCTCGTACCACTTCCGCGACAGCAGAGAGCCTGGAGATGAGTTAGGGTGCCGGTCGGCACCTCGTACCTCATGCCTCGTACCGCATACCCCCGCCGTTTTGGAAAGGAAATCATGCGCCGATTCATCATCCTGATCTCGGCTCTCGTCGTTGCTACACACGCGCTCGCCGTCGCGCCGCAGTTCTGGCGCGTCGGAGCCGCCGAAGAGTTCCTGGCCGGCGAGCTCGAAGGCTTCGCCGTCACCTCGCGCGGAGAGCTGCGTGTCGCGCCGGCGATGAAGAAAGTCGCCTCCTTCACCGACCCGTTCGTCCTCTCCCAGACGGTTGCGCCGAACGGGGACCGTTTCTTCGGCACCGGCAATGACGGCAAGGTCTACCGCCTGCGCGGCGAAGAGCTGAAGGTGCTGTTCACCGCGCCGGAGCCGGAGATCTACGCCGTCTCCTTCGCGAACGGAGCCCTGCTCGCCGGCAGCTCGCCGAACGGCAAGGTCTATCGCATCGATCCGGAGAGCGGCCAGCAGAGCGTCTTCTTCGAGCCGAAGCAGGCCTACATCTGGGCCATTGAGCCCGCGGGCAGCGACGTCCTGGTCGCCACCGGCGTCGAAGGGCAGCTCTTCCGCGTTTCTGCAAAGGGCGAGGGCAAGATCTTCTACGACTCGGCCGACACGCACATCCGCTCGGTCGCCGTGCGGAAAGACGGGACCATCCTGGCCGGCGGGTCCGGCAAGGGACGCATCTATCAGATCGGCCGCGACGGCGCGGCCATCGCACTGTTCGAATCGACGCTGAACGAGATCACCGCGATCTACGTCGACGCCAGTGGCACCGGCTGGGCGGCGGGGGCGAGCAACGTCCTTCCGTCGACCGCGCCGAAGACGCAGCCGAAGAGCGGCAGCGGCTCGCAACAGCAGCAGGGATCCGGCCAGTCGGGCTCCGGCGAAGCGAAGAAGGAAGGGGAGGCGACTCCGACCGTCGAAGTCTCGTTCTCCTTCGACGACTCCACCGCCACCGCGGCCTCGCAGGCCGGCTCGGCGGAGATCTATCGCATCGATGCCGACGGCTTCGTCGACACGGTCCGCAAATTCGAGCGCGAGATGATCTACGGCCTGAGCGGCGGTCCAAACGGCTCCATCCTCGTCGCGACCGGCCCGAACGGCCGCGTCTATGAATTGAGCGGCGGCGAGGTCGCTCTCGTCGGCGCCGTCCCCGAAAAGCAGGTGGTCTCCATCTCCGGCTCCGGCAACACGGCTCTGATCACCACCACCAACACCGGTGCGGTCTACCGGATGGAAGGGCGCAGCGCCGCCACCGCGGAGTTCCGCTCGGTGGCGAAGGACGCGGAGCGCTTCTCGCGCTTCGGCAACTATCGGATCGAAGGGCGCAACATGCCGGCCGGCTCGGTCGCCGTCTCGTTCCGCAGCGGCAACACCCGTACGCCCGACGCGACGTGGAGCAACTGGACCGCTCCGCAGTCGTCGCTCGAAGGGAACGTCGGCGCTCCCGCCGCGCGGTACATCCAGTGGAAGTTGACGCTGCCGAAGCCGGCCGCCGATGCGTCGGTCGACCACGTCACGGTCGCGTTCATGAACCGCAACGTGCCGCCGGAGATCGAGGCGGTCGGCGTGCAGGAGCCGGCCGTGGTCTTCATTACTTCGGCCTATCCCTCGGCGCCGCAGGTCGTGGAGGCGACGAATCCCGACGAGTACGGGATCTTCACGAGTCTCGACAATCCGCGCGAGCGCGCCGTCGCGGAGCAGGGGAAGCGGATGTTCCGCAAGGGCTTCCGCACCGTCTCCTGGCGCGCCAGCGACGACAACGGCGACACCATCCGCTACACCCTCTCGTTCCGCCGGAAGGGGAGCGAGCAGTGGCTGCGCCTCCGCGAGAACATCGAAGAGACGCAGATGAACTTCGACACCTCCCAGCTTCCGGACGGTCTCTACGAGCTGCGCCTCGTCGCCAGCGACGCCTCGGACAATCCGGAGATGCCGCTGACGGATACACGGGACGGGGTCGAGTTCCAAGTCGACAACACCGCGCCGAAGATTGCCGTCGCCACGAACGGCAGCGACGTGACGGTGCGGATCACGGATGACGTCTCGCCGATCGGCCGCGTCGAATACTCGGCCGACGCGGAGAAGTGGATCCGCATCCTCCCGGTCGACGGCATCGCCGACTCGCGCGACGAGACGTTCCGCCTCGACCGCAAGAGCGTGGACGGCAAGTTCGTGGTGGTCCGGGCGGTCGACGCGCAGTACAACGTGACGACCGAGTCGGTACGGTAGCAGCGCTGGACGAATAGGACCTATGGGACGAATAGGACTGATAGGACCAATGGGACTCCATGGGTCCCATCGGTCCTATTCGTCCCATTGGTCCCATTTGTCCGATAGCCTACCGGCCTGCACCGTATAATCGCTGCGTGGTGAGACTTCGTCCGCTCGTCCTGCCGCTGCTGCTTCTCTGCCTCGCCTGCGGCGGACCGGGCGAGAAACCGGTGGCCGATACTGCTGCGCCGCCTCCGGTCGTGGACGACCAGCCGCGGGACGGCGGGACGCTCTACCGCCGGCTCGACACTGACATCGCCACCCTCAACCCCGTCGTCTCGACCAGCCGCTCCGACCGTCTGGTCGCGAACCTCCTGTTCACCCCGCTGATTTACATCGACCGCGACCTGCAGCCGATCCCCGGCCTGGCCGACTCCTGGGAGATCTCCGACGACGGGCTGCTGTACACCTTCGACCTCAACCCCAAAGCGACGTTTTCCGACGGCAGGCCTGTCCGGCCGCGCGACGTCATTTTCACGCTCGAGAAGATCCTCGATCCGAAATCGGAGGCGGTGCAGATCACCGGCTCCTTCGACCTGCTCGACGTGGCCCGCACCCGCGTCGTGGACGAGGACACCGTCGAGATCGCGTTCAAGCAGGCGCTCGCCACGCAACTCATCAAGTTCAATGACGTCATCATCGTCCCGGAGCATGTCTATGCCCCGGGCAACTTCCGGAAGGACTACAACGACCGCGCCGTCGGCAGCGGCCCGTACCGCCTGGTGCGATGGGTGCCGGGGAAAGAAGTGGTCGTCGAGCGCCGCGCCGATTACTGGGGGAAGCGGCCTTACATCCAGACCGTCGTCTTCAAGGTGATCGGCGACCATGGCACCGCGTTCAACGCGCTCAAGCGGGGGGAGCTCGACGAGAGCATCGTCCCCTCGGACACCTGGTGGCGCGAGCGCAACAACCCGGAAGTGACCAAGAAGATCGAGTTCCAGCGCTTCTACACGCGGAACTACAACTTCATCGCCTGGAACAACCGCAACCCGCTCCTGAGCGACAAGCGCGTACGGCGCGCGCTGGCCATGAGCATCCCGATCGAGAGCATCATCAAGGACATCTTCCACGACACCGCGCGCGCCATGACCGGCCACTTCACGCCGGACGAGTGGGCGTACAACCCCACCGTCCCGGCCATCCGTCACGACCTCGACGGGGCACGGAAACTTCTCGCCGCGGCCGGCTTTGTGGACAGCAACGGTGACGGTGTGGTCGAGAAGAACGGCCGCCCGTTCAAAATCTCGATCGTGATCATCGCCGGCAGTTCGACCGCCCAGCAGATCGCGCAGATGGTCCAGGCGGAGCTGAAGAAAGTAGGCGTGCAGCTCGACATCGCCCTGATGGACGGCGCGATGGCCATCACCCGCATCCTGGCCGGCAACTACGAAGCCGCGTACCTGTCGTGGGACCTCGATCCCGATCCCGATCCGTACATCCTCTTCCACTCCTCGCAGATCCCGCCGCGCGGCCAGAACGTCGTCTACTACACGAACCCCGAGGCCGACCGGCTCATCGACGCGGCCCGGCGCGAGCTCGACGCCGGCAAGCGGAAAGACCTCTACTGGAGGCTCCACGAAGTGCTTTCCGAGGACCAGCCGTACGCCTGGATCGTGCAGGTGTCGGCAAAATGGGCCATGAGCAAGCGCGTGCACGGGGTGGTGCCGAGCCGCGGCTTCGGCCTCTTCAACTGGTACCCCGCCGAGAACGACTGGTGGATCGCGCCGGAGCGATGACCTCGTATCTCCTCCGGCGCCTCTTCTATGCAGTCCTGACGTTCTTCGGCATCACCGTCGCCACCTTCGTGCTGATCCACAGCGTGCCGGGCGACCCGGTTACTTTCTTCATCGGACAGCAGGGGCTGCGCAACATCCCGCCCGAGACGGTGCAGGCGATCCGCGCGGAGTTCCATCTCGACGAGCCGCTGCCGAAGCAGTACGTCCGCTGGGTCGGGGCGGCAGTGACGCTCGACTTCGGGATCTCGATCATCGACCGCCGCCCGGTACGCGAGCGGATCTTCGAGAAACTGCCGAATACCTTCCAGCTCAACTGCGTCGCCTTCTTGCTGGCGGCACTCTTCGGCGTTCCGATCGGCCTCTGGAGCGCGACCCGCTCCGGCCGGCCGGCCGAACGGATCTCGGCCGTCGGCTTCTTTCTCCTCTATTCGCTGCCGAGCTTCTGGGTGGCGCTGCTGCTGATGCAGTTCTTCTCGGTGAAGCTCGATCTCTTTCCGCTGCTCGGTATGACCTCGGACAACTACACCGAGCTGTCGGCCGCGGGACGGTTCACGGACCGGCTGAAGCATCTCGTGCTGCCGGTGGTCACGCTGGCCTACGCGCAACTGGCGATCTTCGCGCGCTTCTCCAAGTCGGCGCTGACGGAAGTGATCCGGCAGGATTTCATCACCGCTGCGCGGGCGAAAGGCGCCGGGCCGGCCAAGGTGCTGCTGCACCACGCGCTCCGCAACGCCCTGATTCCGCTGATCACGCTCCTCGGGATCACCATCCCGTACCTGATCTCCGGGAGCGTGATCGTCGAGAAGATCTTCCAGTGGGACGGCATCGGCCTGCTATACCTGCAGTCGATCTTCTCGCGCGACTATCCGATGGTGATGGGGCTGACGGTGGTGACGGCGATCGTGACGCTGCTGGCGAATCTCCTGGCGGACGTGCTCTACGCCGTCGCCGATCCGCGGGTGAGGCTGGGGGAGGGGCATGACTGATTCCGGCGTCGACTCTCTCTGGCGGCTGACCTGGCGCCGTTTCCGGCGGAGCAGACTGGCGTCGCTGGCGTTGCTCTACGTCGGAATCATCACCGCGCTGGCACTGCTCGCGCCGCTGGTCGCGAACCGAAAGCCGCTGCTGCAAAGGACGGCGGCTGGCTGGAACTCGCCGGCGCTGACCGACTTCTGGATCGCCGATCCCGACATCGACCTTCCTCCGGTCGAGACGACGTTCGCGCTGCCGGCCCCGGTGGCGTTCTCCCCGAACACGATCGCGCTCGCCTCGCGCCTGATGCCGCCGGGCGGCGGGCATCTCCTCGGTACGGACGATCTCGGGCGCGACGTGCTGTCGCGGATGATCCACGGCGCGCGGGTGTCGCTGACGGTCGCCTTCTTCGCCACCTTCATCGCGCTGCTGGTCGGCTCGTTCCTCGGCGCGCTCGCAGGCTACTACGGCGGCGGGGCCGACTGGATCATTTCCCGCCTCATCGAGGTCGTCCTCTGCTTTCCCTTCCTCTTTCTCGTCCTCGGCATCGTCGCGCTCTTCAAGCCGTCCATCCTGACGATCATGATCGCGCTGGGGCTGACGTCGTGGACGAGCGAGGCGCGCTACGTGCGCGGCGAGCTGCTGCGCATCCGGGACATGGAGTTCGCGCACGCCGCCCGGGCCAGCGGCGCCGGCGATGCCCGCATCGTGTTCCGGCACCTGCTGCCGAACGCACTCGCGCCGGTGATCGTCTCCGCCAGCTTCGGCGTCGCCTACGCCATCCTCACCGAGTCCGCCCTCTCGTTTCTCGGCCTCGGCGTGCCGCTGCCGACGGCATCGTGGGGAAGCATCCTCACCGCCGCCAACGAGCACATCGACTACGCCTGGTGGCTGATCCTCTTCCCCGGAATGGCGATCTTCACGACCGTGGCCGCGTTCAACGTGATCGGAGAAAGATTCCGGGAGGCGCTGGATCCGAGGAGCGATTGATGGGACCTATAGGTCCTATCAGTCCTATCAACTCACCGCCACCGGCAGCCGTGCCGCGAGCGCGTCGATCACCGGCGGGGGCACCAGGTGCGTAACGTTGCCGCCGAGGCGGAACACCTCTTTCACCAGCCTTGACGAGACGAACGTGTACTCCACCGCGGGGATCATGAAGATCGTCTCGGCGTCGGCGTTGAGCTCGCGGTTCATCAGCGCCATCTGCAGCTCGTACTCGTAATCCGAGACGGCGCGGATGCCGCGGATGACCACCGTGGCGTTGGCGCGGCGCATGAACTCGACCAGGAGGCCGGAGAAGGAGTGGACTTCGAGCCCCGGGATCCCGGCGGTGCAGCGGGTGATCAGCTCCATCCGCTCGGGAACGGAGAAGAGCGGCGACTTGCCCTCGTTCTCGAGCACCGAGACCAGCACGCGGTCGAAGAGCCGCGTGGCGCGGCGGATGATGTCGAGATGCCCGTTCGTGAGCGGATCGAACGATCCGGGATAGACGGCGACGCTCATGCGGCGGGATGGTAGCAGAGGGGCGCCGCACGGGGAAACGTCAACAACTTGATGGTCAACGTCTTGACGATCGACGCGGAGCGTCCTAAGATATTGTCATTCAAGTCACTGATGGACTGGGAGGGTGTGATGCGGGATCAGAGAATTGAAGTCAAGCGCTCGAATCCGTCCGGTGCCCGGGCCACCTCTGGCGCGCCGAGGGGCCGCCTCCTCAACACACTGCTGACCTACCTGCCCGGCGCGTGGATCGACCCGAAGAACAACGAGCTGATCACGCTCTACCGCCTCCGCTACCGCATGGCCATGGAGGAGGAGAAGTACGACACGGCGATGATCTTCCTCAACAAGATCCTCGAGCTCGACCCGATGAACCTCGAGGCGAAGCTCTGCAAAGGCGAGATCTACCACCGCTGCCTCGCCGACTACACCCGCGCCATCGAGCAGTACAACAAAGTGATCCGCCTCTCCGCCGGTGCCAACGAGGTGATCCACACCCGCGCCCGCGCCGCGATGAGCGAGATCATGGAACTGCTCTCGTAAGGCAGCAGCTCTCTCAAGCCACCAAAATCAATGGATGCGTCATCGAAATCGACGGCCGCGCTGTCGAATTGATGGCTGCGTCATCGAAATTGGTAGCCATGTCATCGAAATCGATGGTGATGCAATCGAAATCGATGGCGATGCAATCAAAATCGATGGCCATGCAATCAAAATCGATGACCATGCAATCAAAATCGATGGCCATGCAATCAAAATCGATGACCATGCAATCGAAATCGATGGCGATGTCATCAAAATCGATGGTGATGTCATCGAAATCGATGACGATGTCATCGAAATCGATGGTGTTGGCATAGAAAACGATGGCGGCGCATGAGAAATCGACCGCAGCGCCGGCAAAACGCTGCACTTCGCCACGAAGCCGTTGGCGCGCTCAGCGATCGCGTTCCATCACGAAGTCGAGCGCCATCTCCAGTGTTTCTTTTGCCGGCGACGCCGGGAACGGGTCGAGGGCGCGGCGGGCGCGGTTGGAGTAGTCGCGGGCGATCTCGCGGGTCTGGTCGAGCGCTTCGTAGCGGTGGACGATGTGCAGGATCTCGGCCGGGTCGACGCCGTCGAAGGTCTTGTTCGAGGCGACGCGCGCGATCAGCTCCCGCTCCCGCGCCGTCAGGTGCGGCATGGCCAGGATCAGCGGCAGGGTGACTTTTCCTTCCTTCAGGTCGGAGAGGGCCGGCTTGCCGAGGACTTCGGTGCTGGAGGTGAAGTCGAGCAGGTCGTCGATCAGCTGGAAGGCGACACCGAGGTTGTAGCCGTACTCTTTGAGCGACACCGCCGAGGCCTCGGGGAGGTCAACCAGGTACGCCGGGATGCGGCAGGTGGCGCCGAACAGGGCGGCGGTCTTCCGGCCAACGATGTCGAAATAGTCCTCGACCGAGATGTCGCTGCGGCCGTTCTGCTCCGTCCCGAGGATCTCTCCCTCGATCATCTTGATGGTCGCGTCGGAGAGGAGGCGCAGGACCTCGAGATTCCCCTCGCCGAGGGCCATGTGCATCGAGTGCATGAAGATGTAGTCGCCGACCAGGACGGTCAGGTTGTTGCCCCAGCCGTAGTTCACCGTGGTGCGGCCGCGACGGACGTCGGCCTCGTCGATGATGTCGTCGTGCACGAGCGTCGCGGTGTGGATGAACTCCACGACCGCGCCGTAGGTGACGTCGCGGATGCCGTCGTAGCGGAGCATCTTCGAGACGAGGAGCAGCAGGGCAGGGCGGAGACGCTTCCCGCCGCCGCCGAGGATGTGCTCACCGACGTCGGAGATGGTGGCGATCTTGGAGCGGAAGTTGTTGCGCAGCTCTTCTTCCACAAGCTCCAGTTTTGGGGCGATCAGCTCGAGGACACGCTCCGCGTATGCTGTCTGCCCGTTGAGAGTGCGAGGAGCGGTCACGGCGCGAAGGATAGCTCAACCGCGGTAGTTGGTGAACTGGACGGGGATCCCGTAGTCCCCCCCTTTCACCAGGGCCATGGCTTTCTGCAGGTCGTCCTTGCTGCGGCCGGTCACGCGGACCTGGTCGGCCTGGATGGAGGCCTGCACTTTCATCTTGGCGTCCTTGATGGCCTTGACGATCGCCTTCGCCTTCTCGCTCTCGATCCCCTGCACGATCTTGATGTGCTGGCGGACGGTGCCGCCGGAGGCCTGTTCGAGCTTCTGGTAGTCGAGCGCTTTCAGTGCGACGCCCCGTTTGATCAGCTTCGTCTCCAGGATGTCCTTGACGCTGCGCAGCTTCCCTTCGTCGTCGCTGACGAGGACGATCTCCTCGGCGGTCAGCTCGATCGAGCTCTTGCTGCCCTTGAAGTCGAACCGCTGGGCGAGCTCTTTCTGAGCTTGCTGCACGGCGTTGGCGACTTCCTGCATCTCGGTCTTCGAGACGATGTCGAACGAGAATTCCTGAGCCATTGGTACCTCTTCGCGACGTTCGTTATCGGTTGTCAGTTGCCGGTTATCTGCACTGCATCGCCCGGGCGACAAGGTTTCCCCGGACCGACGACCGACAACTGACAACGTCATGAGCGCACGGACGTCAGTCCGCGCGAATGACCTGTACTCCAGCCGGCGGTGAGAAACTGAAGGTGCCGGCGGACGCGGCGCGGCGATGATATCCCGAGAAATCGAACGACGTGTGGTTGCCGTCGCGGTCGGTGTACTCGATCCGCTGGATGAGATGGGTCGACGGGGCGATCGTCACGGTGACGGTCCGGACCAGCGATCCCTTCTCACGCGGCTGGAGGGTGGTCACGACCGAGCCTCCGCGGTTCTGCTGCTTGACCACGAAATGCTTGTCGCGCGCGGCCGGGTCGCCGAGGAGGAGGAACGGGAGCTCGCGCTTCCGGGCGTCCGTCACACGGCCCTGCGTCACCTGCTTGTCGGCGGGGACGTAGAACCAGGAGTTGCTGCCGTCGAAAACGAACAGTTTCTGCTCGGGCTTGCTGTAGCTCCAGCGCATGGCCGGCAGGGCGCCGAACACGACCGAGCCACTCTCGACCTGGCTGTTTTTGAAGCCTTTGGCGGTGAAGCGATGGGTGAAGCTGGCTTCCATACCGGACATGGCGGCAGCAGCACGGTCGAGCTCGACCGGCGCCGCAATGGCGCCCGTGGCGAGCACGAGCGCAAAAGTAAGGACAAATGCAGTTCTCTTCATGAGACCCCTTTCAGCAACGGCCTTGCCTGTTACAGGCAGTCCGTTAGCTGGCTTCGATCGATACGATCGCGGAGTTGACAACAAAGATGCGGTCGTTTTTGCTCCGGTCGTCCGGGAAGAGAAAGAAGCCGTTCCGCTCGGGGTTGTAGTGGGCCGTCCCGCGGATGACCTCGCCGTCGTTGAATTCGATCGCCAACTGCATCCCGCTGGCGGGCTCGAGCAGCTCGTCGCTCACCGCACGGGGGAAGAAGACCGCCTTCAGGTCCGAGAACGGCACGTCGGACTCGCTGCCGTCGTCGTGGCGGACGGTCAGCATTTCGCGGGATGGGTCGATCGGATCGAGCGTCGCCCGCTCGGTCCGGCCATCTCGAAAGCGCAGCACTACCTTATCGTCGTTCAAAACAGTTGCAACCCCCAGAGATCGTGGATGTGAATGATACCTTCGACGCGGCGAGTCTCGTCGACGATGAAGAGGGAGGTGATTTTCCGCTCTTCCATGATCTGCAGGGCGACCGAGGCAAGCTCGCTGCCGGCGATGGTGACCGGGTTCTGCTTCATCGACTGGCCGGCCGTCTTCCGGACCACGTCTTCATCATGCCCCAGCATCCGGCGGAGGTCACCGTCGGAGATTACTCCCTGCAGCTGCCCGTCGTCGTTCGTGACGGCGGTGATGCCGAATCCCTTGCGCGACATCTCGTAGACGAATTCGCGCATGGCCGCATTCTCGGTGACGACCGGCACGTCGTCGCCGCGGTGCATCAGCTCGCGGACCCGCAGGAAGCGTTTTCCGAGCTTGCCGCCAGGATGGAGGAAGCCGAAGTCTTCCTCCTTGAAGCCGCGGCGGACCAGGAGCGCCATCGCGAGGGCGTCGCCGAGGGCGAGGGTGGCGGTGGTCGAGGCGGTCGGTGCCAGGCCCAGCGGGCACGCTTCCTCGGAGATGGCGACGCTCAGGTGATGATCGGCGGCGCGTGCGAGCGTCGAAGCCGGCTTGCCGGTGATGGCGATGATCTCGACGCCGAGGCGTTTGATGCTCGGCAGGAGGCGCACGAGCTCCTCGGTCTCGCCAGAGTTCGAGATCGCGACGACGACGTCGCCGCTGACGAGCATGCCGAGGTCTCCATGGATCGCCTCGGTCGGATGCATGAAGAACGACGGGGTGCCGGTGGAGGCGAGGGTGGCGCTGACTTTTTTGCAGATGATGCCGGACTTGCCGACGCCCATCGTCACCACGCGTCCCTTGCAGACCGCGATGAGCTCGACCGCGTCGACGAACGCCTGGTCGAGATGCTGGATGACGCCGAGGATCGCCGCCGCCTCGACTTCGAGCACACGTTTCGCCTCGGCGAGGGCGGGATGCGTCATGACCTGCATCCTATTACAACCCCCGCGCGGCCCGTTCCTGCGGCTCGAGGAGGTGGTAGAGAGTGTTGGTGACGGGCACCGCCACGCCGCTCTGCTGCGCCAGCCTCACGACCGCGCCGAGTTGCGCGTCGAGCTCGGACGGCTTCCCTTCCATGATGTCGCGCTGCATCGACGACGTGGAGGCCGGCGCGAGGGCGTCGTAGCGCTCCCAGGTCTTCGCGACGGCGTCCTCGCCGAGGTCGATGCCGCGCGCTTTCGCCAGCTCGACAATCTCCTTCAGGGAACCGTCGACGATCAGCCGAACCTCCGGATTGACGCGCCACACGCCGATGGGAACGCGGGTCAGGGCGCCGATGGCGCTCATGGAGGCGATGAAGAGGAACTTGGTCCACATGGAGCGGTGGATGTCGGGAGGGATCTCGGCGTTGATCCCGGCGCGCTCGAATGTTGCGCGGAGCCTCTCCAGACGCTCCGTGCGGCGGTTGTCGAGCTCCCCGAACATCACCAGCGGCTCGAAGGCCACGTGGCGGATGTGCCCCGGGGCGACGGCCAGGCTGACGATCGCGCAGAGTCCGCCGAGGACGTGCTGGCTGCCGAGGATCGTGGCCAGGACGTCGGGAGCATCGATGCCGTTCTCCACCGGCACGACGACGGTGTCTTTACCGATGAGCGGCCGTATCTGCACCGCCGCCTCGGGGACCTGCCACGACTTGACGGTCATGAGGACGGCGTCGACCGGGTCTATGGTGGAAGGGTCGTCGGTGGCTTGGACGTGGTCGAGGGTGAAGTCGCCGAGGATGCTGTCGACGCGGATGCCTTTGGTCCTGAGTGCGTCGAGGGTGAGGTCGCGCGCGATGAACGTCGTGTCGACCCCCGCCTGTGCCAGCCGCCCGCCAAAGTATCCACCGACACCGCCCGCGCCTACGACTGCGATTTTCATGGGGGGATTTTATGCATGGAGGCGTCCCCCAATGTGTCTTCCTGAGACAGGGCACTGCGCGAGGCGCAGCGAAAGCGATCCGCCGCAGCCGCCGTAGGCGGCGAAAGATCTGTAGGCCCGGCCTTTAGGCCGGGTAAGGTCGAGGAGAAAGGCAAGTCCGCGAAGCGGGCGACAGTGTAGGTTTTTCGCGTGTCCCCTGTTCTGTCGCCCGCTTCGCGGACTCGCCTTCGTAGGCCCGCACGATACCCGCCCTGAAGGGCGGGCCTACAGATCTTCCCGCCGCCTACGGCGGCTGCGGTGCTCATTTCTTCACAGCCTCTCGGATGACAGGAAGAGGGGGCTTGTCTCTGCTCGGTCCTACCCCTTCTTCTTCCATGCCCCCTGCGCACGATGGCTCCGCATCCACACCTCATCCAACGCCCCACCATCGAACATCTTCGCGATCCACACCACCTGCCCCGTATGCGTCGCGAGGTGCGCGGTCACGTTGATCAGATCCTCGACGATCAGGTTGTGCATCGTCGGCTCGGGTGACGCGTCGTTCATCCGCTCCGGGGTGAGCGTTTCGAACGTTTTCTCCGCGTTGGCGACCATTTCGTCGAACAGCGCCAGAAGTTCCGCCTTCGGAATGGCCTTGCGCTCGCTGAACTCCGCCGCCCGGTCGCGCGTGTAATCGAGCCCGCCGAGGTTCCGGTTGAGAAAGTGATTCAGCGAGCCGGTGAGGTGCAGGAGGATGTTGCCGATCGAGTTCGAAGCCTCGTTCGGCCGCCACCAGACCTGCTCGTCCGTCAGCTTCTCCACCGCCGCACGAATCTGCGCGGGGAAGACGCCGGTGATGCGGGTACGGAAGGCGTTGAAAGCGATTTCGTTCATGAGAGTTCCGATCTGAGGCGGCCGACGGCGGCGTCGTAGGAGGTGAAGAGGTCGCAGGAGTAGATGCTCAAGAGGCTGCGAGCATGATCGGAAAAGTCGCGAGAATTGCGAGTCACGAAGATGCTGGGCGAGACGTCTCCGGCCTCTTGCCGGTCCTCGAGATCCGACATCACACTCGAGAAGATGAGCAGATCGTCTTCACCTGACGTCACTCTGATGGCGCGGAAGACCTGCACCGACTCGACGGCGTTATGGGTCAGCGGAAGATAAACGGCCGCTGGCTCCAGATCCCGAATCTTTTCCTCCAGAAGCGCGATTTTGCTCTCAGTCGCATTGCGTAGCGCGGAGAGGGCAGTCTCGAGCACGTCCACCATGCCGGCAAAAGGGCGCATTCGGCGAAACTCGCGAATCTGCAGTTCGACATTTTTTCGAAGCGCGGTTTCTTCCTTCCATTTGCGCCGAACTGCGTTCTGAGCTTCGTGGAGCGCGTAGACCGGGATTCGCAGACCGAGGCGACCCTTTCGCCCAATCTACGATCTGCTGACAACTGTCGCACTCCTCCTGGCCGAGCGTCAGCTCCAGAATGAGGTTGGTCTCAGCGTAGACGATCACGCTGCGGACGGAAGGTCGACCCATCCGTCGCGGACGGCGTCAGTAAAGCCGATGGTCTCGAGAATCTCCGGCATGGGAACTCCGTCGCGAGTCGCCGCACCGAGCCATGCGAGAAGAATGTCAATGAGCGTTGTGTAAGCGACCGCCGCCGCCGGTTTTCCGAGCTCCTGCAGGTACTTGCTGAAGAGTTCATCCGTGGGAATGGCCGCGACGGGTACCGGCTGGCGGGCAGGATCCTTCCAGAAGTACGTCTGATCGCGGGTGACGAGGACGACATACGGCGGCTTTTCGTTGCGGTTCAGGATGTCCGGCAAACGCTGCATGGCGAGCTCGGTAGAGCTCTTCTCATGAGCCATGACCGTGGCGATCACGACAACCTCCCGCTGCTCAGGATCGCTTACCAGAACATCTGCTCGCATACCTGTTCCCAACAAGCCTACTACAACCCTTATTTACATGCCGTCACGATACCAGCCCGAGCCGCCGGGCGTGCTGTAGCGCTTCGGCCGAATCGCGCACGTAAAGCATCTCCACCCCGGCCGTCTTCGCTTCTTCGATGATCCTCGCGACCGCCTGGTCACGCACGTCGGCGGTGACGTCGCGGATGATGGCGGCGAGGATGCGGTCGGGATGGGTCTGGATGACGCGCAGGTAGATCTCGGGGTCGTGCTGGCCGCTGTCGCCGATGAGGACGAAGCGGAGGGCGGGGTAGTACTCGACCAGGAGCTGGATCTGGGCGAGCTTGTGCTCCTCGTGCGCGGCCATGAGGAGCGTCTTCTCGTCGATGCCCCAGTCCTGCAGGAACATCGGGCCGTGGGGGATGCCCTGGAGATTCATGAAGTCGTGCAGGAGCTCGTAGAGGTTCCAGGGGCTGCTGCTGACATAGAAGATCGGGTTCACGTCGCGATGGAGGGCGCGGTAGAGATCGGCCACCCCTTCGAATGGCAGGCGGGAGGCGGCGTTGCGGATCACCGAACGGACCATGCCCAGAAGGCTGGTGGCGTTCGTGACCAGGACGGTGTCGTCGATGTCGCTGATGACCGCGAACTGTGCCGCTTCGGACGGGAGCATCACGTGCGCCACGGCAGTGTTGTCGGAGCCGGGGAGGGAGAGGTTTACCTCGTGCCAGAGCGTGTGCTGAGCGAGCTCGCGCGGCTCGAGGCGGAACTGGAAATGGCCCTCTTCATCCGTGATCGTCTCGACCACCGCATCGCGGTAGCTGGCCTGTACTTTCACGCCGGCGAGCTCGTCGCTCTGGAAGCGGCGGTAGGTGTTGAGGACGTTCCGCCAGAGGGGCTCGGCCCCGCTGGCGCGGGTGATCTGCTTCTCGGCGAGGACGCGCCCGCGGACGAGCATCTCGTGACCGCGGCCGAAGCCGCGGTAGGGGCTGATGACCGCGTTTCCGGCGTCGAAACGGCGGCGGCGGCGGTCGAGGTGGCGCTCCAGTCCGTGAGCGGCGCGGTGCAGAGTCCGGCGAGTCGGCATCTCTTTCATTTTGCTGTAGAATCCGCCCCCTCCGGAACGGGCGGCGCGATCTTTGCGTCGTTTTCAGGCCTCAAAGCGTCAACTCTAACTTCTCGAAAAGGATCCCTGCATGAGCGAATTGGTGACCGCCACAGATACGCCTACGGTGCGTCCGTCGACGGGCCAGGACGGCAACCGCGACAAGTCGCTGCCGGTCGAGCCGAAGTCGGTCGTCTGGAACCCGACCCCCGAGCAGCTCCGGCAGTTCGCCGGGGAGATGCCGAATGCGCGCCCGACCGAGTTCGGCAATCTGAACGTCGCCACGCGCGTCGTCTCGCGCTCCAAATTGTCGACCTTCGTCGCCACCGACACCCCGGAGCAGCACTCGGACCAGACCATCACGCGCGCTGAGTATGACCGCATCTCGCGGCTCCAGAACGACTACATCAAGACGCACGACATGCTCGTCGTCGAAGGCTACATCGGAAACGACCCCGAGTTTCGCGTCCCGGCCCGCCTGATCATCGAGAAGGCGAACGCCAACATCGCGGCGATGCAGGACATCCTCTATTACCGGGCCAGCGAGGACGAGATCGCCGATTTCCAGCCGGCCGCGACTGTCATCTACACGCCGAACCTGCGCGCCGAGGGATATCCCGACGAGCGCCTGATCGCGGTCGACCTCGAGAGCTACATCACCCGCGTCTTCAACTCCGATTACTTCGGCGAGTCGAAGAAGGGCGGACTGCGGATGTGGAACAAGCTGGTTTACGAGCGCGGCGGTCTGGCGCTCCACGCCGGCTGCAAAGTCATTCCGGTAGGCGACACGAAGCGCGTCGGCCTCATCGTCGGACTCTCCGGCACGGGCAAGACCACCACGACTTTCACCAAGCAGAACGAGTCGCAGCCGGTGCAGGACGACTTTTGCGCGCTCATGCCGGGCGGGAAGATCTACGCGACCGAGAACGGCTGCTTCGCCAAGACGTTCGGCCTCAATCCGAACGACGAGCCGACGATCTACCACGCCTGCGCCTCGACGCACGCTTACCTCGAGAACGTCTCCCAGAACGAGGAAGGGAAAGTCGACTACTTCGACACGTCCTACACGCCGAACGGCCGGGCCGTCATCCGGATGGAGGACATCTCCGGTGCCGCCGACGCGCGCGAGATTACCAAGGCCGACTTCCTCCTGATCCTGAACCGCAACGAGAACATCATCCCGGCCGTGGCGAAGCTCGAGGGGCCGCTGGCGGCCGCCTTCTTCATGCTCGGCGAGACCAAGGGCACCAGCGCCGGCGGCGCGTCGGAAGCCGGCAAGTCGCTGCGCGTCCCCGGCACCAATCCGTTCTTCCCGCTGCTGCACGCCTACCAGGGCAACCGGATGCTCGAGCTCATGAACGACAGCCCGATGGAGGTCTACCTCATGAACACCGGCGCCATCGGCGGCGACGGAAAGGCCGAGGGGTCGAAGAAGGTGAAGATCCAGCACTCGTCCGCGGTCGTGAAAGCAATCGCCGAGGGGACCATCAAGTGGGAGCGCGATCCTGACTTCGGATACCTCGTGGCGACGGAAGTCCCGGGCATCGACGACGCCGACTACCTGCAGCCGAAGAAGATGTATGAGCGGCAGGGGAGGCTCGACGAGTACAACCAACTCGTCGCCAAGTACAACAATGACCGCCGGGAGTACCTGAGGAAGTGGAAGGGGCTCTCCGAGGAAGTGGTCAACGCGATCTGAGCTCGCAGCTCTAAGCTCGCAGTTCAAAGGCCCGGGCAAATCCCGGGCCTTTTCATTTCGCGTGTCTTTCTCCTGAGAGCTGCGAGCTACGTCTCCACGTGTAAAAACATGTACAGCGCCGCCAGTGCAAACAGGATGTTCGCGCTCCACGCCGAGAGCAGCGGCGGCAGGTTCCCCACCTCGCCGAACTTCGTGAAGATTCCGAAGATCGTCCAGTAGACGATTCCCAGGACCAGTGCGAGGCCGACGCCGTACAGCGCGCCCCGTTTGCCCATCCGGAAGGCGAACGGCATCGCGATGAGGGCCATGACCAGGCAGATCGCCGGCCACGAAGTCTTCTCGTACAGCTTCGCGGCGAGGTTGTCGGCGCCATACCCGGAGGCGCGGAGGGTGTTCACGTAGCGCCGCAGTTGCGCGTACGTCATCTGCTCGGGCGCCTTGACCTCGGTGGCGAAATCCTCCGGCGTCTCTTTGTAGAAGAGCGGCAACGGCTTGTCGATCACCGAGAAAGTCGAGCTGCCGTCGTCGCGGAACGAGCGCATCCAGCCGTCCTCGAACGCCCACGCCTCGCCGTTCCAGGTCGCGCGGTGGGCGTAGACACGCCGCGTCATCCGCCACTCCGTCGGATGGAACTCGTATACCTGCACCTGGGTCAGCCGCTTCTGGTCGCGGTTGTAGCCGAGGAAGTTGATGATGTAGCGCCCCTTGCCGAGGTACCAGAGCTTCTGCTGCGCCTCGGCGGCGATGGCCGGTTTCCCGTCGATCCTTCGCTTCAACTCGCTGACCCGGCTGGATGAGTACGGAAGGACGAAGTCGAGATTGAGGTACGCCACGATGCTGAGCAGCGCCGCCACGGCGATGATCGGCGCGCCGATGCGGTAGAGCGAGACGCCGCTCGACTTGATCGCCGTCACCTCGTTGTTCTTCGACATCATCGCGAACGTGACCAGCGTGGCCACGAGCACCGAGATCGGCAGCGTCCAGTTCAGGACGCCGAAGATGTGGAAGCGGTAGTAGGTGAGCAGCGTCGACGCGGCCACGCCGTTTTCGCGGGCGTCCTTCGCCGTGTCGGTGTAGTCGATGATTACGAAGAGCGCCGCGACCGAAAACAGGACCAGCACCAGCACTTTCAGGAACTCCCGGAGGATGTAGCGGTCGAGGATGTTCGGGAAAGTGATGTCGAGCCGGTTCAGCAGCGCCCGCTCGTCCGAGGCGGCAGAAGGGGAGCGACGGGCGACCTTTCGCCCGAGCCATTCGGCCACTCGCCGGAAAACGCCGCCTTCCGCCCGGCCGCCGACCATGTCCCGGTTCGCGCGGCCGAGGAAGTAGATGCCGGCCGCGAGGAGTATCAGGTTCGCCCCCCACATGCCGAGCCACGTCGGGATCTTCCCGTTGATGGCCAGTTGCTCGCCGTTGTTGAACATCAGGTAGTAGACGACGATGATCGCAATACTTAAAGAGAAACCTGAGCTTTTGCCGCCGCGGCGGTTGGTGATGCCGAGCGGCAGCGCGAGCACGCCGAAGGCGATGCAGGCGAACGGGATGGCGAACTTCTTATGGATCTCGACCCGGGCGATGTTCCGGTTGATCCGGTCGCTGTCGCCCTTGCCGCGGCTGAGGTGGCGCTCCTGGTCCAGCAGCTCGCGCAAGTTCATTTCACGGAACGACTTGGCCAGCGTCCTGGCGTCGAAGGCCGTATTGGTCGTCGGCATCAGGATACGCTGCGACTCGTTCCTGGTGTGGTCGTAGCGGTCGGGCCGCCGTGAGTCCCACACGTGGGTTTCGGCGCCTGTCAGGTTCATCCAGATGTTTTTGGAGCCATCGGCGGCCTGGATGACCGACAGATTGCCGCCCTCGGCGGCGATGATCCGCTGTCCGCCGCCTTGCTGCGACAGCGCCGCGACGTCGTCTTCCTCCGGCTCGGCCATGTTCTCGCTCATCTGCTTCGGCGTCGTCGCGTCGCGCGATTCGTCGCTGCGGGTGTCGGAAACGAACACGCCTTTCCAGTTCCCGGTGGCCGGGTCAACCTGGTCGACGTAGATCATCAGCTCTTCGTACTTGTCGTAGAAGACCCGCGGCTTGACGGCCTGCTCGGCGGCGGAGGTCGTGAGCTCGATCCGGAACGTCTGGAGCTGCTGATTGCCTTTCGGCAGCACCTCGTTCACCAGGTAGAGGTTGAGGAGGAACATCAGCACGCTGAAGAAGAAGACCGGGCGGTAGATGGTGCGCGTCGACATGCCGAGAGCGCGCATGGCGACGACTTCAGAGTCCGAGGAGAGCCGGCCGACCGCGATCAGGATTCCGAACAGCAGGGACATCGGCAGGGTCAGCACGATGATGTGCGGAAGCGAATACAGAAGCAGGCGGCCAACAGCGGCGCCCGGCAGCGACTGGCGGATGATCAGGCCCGCCATGTCGAAGAGGTTCTGCATCAGGATGAGGGTCGTGTAGAACAGGAGCCCCAGGAACGTGGGAGCGACCATCTCCTTGAAGATGTAGCGCGTGAGGATGCTCATCGGGCGCGGATTATCTCGCGGGATTCACGCCAGACAGCGGATTCGGCGGGCGTTCTCACAGTTTCCACAAAGTCTATTAAGATCGATTATGTTAAACAATGACTATCGTGTGGCCTCTCCGTCCCGGCCGACTTTGTCTGCCGGCGGCTCAGCGTCCGCGCTGTGCAGCGATCCTCGCCTCGCGTGCGCGTTGCAGCGCGAGCTGCCATCCTGCGCGTGATGCCTCGGGCAGTACGCCGATCGTCACGTCGACGGCTCTCTTTTGCCCATTCCGGATGATGTGAAACGTCATCCTGCTGCCGGGCTTCTGCGCGGCCAGGAACAGCAGCACGTCGAGATCGTCGGCAAAACGAAGCGATGCGCCGCCGACGGCCGTAATCAGGTCGCCCCCGCGGATGCCGTCGCTGTCGGCCGGGCCTCCAGGCGTCGTGCGCTCCACGAACAGAAACGGCTCGGACGCCCTGGTCCGATGCGGCCGGACGCTCATTCCGAACCACGGCTGCTGCGGCTCGGTGCGCTTCTCCGCACCGCGTAGGTCTCCGCTGCCGGTCAAGATCACGATGAGGAGCCCGAGAACGCCGATCCGTTTCATGTCCGTCCTTCTTCTTCCTGTTTCTTTCTCGGCTGGAGATCCACGTTGTGCGTGGAGCCGGGTTGAACGACGACTTCGTGGCAGTCTTCTCTGGGAGAGCGGCTGCTGGGACAGAGCGTGTAGAGACCGGGCTCCACGTAAATCGCGCCGCCGAACCGGCCGAGCGGCTCAGGAAAGTGGAAGATGTACGCTGGGGCAACAACCCCACGCGCCGAGACCGACGCGCGATCGCCGAAACGGATCAGGCCTCCCTGCCGTGGCAGCTGGATTCGGAGAGGTTCCCGCGTAATCGCCGTAGAAAGGACGGTTGCCGGATAATCGTATGTCAGCACGATCATTTGAACGGCCGTCGTGCCGCGACTCAACGGGCGTTCGAAGTAGCCGTTCAGCCCGGCGACGCCACCCGACCACGAACGGCCGCCGTCGACCGACATCTGGATTGACGCGCCGCTCGCAGGTAAGCCGTCGGGCGTGAGCACATACCCGGAGACCAGCACTACAGGAGCGGTTTTCAGTGTCAGCTCGGCGGTTTCATCCTCTTCAATCCGGACGTCCAGGGGCGCCGGCGTGCTCCCGGCCGCGGACTGTGCGTCGACCTGGTAATCGCCGGCTGACAAACCGACGAGGTCAAACCGGCCGTCGCCGTTCGTCCGCTGCTGGGCAACGATCCGGCCACCGCGGAACAGGTGGACGACCGCGGGATCACGTTGGCCGTCGTCACCGATGACCTCCCCGCGGATGCGCCCGCCTGGTAACTGAACCTCAATTTCGTGGAGAGACCCGCGCTGTGCGTCTTCCGCGATCCGGACAGGAGACGCTTCGATGCGCGCCGGCGCCGCGCCGTGTGGATAAAGGACCGTTACGGCCCACGTGCCGGCGGCAGGCAAAATCCCTTCGAACCTCCCCTTTTCATCCGCAGTCATCCGGACGACTCCCGCAGACGGATGAGCGAGGTGGAGGTCCGCCTCGAGAGGGTCGTCGCCGGCGCGCACGGCGCCGCGAATCCGCAACGCGTGAATCGCCAGCAGAATCGTCCGGCGGCCCCCCTCGTACAAGTCGATCTCGGTCCGAAGCGCGACCGCGTCGTCACCGTCCCGAACCACCACTTCGTACAGGTCGACCCGGAGACCCTCGACCACCACGCGGCCGTCGAGACCAGCCTTAAGCAATGACGTGCGCGGTGGCTCGCCCGGCAGGAGCGGCGTCACCTCGGTCACTTCCACACGCCACGGCCGCCCCTGCGGGTCAGCCGCCGGCTCGAATACGATGTCGGCCTCGCCGATTGGTGCATGCAGAATCGGGAACGGAAGCTTGACCGCCTCGCCGGTCCGGAGCTCGACCTCGGCAATGATGGCCGCCGACCACCCGGACGCCTCCGACACGATGCGGTAGTGACCGGCGTCGAGGCCGGCGATCTGGAAGAAGCCGCGCTTGTTGGTTTGTGATCCGCGCATCCGGCGTCCGGCCAGGTCATCGCGCCGGCTGTTACCCTGGAACTGCAGCGGGATCAGCGTCACAGAAGCACCCGCGAGCGGCTTCTTCTCCGCGTTCTGAACCCACCCGATGATGCTCGCACCCGGCCGTAACGCTGCCGGCTCGAGGACTCGCCGGCCCTGTGCGCCGGCGACGACGTCCCAGTAGTAAACGGCAGAAAACCCTGGGACTTCGAGACGGAGATCGAAGGTGACACCGGCCGGTACGGCGCAGTGCCAACGCGTGCCGTCGAGGCTGCAACTGGTGGCGCTCTCGGGCATCGGTACAGCTGAGGCGAGCACGGAGACAATCCCCTTCACTCCCCGCAGCTTCGTTCCGCGCGGTGCCTCCAGCGTACTCTCGGCTGCCGCCGCCGCATACGCCGTCAGAGTCAGTCCCGACTCGTCATCAGCCGTCCAGCGGCGGGTCTCGCTCCAGCAGTCCGCTTTGCGAAGCGAGATCGACCACTCTTGTGTCTCGGCGAGCCGGAGGCTGTACTCATTGCGCGCCGGGTTTGTCGGAATGGTGACCGGCGTACCCTGGTCGGGAATCGCGATGAGCTCCGCACCTGCCAGACATTCACCGGCGGCCGGCGCGACCTCGATGTGAATCTTCACGTCGGCGCGCGCAGGCATGATCACAACGCCGCTGCTGATCAGCAGCACCGCCGGCCACTGGCGGATCAGGCTTTTCATGGCGGTCAGATGTCGTAGCAATAGGCAGACTGCCGGCACCAACAGCCCTTCCGGCCATCACACATGCCTTGGCAGAACAAAGATCTCGTCCACGAGATCATCCCGTCACATGGCGGGTTGTTGCAGGCCAGCATGATGTTGCAGGCCGCGTAGTCTTCGCCTCTGACGCAAGCCCAGTACTCACACTCTGCAGATACCGGAAGTGCGGCAACAAGAAGGACGGCCAGCACGAAAAGAACCCGGACGAGTCTCATGGACGTTACCTTTCTTTCTTTCTTTCGGTACCGCCATCATACCCGCGCTCAGGCTATGTGTGCTATTGCTCCGCTTCCAGCCGGCGCAGCAGCTCCCGCACCGCCTCGATCACTTCGCTCTTCTCCACGTTCGGCTTCTTGAACGCCAGGTTGAGGGTGAACGGGAGCGCTTTGTCTTTGAGAGCGAAGACGTAGTTTTTGGGGCGGCCGGCTTTCGATTCCGGTTTGGTGGAGGTCTGCTTGCGCAGGTCGTCGCGGGAAAGCTCGCCGGCGGCGTAGGCGCGGACGAACTGCTCCATCGCCTCTTCGGAGCCGGCGCGGGCGACCTGGACGAGGACGCTCTTGTTCGCGATTCCGGCTTCCCGGCACATCGCCCGGATCCGGTCCGGGATGTCGTTGATGAGCAGCGTCTCGGTGACTGTCGTCCGGGACTTGCCGATGACCTGGGAGATCTTCTCGTGGGTGTAGCCGAACTTCTGCTGCAGGATGTACAGCCCTTCCGCCTCTTCGAACGGCGTCAGGTCTTTCCTCTGGATGTTCTCGATGAGGGCGATCTCGAGCTGCTCGCGGTCGTCGACGTCGAGCTCGATGGCCGGGATCTCATCGAGGCCGGCCATGGTGGCGGCGCGGTAGCGGCGCTCGCCGGAGATGATCTGGTAGCGGTTCGGCCCGATCTGGCGGACCAGGATCGGCTCCAGCACGCCCTTGTCGCGGACGCTGGAGGCCAGCTCTTCGATATTGCCGAGCTGGGTGCGCGGCTGATTGGCGTTTGGCTCGATGAACTGGAGCGGCAGCATCGAGCCGATGTGCCGGCCGGAGCGGCGGGTCAGCTCGTCGACATAGTGCGAGTCGGCGCGCATTACGGAGCGTTCGGGAAGGCCACGCTTAGCCATGGGACGAGGTCCTCAGAACGAGAGATGAGAGATGAGAGATGAGCGATGAACGGAGAGCCGCTGAGCGTTCATCGCTCATCTCTCCTCGCTCATCTCTCGTACCGCGCAGCATGGTCCTATACACGGGACAGAAGCTCCTCGGACAGACTGTAGTACTCCATCGCCCCGCTCGATTTCGGGGCGAACGTGAAGATCGATTCTTTGTAGGCCGGGCTTTCCTCGAGGCGGATCGACTTGGTGATCACGGTATTGAAGACCCGGTCGCCGAAGACGTTGCCGATGGCCTCGTGGATGTCCTTCGACAGCGTGGTCCGCTTGTCGTGCATGGTGATGACGACGCCGAGGAGCTGCAGATTCGGGTTCGGGCGAGCCTTGATCTTCTCGATCGTCTCGAGGAGGTCGTCCGTCCCTTCCAGCGCAAAGTACGACGACTGGATCGGCACCAGGACGTGCGTCGAGGCCACCAGCGCGTTCACCGTGATCATGCCGAGGGTCGGCGGCGTGTCGATGAAGACGTAGTCGTACTCGTTGGCGGTCTCTTTCATCCGGTCCTTGAGGCGGAACGGACCGTCCATGTCTCCGATGAGCTTCGACTCGAGCTTGGCCAGGGCGATCTTGGACGGTGCGACGAAGAGGTTCGGCACCGGCGTCGGCACGATGACCTCGGCCAGCTCCATCTCCTCGCTCACCATGACGTCGTACATCGACCGCGTGATGGCGCGTGCGTCGACGTAGCTCATCGTCGAGTTTGCCTGCGGATCGAGGTCGATCAGCAGCGTTTTGAGGCCCTTGTTTGCGACCGCGGCGGAGAGGTTGATGGCGGTGGTGGTCTTTCCGACACCGCCTTTCTGGTTGGCGACAGTGATGATCATGAACCGGAAATGATTCTACCGGATCGCACGACCGCGCCGCCTCACATCTTGTACTTGCCGAGGTCCTCGGGGGAGAGATTCTCAAACCACTTCTTCGATCTCTCGTCCGGATCCTCGCCGTCTTCCGGCGTGATGGTCTGGGCCTGTTCGAGCACGGACTGGGCGACGAAGATCGGCGCCTCGGCGCGCAGCGCCAGGGCGATGGCGTCGCTGGGACGCGCGTCGATCTCCAGCATCCGGTCATTGCCGCCGCGGGTGATCAGCAGGCGGATCTGGGCGAAGAACGTCGAGTCGCGAAGATCGTTGATGACGATGCGCGAGACCCGCGCGTCGAGCTCCGCGATCATCGTCCGCAGCAGGTCGTGGGTCATCGGCCGCGGCGTGCTGATGTTTTCCAGCTGCAGCGCGATGGCGTTGGCCTCGAAGATCCCGACCCAGATCGGCAGGAAGAACTTCTCCTCGTCATCCTTGAGGACGACGATCGGCGAGTTCGACACCGGGTCGAGCATCAGCCCTTTGATCGACATCGGTACGAGCTCACTGGTCATGCGACAGCCTCCCCGCGCAACGTATGGTGCTGCGCCGATTCGATGCGCACCGCCAGAATACTCCCGAGCGGCGTGGAAGGGTCGGCATGAAAATTCACTACCCAGAAATCGTCGGTTCTTCCGGAGAGCATGGCCGGGTCATGGCGGCTCGGTCCTTCGACCAATACCGGCAGCACACGGCCGCGATACGACTCCAGCCGCTCGCGTTTGTGCTGCTCGTGGAGATCGAATAGTCGCTGCAGACGCTCCGACGCGACGGCGTCGTCGACCGGCGGACCGATCCGCAGCGACGGCGTCCCCGGCCGCGGCGAATACTTGAACGCGAACAGCGAGCCGTAGCGGACTTCCTCCAGGAGGCTCAGCGTCTCCTGGAAGTCTTCCTCGGTCTCGCCCGGGAAACCGACGATGAAGTCGGTCGAGAACAGCATTTCCGGGACCGCCGCACGGATCCGGCCGATCGTTTCGAGGTACTTCTCGCGCGTGTACAACCGCTTCATCCGTCGCAGCACGCGCGACGAGCCCGACTGCACCGGCAGATGGAGGTAGCGGGAGATGTTCTCGTGGTCGCGCATGGCGGCGATCATCGAATCGCTCACTTCCGCCGGGTGCGAGGTCATGAAACGGAGGCGGGCGACGCCGGGGATCTCCGCGACGGCGCGCAGCAGGCCGCCGAAATCGCGTCCGCTTTTCGGGCAGCGGTAGGCATTGACGGTCTGGCCGAGGAGCTCGATCTCCACTCGCCCGCTTCCGACGGCCGTGCTGACCTCGGCCAGTACATCTTCGAAGACCCGCGACTGCTCGCGGCCGCGCGTGGTCGGGACGATGCAGAACGTGCAGTTCTTGTTGCAGCCTTCGATGATCGTCACCCACGCCCGGGTCGCGGAGGTGCGGTCGATGTTCGTGTAGTCGTAGTTGCGGTCTTCGTGAAACTCGAGCGCGATGCGCTTCCCGTTCTCCAGCACGTCGTCGAGGTGTCCGACGTTGCCCGGACCCATGACAAAGTCGACCCAGGGGGCGCGCTCGAGGATCTGCTCCCCTTCCTGCTGTGCCACGCAGCCGCAGACGCCGATCTTGAGCTCGCGCTCGTTCTTCAGCTCGCGAAGCCGTCCGAGATGGGAGTAGACCTTCTGCTCCGACTTGTCGCGGATCGAGCAGGTGTTGAGGAGGATCAGGTCCGCCTCGCTCTCCGCCTCGACGCGCTTGTACCCGCGCAGCTTCAGATGACCCGACAGCCGCTGCGTGTCGAGCTCGTTCATCTGGCAGCCCCAGGTTTCGATGTAATAGGACTTGGTCATTGTTAAGCTCGCAGCTCTCAGCTCGCAGCTCTCAGGGGGTTTTTGCTGAGAGCTGAGAACTGCCGCCCGCGAGCTGTTCGAGCTCTTTCCTCGCCGTATCCAGCCGCGTCTTCACGTCATTGAACTGCTTCACGAGCTCGCCATCGCGGCGGTCGAGGTCATCCTCTTCGTAATACCTCTGTTCGAGCGCGGCCAGCTCTTTTTCGAGCGTGGCCACGTTCGCTTTGGCGGCCGCGAGCAGTTGATTGTGCTCGGCGCGTATTTTCCTGTCGGCTGCGTGCTTCTCGGCGAGCGTCGGCTGCGGGGGCTCGTCCGGCAGCGGACGGAGCGGCGTCTCCAGGAGCTTTCCCTTCGACTTCTTCACGTCCTCGTTGGTGATGACCTTGGACGTGCTCTTCTTGCGCTTCGCCTTTGCCGTGCGGGCGGTCTCGACGAGATCATCCGCGGCTGCGCCGAACGACCAGGTCGTGGCCAGCAGCAACAGCGCGAGCGCGAGCGGTTTCATGCGCGACCGTATCGATCCTCGAGGCGGACCACGTCCTGCAGCTCCGGCGTCGAGACCTCCGCCACGTCGGTGTCGACAACCGCGTACATCCGATGAATCAAACGGGGCGGGATATGAAACGCCTCCCCTTTCCGCAGCGACAGCTCCCGGCGATCGCCGTCGTGCTCGATCGTCAGTTTCAGCTCGCCGTCGACAACGTACAGCGTCTCGTCTTTCATTTCGTGGTACTGGAGGCTCAGCGACTCCCCCTGGTTCACATGCAGGATCTTCCCGACGTACCGCTCGGTGTGGGCGAAGATCAGCTCGTAGCCCCACGGCTTCGGGACGTGGGTGATCGGGCGGTGCTTGAAGAACAGCTCTCGTTCGTCGCTCATAGGGGTTGATTGACCAGTCCTTCCGGGAAACGCATGGCCACGCTCTCGATCACGAACTCCTCGATCTCCTGCGCGGTCTTCTTCTGCAGTGCCATCTCGGCGATACGCCGGCAGTCTTTGTAACGCACCGAGCGCACCACATTCTTGATCACCGGGATCGACGACGGGTTCATCGAGAAAATCTCCAGGCCGAGGCCGATGAGCACGATCGCGTAGATCGGGTCGGAAGCCATCTCGCCGCACATCTCCACCGGGATTCCGGCCCGCTTGCCGGCGTCGATGACCATCTTCACCAGCCGGAGGATGGCCGGATGCAGCGGCTCGTACAGATAGCTGACGTTCTCGTTGCTCCGGTCGATGGCCAGCGAGTATTGAATGAGGTCGTTCGTCCCGATGGCGAAGAAATCCGCCTCGGTGGCCAGCAGGTCGGCGATCACCGCGGCCGACGGCACTTCGATCATGATCCCGATCTGCAGGTCTTTGTTGTGGGCGATCCCCTCGGCGTCGAGCTCCTGGCGGATCTCGCGGACGAGCGTCTTCACCTGCCGCAGCTCCTGCACGCCGGAGACGAGCGGGAACATGATCTTGATCTTCCCGTGCGCCGAGGCGCGCAGCAGGGCCCGCAACTGGGTCTTGAACATGTCGCGGTGCTGCATGCAGAGCCGCAGCGCGCGGAGACCGAGGACCGGATTGTCTTCCTTCGAGCCCATCACCTCGCGGGCCAGCTTCTTCCCGCCGAGGTCGAACGTCCGGATGATGCACCAGTTCGGCGCCGTCGATTCCGCGATCTTCCTGTAGATGTTGAAGTGCTCTTCCTCGGTCGGCAGATCGGGGCTGGTGGAGATGTAGAGGAATTCGCTGCGATAGAGCCCGATCCCTTCTGCGCCGAACTTGTTCGCGTCGTCCAGCTCCTCGACCAGCTCGATGTTCGCCTGCAGCGAGATCTTCCGGTTGTCCTTCGTGATCGCCGGCAGGAGGCGGTTCTCGAGCAGCTTCTGCTCCGCTTCCTCGTGCCGGGAGACGCGGCTGATGTACTCCGAGACCATCGCCGGGGTCGGGTTGACGACGAGGGTCCCCTCGTAGCCGTCGACGATCACCAGCTCGTCGTTGTCGACGATCTTGGTGAGGCGCGGCACGCCGATGACGGCGGGCATGAAAAGCGACTTGGCGATGATCGAGGTGTGCGACGTCCTGCCGCCGACCTCGGTCGCGAAGCCGACGATCGGACGGCGGTTGAAATGGATCGTGTCCGACGGCGTCAGATCGTCGGCGATGATGATGACGTCGTGCTTGATCTCGGAGAGGTCGTGATGCGCGACTCCCATCAGGTTCACCAGCACGCGCTCGGCGACGTCCTTGACGTCGGCCACGCGCTCGCGGAGGTACTCGTCGTCGAAGGACGCGAAGCGGGCCTGTAGCTCTTCCTGCACCTCGGCGAGTGCCCACTCGGCGTTCACCTGCTCGTTCTCGATCTTCTGGACGACTTTGTCGGCGAACGAGGCATCGCCGACGATCATGGCGTGGGCCTCGAAGATCTGGGCGTACTCATCACCCATCGAGCGGCTGACTTTGAGCTTCAGCTCGAGCAGCTCGTCGCGGGTCTTCTCCAGCGACTCCAGGAACCGTGTGACCTCGGAGTCGACTTCCTCCTCGCGAATCGGCACCCGGTAGACCGAAGCCACGCGCTTCTCGACGATCACCGCCCTGCCGATGGCGATGCCGGGAGAGACCCCGACGCCTTTGTAGGTGCGAATGTCGCTACGCGTTTGAGCTGAGGACGGCATCAGCTCATTCTACTTCGTCGAATTTGGCGTCGATCAGCTTCTCGATCGCATCGAGGGCGTCGCGCTCGTCCTGGCCGTCCGCCCGGACGAGAATCGACGACCCGCGACCGGCGGCGAGCAGCAGGATTCCGAGAATCGACTTGCCGTCGACCTCTTCCTCCCCTTTCCGGATCTTGATGTCAGCTTTGAAGCGCGCCGCGGTGTGCACCAGCTTCGCCGCGGCGCGTGCATGAAGTCCGAGCTTGTTCTTGATCTCGATCGACCGCTCGGTCACGCCGTGGCTCCGGCGCGTTTCTCCGCCGTCAGCAGGTCGGACGCCACGCGGATGGCTTTCGAGCCCTTCTCGCTGATCACGTGGGCCAGCGTGGAGACGTCCTTCGACTCCTGCTTGACCATGGCGAACTTCACCACCATCGGCAGGTTCACGCCGGTGACGATCTCGATCCTCCCCTGCTCCAGAAACGAGAGGCTGATGTTGCTCGGCGTCCCGCCGAACATGTCGGTAAAGATGATGACGTCGCGGTCGTGCCCGATCCGCTCGAGGGCGCCGGCGATCTTCTCGCGCGCCTCGTCGACGGTGTCGCTCCATTCGAGCGGTACGGCTTCGATGCCGGAAACGTCTGCTTCGATCTGGCGGGCCGCGTTCAACAGCTCGTACGCCAGATTTCCATGGGTAACAATCAATGCCCCGATCAAGAACTACCTCCGCGGGTGCGCATAATAAGACAAATCGGCCGGCACCCCGCCGGATGGCGAACGCGGCCGCTCACCTCTTATAGTCCCGGTGCACCGTCTCCACGGCGTACCCGGCCTCTTCGAGGTCGTCGCTGAGGCGCTGGCCGATGGCGACGGAGCGGTGCTTGCCGCCGGTGCAGCCGATGCCGATGGTCAGGTAGCTCTTCATCTCCTTCCGGTAGCCCGGGAGGACGTACGTTACGAAGTCGAGCAGGCGGGCGTAGAACTCTTCGTACCCTTCCTGCTCGCGCAGATATTCGATGACCTCGGGGTCGAGCCCGGTCTTCGGCCGCAGCGATTCGACGAAGTGCGGGTTCGGCAGGAAGCGGACGTCGAAGAGGAGGTCGAGATTGTACGGAAGGCTGTATTTGAAGCCGAAGGTGATCAGGGTGACGAGCATGGTCGGCTCGTGGCCCGGGATCTGGAACCGGCGCAGGACCTCGGCTTTCAGCTCGTGCACGGAGAACTGGGAGGTGTCGAGGGACATGTTCGCCAGCGACTTGACCTCGGTCAGGGCATCACGCTCGGCTTTGATGGCCTCCAGCAGCGGCCGATCTTTCGCCAGCGGGTGCGGGCGCCTCGTCTCCGAGTAGCGCCGGGCCAGCGCCTCGTCGCTCGCCTCGAGGAAGATCAACACCGTGTTCGGGACGAGCTTCTGCAGCCGCTCGCGATAGAAGTTCGGGAAGATGGTGGCGAAGTCGCGGGTCCGGACGTCGACGACGATGCCGACCCGGTTCGCTTTCTCGTGCGTCGTGACCTCGGCGAGATACGGCTCGATCAACTGGATCGGCAGGTTGTCCGTGCAATAGAAGCCAAGATCCTCCAGCGTCGACTGTACGTAGCTCTTGCCGGAGCCGGAAAGGCCGGTGATGACGACGAGATATTCAGGAGGTTGAATACTCAAACGAGACAGTTCCTCCGCGAGAGGTGAAGTTTAACGAGGTTATCGGTTGTCAGTTGTCGGTTATCTGTCAGTCCTCGGCTTCGGTTGCCGTACCGCGAGTGCCGTCCAGGCGATCAATGGCAGACAACTGACAACCGACAACTGCTTCACCGTTGCCTCCGCGTGCGGTCGATCACGTCCGGTGCGAATCGCGTGCGCGAATGCACGCTCCGGAACTCCGAGCTGGCCTTCTCTTCGTTGTTGCTGGGCGGCAGGTGGTCGCTCATCGCCGCCGATCCCTGCCGGGCGATCTTCTCGTCGATGCGCCGGG
>Ga0190275_10000425_pt1 | contig 38164 bp, 33 predicted proteins | sample Popmic550T_FD_133745 | JGI IMG/M metagenome (GOLD analysis project Ga0190275, IMG submission 133745) | Populus adjacent soil microbial communities from riparian zone of Yellowstone River, Montana, USA - 550 T | ecosystem: Environmental > Terrestrial > Soil > Riparian zone > Trees stand | place... | reverse complement strand
GCGGCTGATCACCTGGACGTTCTCGAGGATCGCCGCGATCGAATTCTGGTTGCGGTCGCCGAGCAGCTCGGTGAGCCGGGCGGTCAGCGCCGAGACCCGCTCGAGCAGCTCCGGAGCGCTGTTAAGCAGCTGGCCCAGGGCGCCGGGCTTGGTCGGGATGAGCGGCACTCCGAACGGGCATTGCGCTTCCGGCCGGACCGGCGGGCAGACGATCGGGCGGTCGACCCGGCGGCGGCGCGGATCGCGCTCGGGCGGATCGAGCTGGATCGAGGCTATACCGGTGAAGGTCGCCTTCATCGTTGCCGTGGTACCGACGATGACCGGAGTCTTCTCGTCGACCGAGACCCTGATCCGGACGAATTGCGGCGTGTCGGGCATCAGGTTGATCGATTCGACCTGGCCGACGGGAACGCCGGAGAAGGTGACGGCGCTGCCCTTGGCGAGCCCCTCGACCGCCTGGCTGAAGAGGATGTCGTATTTCTTGTCCTGGTCGCCGCTGGCTTGGCTCAGCCAGACGACGAACAGCACCAAAGCGGCGAGCATTCCGAGGACGACGGCGCCTACCAGGATATGGTTCGAGCGGGTTTCCATTATCTCTCAGTCCCCCCGTTCGCTTCGGCCGTCCGTGCCTCGGCTTCTTCCATGGCCTCTTCGGCCGCACGGCCGCGCGGACCTCTGAAATATTCCTGTATCCATTCGTGGTCCAAAGCCAATAATTCCGGAATGGTGCCGACCGCGATTACTTTCCGGTCGGCCAGAACCGCGACACGGTCGCAGATCGTGTACAGCGTGTCGAGATCGTGGGTGATGAGGAAGACGGTGAGCCCGAGCCGCTCGCGAAGGTCGACGATCAGCTGGTCGAAGGCGGCGGCGCCGATCGGATCGAGGCCGGCGGTTGGCTCGTCGAGGAAGAGCAGCTCCGGATCGAGCGCCAGAGCCCGGGCGATGCCGGCGCGCTTGCGCATCCCGCCGGACAGCTCGGCGGGGAATTTCGGCCCCGCGTCGGGAGAGAGGCCGACCATCACGATCTTGTAGGCGGCGATCTCGTCGAGCAGCTTTTCCGACAGGCGCGGATAGAATTCGCGAAGGGGCACCTGGACGTTCTCGGCGACGGTGAGGGTCGAGAACAAGGCGGCGCCCTGGAACAGGATTCCCCAGCGCTTGCGGATCGGCTGGAGCGCGGCATCGTCGCGGTCGAGCATCGGCTCGCCGAACACGTGAACCTCGCCCGCGTCGGGCCGCTGGAGGCCGATGATCGAGCGCATCATCACCGACTTGCCGGTGCCCGACCCGCCGACCACGCCGAGTATCTCGCCGCGCCGGACCGAGAGGTCGAGGCCGTCGTGGATGACCGCCTCACCGAAGCAATTGCGCAGGCCCTGGACCTCGATGACGGTTTCCGCTTCCTCGCTCACAGCCATCCGATCTCGGTGAAGAAGACGGCGAAGAAGGCGTCGAGCACGATGACCAGGAAGATCGCCTGGACGACGGCGGTGGTGGTCCTCAGACCCACCTCCTCGGCGTCGGATTTGACCTGCATGCCCTGGAAGCAGCCGGCGAGCGAGATGATCAGGCCGAAGACCGGCGCCTTGATCAGAAGCTGCCAAAGGTCGGTCAAGGGCACCACCTCGCGGATCCGCTGGACGAAGGTGACGGGAGGAATTTCGAGCGAGATCCAGCAGAAGACGGCGCCGCCGATGATCGCGACGATCGCCGCGTAGAAGCTCAGCAGCGGCATCATCAGAACGGTCGCGAAGACCCGCGGAAGGACCAGCGCCTCCATCGGCGAGACTCCGATGGTGCGCATCGCGTCCACTTCCTCGGCCAGCTTCATCGAGCCCAGCTGCGCGGCGAAGGAGGAGCCCGAGCGGCCGGCGACCATGATCGCGGTCATCAGAACGCCCAATTCCTTGATCGAGCTTCGGCCGATGAGGTTGATGGTGAACACTTCCGCGCCGAACTGCCGCAATTGCACCGCGCCCTGCTGGGCGATGACGATCCCGACCAGGAAGCTCATCAGGCCGATGATCCCGAAGGCGTGGACCCCGACCACCTCGAAACGCTGGACGACCGCGTTGAGCCGGAAGCGGCGCGGATGGCGGAAGACGTTGCCGATCGAGATCAGCATCGCCCCGAAGAAGCCGAGCAGCCCGACGAAGGTACGGCCGGCCTCCACCGTCGCCGTGCCGAGCTGGTCGAGCACGCGCTGGAAGGGCGGCGGCGGATCGGGGCGGACCTTGACCGGCTGGTCGGCCTTCTCGACCTGCCGAAGCAGGGTCGTCAGCGAGGAATCGGCGCCGACGATTTCGCCGCCGCGCTCGCGCGCGGTGCGATGGACGAGCCAGGCGCCGATCGTGTCCATCCGGCCGACGCCGGAAAGGTCGATGAGGAAGTCGCGGCCCTTGAGGCGGTCGAGGCGGTTGGGAAGGACTCCGAGCCGCGACAGGGTCAGGTCGCCCTGGAAGCGGAGCACGCGGCGGCCTTCGTCGACGGTGTCAGTGAAGCGGGCCACGCTGCTCATGCGGGCGTCATGCTTCAATTCCCTACGGCGGGCAACTATGGACAAAGGCCAGGTCCGGATGCTTGAGCGCAAGGCATGAAGGCGCGGCTGGCGATTTACGACATGGACCGGACGGTCACCCGGCGGGCGACCTACACGCCGTTCCTGGTCCACGCCGCGACGAAGCTGGCGCCGTGGCGGCTGGCGCTGATGCCGGTCGTGCTGCTGACCATGCTCGCCTATGTCCTGAAGCTGATCGACCGCGGCCGGCTCAAGGAGATCAATTACACGCTTCTGATCGGCCGGGGGATCGCCCCCGAGCGGCTCGAGCCGGTGATCGAAAGCTTCGCCGAGAAGCAGCTCGCCGCCAATATCATGCCCGGCGCCCGGCGCGCCATCGCCGCCGACCGGGCCGCCGGGCGCCGGCTGGTCATGGCGACCGCCTCCTACCGCCTCTACGCCGCGGCCATCGCCCGCCGGCTCGGCTTCGACGACGTCATCGCGACCGAGACCGGCCTCGACGCCCGGGGCCGGATCGTCGCCCGGATCGACGGCGCCAATTGCTACGGCCCGGCCAAGAAGGACATGATCCTCGCCTGGCTCCAGCGCGAGGGGCTCGAGCGCGACGCCGTCCATATCCGCTTCTATTCCGACCATGTCTCGGACCACCACGTCCACCGCTGGGCCGACGAGGCGGTGGCGGCGAACGCCCATTCGCGGCTCGTCCGGCTGGCGAAGGCGGAAGGGTGGGACGTGGTGGACTGGTCGGACCGCTAGCGTCACCCCGGCGCAAGCCGGGGCCTTGGGGAGACCCGCCGTGACCTTCCGGCCTGGGGTCCCGGCTTTCGCCGGGATGACGGGTCAGGCGTTGATGACCGTCCATAGGTCGCGCCACGCCGGATTGCTCGCCTCGATCAGCTGCACCTTCCAGTCGCGGTGCCATTCCTTCATCGCCTTTTCGCGGGAAATCGCTTCCTCGATGGTCGGGTATGGCTCGGCGAGGACGAGGCGACGGAGGTTATACTTCCGGCAGAATTTCGAGCCGGCCCGAGCCCGATGCTGCGCGACGCGCTGGACGAGGTCTGCGGCGACTCCGATGTAGAGGACGCCGTCCGGCTTGTTGGTCATGATATAGACCCAGCCGCCCTTCATTCGGGCAATCATGCGCCAGGAAAGTTTGCGTTTCCAGTGAATTTTCGTGCCGAGGTCCCGGCTTTCGCCGGGATGACGTGGGGGTCCCGTCACCCCGGCGCAAGCCGGGGCCTCGGGGAAGCCCGCCGTGACTTTTCCGGCCTGGGGTCCCGGCTTTCGCCGGGATGACGGGCGGGTCAGACGTCGCTGAACAATTTGTGGTGGAGGTCGGCGATTCGGATCTCGCGTTCCTTCGCGGCGCGAACCTCGTCCTTCGACGGCTTGGCGAAGGGGTCGGCGGCGAGGCGTTCGGCGATCAGCCTGTCATATTCCGCAAGCTCCTTCTCGGTCCCGCCGGTGCTCAGGGCCTTTTGCCTGTCCGCGGGCTGGATCGGTTCCATATCGAGCTCCTCAACGGGCCATGATCGACTGAATGCGGTCGAGCAGGAATTGACGCGTCAGCGTGTCGTGGCGGCAGTTCAATACCTGCCCTCCGGCGGCCATCGAATAATTGTCCATGACCGCCGGGAAAGCGGGATCGGCCTGCGCGCAGTGGAAATAATCCGAGTTCGGCGGGTAGGCGATGCCGCCGCCGCGATCCGGCGCGGAGCCGAAATTCTGGTTGTTATAGACGCAGAAGACGCCCGGAATGGGACGCCCGCGCTTCTTGTTGAGGCCTTCGGCGGGCTGGTAGAGGTCGGTGATCTTGCCGTTGGTGAAGCTCGAGGCGGCGTGGCTGAACTCGTGCAGCGGGACCAGGGAGGCGGCGGTGACGTGGAAGGCCACGGCGCCCGGCAGCTTGTTCTTATGGCGATGGACGAGCCGGCGGCCGTCGACGGTGAAGCGCTGCCCGGGGGCGCCGTCGTCGTCGAACGTGGGCTGGGCGCTGCACCTTTTATGGGTGGCCGAAGCGGTGACGGCGAAGGCGACGTCGGCCCGCAGCTTGCCCATGCCCGATTGGCTGAACTTCTTCAGGAACGGCGGGAAGGCCTTGTGACGCGGCATCACCATCTGGGTGTTGTCGTGGGCCACGAGCGCATTCTTCTTCGTCGCCGGGCGGGTCGTGTCGAAGACGGTCAGGATCCGCCAGCCGGGCGAAAGCGCGCCGAACATCGTCTCGGCCTGGCCGGGGAGCCGGCCGGTGATGCAATTCACGATATAGCCCGCCGCGGCGTCGAACGCCGGCTCGTTGTTCATGATCGGATCGCGGATGAGCGGATTCGTGGACCGGCCCGAATCTATCCAGGGGTTGGCGACGATGCAGAGCGTATAGGGCCAGACCCCGCTGGGCTTGGCGGCCCCCGTCTGAACGACACGCACGTTCGCCATCGGCCCCACCTCGCGACGCAGCGGAGCCAAGGAGCTTCCTCCCCAAGGGCGAGCCTGTCAATCCGGGCGGGTCAGACCGCGCCCAGCGCCTGGTCGAAGTCGGCGATGAGGTCGTCCGGATCCTCCACCCCGATCGAGATCCGCACCAGATTGTCGGTGATCCCGAGCGCCTGCTTGCGCTCGTCGGGGACCGACAGATGGGTCATCGCGGCGGGCGCGCTGGCGAGGGTCTCGGTGCCGCCGAGGCTGACGGCGAGATGGGCGATCTTGAGCGAATCGAGAAAGGCGAAGGATTCGCGCTCGCCGCCCTTCAGGTAGAGCGAGAAGGTCGAGCCGGCGCCGGTGCAGTGGCGGCGGTAGATGTCGGCCTGGCGGGCGTCGCCGCCATCCTCAAGGAAGCCGAGATAGCCGACGCTCTCCACCTTCGGATGCTCGCGAAGGAAGCGGCACACCTTGTCGGCATTCTCCCCGGCGCGGATCATCCTCAGCTCGAGCGTCTCGAGGCTCCTGAGCAGCATCCAGGCGGTGTTGGGATCGGTGATCGTGCCGATCGTGTTGCGGAGCATCCGGATCGTGTTGATCAGCTCCTTCGAGCCGGTGATCCCGCCGGCGACGAGATCGGAATGGCCGCCGGCATATTTGGTCAGCGAGTAGACGGACAGGTCGGCGCCCTGGCGAAGCGGCTGGGCCCAGAGCGGACCGAGGAAGGTGTTGTCGATCGCGATCGGCGGCCGTTCGTCGCCGAGCACGGCCGAGCGCGCCGCCGCGACGGCCTCGACGTCGACGAGGGCGTTCGTCGGGTTGGCCGGGCTTTCGAGATAGATGAGCGAGACCCGGCCCATCGCCTTGGCGCGCTCAAGCACGGATTCGATCTCGTCGCGGGTCGCTCCGGCGGGGAAATCGAGCCATTTGACCCCGAAGCGGCCGAGGATCCGGGCGATCAGGGTCTCGGTCGCGGCGTAGAGCGGGCCCGAATGGACGACCACGTCGCCCGGCTGGACGAAGGCTAGGAGAAGGGTCGAGATGGCCGACATGCCCGACGAGAAGGTCAGGGCGTCCTCGGCATCCTCCCAAAGGCTCAGGCGATCCTCGAGTATCTCCTGATTGGGGCCGTTGAAGCGGGAATAGACCAGCCCCTCGGCGCCGCCCGGGCGCTTGCCGGTGACACCCTCGAAGAAGCGCTTACCGGCCGCGGCATTCTCGAAGACGAAGGTCGAGGTCAGGAAGATCGGCGGCTTCAGGGAGCCTTCCGAAAGAGTCGGATCATAGCCATAGCCCATCATCAGGGTGGACGGCTTCAGTCGGCGGCCGCCGATTTCGAGGGCGCTCGCCTTCGGGCGCCGCCTCGGCGTCGCACCGGTGATGTCGTTTTCGTCCTGCATGATCATGCCTCCTATCAGCCTGCCGCATTCGCTGCGTGGAGACCGAGCCTGCTGTTGGTCAGGCTCACCGGCCGCGCCCGAAAAGCGCGGCCCCGGGGGGTGAGGTCGGTTGCCCGCCGGCTCCCTAACCCATCAGGCGGCCGCGCCGCTAGCCTCCTTCGATACGCCCTTTCGCCAAGCTCAATGGCTACTCAGGATGAGCGGCCGTGCCTTTCCGCTCATACTGAGTAGGGACTGAGCCTGGCGAAGGCCCGTATCGAAGGACGCTCGCCGATGGCCGGGAATTCGAATAGCGGCTAAGACTCTGGCCATGTCCGAGTCTGAAGTCGCCAATACCGAGCAGTCCGCCAGATGGAACGACCGCGCGGGCCGCGGCTGGGCCGAGCTCAGCGACATGCTCGACCGCCTGCTCCAACCGTTCGTCCCGCCGCTTCTCGACGAGATCGGGCCGCTCGCCGGGCGCCGGATCCTGGACGTGGGCTGCGGCGCGGGCGCCCTCACCCTCGCCGCGGCCGAGCAAGGCGGACATGGCGTCGGAGTCGATATCTCCGGTCCTCTGGTCGAAGCCGCGCGGGCTCGCGCGGATCGCCTCGGTCTGGCGAGCGCCGAATTCGTTCAGGCCGATGCCCAGACCTGCCGGTTCGATCTGCAAAGCTTCGACGCCCTGGCCTCACGCTTCGGAGTGATGTTCTTCGACGATCCGGTGGCGGCGTTCCGCAACCTGCGCTCGGCCGTGCGGCCCGCCGGGAGGCTGGCCTGTCTCGTCTGGCGAAGCGCCGCCGAAAACCCTTTCATGACCGCCGCCGAGCGCGCCGCCGCGGACCGGCTTCCTAAGCTGCCGGAACGCGTCGAAAACGCTCCCGGCCAGTTCGGCTTCGCGGACCCCGGCCGAGTGCGCTCGATCCTGGCCGAGGGCGGCTGGCAGGACCCTGCGGCCCGTCCCCTCGACGTCGAGTGCAGCCTGACGGAGGATGAGCTCGGCCTCTACGTACGGCGGATGGGGCCAGTGGCCGACCTGCTTCCGACCCTCGACGACGCCACTCGATCCGAGGTCGAGCGGCGGGTCGATGCCGCTTTCCGGCCCTATGTGCGCAATGGCGAGGCGCGCTTCACCGCCGCCTGCTGGATGGTCACAGCGCGGGCTTGACCTCCGTCATTCCCGCGTTCGGGGGAATGACGGGGCTTTACCCCAGCACCGCTCCGATCCCCCAGACGATCCCGACCATGATCGGGACTCCGGCGAGGTCCATCAGGAAGCCGGCCTTGAGCATTCGCGGCAGGGCGATGTGGCCGGTCGCCCAGGCGATGGCGTTGGGACCGGTGCCGGAAGGGAGCATGAAGCCCCAGCTTGAGGCGAAGGCGGCCGGCAAGGCGAGCAGGATCGGATCGATTCCGGTCGCGGCGATGATCCCGGCGACGACCGGGATGGCGCCGCTCGCCGTGGCGACGTTGGAGGCGAATTCGGTGACGATGATGACGATCCCGACGAGCACCGCCGCGACGACCAGGGGATGGACCGAGCGCAGCGGCTGAAGCGCCACGCCCATCCATTCGGCTAGCCCCGAAGCGCCGATCCCGGCGGCGAGCGCGAGGCCGCCGCCGAACATCATGATCACGCCCCAGGGCGCCCGGTTCGCTTCCTCCCAGTTGAGGATGGCGCGCCCAGTGCCGTCGGGGATCACGAACAGCAGCAGGGCGGCGACCACCGCGACGGTGCCGTCGGTGAGCGAATCCTTGGGCAGATAGGGCGTGAGGAAGGGCAGCGCGATCCACGCCGCCACGGTCAGGGCGACGAGCGGGACCAGGCGTTTCTCGGCGGTCGACCAGGGGCCGGTCTCGCCGATCCCGGCGCGGGCGGCGGCGGGATCGAAATCGGTCGCGGAGACTCTCTGCACCTTCATCAATATCGCCCAGCACAGGGGCACGCAGATCAGGACGAGCGGGATTCCGTAGAGGGCCCAGGTGAGGAAATCGATCCGGTAGCCGGTCGACTTCTCGATGATCCCGGCGGCGATGGCGTTGGTCGGCGAGCCGACGAGGGTGCCGAAGCCGCCGATCGTCGCCGCGAAGGCGATGCCCATGGCCAGCGCTCCGGCGAAGCCGTCGGTGTGGCCCGGCTCGACCCTGGCGGCGCGGAGCACGGCGAGGCCGATCGGCATCATGATGAGGGTGGTCGCCGTGTTGGAGACGATGGTGCTGAGCAAAGCGGTGGCGGCCATGAAGGCGAACAGCATCTGCGCCGGCCCGCCGCCGCCGCGGCTGACGATGGCCAGAGCGAGCCGGCGGTGAAGCCCGGTGCGCTCGATCGCCAGGGCGACGATGGCGCCGCCGAGGACGAGGAAGAGGATCGGCGAATAATAAGAGGCGGCCGATTCGGTCGCGGTCATGATTCCGAGCAAGGGGAAGGCTAGGAAGGGAATGAGCGCCGTGGCGGTGAGCGGAAGCGCCTCGGTCATCCACCAGCAGGCCATGAGCACGATGATCGCGGTGGTTCGCCAGGCGGCTGGCGACATGCCGGCCGGGGCGGGCAGGAGCAGCATCACGATGAAAGCGGCGAGCCCGCCCCAGAGGCCCCAGCGTGCGGCCATTCAATTCCCCCTTGGCGTTTGGGGGTTGATGGCATGGGTCGGGCTTCCAGCCAATCCCGTCATCCCGGCGAAAGCCGGGGCTTCGGAGCGGAAAGTCCCGGCGGGTCTCCCCGAGGTCCCGGCTTTCGCCGGGATGACGGGCTAGAGAGCGATCAGGGAGATCTGGCGGCCGTAATCGGCCTCCCCCCGGTGGGTCGCCCGGCGGTAGCTGAAGAAGCGGTCGGGCTGGGAATAGGTGTCCTCGCCCAGCGCCTCGATCCGGGTCAGCCCGCTCGCCGCGAGTCGGGAGAGGACGAAGCTTTCGAGGTCGAATTGATGGTGGCCCTCGCGGCCGAGGGCGAAGAAGCGCTCATGCTCGGGATCGGCTTCGGCGAAGCGGCGGAGGAAATTGTCGTCCACCTCGTAGGAGCGGCGGGCGATGCAGGGGCCGACGGCGGCGGCGATCCGGGCGCGGTCGGCTCCGCGGCGCTCCATCTCGGCGACGGTCGCCTCGACCACCCCGCCGAGCGCCCCCTTCCAGCCGGCGTGGGCGGCGGCGACGATCCCCGCCTCGCGGTCGGCGAGAAGCACGGGCGCGCAATCGGCGGTGAGGATTCCGAGGACCAGGCCGGGGCGATCGGCGACCATCGCGTCGGCTCCGGGCCGGGCGTCGTCGGCGTGAGGCGCGGCGACGTATATCGCCTCGGCCGAGTGGATCTGGTGGAGCGTGACCAGCGCCGAACCGGGCGCCACGGCGGCAACCGCCCGGCGGCGGTTCTCGCGGATCGCCTCGCGGTCGTCGCCGGAGCCCAGGCCGACGTTGAGACCCCGGCAAACCCCTTCGGAAACGCCGCCGGGCCGTCCCAGGAAACCGTGCGCGACGCCGCCCAGCGCCCGGCTGCGGAGCGGCTCTACAGCATCAGCTTCCATATCTCATCCTCGTCCGCCTGCTCGCCGACCATGAACTTGTAGGGGCCGACATAGGTGAAGCCATAACGGCGGTAGAAGGCCTTGGCGCGGTGGTTCTCGGTGAAGACCGAAAGATAGAGCTCCTTCGCGCCACGCCTGCGGGCCTGGTCGATCGCCCACTCGGACAGCATCTGGGCGACCCCCGCCCCCTGCCACGACTTGAGCACGTAGAGCTGGCGGAACTCGAGCGCCGGACGGGTCGGCTCGACCGGCAGGGTGATCGGCCCGAGCTTGACGAAGGCGACCGGCTCCCCGTCCGCTTCGGCGAAGCGGACCTGGTGCTCGCCGTCGAGCAACTCGGAGCGAAAGCCCTCCTCGCTGAGCTGCTCGAGGAAGGTCTCCAGATCCTCCGGGCGGTAGAGATGGGCGAAGGTCTCGATGAAGCTTCGGCGATGGAGGTCGGCGAGCGCGGCCGAGTCTTCGGCAGTGACGTTCCGATAGGTGATCATGAAAAGCCTCCCAAGGCCGGCCACGCCGGGGCCGACAGGCCCATGACCCGGAACAGAAGGCCCATCTGCTCGGGCGATACGAGCCGGCACCTCGCGGTCCTGAGCTCTTCGCCGCGGTGCGCAGCGGATCTGGCGAGCGCATCGGTCCGGGCGTCGATGCCGAGGCTGGTCAGCCATTCGCCCTGTGCGGCCGGACCCTGGACGCGCAATCCGGCCCGAGAGGCGGCTGCGCCCAGCGCTTCGAAATCGACATGGGCGGTGAGGTCCGATTCGCCCGGCTCCCTCCACGGATCTGCATATTCATGCCTCCGCACCGCCTGAAGGGTCTCGCCCGCGCAGGCGCGGTCGTGGCCGTAATCGACGATCAGCGCCGCCCCACTCTGCCTGGTCAGACGGTCGGCGAGCAGGCGGGCATAAGCCAGCGAGGCCGGTGAGGTTTCCAGCACCGTCCCCTCAGGAGCGGTGCGGATGTGCCCGGGGATGGCGGCGGAGGGCACCGGCGGGCCTGCGGCGGGGACGAAGCGGTCCCCGTCGAGGGTGACGAGGCGCTCACGCCAGCCCGAGCCGGTCGCGACGAGCTGGCGGACCGGAAGGGCGTCGAAGAATTCGTTGGCGACGGCGAGGATCGGCCCGTCGTCGGGAAGGGTCGAAAGATCGTCATGCCAAACGGCCTGCGGGACGCGCTCGGCCTGGGCGGCGCGGAGGATCGGGCTGGTCTCGACGAAATGGACCGGGGGCTCGAGCCCGGCGGCGCGCATCGCCCGAAGCGCGTCGGCGGCCAGAGTGCCGCGCCCGGGCCCGAGCTCGACGTAGCGCACGCCTTCGGGGCGGCCGGCGCGGTCCCAGACGTCGGCGAGGGCAAGGCCGATCAGCTCGCCGAACATCTGGCTGATCTCGGGCGCGGTGATGAAGTCGCCGGCGGCGCCGAGCGGGTCGCGGGTGGCGTAATAATGGGAATTGGCCAGAGCCATGTAATCGGAGACCGGGATCGGACCCTGAGCGGCGATCAGACGGCGGAGGCGATCGGCGAGGGTCCTTCGATACGGCATTTCGACTTCGCTCAATGCCTGCTCGGGATGAGCGGTTTGTGCATATTCATACCGCTCATCCTGAGTAGCGGCTGAGCCCGGCGAAGACGCGTATCGAAGGACAAGCTCAGGCGACGCTCTCCGTCCCCGCAATCGGCTCCACCCTCTGCCGGCGCCCCTTCGCCGTAGCGATCAGCCAGGCGCCGCCGAGGACCATCGGAACCGTCAGGGTCTGGCCCATGGTGAGGCCCCAGGGCAGGTTCTCGAGGCCCTAGTCGGGCTGGCGGAGGAGCTCGACGAGGAAGCGGCTGAGGCCGTAGACGAGCAGGAAGGCGCCGACCAGCTTGCCCGGCTGGTAGCGGGCGTCGGTCTTCCAGAACAGGAACCAGAGGACGAGGAAGAGGAGGAGGCCCTCCAGCCCGGCTTCGTAGAGCTGGCTCGGGTGGCGCGGAACCTCGCCGCCGGTCGGGAAGACGATTGCCCAGGGGACGTCGGTCGGCCGGCCCCACAATTCGCCATTCACGAAATTGGCGAGGCGGCCGAAGAACAGGCCGAACGGGACGCAGCAGGCGACATAATCGTGGACCCTGAGCCAGTCGAGCTTGTGCTTGCGCGCCATCCAGAGGATTCCCAGCGTCACGCCGAGGACTCCGCCGTGGAACGACATGCCGCCGTCCCACAGGCGCAGGATCTGGACCGGATCCGAGAAATAATATTCGGGCCGGTAGAAGAGCACGTAGCCGAGCCGGCCGCCGAGAATGATCCCGAGGGTCGCGTAGAAGACCATATCGTCGGCGTGGCGCCGCGCCATCGGAGCGCCGGGCCGGGCGATCAGCTTCATCAGATACCACCAGCCGACGAGGATGCCGGCGAGATAGGCCAATGAATACCAGCGCAGCGGGAAGGGCCAGTCGAACAGGGTCTTGCTCAGCCCGAGATCCTCGAACCGCACATATTCGCCCGCAGCCATGGACAGGCTTGTCAGTAAAGCATCGATCAAAGGCTTCCCCCTCCGGCTCCAGGCCCTAATAGGAGGGGGAAGAGGAAACGGAAAGGGAGAGTCGGATGCCGAGCGAGCTGGACCGCAAGTTCGACGCGGTGCTGGCCCAGGTGACGGGACCCGGCGGCCGAATCCAGATCGACGAGGATCCGCAGGGGCGAAGGATCGTCGCCAACCTGCCTCCGACCCTGCCCGGAATGTTCGACGCCTTTTGCGCGCTCCATTCGGCGACGGTCGCAATCGTCGCCGACGGCGAACGGCTGACCTTCGGCGAGCTCAACGCCCAGGCGACCCGGCTGGCGCGCGCGCTCGTCGGCGGCTGGGGAGTCGGCAAGGGCGACCGGGTGGCGATCGCGATGCGCAACTGCCCGGCCTGGATCGTGGCCTATATGGCGGTGCTGAAGGCGGGCGGAATCGCAACCCTGGTCAACGGCTGGTGGCAGCCGGACGAGCTTCGCCACGGCCTCGCCCTGACCGAGCCCTGCCTGGTCCTGTGCGACGCGCCCCGGGCGAAGCGCCTGGAGGCGACCGGCCTTGGCCTCACCGCGGTGACCCTTGCGGTCGAGAAGCCGATCGGCGAGGCGCTGGCGCCCCTGCTCGGGCGCGGCGAGGCCGACCTTCCCGAGGTCGCGCCCGAGGACGACGCCACCATCCTCTTCACCTCCGGGTCGACCGGAGTCGCCAAGGGCGCCCTTTCCACCCACCGCGCCGTCACCACCGGAATCTACACTTATTCGCTCAGCCTTCTCGCCTTGCTCGGGATCATGGAGAGCGAGGGCCGGGGCCCGCCCAACCCGCCGCGCACCCTGGTCAACGTCCCACTGTTCCACGTCACCGGCGAGGTCCCGGTGCTCCTGAACAGCTTCGTCATCGGCCGGGGCATGGTGCTTATGGCGAAATGGGACCCGGGCGAGGCGCTTCGACTGATCCAGGACGAGAAGGTCACCTATTTCGTCGGGGTGCCGACGATGAGCCTCGAGCTGATGCAGCATCCCGACCGCGAGAAATACGACCTCTCCTCGCTGACCGACATTGCCGCGGGTGGGGCGCCGCGGCCCGTCGCCCACGTCAAGAGGCTGCAGGAGAGCTTCAAGGGCGCTCAGCCGGCGCTCGGCTACGGCCTCACCGAGACCAATGCGGTGGGCTGCGGCAATTTCTGGCAGAATTACGCCGACAAGCCCGCCTCGACCGGGCGGCCGCACAAGCCGACGGTCGAGCTCGCCATATTGGGCGAGGGCGACCGGCATCTGCCGACCGGCGAGACCGGCGAGATCGCCATCCGCTCGGCGGCCAATTTCCGGGGCTATTGGAACGACCCCGTCTCGACCGCGGCGGCATTCACGGCCGACGGATATCTCAAGACGGGCGACATCGGCTATCTCGACGAGGAGGATTATCTGTTCATCGTCGACCGCAAGAAGGACATCATCATCCGCGGCGGCGAGAATATCAGCTGCCAGGAGGTGGAGGCGGCGATCTATTCGCACCCGGCCGTCTCGGAAGCTTCGGTCTTCGGGGCGCCTTGCGAAAGGCTCGGCGAGGTGCCCGCGGCGGTGGTCTATTGCGAGGACGATCGCGACTTCGACGCGGAGTCGCTGCGTGGGTTCCTCGAAGGCCGGATCGCCTCGTACAAGATCCCGCAGCATATCTGGATGCACGACGAGCCTCTGCCCAAGCTGGGCACCGGCAAGATCGACAAGAAGACGCTGAGGGAGCGTTATTCGCAGGAGGTGAGCTGACGTCATCCCGGCGAAAGCCGGGACCTCGGCGAGCTATGGGCGCCGCGCCCTTCACCGACGAGGCCCCGGCTTGCGCCGGGGTGACGGTGGGGCCTAGCCCCTTCCTTCCTCCCCCTCTATCACGCCGCCATGGCGCGCGGCGGCGAGACGAGGGGTATCAGCCGGCGGACCCTGCTCGTGAGCGGGGGCGCCGGGGCCGGGTTGCTCCTCGCCTGGGCTTTGTGGCCGCGATCCCACGAGCATAATCTTCGCGCCGGCGAGGGCGAGCATGCGTTCAACGCCTTCCTCAGGATCGGCGACGACGGCCGGGTGCTCGTCGCCGTTCCGCAGGCGGAGCTCGGCCAGGGGAGCTGGACGGCGCTTGCGCAGATCCTCGCCGACGAGCTTGGGGCGGACTGGCGGACGGTTGGGGTCGAGCCGGCGCCGATCGGACCGCTCTACGCCAACAGGCTGCTCGTCGAAGGGCCGGACGACGGCTCGCTCGCGGTAGGCGCCCGGCGCTGGCGCGCGCAACGTTTCGAGGGCGGGGCGGCGGGCATCCTGACCGCGGGATCGAGCTCGGTGCGCGCGTTCGAGCGGCCGCTCCGCGAGGCCGGCGCCGGCGCCCGGGCGCTGCTGATGAAGGCCGCGGGCGCGCGCTGGGGGGTGGAGTGGGAAACTCTCGACACCGCCGCCGGCTTCGTGGTCCACGGGACTCGCAGGCTCGGCTTCGCCGAGCTGGCCGAAGCGGCGGCCGGCGAGGAACTGCCCGAATATCTGCCGATCCGCGCCGGAATCGACAACCGGCTGGCCGGCCAGCCGCTGCCGAGGCTCGACCTGCCCGCCAAGGTCGACGGCTCGGCGCCCTTCGCCGGCGACATCAGGCTTCCGGATATGGCCTATGCCTCGGTCAGGGCCGGGCCGACCGAGGACAGCCGGCTCGCCCGCTGGAAGAAGGACGAGGGGCTGGCGGTGCCGGGCGTGTTCGGGGCGCTCGACGCGCCGGGCTGGGTGGCCTGCGTCGCGACCAACTGGTGGGCGGCGAACAAGGGGGTGGAGGCGCTTGAGCCGGTCTGGGAGGTGCCTCACCCGCCGGTCTCGAGCGAGAGCATCGACTCCGCCTTGGTCGGTGCGCTGGAGCGGGACGAGGGGCGCCGGGTCTATGGCCGGGGCGACCTCGCCGATGCGTTCGAGGGCGGGCATGTGCTTCGCGGCCATTACAGCGCCGGGCCCGCCGCCAACGCCCCGCTGGAGACCTTGACCGCGACCGCCCGCTACAGTGGCGAGCGGCTTGAGATTTGGGCGCCGACCCAGGCGCCGGGGCTTGCCCGGGCGGCCGCGGCCCGGGTCGCGGCGCTCGATGAGGCGCAGGTCACAATCTACCCGACCCTGGCCGGCGGCGGTTACGGGCGCAAGCTGGAGACACGGGCGATCGAGCAGGCGGCGATGCTTGCGGTGCGGACGAAGAGGCCGGTGCAGCTCGCCTGGTCGCGCCTCGAGGAAAGCGTCCAGGACGGGTTCCGGGCGCCGGCGCGGGGGCAATTGCTCGCCCGGCTCGACACGGGCGGGATCGTGCTCGGCTGGCAGGCCCGGATCGCGGCGCCCGATACCGGGGCCCAGCTCAAGGCCCGGCTGCGCGGGGGCGGGAACGCGATGGCGGCGATCGGCGACCCGACGGCGGGCGCCGTGCCGCCTTATGCCATCCCGGCGGTGACGATCGATTATCTGCCGGCCGAGACGGGCCTCCGGATCGGCGGCTGGCGCTCGGGCGCGCACAGCTACACCGCCTTCTTCACCGAGAGCTTCATGGACGAGCTGGCGCGGATATCGGGGGTCGAGCCATTGTCCTTCCGGATGCAGATGCTCGGCGACAATCCGCGGCTCGCGCGCTGCCTGACGACCGCGGCGACCTTGGGCGGCTGGGACGGCGGACCGCCGGGAAGCGCGATGGGCGTCGCCTGCCACAGCGCCTTCGGAAGCCATATCGCGACCTTGGTCGAGGTCGAGGTGACGGCCGAGCAGACCATAAGGGTGCTTCGGGCGGTGTGCGCGGTCGATTGCGGCCGGATCGTCAACCCGGATCTCGTCCGCCAGCAGGTCGAGGGCGGGCTGGTCTTCGGAATCGCCGCCGCCACCGGCAAGGCGATCGGCTTCGAGGCGGGACGGCCCGACGCGCGCGGCTTTGCGCATTTCGGCTTTCCAACCCTGGCCGCCTCACCCGAGGTTACGGTCGAGCTTCTTGAGAGCGAGGAGGAGCCGGGCGGGGCGACCGAGCTCGGCGTGCCGGTCGCCGCGCCGGCCATCGCCAACGCGCTTCATGCCCTGACCGGGCGGCGGCTGAGATCGCTGCCGCTGCGGGTGGGCGGATGAAACGCCCCGCCGATCACCCGCCGGTGCCGGCACCGAAGATCGGCGTGCTCCTGATCAACCTCGGCACGCCCAACGCGCCCGAGCCGGGATCGGTGCGGCTGTACCTCAAGGAATTCCTGTCAGACCCGCGGGTGATCGAGATCCCGCAGCTCGTCTGGCAGCCGATCCTGCGCGGCATCATCCTCAGGACCCGGCCGAAGAAATCCGCGCACGCCTACAGCCAGGTGTGGACCGAGGAAGGCTCGCCGCTCGCCGCGATCACGGCCCGGCAGGCCAGGGCGCTGCGCGGCGCATTCGGAGAGCAGGTGATCGTCGATCATGCGATGCGTTACGGCCAGCCGGCGATTTCCGGGAAGATCGACTCGCTCAAGGCCCAGGGGTGCGAGCGGATCCTGATCGCGCCGCTCTACCCCCAATATTGCGCGGCGACGACGGCGACGGCGAACGACGAGGCCTTCGCGCATCTTCGGCGGCTGCGCTGGCAGCCGGCGGTGCGGACCCTGCCGCCTTATCATGACGATCCCGCTTATATCGCGGCCCTGAAGGCGCGGCTCGAGGAAGGGCTGGCGGGGCTCGATTTCGAGCCGCAGGCGATCCTCGCCAGCTTCCACGGAATGCCGCAGCGGACGCTCGAATTGGGCGACCCCTATCATTGCCATTGCCGAAAGACGGCGCGTCTGCTGAGCGAGGCTTCGGGGCGCGAATTGCAGGTGGCGTTCCAGTCGCGCTTCGGCCGGGCGAAATGGCTGGAGCCGGCGACCGACGTAACGCTGGCCGCGTTGCCGGCGCAGGGCGTCACGAAGGTGGCGATCTTCGCGCCCGGCTTTTCGGCCGATTGCCTCGAGACCCTGGAGGAGCTGGCGATACGCGGGCGCGACACTTTCCTCGCCGCCGGCGGATCGCATTTCGCTTATCTGCCCTGCCTCAACGACAGTTCCGCAGGCGTGGAAATGCTGCGCAGCATTTTGGGCCGCGAGCTTGAAGGTTGGCGGAGCGTTACGTAAGGGCCGCGCACAACGAAAAAATGCAGGAGAGCAAAATGGCACGCGTTGCGATCGTCACCGGCGGCACCCGAGGCATTGGCGAGGCGATCAGCATCGCGCTGCGCGACCAGGGCGTCACCGTCGCCGCCAATTATGCCGGCAATGACGAGAAAGCGCGCGAGTTCTCAGAGCGCACTGGGATCAAGGCCTATAAATGGGACGTCGGCGATTTCGACGCCTGCCAGGCGGGCGTGGCCCAGGTCGAGGGCGAGTTGGGACCGGTCGACGTGCTCGTCAACAATGCCGGAATCACCCGCGACGGAACGATGAAGCGGATGACCCGCCAGTCCTGGGACGAGGTGATCGACGTCAATCTCGGCGGCTGCTTTAACATGGCCAAGGCGGTGTTCGAGGGGATGCAGGGGCGCAAGTTCGGCCGGATCGTCAATATCGGCTCGATCAACGGCCAGGCGGGCCAGTACGGCCAGGTCAATTATGCGGCGGCCAAGTCCGGAATCCACGGATTCACCAAGGCGCTGGCCCAGGAAGGCGCCCGCGCCGGAGTGACGGTGAACGCGATCGCGCCGGGCTATATCGACACCGAGATGGTGGCGGCGGTGCCGCCCGAAGTGCTGGAGAAGATCGTCGCCAAGATCCCGGTCGGGCGGCTCGGCAAGGCCGAGGAGATCGCCCGCGGAGTCGTCTTTCTGTGCGGCGAGGAAGGCGGGTTCATCACCGGATCGACGCTCAGCATCAATGGCGGCCAGCACATGTACTAACCCGTCGTCCCCGCGGAAGCGGGGATCCAGACGGCCTCGGTGCCGAGCACGGACTCAGCATGGACTCCCGCTTTCGCGGGAATGACGGGGGATGGATGGGCGGCCCAATCAAACGATCGATCATGATCGCGGGGCACGCGACGTCGATCAGTCTCGAGCCCGTCTTCTGGGATGCGCTGCGCGAGGCGGCGGAAGCCGAAGGGTTGCCCGTGAGCGCGCTGGTGGCGCGGATCGACGCCTTGCGTGTCGAGGCCCCGGACCCGCCGAACCTTGCCAGCGCGATCCGAGTCTGGCTGTTCGAGCGCAACAACTCCCCTCCCTGAAAGGGAGGGGTTGGGGGTGGGTAGGCGAGCGCAGCGAGACTTCTGTTGAGGTGGAGTTTCGGCCGCCTTCGGCGGACCCACCCCCGGCCCCTCCCTTGCAGGGAGGGGAGCTATCTGCCCAGCAGCACCCTCGCCTGGGTGGCGATCTGGGCGAGCATCGGCGCCGTCGTGACGGGGGCGTTGCGGACTCGCTCCACAACGCGGCGGAACTGCTCGATTCGGGGGCCTTGCGCCACGACCCACTGGTCCACGGCCTCGGTCGGCTCGCTTCCACGCTTGCGGTGGAGGAAGTCGAGGCGGAGCTGCTCGAAGTCGCGAGCGAGGCCGGCGGTCAGGAGCCGCTCCCACTGGTCGCTCGCCCGGAACTGGTTGGCGGCGCCCTGCGCCCAGTCGAGGCCGAGCGCCTCGCCCAAACGGGTGTAGGCGTTGGTGAGGCCGATCACGTCGACTCCGAGCCGCTTGCCCAATGCAGCGATTCCGACGGCGCCGTTCAGCTCGAACAGCCGGACGATCTTGCGGGCGATGTCGTCGGGCGTGCCGAGGGCGATCAGCCGCTGACGGCGTTCGCCCGCCTCGCTCGCCACCTCGCGGCGAAGCAGCCCCTCGACGGCGGAGTCCAGCGCCCGGAGGCCGGGCGCGAGATTGTCGACCATCTCGGCGAGCTTGGTCGTCGCCGAGGTGTTGCGGAGGATGTCGGCCATGTGCAGCTGAAGCGCCTGGCTGGCCTGGTCGAACAATTCGAGACGGAGCTGCTCGGGGAGGTCGGCGGTGTCGAGCCGCTCCCAGAAACCCTGCATGTCGAACAATCGCTCGGCGGCGACGAAGGCGGCGGCGACCTGGCCGAACGAGGCGCCCTCCTCCTCCGCCAGTGCGAAGGGCGCCGTGATCCCGAGGCGGTTGACGAGCCGGTTGGCGATCTTGGTGGCGATGATCTCGCGGCGCAGCCGGTGCTGGACGATGGCGTCGCCGTGGCGGGCGCGCATCGTCTCGGGAAAGGCGGCGCACAGCTCCGGAGTGAGGGTCGGATCCTCGGTGATCTTGCCGGATTCGAGCGCGGCCTGGAGCGCCATCTTCGAGGACGAAAGAAGGATGGCGAGCTCGGGCCGGGTGAGGCCGCGGTCCTCGTGGGCCCGGCGCATCAGATCCTCGTTCGATTCGAGGCCCTCGACGGCGCGGTTGAGCCGGCCGCCTTCCTCGAGCATCTCCATCGCCCGGAGTAGGGGCGGAAGGCCAGCGGCGCCGCCGCGCTCGGCGATCGACAAGGCGAGGGTCTGAAGCCGGTTGTCCTCGAGCACGATCTCGGCGACCTCGTCGGTCATCTCGGCGAGGAGGGCGTTGCGATCCTCGAGCGCGAGCCGGCCCTCGGCCATTTCGCGATTGAGCGGGATCTTGATGTTGACCTCGTTGTCCGAGCAGTCGACCCCGGCCGAATTGTCGATGAAGTCGGTGTTGATCCGACCGCCGACGCTGGCGAACTCGATCCGCCCGGCCTGGGTGATGGCGAGGTTGGCGCCCTCGCCCAGCGCCTTGACTCGAAGCTCTGCGCCGTTGACCCTTATGGCGTCGTTGCCGGGGTCGCCGACCTCCGCATTGCTCTCGTTCTTGCCCTTGATGTAGGTGCCGATGCCGCCGAACCAGAGCAGGTCGACCGGCGCTGAGAGGATGGCGGTGAGCAGTGTGGCCGGATCGCTCTCCTCCTGCTCAAGGCCGAGCAGGGCGCGGATCCCGGGCGAGAGCGGGATCGCCTTCTGGGCGCGCGGGAAGATTCCGCCGCCCTTCGAGATCAATTTGCGGTCGTAATCGTCCCAGCTCGAGCGCGGCAGCTCGAACAGGCGATTGCGCTCCTGCCAGCTCGCCGCGGGATCGGGATCGGGATCGAGGAAGATGTGGCGGTGGTCGAAGGCGGCGACGAGCTTGATCGACTTCGACAGAAGCATGCCGTTGCCGAACACGTCGCCCGACATGTCGCCGACTCCGGCGACGCGGATCGGCTGCGACTGGACGTCGATGCCGATCTCGCGGAAATGGCGCTGGACCGAGATCCATGCGCCCTTGGCGGTGATCCCCATCGCCTTGTGGTCGTAACCGTAGCTTCCGCCCGACGCGAAGGCGTCGCCGAGCCAGAAGCCGCGCTCGGTCGCGATCGCGTTGGCGATGTCGGAGAAGGTCGCGGTGCCCTTGTCGGCGGCCACGACGAAATAGGGATCATCGCCGTCGAGGACGACGAGGCCGTCCGGATGGACGATCTTGTTGCCGACGATATTGTCGGTGACCGACAGCAAGGCGCGGATGAAGATCCGGTAGCTCTCAGTGCCTTCGGCGATCCAGGCGTCGCGGTCGGCGGTCGGCGGCAGCTGCTTGGGATAGAAGCCGCCCTTGGCGCCGGTCGGGACGATGACCGCGTTCTTGACCAATTGGGCCTTCATCAGACCCAATATCTCGGTCCGGAAATCGTCGCGCCGGTCCGACCACCTGAGGCCGCCGCGGGCGATCGGGCCGCCGCGAAGGTGGATGCCCTCGACGCGCGGCGAATAGACCCAGATCTCGCGCCACGGGAGCGGCTGGGGCAGGTTCGGAACCCTGGCGCTGTCGAGCTTGAACGCCAGCGCCTCGCGCCCGGCCGGGGTGAAGGCGTTGGTCCGAAGAGTCGCCGAGACGACTCCGTGGAGGAGCCGGAGGATCCGGTCCTCGTCGATCGCGGCGACCTGCGAAAGGCCCTCGCGTATCGTCCGCTCGGCCGCCTCGACCGCCCCTTCGCGCGGGCCTTCGAGCTTGGGGTCGTGAAGCGCGTCGAACAAGGCGATGAGGCCGTGGGCGACTCCGGGCGCCCGGCGCAGCGCCTCGACCACGGTCACCATCGAATAGGACAGGCCGACCTGACGCAGATAGCGGAACCAGGCGGAACAGGACGACGTCGCGCGGGGCGAGCGCGGCGGCGACGAGCAGCTGGTTGAACGGGTCGTTCTCGGCCCGGCCCTCGAGCACCTCGGCGATGGCGCGCTCGACCAGCTCGGCGCGGTCGAGCACCAGGGCGGCCTCGCCGGAGCGGACCTCGAGCAGGAATTCGTGGACGTAGCCCAGCCGGCCCTCGTCGAGCGCGGTGGGATGCTCCTCGAGGGCCCGGAAGCCGAAATTCTCGAACACCGGAACGGCGTCCGAAAGCGGGATGATCTCGGCGAGGCGGTAGGTGTTGAGCCTCAGCCTTTTCGGCCCATCCTCGTCCTGGCGGTAGAGCCTGGCGTCGCGCTGGGCGGCGCTGTCGAGGGCGCAGATGCGCAAGATGTCCTGCGCCGCCTCCGAGGGCGGAACGGCGATCCGATAGGCCTCGGGAAAGTCGTCGAGATAGGACAAAGCGAGGCGGGTGGCGCGCTGCGGGCCGACCAGCTCGCCGAGCGCCTCCTCGACCGACGGCTCCCAGCCGCGGACCATCTCGTCGAGGCGGCGGTCGAGCGCGGCGATGTCGGGGGTCGGGGTCTCGGGTCCGACGTAGAGCGTGTAGCGAAGGAGGGCGAGGTCGCCGTCGCCGAGCTCGACCGACCAGTTGGAGATGTAGCCCTGCGAGGCCTGCTCGATCATCTTGCCGATGGCGAGGCGGCGGCGCGTGGTCAGCTCGTCACGGGGCAGCCAGACGAAGGCGAACATGTTGCCCTTGAGGATCGAGCGGACGAGGGCGAGCGTCGGCCGGGGCCGGTCGGCGAGCGACATGGCGGTCGTGACGAGCTCTCGCACCGCCTCGACGCTGAGGCTGACCAGGAGGTCGTGCGGCAGGGCGGTGACGGCGTGGCGAAGCGCCTTGCCGCTATGGCCGGACGGATCGAAGCCGAACTCGCTCTCGAGCTGCTGGAGCCGCCGGCGAAGCAGCGGCACTTCCTCGACCGGGGAGCTCAGCGCCTCGCTGGTCCACAGGCCGGCATGGACTCCGATGCCGACGACCTTGCCGCCTTCCCTGACGGGCACGACGACGAGGTCGAGCGGCACCCGGCGGTGGACCGAGGCCCGGCGCTCGGCCTTGGCGAGGAGCGGGACGTCGCCGCCAGCCTCGAAATAGCGCATCGCACCGAGCGCTCCGCCGGGGTCGGTCGGCTCGCCGGGGATCCGGAACAGGCCGAGCGTGTCGGTGGGCTGGCCGTCGGGCCGCTCGACCTCATAGCCGAGCAGGGTCATCGCGCCGTCGGCGAACCAGCGCAGCAAGGCCGCGCCTTCCTCGTTGCCGGCCTCGTCGGCATCGGCGCGCATCCGTGCCTGCATCGCCCGCCAGTCGGTGACGGCGGCGCGGACGTCGGCGAGGACCCGGTGGAGATCGGTGACGATCTCGCGGCGGCCGCGCGCGTCGGCGCGGTCGACCTCGAGATACATCATCGATTCGCGGCGCTCGGGCTCGTCACAGAGCGGCTCGACCAAGAGCAAGGTACCGCCCTCGTCGCGGGTGACGCAGAGGACGGGATGGAGCAGCCGGTGGACGGTGAGGTTGCGCGCGGCGAGCGTATTGGCGACGCTGTCGACCAGGAAGGGCATGTCGTCGTTGACGATCCCGATCCGCATCCGGCGATGGCCGAGCGCGCCGCCCTGAGGCTCGACCCGGACAAGGGCGATCCCGGCCGGGCGGCGGAGGGCGCAGGCCGCGATGAACTGGGCGGCGGCGATCCGGTCCGGATCGGTGAACTCGGCGAGCTCGCCGGGAAGGGCGCCGTCGACGAGAGCATGGGCGAGGGCGTCGACGATCTGCACGTCGGCGGCGGAGGGCTCCGCCGCAGGGTCGCTGGCGCCGCTTCCCGAGGAAGCGGCTTCGGCTCCAGCGACATTGTCCGAGGTCATATTGAACTCCGAAAGGGGCGGCGCGCGGCGCCGTCGGAACAGTCGCGCGCCCTATGCCCCCGGTGGCACGGAGGGGCAACCCCTTGGGGCGGGCTCGCGTTGAGGGGATCGAAGCGGTAGCAGGGCCGCCGAAGGAGAGAATGATGGGGACACGCCAGCCGGACCATCCGGTCGACGCCCTCTTCGTCGAGCGCTGGTCGCCGAGGGCCTATGACGGGTCGGAGATTCCGGAGGCGGATCTGCTGACCCTGTTCGAGGCCGCGCGCTGGGCGCCGTCGGCGTTCAACTCGCAGCCCTGGCGCTTCCTCTATGCGCGGCGGGGAGATGCGGACTGGGAGCGGTTTCTGGGGTTGCTCATCCCCTGGAACCAGAGCTGGGCGCACAGCGCCTCGGCTCTGGTCTACATCCTCTCCGACACCCTGCCCTTCACCGACAAGGCCGGCGAGCCGGCGACGTCGCACACCCACAGCTACGATGCGGGGGCGGCCTGGGCCTGCTTCGCGCTTCAGGCGACCCGGCTGGGCTACCAGGCGCACGGAATGTCCGGGGTGGATTTCGAGAGGGTCCGGGACGAGCTGGGCGTGCCCGAGCGCTATCGGATCGAGGCGGCGGCGGTAGTCGGTCGGATCGGCGATCCGGAGACTCTGCCGGAGAAATTGCGGGCTCGGGAGATTCCGAGCGGGCGGAAGCCGGTGGCGGAGTTCGCGTTCAAAGGCGGGTGGCCCACCTAAATCCTCCCCGCGATTTCGCGGGGAAGGGGACCATGCGAAGCATGGTGGAAGGGTTCTTCCCAAACCCGAAAGAACCCCCTCCACCGCGCTTCGCGCGGTCCCCCTCCCCGGCCAATGCCGGGGAGGATTTTAATTGTGCGGCGACACCTTCTGGTGAACATTCTCCTTATGACGGTGGAAACGGCAAGCGAAGGCAGATCGAGGCGGCTCGTCACCCTGCCCGCTCGGCCCGAGCCGATCCGGGTCGCGGCCGAGGAGACGGCGGTGATCGTCGTCGACATGCAGAACGCCTATGCCTCGAAGGGCGGCTATCTCGATCTTGCCGGCTTCGACATCGGCGGTGCGGGAGCGGTGGTCGAGCAATGCGCCAAGGTCGTCGGGACCGCCCGCGAGGCGGGAATAACGATCCTCTATTTCCAGAACGGCTGGGACGAGGCCTATGTCGAGGCCGGCGGGCCGGGCTCGCCCAACTGGCACAAGTCGAACGCCTTGAAGACGATGCGGGCGCGTCCCGAGCTGCAGGGGAAGTTGCTCGCCCGCGGCGGCTGGGATTACGCGCTGGTCGAGACGCTGGCGCCGAAGCCGGGGGACATCGTCCTGCCCAAGACGCGCTATTCCGGTTTCTTCAACTCCCAGCTGGATTCGGTTCTCCGCTCGCGCGGCATCCGCAATATCGTCCTCGTCGGGATCGCCACCAACGTCTGCGTCGAATCGACTTTGCGCGACGGTTTCTTTCTCGAATATTTCGGGATCATGCTCGAGGATGCGACTCACCAGGCCGGCCCCGAATATCTGCAGAAAGCGAGCGTCTACAATGTCGAGACCTTCTTCGGCTGGGTCTCGACGGTCGCCGATTTCTGCGGCGCCTTCGGGCAGATAGCGGAGTGATCCTTCGATACGGGCCTTCGCCGGGCTCAGTCCCTACTCAGGATGAGCGGATGGGGTTATCGCTCATCCTGAGTAGGCATTGAGCGAAGTCGAAATGCCGTATCGAAGGACCGTTTGGAGATAGAGAAATGCCGTTCGAATCGATCAACCCGCCGCAATTCCCCACTCCGATCGCGCCTTATTCGGCGGGGACGAAAGCGGGCGGAACGGTCTATGTGTCGGGCACCCTGGCGCTGGGGCCGGGCGGCACCGTCCTCTATCCGGGCGACGCGGAGGCGCAGACCCGGCACGTGCTGGAGACGATCCGGATCACGCTCGAAGCCGCCGGAGCGACGATGGCCGACGTCGCCTTCAACCACATCTTCCTGACCGACTGGGCCGATTATCCGGCGATGAACGCGGTCTATGCCGAATATTTTCCGGGCGCCAAGCCGGCCCGCTACTGCATCCAGTGCGGGCTTGTGAAGCCGGGGCTGGTGGTCGAGATCGCCAGCGTGGCGCACGTCTGATGCCGCACGCCGGGGGCCTCTGGTTCGAGTGGCACGGCCCGCCGGAGGGCGAGGTGCTCATCCTCTCGCCGGGGCTGGGCGGCGCGGGCTCCTATTGGGCTCCCAATCTGGCCGCCTTGTCCCGGGATCATCGCGTGCTCGTCTACGACCATCGCGGAACCGGGCGAAGCGGCCCGCTTTCCGACGGGCCGGTGTCGGTCGCGTCGATGGCGGCGGACGTCCGCGCCCTGATGGACGAGCTCGGCGTCCAGCGGCCCTGCTTCCTCGGCCACGCGCTCGGCGGCCTGATTGGTCTCGAGCTCGGAGCGGTGCTGGCGAAACGGGTGATCGTCAACGGCTGGCCCAGGCTCGACCCCCACACGGCGCTTTGCTTCGATATGAGGCTGGAGCTGCTTCGAGCGAGCGGCCCGGACGCCTATGTCCGCGCCCAGCCGATCTTCCTCTACCCGGCCGGGTGGAGCTCGATGAATTCGGGCATGCTCGACCTCGAAGCGGAGCATCAGCTCGAGCGCCTGCCTCCGGTCGCGACGGTGGAGAAAAGGATCGCCGCGGCGCGGGCGTTCGAGCTTCGTCCCGGCCCGGCATGCCCGACCCTGCTCGTCGCCGCCGCCGATGACGTGCTCGTCCCGGCGCTTTGTTCGGAATTGCTGGCGGGCGAGCTTGCCAACGCGACGGTCGCGAGCCTCGAATGGGGCGGTCACGCCTGCAACGTCACCGACCCCGACACCTTCAACCGTCTCGTCCTCAAATTCCTAAGGAGCTGAACAGCCATGGAAATCGGCATCTTCGTTCCGATCAACAACAATGGCTGGCTGATCAGCGAGAATTCGCCCCAGTATATGCCGAGCTTCGATCTCAACAAGGACATTGCCCAGCGCGCCGAAAAATATGGCGTCGACTTCCTCCTGTCGATGATCAAGCTGAGGGGCTTCGGCGGCAAGACCCAATTCTGGGAATATGGGCTTGAAAGCTTCACCCTGATGGCGGGCCTTGCCGCCGTCACCGAGAAGATCAAGATCTACGCGACCTGTCCGACCCTCGTCGTCCCGCCCGCCTTCGCGGCGCGGATGTGCAATACGATCGATTCGATCAGCCACGGCCGCTTCGGGCTCAATTTGATCACCGGCTGGCAGCGCCCCGAATACAGCCAGATGGGGCTGTGGCCGGGCGACGAGCATTTCCGCAACCGCTACCAGATGCTCGGCGAATATGCCCATATCCTGAGGGAGCTCTGGGAAAAGGGAGTCTCCGACTTCAAGGGCGAATATTACCAGATGGAGGATTGCCGGGTGCGGCCGGTTCCGGAAGGGCCGATGAAGATCATCTGCGCCGGCTCGTCCGACGAGGGGCTCGCCTTCTCGGCGCAATATGCGGATTATGCCTTCTGCCTCGGCAAGGGGGTGAACACGCCCACGGCCTTCGCGCCCAACAACGAGCGGCTGATGGCGGCGACCGCCAAGACCGGCCGCGACGTGCGAATCTACGCCCTCTTCATGGTCATCGCCGCCGAGACCGACGAGGAGGCGATGGAGAAATGGATCTCCTATCGCGAAGGGGTGGACGAGGAGGCGGTCGCCTGGCTCGGCTTCCAGGGCGCGGCCGACAAGACCAGCAACACCACCAACGTGCGCCAGCTCGCCGACAAGGAGAGCGCGGTCAACCTGAACATGGGGACCCTGGTCGGCTCCTATGAGAGCATCGCCCGGATGCTTGACGAAGCGGCGACAGTGCCGAACACTGGCGGAGTGCTGCTGACGTTCGACGACTTCATCGAAGGAACGGAGAATTTCGGCACCCGAATTCAACCGCTGATGAAATGCCGGAGGGGATTGTGACATTGTTGTTTTTCTCGTTTGCCGCGGCGGCCGCGCTCGCCGCGCCCGATGCGGCGGCCCTCACCAAGATCGGGATCACCGGCCAGACCGCCGCGCCCGACGCGAGCGTCGCCCAGGCGGCCCTGAACGAAGCCGGAGGATTCGCCTCTGGCCATTCGCTCAAGTGCAGCGACATGAAAGGCGCGAAGGCGTCGCTGATGCCGGAAGGCTGGGTCCCGGCCGATCCGAATTTCCACCTCGGCCCGAAGGGCGCGCGCTACGAACGCTGGGAGATCGAGCTGTGCGGCAAGAGCGTGCCCTTCCTCGTCGTCTTCTGGACCGACAAGGGCCGCCCCGACTTCCAGGTCGCCCATCCGTTTCCGGCCGACCCGGTGAAGCCGTAGGCTGAAGGCGTTGCGGCGCTGCGTCAGAACGAGGAGTCGGGCAGGGCGAATCTAAGCCGCCGCTTTCCTTATCGCACGCTCGAGCATCGCCTCGTCGGCGACCGGCGCGAGGACGGCCAGGCCGCCGACTTCGTCGCGTCGGGCGATGAGCAGGACGAACTCCGCCTCGCCGGGAAGGTCGACATGGCCGAGCGGACGGGCGGCGCGCAGGGCCGCCCGGGCGGATTCGCCGGTGTCCGGCTTGGGCTCGGGGCGGCGGGCGCGGCGCTCGGCCTGGACGAGGGACTTCAGGCCCTCGCTCTCCAGCCGCTCGCGAAGGGTGCCGGCCGGAAGCGCCTGACGGCGCGCCCAGCTCAGGGCCGCGGCATATTCGGTGAGGCGGCCCTTGTCGTAATCGCTTCCGAAGACGAGCTTGACCACCGGGGTCATCGGCGCCCGGGCCTGGGCCTTGAGCCCGGCATCGTCGAGCAATTCGGCATAGCCCTCCGAATCCGCTTCGGCGGCGAGGGCGAAATCGTAGGCGAGGCCGAGCGCGCGGTAGAGGGCGGCGCGGCTGCGCTGGTCGGCGCCGCGGGCGGCATCGGCGCTGTCGCGGGCGACTCCGAGCCGGTCGGCGAGGCCGGCGTCGAGATCGAGCTCGGGCTCGTCCCAGGCCGGCTCCGGAGAGTCGAGGTCGAGCGGCTCGGCATTGGGACCGTCGGCCCAGACCGGGCTTGCGCCGGGCTGAGCGGCCGCGGCGAGCGCGGTCGAGGCCTGGTGGGCGATGGCGGAGGCGGTCGCGCTGTCGGCGATCTCCTTCCAGTTGATGACCCCGTAGATGAAGTCGATGACTTCGCCGGTCGAGGAGAAGGGCATCAATATGCCCCGGTACATGGTGTTCTTGCCGCGCTGCCCGACGAACTCGGCCTCGAAGCCGATCGGCGCCTTATTGGCGATGATCTGCATATAATGGTCGGTGAGGCGGGAGAGCAAAGAGCGCTTGGGCACTTCGCTGATCCGGCGGACGTCGCCGATCAGGTCGCATTCCTCGCGAAGCGCATCGCCGAGCCAGGCGATCGCGGGATCGTCGCCGCCGTCGGAGAAATCGAGGAGGACGCTGTTCGGCCCGAAGTCGCCCAGGGCTTGCGGATCGAGCGCCTTGATCGAGGGGTAGGCGCGTCCGTCGAGGAGCGAGACCCAGTAATTATAGGCCCGAACGTGCATTCGCCGTTCGTCGAGGCCGATCTCCGGCGGCACCTCGATGCCGCCGTCATCCTCCGCAACGCCGTAGTCCGACTGCTCGTCAAATGCCCGCAGGCTGTCCATCAGGCGGTCCTTGTGCTCCCCGGTAGGGTGAGCTTTTGCACCGGACGTGGTTGAAAAACCGTTAAGCTTTGACGGCCGGAGAGCCGTCACCCCGGCGCAGGCCGGGGTCTCGGGGAGCCCGCCGAGACTTCTTGAGCCGAGGTCCCGGCTTTCGCCGGGATGACGGGACCGTCACTTGTCATCGCCGGCCGCCGCTGATAGACGCGCGCCTTCCCCCGGGAGCGCCGCTTTAGCTCAGCTGGTAGAGCACATCATTCGTAATGATGGGGTCGGGTGTTCGAGTCACCCAAGCGGCACCACCCGGAGTTTCGCGGCCGCGCCCCGGCGGCGCCCGGTCGGCCCCGCCGGCCAGCGCAACGTCCGTTCGTCACCTCGTGACGACGCCCCCGGCTTGCCGGTCCCCGGCGAAATCGACGACATTTTCAGTGCTTTAATAAGTTGGAAGTCTTCCCGCCAGATTAGCACCGTTTCGGATACGGTTTCATAGTCGTCTGCAAGACTCGCTCCGTGTCTTGTGGTAGTTTTTCTCAAGCTTAGATGGCTTCGGGGAGGCTGGGATGGCCAATTGGGATACCGCTGGAAATGCCGGGACGGCGACGGACTTTCTCGGCACGACGAACGCTCAGCCGCTGGTCGTAAAGACCGGCGGTGCCGAGCGTCTCCGGGTGCAGGCGGCGGGCAATGTCGGGATCGGTTCCGCGGCGCCGGCGGTCAAGGTTCACGTCGTCGGCAATCGGGTCCGGCTCGAATCGGGGCCCAGGAAGCTCGACCTGAGGGCCGACGGAGCGGCGGTGGATGTCCAGTCCGACACGAGCAGCGTCTATGTCCACAGCCTCGGGCCGGCGGGCAACAATCATGTCATCATCAACCCGTTCCCGCAGTCGGGAAATGTCGGGGTCGGAACGAACGGCCCGGCCGTCAAGATGCACGTCGTCGGCAATCGCCTGCGGCTCGAATCCGGCGGCAGGAAGCTCGATCTCAGGGCCGATGGCTCGGCGGTCGACGTCCAGTCCACCACGAGCAGCCTGTATCTTCACAGCACCGGGCCGGCCGGCAACAACCACGTCTTCCTCAATCCGTTCGGCGGCGGCAATATCGGAATCAACACCACGGCGCCGGCCGACAAGCTTCATGTCGCAGGCAACGTTCGAGCCAACGACTTCATCGTCACGTCCGACCTTTGCCTGAAGGAGGACGTGCAGCCTTTGCACGGCGCGCTCGACAAGCTTCGGCGGATGCGGGGGGTGGCCTTCAGCTGGAAGGAGTCGGACGGCGAGCAGAGCGAGCCGCCGACCCGCCGGGCCCGGGCAGGCGTGATCGCCCAGGAGATAGAGACGGTGGCGCCGGAGCTGGTCCACCAGGAAGCCGAGAACGGATTGCGGGGCGTCAACGTCACCGGAATGCTGGCCACGCTCATCGAGGCCCTGAAGGAGCTCGCGACCGAGAACGACGTCCTGAGCCGGCGGCTCCGCAAGCTGGAAGCCGGAGCCGCCTCCGGCCAGGGCGGCTGAAATGGCCGATTCGCTGCGGGCCATCGCCGACTGCATCGGAGTGGGCGGCGGCGGGACATTTTCCGTCCGCCACAATTTCTTCGGATTCTTCCGGGCGCCCACCGCGGACGTTTCCGTCGCGACCCAGATCCAGCGTTTGAGGGGGCGCCATGTCCATATGAACTTCATCCGCGTCGGCGCGGATCAGTTCACCAACGCCGACCTGATCGAGATGGACAGCGCCCTTCAGGCAACCCGCAATCTCTACGCCGCGGCCAATCTCGGCGTGGGCCGGATCGAGCATTGGGAGATCAGCACGGCCGATGCGGACGGCGCCGACAATATCGGCAGCGACAGCGAGGCCGAGGATCTGACCAACGACTGGACGGTGCCCAATTCCGCTCTCGATATCTTCTGGGTGCTGACCTACGCCACCTCCACCATCGGCCTGTCGAGGGTGGACGGTCCCTGCGACAAGGACGCCAAGGGCATGGACGGATCGGTCGTCGCCATCGAAGGCGACGTCAACACCTCCGGGTTCGTTCTCGCCCACGAGGCGGGCCATTATCTGGGGCTGGGGCACAGCTCGGACGGCAACAACCTTATGTTCGGGACGGTGCCCAACGGCGGCGCGATCACGAGCGGCCAGGGCTCGAACATGCGCGACCATTGCTTCACCAAACCAGGCTGCTGAGCAACGACCATGACCACCAGGACCCGTGATCCCGATCTGACCCCCACCCAGCTCGCCGGGATCGTGCGCAGCGCGGAGCCCGAAAAGGGTATCGGGAAGATGCGCGCGCTGGCCGCGATCCAGCTGCGTCCCGGCGCGGACGTCAGCGGCCTGCTCCAGCAGATCCTCGCCGACAAGGACGAGCCGCCCCGCTTCCGGCACATGGCCGCCGTCGGCCTGTCCAGGCTCGGCGGCGACCTGGCGCGCAAGAATCTGGAGGAAGCGGCGCAACGCGCCGACGAGGCCTCGGCCGTGCCCATCGCGCTCGGCCTGGGCCGGATCGGCGCGCCCGACGATTTGACGATCGTCGAGCGGCTGGCGGAAATCGCACCGGCGCATGCCAGGAGCCGGGCGAAGTTCGCGGCCAGCCTGCTCGCCTATCGATTCGCGCTCCCGGGCCATGAGGTCGCGGTCCCTCCAATGATCGAATTGCCGACCCCCGACCGGGATCGGGCTCGCCCCATCGGCGTCCGACCGGCGGCGCCGGCGGAAGCCGGGCGCGCCCTGAAGGCGCTCGAAATCGAGCCGCTCGACGCCCGGATCACGCCGACCAACGCGGCCCGGTTCGAGTGCCAGCCGAACAATTTCGTATGGCTGTGGTCGACCGACTCGGCCGGAAACGCGCTTGCCGCCCGCAAGGATTTGGCGATCGCCGGAGTCCTCACGGTGCGAAGCCCGGTCGAGGACACCTATTCGGTCTCCCTGGTGGGTCTGGTGACTCCGGGCCGGGACGGCAATCTCATCACTCTTCACCGCCCGCAAAGCGGGGAGGTGATGTATGCCGGCACCGTCGATGCCGAAGGGTGGTTCGTCCTGAAGGCGCGCGACTGGCCGGGCCTCGCCGCGGTGGAGATCAGCGGCCGGATCGTCGACGGCAAGATCGAAGCCGCCGTGGCGCTGTCGGCGACCGTCGTCGCCAAGGCGAAGGTGCCGAAGCGGGCGGGCTCGCAAAACGGATAAAGCCGGCCCGAGATCGTCCCGCTGAGCGGCGCCGGGCGCCGCCCGCGCCGGCCGCCACCGATTTATCTACGTAGTTCCAGCAGGTTCCCTTCGTACCGGAACCGAACCGCTTCGGCGGGGTTTGAGCAAAGTTAACAGCTTCCTTACCCTCCTTAGCTGTTCGAAAGGCGAAAATTGGGGCTCGACCGCGCGTTGCAACCGGCGTTGCTTCCCTGCTTCGGCAGGCGTTCCGCTCGCGCCATTGGCCGTCCCCGTCTCCGCCCAGTCCGTTCCACGACCTACGAGCCTCAGGCTTGAGAACGCTCCCGATCCGCAAGGTCGCGGCGGCGTCCTCACAGCCGCGTTCACGCCATAATTGATTCAGGGAGAATTGGGATGCCGAGATTCGGGCAGAATATCTTTTCGTCGCGTCTGTTCGCGGACAGCGGCTTCGCGGCCTTCGGCTACGACACTTTCTCGCGCGGGCTGTTCGCTTCGCAGGCGGCGGCCCGGCAGATCGGTCTCGACGCGAGCGCCGCCGGCGGGTCGAAATCGGGGATCGGCTTCGTCACCGATGGCCTGACGGGGCCGCTCGTCACCAACCTCATTCTCCTTACGCCCGACGAAGCGGGCGACGGCATCGGAGTCGCGCCCGGCAATCCGATCGTCACCGTCGGCGCGCCTTCGACGATCGGGACGATCGGCACCAACGGGGACCAGGATTTCTATGCCGTCACCCTTGAGGCCGGCAAGACTTACGAGGTCGGAATGTACTCCTTTCCGGGCGGGCCGGGTCTCTTGCCGCTGCAGGATTCCTATCTCGAGCTCTACAACGCCGCGGGCGTCTTGCAGGGCTCCGCCGACGGCGGCGCGAGCACTCTGGTCAACAACGTCAATTCCGGCTTCGACGCGGTGCTCACCTTCGAAGTCACCGTCACCGGAACTTATTATATCAACGCCCGCGCCTTCGATAACGACCCGACGGTCGGCGGATCCACCGGCGAAGGCGTCGGCGACTACGAGCTGTTCGTGAACGAGGTCGATCCCAACGATCCGAACGTCTACCATCCCTATTACAATGCCACCGAGCCGCTCTACGCGATCGACTGGGGCACCCAGGTCAACAAGGTGAACAAGACCGTCCGTAACCCGGATGGCAATGAAGGCACCCGAACCACCTCGGCGAACGGCGCCGACCCCACCGGCAATGCCCAGGGCACGCCCGAATATACCAGCCTGCTCGACATCCCGGCCCTCGCCGCGTCGCAGGGCAAGGACGTGACCGGCAAGAACGTCATTACCATCTACTTCGCCAAGGCCGGCGACCTCTTCACCTCGATCGAGGATCCGACGAGCCCCGGCCTTCCTCCGGTCCTCGTCTCGCTCGGCACCCAGCAGTGGGAGAAGGACACCGTCTGGACGGCCCTGGGAGAGTTCGAGAAGGTCGCCGACGTCATCTATATCGAGGTCCAGGACCGCGCGCATGCGGACTTCTTCTTCACCACCTATGCCGGAACGCCCGGACCCGGAGTCAGCCTGCTCGGCTCGATGAGCCCGCCCGATTATCCGGACGAAGGCCTCGCCCAGTTCAATTCGGGCGACTATCGCTGGAACGAGCAGGATCTGCAGCAGGGCGGCTTCTCGTTCGTCACCCTGATCCACGAGTTCGGCCACGGCCACGGCCTCGCCCATCCGCACGACAATGGCGGCCATTCCGGAATCATGAACGGCGTCGAGTCGGAGGGAGTCATCGCGGATTACACGACCGGCGATTATGACTTGAACCAGGCCGTCTTCACGATGATGTCCTACGAGGATGGCTGGCAGAAATCGCCTTACGGCAACGCGCCGACCGATGCCGGATATGGCTATCTCGGCGGGCTGATGGCCTTCGACATTGCCGCCATCCAGGACAAATACGGCGTCAACGAGGAATATGCGACCGGCAATGACGTCTATACTCTGAAGGACGTCAACGAAGCCGGCACCTTCTACACCTCGATCTGGGACGGTGGCGGCACGGATTCGATCGTCTATAACGGCACTAAGGACGCCACCATCGATCTTCGGCAGGCCACCCTCAAATATGAGCCGGGCGGCGGCGGCTTCATCTCCTACGCCCACGGCATCTTCGGCGGCTTCACCGTCGCCAACGGAGTCACGATCGAGAATGCGTCCGGCGGCAGCGGCAACGACAAGCTGACCGGCAACGCCGCCAGCAACCGCCTCGAGGGCAATGGCGGCCATGACAACCTCTATCTGTGGTCCGGCGGCGGCAACGACACCGCGCTCGGCGGCGCCGGCAACGACAATATCTTCTTCGGAGGCACCTTGAACTCGGCCGATGTGGTCCGCGGCGGCGACGGCACCGACACCCTCGTGCTCCAGGGCGCTTACGGCGCCCTGGCGCTGTCGGCCAATGTCACCGAGATCGAAGGCATTTCGCTGCTCGCCGGCTCGAACATCAATTTCGGCGAGCCCGGCACCAATCTCTACGATTATGTCATCACCACCAGCGACGCCAATTTCGCGGCGGGGCTGCAGGTGAGGATCAATGGCGCGGCCTTGCTTGCGGGCGAGGATTTCACCTTCAACGGCTCGGCGGAGACCGACGCCAAGTTCGTCGTCTATGGCGGCAGCGGCAAGGACACGCTCACCGGCGGCCTCGGCAACGACATCTTCTTCTTCGGCGAAGGGCGGTTCGCGACCGGCGACACGGTCAATGGCGGCGCCGGCTATGACGGCATGTTCCTGCGCGGCAATTACACGATCGATTTCAACGCGCCCGGCTATACCGGCCTCTTCACCAACATTGAGAATCTCACCCTCACCTCGGCTACCGACGAGCGCTATGCGCGCGGCGGGGGCACCGAGTTCGATTACAATCTGACCCTCTCCAACGCGCTGGTCGGCGCGGGGCAGACCCTGACGATCAACGGCGGCCTCCTCATGGCGACCGAGACGATGCTGTTGGACGCGAGCCAGGAGACGGACGGACTGCTTCGACTGTTCGGCGGCCGTGCGGCGGATATGCTGAAGGGCGGCGCCCTCGGCGACTTCCTCCACGGCAATCTCGGCGCCGACAGCCTGACCGGCGGCACCGGCGCCGACACGTTCCTCTACCATGAAAGCGCGGAATCGACGACTGGATCGGTCGACCAGATCCTCGACTTCGCGGCGGGATCGGACAAGATCGATCTCAGCAAGATCGACGCCAACACGCTCGCGGCCGGCAACCAGGGCTTCACCTGGATCGGCGCCAACGCCTTCGGCGGCTCCGGCGCCGCCTCGGCCGGCCAGCTTCGCGCCTATCAGGACGGCGCGAACTGGTTCGTCGAAGGCGACACCAATGGCGACGGCACCGCCGATCTGGTCATCCAGCTCACCGTCACCGGCGGCGTTCTGGCCCAAGGCGACTTCCTGCCTTAGCTCTTAATTCCTCCCCCGCATTTGCGGGGGAGGGGGACCGGCTGAAAGCCGGTGGAGGGGTTCTTCGAACCTCGGCAAGAACCCCTCCACCGCACTTCGTGCGGTCCCCCTCCCCGAGAAATCTCGGGGAGGAATTGTTTCTATGCCACCGCCGTCTCGCGAGCCGAACTGGCCTGGGCCGGACCCGCCAGCAAATGCTTCTGCACCTTGCCCGCGGCGGTGCGCGGGAAGTCCTGCACATATTCGAAGCTCGCCGGCACCTTGTAGGGAGCGAGGCGGGCTCGGCAGAAGGCCTGGAGCTCGGCCGCCGCGGGCCTGGGCCGGCCCTCGGCGAGCCGGAGATAGGCGCATCCGACCTCGCCCCAGCGCGGATCGGGAGCGGCGACGACGGCCGCCTCCGCCACCGCCGGATGGCCGGCGAGCACATTCTCGACCTCGGCCGGATAGACATTCTCGCCGCCCGAGATGAACATCTCCTTCCGCCGCCCGGCGACCCAGTAGAAGCCGTCCGGGTCGCGCCGGGCGAGGTCGCCCGATCTCAGCCAGCCGTCGTCGGTGAAGGCGGCCCGGGTCGCCTCGGGGTCGTTCCAATAGCCCGGAGTGACCGCCGGTCCGGCGAACAGAAGGTCGCCGACCTCGCCGTCCGCAACGTCGCTTCCGTCCTCGCCGACGATCCGCACTCCGACCAGGAGCTGGGGCTTGCCGACCGAGCCGATCCGGTCCCAGGCGTCGGCCGGCGCGGCGAGGAAGGCGGTGGGGCCGGTCTCGGTCATGCCCATGCCGTTGCAGACCCTGAGGCCGAGGTCGCGGCAGCGCCGGGCGAGCGAATCGGGCAGCGGCGCTCCACCGCAGCCCCAGTGGCGGACGTGGCCGAGCGGCGCCGCTCCGAAGCGGGGATGATCGACCAGCGCCTGATAGACGGTCGGAACCGCGAAGAAGGTGTCGACCCGCCGCGCCTCGAGAAGCTCCACCACCCTGTCGGCCTCGAAACCCGGCAGGAGGAGGACCCGGCCGCCCTGGAGCAGGGTCGGAAGAGCGTGGAGGTTGATCCCGGCGGTGTGGAAATGGGGAAGGAAGCTCAGGGTCGTGTCGGCCGCGCCCAGGCCGATGGCAGTGCCGATGTTGACCAGGTTCGCGAGCGCCATCTTGTAGGTGTAGATCACCCCCTTCGGACGTCCGGTCGTCCCCGACGTGTAGAGCAGATACCAAAGGCCGTCGGCCGGCCAGGGACCGCGCCGCACGTCCGGCGCCGCGGCCTCGACCCGAGCTTCGTAATCGCCGTCGAGGTCGAGCGTGAGCGGCGGCGCGGCGAGCCGGCGGACGGCGGCCCTGTCCTCGCCGCCGTGGAGGAGCAGCCGGGCGCCGGCATGGGCGAGCAGCGGGTCGAGCTCGGCCGGCGGCATCCGCCAGTTGAGCGGTACCAGGATCGCGCCGAGCCGGGCGCAGGCGAACAGGGCCTCGAAGAAGGCAAGTCGGTTGCGGCAGAGGATCGCGACCCGGTCGCCCTCGCCGACCCCGAGCGCCTCGAACAGGGTCGCGGCGCGGGCGGCGCGCTCGTCCAGCCCGGCATAAGTGAGGCTTCGGCCGGTCGCCAGCTCCTCGAGCGCGACCCTGTCCGGGGTCAGCTCGGCGCGGCGCGCGATCAGGTCGGGCAGGTCGGCGAACATCACCTCTTCCTCAGCCCCTCCGAGACCAGCTCGATGGCGATGTCGGCGACCTCGGCGGGGCTCAGATCCTCGTCCCAAAGGCCGTAGCGCATTCCGAGGAAGACGCTCATCCCGATCAGAGCCCAGCCCCGCGCCTCATCCTCGCGCGCGCCGTGCCCGCCGTCGGCGATCTCGCCCCGCTCGCGGGCGCCGGCGAGGTTGCGGCGGTAGGCGTCGGCGAAGCTGAGATAATGTTCGCGATAGACGTCGTGGGCGACGAATTGCGCCTCCTCGATGATCCGGTAGAGCTCGGGATGCCGACGGGTGAAGGCGATGAACGCCTCGAGCCCGATCCGCTCGGCCGCGAGGCGGTCCGGAGCCCCCTTGACCGCCTCGGCGACATGGGCCCGGGTCGCCCGGCTCATGTCGAGGACGAGGGCCCTGAACACCTCCTCCTTGCTCTCGAAATAGGTGTAGAAAGTGCCGAGCGCGACCCCGGCGCGGCGGGTGATTCCGGTGATCGCCGCCTCGTGGAAGCCGCGCTCGCCGAACTCGGCCGCGGCGGCCTCGATCAGGCGCCGAAGAGTCTTGCGGCCGCGTTCGGTGCGCGGCTCCTTGTCGCCATTGGCCGCCGCCGTGCCGCTCAGAGTCGCCATGAGCCCTCCCGTCGAGGGAAGTTGAACCGGTTTTCAGCTTTGCGCAAGCGCGCGGACGACTCAGAAAGGGCAGTGCCTGGCCGCTTCAGTCCCTCTCCCGCATTCCGCGGGAGAGGGAATCCGGCTCGGCGCCAAGTCGAAATCGATCAGCCTGGAGCCGCATTCGCTAAATCCGCATCACCCGTCATGCCGGGCTTGACCCGGTATCCACCTTCTTCTTGCAGCGATGGCCAGTAGAAGATGGATCCCGGATCAAGTCCGGGATGACGATTCAGGT
>Ga0190275_10000424_pt1 | contig 38334 bp, 31 predicted proteins | sample Popmic550T_FD_133745 | JGI IMG/M metagenome (GOLD analysis project Ga0190275, IMG submission 133745) | Populus adjacent soil microbial communities from riparian zone of Yellowstone River, Montana, USA - 550 T | ecosystem: Environmental > Terrestrial > Soil > Riparian zone > Trees stand | place... | reverse complement strand
GGTTTCAAGAAACCTGTAAAACAGCACCCCGTAGCTGCCTAACTTGCTGACTAATCAGTATAACTCTCATTCTACTAGCGGCATTTTCCAAACCGCTTTCTGGAGCCATTTTCACTTGGTGCAGCCATAGTCAGAATGCGAGTACAGAAAAATACTTACAAATGGCAGCGCTAATCACAATTTACTTATACTCTCCGCTTATATCTTCTCACATCCATTCCAGCCCTCACTCCAGCATCCCAGTCGAGCTACCTAACGTCTCGACTGATACTTGCGCATCCCGCCTACACCTCTTCTCTGCGAAGTGCCTCGACGTACTTCTCGGCAGAGAACTCCGGAAACTCGCAGAAGAACTTCCACCCAAGACGCACAACCTGCGATACTTTCCTCGCATACCGTTTCAGATACTTTCTTCCGATCAGTTCGTTCAGAACATCTTCGCCTCTTCCCATCTCCTCCATAAAACAGACCAGCTTTTCCCGCTCTATCTCTCCTCCGTTCAGAATAACGAGCATCGCTGCCAACCCGACATCCTCCATTCTCTCGTTTATTTCTCTATTCTCCTCCAGCGTGTTCTCACTGTCTCTGACAATATACACCGCGTCAGACTTCCCTATCTCCACAACGTACGTGTAATCCTCCACGCTCTTTTCCAGAGGGATCGCCTCCCCTTTTCCGTCGACTCTTTCTTTCCCGACCCCAACAATCCTGTATCCAAGCTCTTTCACCTGCTCTTCCGCCTGCCTGAGCACTTCTTCCGCCTCTTTTCTTCCCAGCTGCATTCTCTCTCCTATTTCCGCAACCTTTGCTCCCTCTCCGTCCCTATGGCACGCCACGATGTACTTCACCACCTCCTGCACCCCCATGCAAAAATTTACACTATCCCGCAGCATCTCTTATTCTGCTTCTTGCTCAGCCTGTATAGCGTTTTTGTCTGGAACGACAAGCTGTCCGCCGAGTTGATAAGCTCGTCTATCTTCCCTCCCCTGTTCAGTGCGTTCTCTATCGTCTCTTTCAAAATCTCCTCCACCATTCCGAGCTCGTCCTGTATCTGCGTCACAATATCTTTCTGCGCGTAGTCCTGGTACTCTCCCATCTGCTCCCTAAGATACTTCGCCAGCCTTCCCTTGTCTTCCTCGTATCTCTTCTCCGCGAATTTCTTTTTGTCCTCCGCCCCCATGTACTCCTCTTCCATCTCTTTTATTCTGGCTTTTTCCCCCATCTCCCCGATGAACTTAGCAATGTCCTCGACAAACAGGCTCAGAGTGTTCGAAGGATACTCCAAAACGGTGCCAACGATGTATATCATCCCGCCTCTCTCCTTCACAAACATTTTGTACCCTTTTTCGTCCTCTTCCATGTGGTGCACCAGCTCTTTTGGCAGCTCCTCCAGGTCTATGTTCTGCACCAGCATCTTCGACAGAAACCCCAGGGTCTCTTTTACCACCGTTCTTTTGAAGTAGCTGAACGACTGAAGAGAGTACTCCTCGTGGTACGCTGCACTTCTCTCGTTTTTTCTGTAGATCACGACACTGAACAGAGAGGCCGCGTTCTTCATCTTAAAATTTTTCTTGCGCTCTCTTTATGTACCATCCTTTCTTTTTTATTTAAATGAACAGGGTGCTCTTTGTTGTCCTCCTGCTAAACGCAGTCAGCGGGTTTGCGGTCCAGAAGATACTCAGGCCCATGTCGACGTGCGTGTACGTTGAAAAAATACCAGAAACATCGACCGGAATAACGCTGGACATCAACATAATAGACGGACAGAAGGTCACAATAAGCAGCGGGATGAAGGGGAAGCAAATGGAGAGAGCGGAAATGGTGGGGTCGTACAGAAGAACGCTGGAGCCGAAGAGCAAAGGAGATTTCGAAGTGTACATCAAAAACGAAGAGGACAGGTTCATCAACCTCTCGATCTCGGTGTACGTCGACAAGACGCAAGAAGACACGGACAAGACAGAGATGCTGAGAAAGCTCGTTGAGAAGCTCAGAATAGACCTGCTGAATATATACAACGACAATTTGAAGCTGAAAAACGCGAACACCGACAGTCTTCTGAGAATCAAGGCGGCAAAGTCTTCCATGTGGCTTATTTGCGCGTCTCCCATAGTGTACATCGGCCTGAACTACATCAGATTGAACATAATCAAGGGCTTCTTTAGCAACAAAAAATCAAAGCGAATCTAATAAAGGGGTTTAATGGTAGCTGCGGGCTTGGTTGTGGGTTGGTTGTGGGTTGGTTGTGGGTGAGTTTGGTAGGATGAGATGGTGAGATGCTAGATGGCAGTTGTGTTGATGATAGTTGGCATTCGTGGCAGTGGTATTCATGGCCGCGGTATTGGTGATAGTGTCAATTGCAATAACGGTAACAATTTGATCTGTGACATTCTTGTACAACGTAGAGATATTAGCCATCTTACCTACCACCCGCTAAATACCATCTGCCACTCTCTAAATACGACCCACTAATTACCAACATTCTTTATTGTTATTGTATACTTCAGTCTTAACAAATGCATAACCATTGAAACCGTTCGAAATCGCGTGCTGTCCTCGATTTGCTTATGTACTCGCAACGTGCCCATAAAAGCATCACAACCGCAAAGACCACCGTTCTGTGATAATCAGAGACACGGGCGGATTGGTGGCGATCTGTGAAGAATTTTTAACTGATAATCAAACGGTGATTTTACTTTCTGTGTATACCATTACTATCTGACAGACGCCAATAGCTAAAGACATGCTGAGGACCGCAAAAAGACTTCCTCTCTTTTTCCGACTTCTTGTTCCTGTTCCGAGCGCCTTCTGGCGGTATCTTAAATTGAGAGTTGCCAATTGCTGCATAACGCCGCAGTACAGCAGAATGCAGCCTGAGGACAGGAGGTAAGTTAGCGCCCTGAGCTTTTCTCTATCTGTTTCTGCGGACCTTTCTTTTCCGTGCAGCAGAACAAACCCGCTGATGAAGCATATGAGCGTGAAAACGATGCAGAACCCGACTAGCCCAAACAAAGACATCTGGGTGGTCAGAAGCCCGCTTATCTCCGACGTGCCAAAACAAATAAAGAAGTACGCGCACAGAGCGCTAAACAGAAAGACTGTAGAAAATATCGACAGGAGGCCTCCGAAGACCTTTGCGCCGGTGTAGTAGTCCACGATCTTTTGCGCAAGAGGCACGTTTTCCTGCTTCAGCCCCTCTTTTAGAATCTGGAACCTGTCCAAGATGAACAGGCCGTACAGAGAAAAGAAGAAGACAGAGGAGATAAAGCTGCAGATGTAGATGTGCATCCACCTAGCGTCTCTGAAATTTCCGTTTTTGGAAATATTTCTACTATAGGAAATAACGGCCACAGAGACCCCTAAAAAGATAGTGTGCACCAAGAGGACCAGAAGATTGAACAGCATAAACGCGCTGGTCTCGAAGGAGATCTTCTCGGGCGAGAGGTAGAGGCACGCGCCGTAGAAGAGCATAGTGTTCAGAGTCGGAATGGAGAGAATGCCAAGAGCGCTGTGCGTTTTTGTGTAGACGCTCCTCTGCGGCTGTCCCGTTTGCGAGTTTTCCTCGATCTGTGATGAATTCATGACAATTAAAATCTTTTACTTTTATAGTTTTCTTTTCTGGGATATTTCCATTATCACTAAAATAGCGCTTTTTACCGAATTTAGTAGTGGGTGGTAGCTGTGGGGTGGTAGTTGCGGGGTGATACTTGCAGGGTGGTAGTTGGTAATTGCAGAGTGGTAGCTGTAGGGGAATACCCTGTACTATCCTAATTGCAATACCCTATACTACCCTAATTGGAATACTCTGCACCACCCCAATCGCGCTACTCTCAATGCTGCCGTCATTAGGAGTGTACAGCTTAATAGTCGTGACTAGTACTAACATTTATTCATTCTCGTCAAAAACTGGGCGTACCAGTTAGATTCATCTCCCACTGCTGCCTGTTCTGCTAAAGCTATTCTCACACTGCGAAGATCAGGAGAGTTAGACCCATCGCGCGCAGTCTCTGATTTTTCCGAGCTACCTATCTTTTTACTCCAAATAGGATGTTGTTGATCGGGATGTGTATAAACGTGATGATGTACCCAAGAAACCCAAGAGCACATACGCCTGTTAAATTAGCCCTTAGCAGCTGTTTATACTCTTTCTTGTTAGGTTTTGTCGATCTTTTCAAAAACAGCTTGACATGCACCATCTCTTTCTTTATCATCTGGATGTAGTCTGCTATTTGGTCCTTGATTTCCCGTTTTGCTTCTTCTTTCTTCAAGGACGCCTGTTTTCTGACCATTTCAGCTCTCTTCTTGTTGTCCATGCTCATGACGAATGAAAAAATAATTAGAGCAGCAAAGAAATAGTGTAGGTGCTGAAGCCAGGTGCCGTGCAGACGCTCTGTTCTTGCACTAGTGCGGAATTTAGTCCGATAAACTGCAGGTTGAAATGGAAAGGAAGAATGGCAAGGAAGATTTCTCAGCCCCACACTACAGCACAAATATCTGTGTGGAAGGTGGGATGTAACGGAGATCTAATCGATAAATAGACCTTTAGATGTGGGCGGGCTGGAAGTGCATGCATGGGTGCAGGACGGGGGCAGACAGTAAACTATGACCTGCACTGCCGTATTGATGATAAACAGATTGGTGCTTTACCCGATTAGGCAATATCGACCGATAAGGTAGTTTTGAGGGAGATATGCGGTAAAGTAAGCGGTCATTAGAATGGCAAATAGGACATCCCCATCCCAATCCCCATCCTAATCCCCATCCCAACTATTGCTACCGGTTAATTTCCAGAGATACTCGCAAGATATACACAACCCGTTGACCTACCCCCAGCTCACCCCCAGCTCTTCATAACAAGAGCGTATGCCGCTCCTGTTAGAGAGGCGTTTTCATCGTACACGAGCTCTACTTCTATTTTCTCCTTAGCTGTGCTGTCTAGCACCTCTTCTATTTTCTTTTTGAGCTCTTTTCTCATCTTCTCCGACGCGCATCCAGACCCGTTCATGTTGACTGTTATTTTTCTCTGTCCGTTATTTTTTCTTATCTTTTTTCTGATTATTGCCGATATAAACCCTGCGAGGATGTGCTGCTTCTTTCCATTGCGCTCGTTATAAACCTCTTGGAAAATACTCCCGAGCCTCTCTGCATCCTCTTCCAGCCCCACAGCAGCTCTGAGCTTCCCGGCTACCGCGTCCATCTCTTCCATTTCCTCGTTCCTTATCTCCACCCCTCCGAGGCTCTTTTTCACTTCCTCGCGTCTTTCGCTGCCCCTGTACGCCCTGAGTGCCGCGTTCCTGAAGGCGATGTTCACCCACTCCTTGAAGTATATCCCGCCCACCATCTTCTCTGCGATGTACCGCCCCGCATCGCTCGAGTCTGCGTCGACTTTCCTGCTCTCTTCGTCCTGCAGCGCTGCGACCGCCGGCCCGCTGTACCCTCCCCACTCGGTGTTGACAATGCTCCCGATCGGGTAATTTCCGTTAGAATTTCCTTTTTCGTCTTTTTTTCTAAACTCTTCTCCGTCTTCGAGATACGCCCCGTTTGTCCCGGTGCCAACAACGACCCCCAGCGCTACCGAAGAAGATCTTTGCAGCCCGCTCAGAAAAGCCGCCATGGCGTCGTTCACAATCACTTCGAACCGCACAAGCTCTCCTAGAACCCTGTTGAGCTCCTTAAGAGGCTCCTCTTTTCCGCTTTCCGGCCCCTCCACCGGCTTCCACCTGGCGTTTTTCGTGTACCGGACAACTTCAACTCTGCGTCCGTTATTTTGAAGCGGAAACGAGAAAGTGAGCGCGCCCCTTCTCGGCAGGTCCGCCCCATGCGGAAGCAGCGCTCGAAACCGGAACACCTCCTCCCCAATCCACTCGTACAGAGTCTTTTCATCTCTGATCTTATCTCCTTTTTTGGGAATTTCCGTTAGATAGACGCCATTTTTTATGAAAAAACCACGCCCCTCTTTTTTCTTTTCGCACCCGCTTCCAAACACGCCTTCAACCCGCATCCTTCCTTCTGCTCCTTTTTTCTCTCCATCTACGCACACCACCGCGATCTTCAGGCTGTTTCCCCCAAGATCCACGCAAAGCACCCTCCCCTCTTCGAAAGCCCCTTTCCCTCGCTCTAGCACAAAAATCGACCTCCGAACACCCGAGCCCTCTATCTTCAAGGATTTCTCTAAGTGCTTCTCAAATTCAAGAGATAAACACTCCGCACCCCCTTCTGCTCTATCTTCAAACTCTCCTCTCAGACACCCACAAGAGCAGCACATCCCCATAAAAATTACTCCTTGATAGATTTTTATTCGCTCTCTCCAGTTTTTCGCGCCAACTCGCAGGATCAGCTGAGAAGGCGAGCATTGGAAGGCGCCAGAGTTACTTAGGAAGCTAGCAGAGCCAAATAATCGGCCAATTGACTACCCTCCCACCTACATAATTCACGCACTTACTTCACATCCAAATATTCTCTTTACACTTTTCGATCACCTCTGCTCCCTTATCTTCGAACGTCTTAACGATTTTCTGTTCGAATTCTTCGGTGCTGTGTATGTATATCGGCCTAAGAAGATCTGCTGCCTGGCTAATCTTCCCTTCTCTCACTAGCTCTTCTATCTCTCCCTGTATTTCTTCGAACAGCATCCCGGATCTCTCCGAATACGCGCTCAGAAACACCCTCATGCACCACTCTCTTCCCTCTTTCTTCTCTCTTATGTGTTTTACAAGCGCGTCTTCTCCTTCCTCCGCTCCAATCTCCTCGAAGTATCTAATTAGACTCTGTTCAACTCCAGGATACTTCTTTTTCTTCAGCAGCGCTGATATCTGCAGCGTGCTTAGTGGAGAGACAACGTTCTCCACAAGTGCTACATTTAGAAGAGCTAACGCTAGCTCTTTTTCATCCGTTAGAAACCCTTCGCTTATACATATTTGTTCGAGTTTTCTCACGATTTCGATTATTTCCTGTCTTTTTACCTCTGGGTACTTTCTTCGCAAAACAGCGCCGAGTTTTCTGGCTGTTTCTAGGTCCAGCCTGGTGAACCTGGAGATATCGGAAGACCACCTGCTATACGGCGTTATTGGCGTTGACAGAATTCTGTTTCTTCCAATTTCGGTATTTTCAGCTTCATTTGTTCTCTCCTTCAGCAGCTCTTCTCGCGATAATAAAACGTCGTAAATTGCAGGAGATAGGGTAGGGATCTCTTTTGCTAATCTCTCAAGTCTTTCGGTATCTATTTTTCTGAGGGCGTTGAGCGTTTCCTCTCGTCCTATGAAAGGCGTTCGTGTTAGAACCTGTGCAATCTCTGCGTCTGTGCTCTTTCTGCAAAGCGTCTTTTCGCCTTGTGTCTCTCCTGCCTCTTTACCTTCTTGTGATTCCATGTAAAAAAATATTGGCCTTCGCATTTATCTCCTGCGCTCAGTAAGAACAGCCGATGTGCCGGATTGGAACGATCTGCTAAAATGAGCCGGCACGTTAGAACGCTCGAAGTTGATTTTGGGCTAGAATGGAGTGGTACGTATGAGGTGGTTTGGTGGATGGGTGGGTGGGTGCTTGGGTGGATGGGTGATATTTGGTTGGTGATTTGGTAGTCGTAGTTGGGTGGTATTTGACCTCTAGTTGACACCTAGTTCACTTCTATTTGACACCCAGTTGACCTCTAGTTGACATCTAGTTATGACACTTGTAAGAACAAATCTACGCCAGTTCTACATCTTGCCTGGAATAGGTTTAGTCGCAGGGACGGTCCATATGCTAGTGTAGACGTCACTGCTTAAACTCCATCACCACATCCAAGCCATCGCCTCCCAGCCACCACACAATTTCGTTCCAGGGGCTTCCGAGCATCCCATTGGACGGCAGGTGCTACAAATTTAAAGAGTTTTACACCCCCTGCAGATGGGTGAAGCAATAGTGACATTCCAAGACAAGAAAGATGCAGAGTTTGTTACGCCGCCAATGCAGGTGCCCTTAGACTTCTCGGCACAGGACATGGAAAGGTTCCTGAACACTCTTTTGAACGAGGACAAGGCGTACGCGTTCTTCTACAAGGGAGAGCAGATCACGAAAATTCCCGAAGCAGAGTCTGAGGAGACGCTTAACATCGAGTTTATCTCCGTCACAAAAATAACGGCATCAAGCGCGTCTATCGACGTGCAGTCAAAAATAACCTGCATATCTATCAGAAGAAACGAAGAAATACACACAGATACGGTCGTGGTATGCACAGTGGAAGGAGAAACGAAGGAGTTTTCGCTATCGCCAGGAATGGACGCTGTCAAAGCCTTTTCCTCGTTCCACCCGATCCGCGCAGTCACCTCGACAGGCTCCGGGATATTCATCCTAACCACCACAAACAAGGTAGTAGACGTTAGCAGCTCGGAGGTCGTGTTCGAAAGCGAAATGCCAATAAGAACGATAGGGTACTCGGGAGGCCTTCTGGCGATAGGGCTCGCCTCAAAAGACATCGTCGTTATCAGAGACAGAAAAGAAGAGAAAAGACTCAGAACAGAAGACGAAATAGGAAAAATAATCGTCAGAGAGATCGAAAATAAGATCGTGCTGATTGCGGGGCTGGTTCCGGGAGCGGTCGAAGTATTCGACACAGAGACGTGGAAGAGCCACAAGATCTCTCTTAAGAGGCCCATAACAGCAATGGGGTACGAAGATGGCAGAATATACGCAGGCGGGCTTGGGGGCATAGTTACTGTGTGCAGTCTCGAAAAGGTAGAGGAAGAGTACCAGTCTGACGTAGATTTTATCTCGCGTATCGAGTGCGGAACTGTGTTTTTCGGATACACTAACAAGAACAAGGTGTTTATCAGAGATAAAAAGAGCTTTATTGGAACGCATCTGCTGGAGCTGGCAGAAAACGTCACGGACATGAAGATTTCCGGCAAAAGGCTTTTTGTCGCAGAGGGAAGCTTCCTGAAGATCTTCAACATATTCGATGACTGATGAGTTATATTCTGAGAGTAGGCCGGTATTTTGATACTATATAGCTATTGGAAATAAACCGGTTGGAAAGACTTTGCCGCTTTAATCGTTCATTTTGTGGGGTGTAGTGTAGGGTGTTTGAGTGGATAACTTGTAGGCTGTAGGGTATTTGAGTGAGTAACTTGTAGCAGATACCTTTTAATCCTGGATACGAGGCATACACATTTTATCTCGTATTTAGATTTGTTGAGTAGATGTGTATCCAGAAACGGCATACCATTACCTTATCAGGTAATCGTCCTTGTTGAGTAGACGTGTATCCAGAATCCAGAAACGGCATACCATTACCGCATCAGGTAATTGTCCCACCAGTGTAGCTACGTTCCACCAACAGCTCCTACCTTCCCTCTCCTAAGATAAGATCTTCCCACGTTGTTTCTGTTTCCGAGAAGTATTTCAGAATCTGCGAGAACTTCACTCCATTCCGTGCTAGACTCGCAAACCCCTGAAGTATCTCGTCTACTTCGCACCCGTTCATGTGTATTCCGTACACAGCGTCCGTCTCTGCTCCGTACACGATCTTGTACCTGTTTCTAATTCGGCTTCCAAACGAATACGGATGCACCGCCTCTATTTCGTGCGTTTTTATCTCTTCCCCAGCTCCTTCAGCCTCTTCTTCGGAGTATCCCACAGACCCGCTTGGGGGATGCGAGAAAATAACCGTTGGCACGTACTTTATGATCTTTTTTATGTCCGAGTGCCCTGTCCCGTACAGAAAGTCCGCGAGTCTCCTTCCTGCAAATATCGCAACGGGTGTCAGCATGTGCTCCTTCATCGTTATGTCCCCTATTGCGTACACTCCTTCTCTCCCTGTTTGAAACGTCTTATCTGTTCTGATGAATCCTTCGCTGTCAATTTCTATGCCGCAGCGCTCTCCGCCCTCCTCTTTTGGCCCCGCCGTGTCCAGCGCGATATTTCCGCCGCCTTTTTGTCCCCCTGCATCTCTTATCAGTCCGCTGTTGCCTCCTCTTCCTATCGCAGCAATGACCTTCTCGACTATTTTCTCCTCTGATTTTCCGTCTCTTGTATAGCAGACGCTGTACACCCCGTCTCTATCTTCTATTCTCGATATCTCTGCGTGTTCCTGCACGTCCACGCCGCCTTCCACCAGAGAGCAGCGGACGCTTTCTCGCACCAGCGCGTCAAACTTTCTCAGAACTCCGCTTCTTACCAGCAGCGTTACTTCGCTTCCAAAAGCTGCGAGAATAAACGCGGTCTCTACCGCAATGTACCCCCCTCCGATAACCGCCACCCTTTTTGGCACATACCGCATTCGGAAAAACTCGTCGCTATCTATGCAGTAGCTTGCTCCTGGCCACTTTGGCACAACCGGAGACGACCCGGTTACGATCAAAACGTGTTCTGCCGTGTACTCTTTTTCTAGCACTCTAACCACTTTTCCTTCTAGCACGCCTTCCCCAAATATCACAGAAATTCCGTCGCTTTCATTTCTTCTCTCGTACATCGCATTTAGCATCTTGATGTACTCTTCTCTTTTTTCTCTGAAATGCTCCCAGTTAAATAACGCGTCCTTCCCAATCCACCTCCTCTCGTGGTACAGAAGCGAGGCGTTATAAAGCATCTTTTTTGGGATGCATCCGTAATTCACACACGTTCCGCCAAGTGCTGACTTCTCAACCAGAAGAACCCTCTTCTTATACACAGAAGCCGCCCTCCTTGCAGTTGCCAGCCCACCGCTTCCGCCGCCTATCACGATCAAATCGAACACCTCCATAAAAAATTAAGTGCAGACGTATATTAAAAGTGCATGTTCAGAGGTGTACTAAACAAGCAAGTGCAGAGGTGCATTAAAAAAGGATGACTTGTAGATTAAGTTGGGATGGTTCGTAGATTAGGTTGGGATGGCTTGGAGGACGTATTTGGCATATCAACAAGTTTACCGCATATTTATGGTTTAACAATAATTATTAGCCGATATTACCTAATCAGGCAAGCTGTCAGCGAATTTGATGATAATTTGATACATACCACCACCCACCCACCACCTACTGCATCAACACCTCTTCAGATGATGTCGGATGTATCGGAATGACCCTAACAAGCTCTTCTGGTGATATTCCCACGTGCACTGCTATGGAAAACCCCTTGATGGTATCAAAGCTGCTATTTCCAAATAGATGCACTCCAACCACCCTCTCTTCTTCCACAAACTCTTCTGTTCTCTTCTTCACTACCATCTTGTACTCTGTGGCGCTTTTCTTCTGAAGTACCGAATAGAACAGGCCTCGGAACTTGCTGCTTACTGTTCTAATATCCCCCCGTATCCCGCTTAGCAGGCTCTCTGTGTATCCAACGGACGCTGCAGGGGGGTTCGTGTATATGAACCTCGGCTCTGCTAAAAACACGCGGATGTCTTCTATTTTCTTCTGCGTTAACAGATACACCAGCTCTGATTCGGAAACTCCAGATTTCCTCTCGCAGCTTTCCACTCGGAACACCTCCACATTCTCTTCGCATCTTTTATCTATTCCGTATTCTGGCTCTGTTATGTGCCTCTGGATCTCTTTTATACGGTGCTCGAACTCTTCTCGCTCTTTTAGTAGGATCTCTACCGCGCTGCCGTGCTGCGTATTTGCGACTATTTTTGATTCTGTGTATATTACAACGCCTTTTTCCAAAAGAGACGCTGTGATGTTCTCCTGTATGTTTTTCTCTTCCTCTTCCAGAATTCTTTTCTCTTTAGTGATCAGATAGACTTGGCACCCGACGTCTGAGAGAATCGATGCAGCCTCTGCTGCTTTGTAGGAGCTCCCTTCGATCGCCCATCTCTTTGGCAGCGCCTCCATCTTTAGCATCTCTACGTACAAGTTGTCTAAGTGGACGTGCTGTTTTTCTGTTTCTTCGTTAAATAGCACAAGTTTCCTCCATTTACTTCCTCTGCTGCTTTCTCTATCGAGTATTTCCTTCCACCACATGGGGTCTTTTGCGCTCTTTATCTTTTCGGATCTTTTTTCGCGTTTGCTACCTTCTCTTGTTTCGGACAGTGCTACCTCGTCGAATATTTCGTTGAATTTATCTCCGAGCCCATTTTGAACGCTTTTCAGAACTCTTTTCCACTCCACCTCTCTCACATCTCCTAATATCCCGTAGTCTTTGTAGCAGCTCTGCCGCGAAATGAGAGACGCCCCTGCGTGGATCCATCTTTTTGCCACTTCGTTGCTTCTTCTTCCCGCTCGATCTACCAAGAGAGTCTTCCCAGCGCTCAGCTTCTCTATTTCCTTACACACCCTCTTTCCGAACTTCCCGCTGTTTACTAAAACGACCTCATACTCCATCCAAATAAAAAAACCTCTATCTTATGCAGTGAGAGATGCTAGAGGGGCGCCTCAGGGGGTGATGTCGATGGGGTGCAGGGATGAGCGTATGGGTGAGGGGGTAGTTATGGGTGTATCGGTGCAGTATCTTAGAGGACGTAAAATGTTCGACAGATCGGGACTAGCGAGTGGGCAGGTAGAGGAGATGGCGATGCGGTATTCCGTAGTAACATGTATAGTTAGAGCATTATTCACTCTATATCACCACGACCATTCCATCTCTACATCACATCACGTCCATCCCATCCACCCCCATCTCACATATTATCTGTCTTTTTATTTCGCAGATTTATTATGAGCATACCGCTAGGAGATGAAGAGCTGGATGCGTATGTAGAACAGGAAGAAAAAAGACAGAAAAACGGAATCACTCTCATAGCAAGCGAAAACTACGCGTTTCCAGGCGTGTACAAGTACTGCGGGTCTCTTCTAACTAACAAATACTCCGAAGGAAGGGTTGGCGCAAGGTACTACGGAGGAACGGAAATAATCGATAAGATAGAGGAACTGTGCCAGAAAAGAGCCCTGGAGCTATTTGGGCTAGAGGAAAAGGCGTGGGGAGTCTCAGTCCAGCCGTATTCCGGCAGTATCGCGAATTTTTCCGCTTACTCCGCGATGGTAGCGCCCGGCGGAAAGATCATGGGGCTGAGTCTTCCGTCGGGAGGGCATCTTACCCACGGGTTCCAAACGAAGTCTAAAAAGATATCCGCAAGCAGCCTCTATTTTTCATCGCACCAGTACGAAGTAGAGGAGGACGGAAGGATCAGCTACGAGAAACTAGAAAAACAGTTTGAGGAGGTGTTTCCGGAAGTTCTCATTTGCGGATACAGCGCGCACTCTCAGGACATAGATTACAAAAGACTTAGGGAAATTGTTAGAAACAGGGGGTTTTTGTACGCAGACATATCGCACATATCTGCGCTTGTCTCAGCAGGCCTTATGAACAGTCCGTTTGAGCACTGCGACGCCGTGATGACAACGACCCACAAAGGACTTAGAGGCCCTCGAGGCGCTCTTATCTACTACAAAAAAACCGTTTCCATATTGGGAAAAACTTTTGATATGGACACAAAGATCAACTCTGCGGTGTTTCCGCTTGTGCAAGGCGGGCCGCACAACCACACGATCGCTGCAATAGCGCACACGATGAAAATGGCCTCCACTCAGGATTTCAAAGACTACGCAAAACAGGTCGCAAAAAACGCCCAAGAAATGAGAAGGTTTTTCACCTCCAACGGCTACAAGGTCGTAACCGGAGAAACGGTCAATCACATGGTTCTGCTAGATCTAAAAAACAAAGAAGTAAGCGGAGAAGAGGTTGAAACAGTTTGCGAGGCTCTTGGCATCTCAGTCAACAAGAACTCAGTGCCAAAAGACATTTCGGTCCTAAGGCCATCGGGCGTCCGCCTCGGCACCTACGCAATCACCACAAGAGGAATGAGAGAGCCAGAATCAAAAAAAGTAGCAGAGCTCGTAGATCTCGCGGTGAAGAGCGTTCAGAGCTACAAGAAGACAAAAACATCCAAAACAATCAAGCAGTGGATATCAGAAGAAGTCGAAAATAACGAAGATCTCAGATCAGCCAAAAATACCGTTATCAATCTAACTCAGCGATTCAAGATACCGCTTTGATGTGAGGTTGAGGAATGGATGGGGTGGTCATAGGTGGGGTGGTTTATAGGTGGGGTGGACATGAGGGATGAGTGACTATGATGAATGAATGAGTTGGTTACTACCTACCTCATTACCATCTACCTACCTCATTACCATCTACCTACCTCATTACCATCTACTCACCTCACTACCATCCTTCCCCTCTAACATACATCAAATAAACCAGCTCATATGGATGGTACAGTGGACGTATCTACGTGCAAGTGGAGCGCCTCTCAGTTCTACAGCAACTATCGCTCGTACCAACACTATCTAGCAGTTATAGGCTGCCCTAATTTAGGTAGTTTTTGCAGACCGTGAAGTATTTAACTGAATAATTTGTGGTAAGTATCTCCTAGTCTTTGATATCAGGTCTACAGTTTTATTTCCATCTTAGCACCACCTTCATCCCATTCCATCCCCTTTATAGCCTCTCCTGGACCTTCTTCACTACCATCTGCAGGTCTGCGCACACTTTGGCAGGCTGCGAACCCATGATCAGTTTGCTTATGGCTGTTCTGGCGAGTGCGATGTTCTCGGCGCTTCCCATGATCCTTATGTTCTTGTCTTCAACTACAATTCTTGTTTGAGATATTCTCTCGAGATTTCCTTTTATCTTGCCTTTTGTTCCCGCGATTCTTCCGATTGCCCTTCCCAGGTGCTCGTTTCTCAGCCGCCTCACGTCCTCTACTTCGAAGCAGTCAACGTATATCGTGTCTAGCCTGAGAACGGAAACAGCGTCCTCCACAGCAAACCCATAAGTTATCGCTCTGAGAAACTCCTCCGCTCTCTGGATGGCTGCTGGGCTCAGCGTTTTATCGCACGTCCTTATGTCTATCTGCCTTGTTGTTAAGTTCATCCGTATTTCAAGCTTACACTGAGACACGACCGGCGTGTATATTTTCATCCAGGACTCTTTGATCATTTTCATTTTCCTCGTTGGCACCGGGACGCTTCTGCTTTCGAACGGCACTTTTCTCGTTTCGTTACTTCTCTCCATTGCTTTGAAAATTTTTCTAAACCTTCTTGGTGCTATAAAACGTCTTTACAACTTCGCAGTGCACGTAGTACAGCACCAGCACGCACAAGATCAGCTCCAGAACCGAAAGCTTTTTTATCCAGCTCTTTGTTCTTTTAGCCTTTTCCAGGTGCATCTGCTGCCTTCCCAAAAGGGAAATCTGCGATTTCACAATCAGCTGCAGGTTTCCCTCTATTTTCTTGCTGAGATTCATCTCTGCCTGCGATGCGAGCGCTCCTTCGTTGGTTTCTGGCCTCTCTAGCGAAAAAATAACGGGATTTTTTCCTAAATTGGAAAACTGCAGCAGATAGTCCTCGGACTGTACGGGAACGAACGACATCGCAACGTTGCTCTCGTTTTTGAACGTCTTCACCACCTCCTTCTGCCCGTTCTTCAGCACAATTAGAGTGTCTTCTTTTTTCTCTCCTTCCACGCCCATAATCAGCCTTGTGTTAGCGTCCTTAACCACTCTCAGATCGACTTCCAGCTCCTGACCACCCCCTACCTCAAAAGACTCGCACCTTCCGACCAGCAGCAACATCGCAACTATAATTATATTCATAAACTAAATAAAATTTCATCCTAAATGTAGATCACAGAATGGTTATGTGAGTGATTAGTGGATCATGGGATGGTTACGTGAGCAACTGGTACACCGCGGGGTATCTAACTGAGCAATATTTGATAAATGCCGTTTACTCTTTGGTATGAGTTGCACAGTATAGATATCCCACCCTAACACAATCACACCACCCATCCTAACTACCCCATCCTAACTACCCCATCCTAAGTACACCTCTAGATTTATTTTCTAATCTACGTGCTGCTGCACCCCCTCCCTTATTAGCTTGAAAAACTTCTCGTAGCATAGCTCGTGTCTTTCGTTGTACAGGTTGGTTATGTTGGCAGACGACATGTTCGGTATCTGCTTTCTGCCAAAATAGAACAGAGCGGTATATTCCGTGCTTGGCGCTATTAGCTTCGTCACAACCTTTATCTCTTCGTTCTGTTTGTTCTTCCCCCGGAACACGTGGTAGAAGAAAAAGTGCCTGATAAAGCTATCTAAGTACGACAAAAACCAAAAACACGAAAGAAGCACCACCACCACCCTCTTGTACTCGTTAAAATCCCCTTTAAAAGATATCAGCAGCACAATTCCAAATATCAACACGTTCAAAACCCCTATCAGAATCCTTATGTCCGACTCTATTTTGCTCTCGCTGTACTTCTCCACGTTCACCAGGTACTCCCGAAGCACCTCGTCCAGAGCGTCTTTAACAGACGACAGACAGTATATCCCCGCAAATGGCTTCGGCTTCTCTGCTCTTGCCAGGAACTTTTGCATAAGCAACAAAAAACAAAATAAAAAAGGGCAGCTCCGGGAATCGAACCCGGGACCTCCCGCTCCCAAAGCGAGCGTCATCCCACTAGACCAAGCCGCCTCCGCCCCTCCCTTCCCTCGACCCCCTCCAGCCATGCTCCTCCTCCCTTCCTCTCTGTTCGCGCTCTGTTCCCTCACATTCCGTCTTTAATTTCCCTCGCCCCCCTTTAATTTCCGCTGCTATTTTTATTTATGCGATTGAAGGTAAAAGACGCGATAAAACACGTGATCAGCAGGGAGATGGAGCGCGACCCCCTTGTCTACCTAATTGGTGAAGAAGTTGGCGTCTGCGGAGGGCCCTACCAGTGCTCTTCCGGCCTGCTGGAGGCCTTTGGCTCCGCAAGAGTCGTGGACACGCCCATTTCGGAAATTGGCTTCACGGGATGCGCCGTTGGATCCGCCTTCTGCGGCCTGAAGCCGATTTGCGAATTCATGTCCTGGAGCTTTTCTCTGCAGGCGCTCGACCACCTCGTCAATTCGGCTGCAAAGACCCTCTACATGTCAGGGGGTCAGATCAAATGTCCTATTGTGTTTAGAGGGCCTAACGGATTTGTGCCGGGGTTGGGCGCCCAGCACACGAACGATCTTTCGGGATATTTCTGCTCCGTCCCGGGACTTAAGGTGGTGGCGCCGCACTCTGTGAAGGAGCACATAGGACTGATTAGAAGCGCAATACGTGACCAAAATCCCGTAATTGTGCTGGAAAATGAAGTTTTGTACCTGAAGGAGGAGGAGTGCGATGAAGAGGTGCTTGGAGACGAATTTTCGCTTCCGCTGGACCGGGCGCTGGTGGTGCGGGAGGGAAGCGAAGTGACTTTGGTTGGGGTGTCTTTGTCGGTGGAGCTGTGCTTGGGGGCTGCGAAGATTCTGAACGAGCAGAATACGTCAGTGGAGGTACTTAGCATGGTGGCGATTAACCCGCTGGATATTGACGGAGTGGAGAGGTCTGTGAGGAGGACGGGGCGCGTGGTGGTGGTGGAGTACGGGTGGCCGGAGTGCGGGATCGGGTCGGAAATAGCGGCGCAGATCGGGAAGAGGGCGTTTAGCGGGCTGCTGTGTCCTGTTGTTACCATTTCGGGAAAAAAAGTACCGACTCCGTACGCAAAAGAGATCGAAGAGTTTGCGGTTCCAACGGTGGATGGGGTGGTGAACGAGATCAACAAAATGATGGGGAGAATGGAGTACAAGAAGAGCAAAGACCTGCAGTAGCGGCTGCGGGCTGGGTGATCGGAGGGGTGTTCGTCTGGATTGGGAAATTGTCCTGATAAGGTAATTGTCAGTGTAAATATGCGGAGCAGGGTGGAATTGGAAAAAAGGTCGTAAATCGAAGAGAGGCGGTTGGAAAGAGGCGGGTCGCAAGTTGTATTTTGCTTGTAGCGGATAACGGTTGGGGTTATCGAGGTGGGCTACAGCAGAGGTCTTACAGCGGTTGGTGTGGCAGATGCTCTTGATCAGCGGTTTTTCTAGGAGTTTTTAGCGTCTTTTGAATAAAGAGTTCGCATGCGGGATGTGTTCTGTGTTTATTGTTGTTGACGTGGGGTATTTAAGCGAATAATTGTTTAAATATCTTTTAGTCTTTTTTTACCTTATACAGAAATAAGACTACCGGAACCACATGTTAAGGCGTAGCTGTTGGGTTATCAAGATTCTGAACCGATATCCGGAAGCAAGATGTTTACCGTTTACTGGTCGTGTTGTAGACCCATCAAAGACTAAAAGATATTTATTAACAACTATTCGCTTAAATACCCATCGTCAACAGAACATTTAGTTCGCTGTCTTTTCTACGCCGGTGAAGTCGTGTCCGCCTCCATCTGCATGGGCGTGGGCGCCGGCAGAACGTGAAGAGCTACCTTTGTGTTTGGATGGATCTTTCCTCCGCTGACGCATATTCCCTCTTCTACCACCACGCCTGCTCCTAAAATAGAACACTCCTCGACTCGCGCGCGCCTCTCAACGGTGCTTCCCCACCCCACAACGGATCTCGAGACAAACGCGTTTTTCCTAATGGTGCACCCCTCGAGAAGCACCGAGTCGCGTATCTCTGCGCCCTCCTCAACTACGACTCGCGCGCCAATCACCACGTTGTGCTCGATTTTGGCTTTTGGCGATATCTGCGCCGTGGGGTCGATTAGGTGGTGCGGGGGCGCTCTTCCCCTGAAGAAGTGCTCTAAGTACAGAACGTGTCCGCGCAGATAGTCTTTTGGCTGCCCGATGTCCATCCAGAACCCCTCCAGCTCGAACGTCCTTACGACCTTGTCCGCGACCATCTGCGGAAGTATGTCGTTTTCGATCGACATTGGCCTGTTTTCGATGTACTCGTATATGGAGCTGCTGAAAAGGTATATTCCTGCGTTGATTGCGTTTCCAACGAACTTTTTCGGCTTCTCGACAAACTTCACGATCCTTTTCTGCTCGTCGCTCACCACCACCCCGTACCTCGTTGGGTCTTCCACCTGCGTCACAAGGATCGTGCCCTCTCCGCCGTGCTTTTTGTGGTATCTTTTCATTTCCGAAAAGGGAAATTCGCAGATTATATCGGAGTTCATGACAAAAAAAGGCGCTTTTTCGTACTTCAGGATGTTTTTGAGCAAAGACAGCGCGCCTGCTGTGCCCATTGGAGACTCCTCGACCGAGTGCACGATTCTTACGCCCGCCTCCTCCGCATATCCCACAAGGGTCTCTCTAAGCAGCTCGTGCATGTACCCAACTGCTAAAATGATTTCTGTGACGCCAGACTTCGCGAGCGCCTCTATCTGGTGCTTTATGATGGGCTTGTTTGCAAACGGCACGAGAGGTTTTGGTTGCGTAAGTGTCAGCGGCTGCAGCCTCGTTCCGAATCCTCCGACAAGAATGACTCCCTTCATTAAACACGAAAACACCCTCTATTTATTCAAAACAGAATGATTGTGCGCAAGGCAAATAAACATCACTCTGTGTACGGACACCACTCTAATCTATCCGTGTCTGTAATAATTCAGGTTTGTTTTTTCTGAAAACGCAAATGGTTTTGCGATACGCCCGTTTCGATACGCAAATAGAAGAGCGGTTTAGCGCTTCTCCCCTCTTTTGTTCGTAAGAATGGTTGCCAGTGTCGTTGGCACATATCTCCCAAGCAGGCTAGACCGACTACACCCCGCGATGCTGTGCGCCTTGCCGGTCCAGCAGGACATATGGAAGAGCCCGAAAAATTTTCGATGGCTAAGAGAAAGACCAAGAGCAGAGTGAAGGCGATGAGGAACCACAAAAGAAAAGAGAACGAGGAAAAGACTCCAGAAATACGAGAGGACGAAATAGACCCCGATCTGCGGAAGTATTTCGAGATCAACAGCAACCTCACGCCTCCCTACAACGTGATACTGGACACGAACTTTGTCAACATGAGCCTGAGAAAGAAGCTGGACATAGAAAAAGAGCTGATATCGTGCTTGTACAGCAGAGTAAACATGTTTGTGACGGACTGTGTGATCGGAGAAATGGAGACGCTCGGAAAAGTCCACACACTTGCCGTTAAAATGCTGAAGGGAGAGAAGTTCAGAAGGCTCACGTGCGACCACAAAGGAATATACGCGGACAACTGCCTGATAGACAGAGCGAAGCAGCACCGGTGCTACATTGTTGCAACGTGCGACAAGGAGCTGAAGCAGAGGCTCAGAAAGATCCCCGGAGTGCCCATCCTGGACGTGCATGGAATGAAGTACGAGGTAGAGTCTCTTCCAAGCACGGGGCTTTTCAAGTTCTAACCGGAGGCCATATTATGGGTTAGTGCGCGAACTACTAAGCGCAGGTACTACACCGCGCTACCACCCCATATCCTATCACCCGGACCAGCGCCATCTGAGCGTACCCCTTTTGAACGCGGCCACCATCTACCGGACAGCTCGACCTTTTCAGCAGTTTCTTATTTTCGAAAAGAGTCCCGTATGTTTTGAAAAAAAAGTATGCTACGTTTTCTGTCGCGTTTCGATTCAGACAACCGGTGTCCCACAGCGCCGAAATTCACTATGCGAACAAATAAACAGGTCTTAAGTTGATACCCGCCAAATACAAGCGTAATGCACTAGCAAACACCCGCCAACAGCGCTCGGATCCATCTCAGCCATCTACAGATACCAACATTTATTAAAAACGCCGTACCAGCGTGCAGTACTTCCAGCTCGTGGCCCCGTTCCTGCCTCGTCCTGCACTCACTCTTTCTCCATTATCTCGTACTCCATGATCTTTCTCGCCTTCTTTATCTCTTCGTTTGTTGTCAAGAGCTCCTTTGCTCTTAGGTACTTTCTTCTGTCTCTTTTTATGACGTACAGCAGGTCTTCTGTCTTGGCTCTTCCTCTCGACTTCGAAACCCGTTTCGTTTTCCTCAGCACCTCTGTTAGATAGTTGTAAAGGTAGTCGTGGATCGTTTCCGCAGAGTCTGTCCGGGGGTTGAGGCTGTCCCCGTGCGCGTACATCAGCTGGCGGATCTCCCTCACGAAGTTCGGTCTCTTCTCTCGCATCCTCAAATTTTCAGAAATGTTTTACCGCATGTTAGTACCTCCCCGAATCTGCGCCAGCATGGGTCTGTTAGCGTCTAAAAGCGCCATCGCTAGGTAGTGGCGGTTCATTGTAAATACTGCTTACCAACATTAACTACTTATCCACATTAACTACACATCAATATCAAACATCAACTGCCCATCAACATTAACTGCCTACCAACATAAGCCAGTCACTAAAATCAGCCACCCACCAACATCAACCACCTCATCCGCCCGTACTAAACACCGATCTAATATTCCTGACTAATCTCGAGTTCAATGCATTCGAAATGGGAAGCGTGCTCATCTCCTGAAGATACTCCGGCCTTGAAAACGCCTCGGTACTCATCTCCAAGTACGCCTCTCTAATGTGTTGGGGCAGATGCTCCATTTCTATCCCAGGAACCGTCCATGCGTCCTTTTTCTCAATATGCACCTGCGCCATCCTGTAGAAAAGCTCCTCAACCGCCCTGTTTCTCCTATTCGCCACCACATTAGCAACAAACTCCTCAAATACGAAGGAATACTCCGGAGAGAGCGAGCGTCCAGAAAACACCTCTAGATTAAAGCTATATGGAGATACGTACACGAACTCTCTTCCAAACACAACTTCTAGCGTGTTTTTGTACGCTTTTTCAGACTCCGCAGCCTCTCCAAGGACGTTTAGCGCCCTTGCAAGAACCAGCGACACCCTTTCGACCAGCCGCCCCCTGCCTTCCTTTCTGCCCTGTTCCAAAAGAGCCTCTGCGCACTCCTTCACCGCTGCATAGTTCTCGAGCTGAGAAAGCGCCTGCAAGTCCCTCCACAAGGCGTCAACCGTAGAAGAAAGGGTGTACTTAGGAAAATAGCGCGTTTTGCGCGTGTTTCTCAGGCGAGACGCGGCAAGAAGCGAAAGCTGAAATAGAGAGCCCATAAAAAATCCAAATGAAGAAATGTTTAATCGTGACGAAGAATAAGAGCCTTCCAGGAGACGAGAGAAGCATGGTCGAAAAACTCGCAAAAATATGCGAGGTAGAGGTTGTCAGCACGTCCCAGATGATTGCACACCAGAAAACATACTCGGACCCTGCGCTCTACCACGCCCTCGTTGTGTTCGGAGGCGACGGATCAATTCTAAAAGCGGTGTCGATATGCACGCCAAAAAAGGAAATAGGAGATAGCCCAAGCTATATAGACAAGCTTGGAGACGAGCACGTTAGAATGTACGTTAAAAGCGAAGAAAACACGCAGGCGGAAAATGCCGGAACTCTTCTGCCCCCTGTATTTGCGTTTGACTACAGCACGAGGGGAAGGCTGTGCAACATAAGAAAACCCGCGTTCAAAGAGGCAGAGGAGGGGCTGCTATCATACGTCAAAAAGAAGGCGAGTTTCGAAGACACAGAAGACGTCAGGAGCTGGTCGATCAGGCGAAGCAGGTTCGTGGTGAACCAGAGCGTCGCGTCCCTCAACGAAATATACATCTTCTGCAGCGAAAAGGGGTTTATCGACGTGTTTGAGGTGTACATCGATGAGCACTGCGTTTTTAACAGCATTCGGTGCGACGGGGTGATTATATGCACATCTTCTGGGTCGAGCGGGTACAACTCGTCAGCCAACGGGCCGGTGGTGCACAGCGACTTAGAGTGCGTGGTGCTAACAACGGTCTGTTCGCCAGATAAAAAAGTGCCGTCGATTGTGATCGATAGCTCGAGGAAAATAACGGTAAAATCGAAAAACAGGTACAAAAAGCTAGCAGCGGTGATTGACGGGTGCCTGAGAGTGGAGGAGTACTCTTTTGTGGTGGAGAGGATGGAGAAAGGAGACGTGTACTTCGCAGACTTCGGAGAAGACAGAGCGCACAGAGATTTTCTTGCATCACTCCAGGAGACCCCCTGATATATAGAAGAGGAAGACGGGGAAATATGGAGGAAAAAGACAGCGGCGCGCAGACTGCAAGAGAGTCCGTGAAAAAGCTGCTGGAGATAGCGAGAAAGGCAGAGAAGATAGTTAGAGAGCGCGGGGAGGTACAAACGTACCTGATAAGAAATAGAGACACGGCGAAAAGACTAGGAGAAATCGTTGCGGCCTATTCCGGGTTCGAAAAGGGGTCCAAAGAAGGGGCGAGGCTTGGGGCGCTTGTGGCAATCCGCTGCTTCTGCGAGTCGGAAGGGTCCCTCCAGTTTCTTGAAGACGCTGCAAACGGAGCGGTGGAGAAGAAGGAGCTGAAAAGGAAGATAGAGGAGTTTCTCAGAAGATCGCAGGCGTCTTTGGAAAAAGAGAGAGAAGAGGCGCTGGTATGGGCGGAAAAGGAAAAACACGTTCTAAAAGCGCTGAAGCGGTCAGAGCGGGCAGCCCGGAGCGCTCCAGCATGGAAAAGAGAAATAGAGGAGCTCGAGGAGAAGATAAAAAAGATGGAGATCTTTTTGAAGACGGATGGGAAAGAAAAGAAGAGCATGGAAGAAATTTCCAAAAGCAGAAAGAGCGAGCAGAAAAAATCTGCAAAATCAAAAATTTCCAAGGCACAGCGGGCGCTGTTTTTGAAGTCGCTAGAGAGTTTAGCAGGTCTCCGGTGCCTGTGCAACTTCCAAAAGAACACAAAAGTCCAAAAACACGCCCTCGCACGCGAGCTCATTCTGAGCGCGATGGAGACCCCCCAGATGAACTTTCTTCACGTCCTCCCAAAGGTGTGCCAAGGAGGCGCATACAAAGTGTCCGTTGAGGCGTGCGCGCCCTGTGCAGTGCCTGCCGAATACGCGCCTCTTGTCGAACTGTACGCGATCGAAACCCTCAAGGCGATTGCCCACGTCGTAAAGCGCGGAGAAGATAAGGTAGAGGCGTGCAAGTCGATGTACCAGGAGACAGGCGCCCTTCTAAAAACAGCTCTTGAAGAGGTTTTCCTGGAAATATCGCCCCTTCGAAAAAAAGCCGTTAGAAAAACTTTTGAATCGCAAGACCCTCGGGTTTTTCTCGCCAACCTTGTGCGGATCCTGTACCTCTCCATACACGACGCTGCAATCGGACGCCTGTCCTCAGAAAGCGCCAAAATAGGCACCGGAGTAACCGATGTACTCCAAGCAGTCAATAGGGAGCACCACAGAAAACTTATACGACAAGAAGAGAAAAAGCGGAGAAAAGAGCCTACAGCAGAGAAGACACAAACCATGCACGTGAGAGAGCTCAGAAGACCCTCTGTCTACAAAAACACGTTCATAATTATTCAGCTCGTTTCCGAAGGGATATTCACAGAGACCGGGACGCTTTCAAACTACTTCAGGAAGTACCACCGCCTGAGGACCCTTGTTCTTAACGCGGCGTGCGACTTGCTTGTGGACTCTATCGCATCAGCGGCGTTTTCAAAGATCCACAACAGAGCAGAGGGCAGCTTGCAGCGGATGGGGCGTACACCGCCTTCGTTTAAGAACCTGGTCCGAATAAGGGTCCTGGGGTTCGTTAGGATCATGGCGATACGCTTCCTTAGAACAAATATTAGCGCAGGAGAGTTCGCAGATCTCATCACAGAAGAGGATCTGGACAGAAGGGGAATATCTGGAAGTAGAAAAGACGTTGTGGAATTCGTTGCAGCTGCGATTCCCCTCTTCTCTTTTTCCGTTTCATCCCTTAGATAGACCAGCACCAGCACGACCCATCCATTAATAAAAACGATACGCAATGTTGCAAGTGGTGGTAGGCAGTGGGGGTAGATAGTGGTGGTAGATAGCGATGACTTGCTAAACTGGTCTAATGGTATAGAGAGTCTTGCCAGCAAATAGCATGTCCTTATCACCTATCAATCCTTACCACTCATCCTTACCACGAACTTATCCTACAACCCATCTATCCTTACCATCTATCCTTACCATCTATCCTTACCATCTATCCTTATCACCTATCCATCCTACCAACCATACCATCCAACCCCACCACCCATCCTGATCACCAACCCCTCCTATCTCAGCCGATATTTATTGTTCTAATTCGTTGCAATTGTGCCTGTTTATTCGCTGCTCTAGCACATCTACAACTATGCAGTCCTGTACCCGTCGCTTATCTCCTCCTTGTACTTCTCCATTATGTTCTTCCGCACCTTCTTTCCAGACGGCGTCAGCAAACCGTTGTCAATGGTGAACGGCTGGTCCGTAAAAATGATCTTTTTCGGTATCTCGATCTTGATCAGCTCCCCCTCGGCCACAAGCTTCTCTCCTTCCTTCTGCACAGCCTCCTCGACGCGCTTCCTGTCCGCCTCTTCTCTGCTCTTTACCGTGCATATCGCCAGGACGTAGTCTTTGTTCGTAAACCCTATCACCGTGAAGTCTTCAACGCTTTCTATGCCCCTGCTCATAAAATGCGTTTCGATCTTCTCCGGCACGATGTACTCTCCCTGGGAAAGCTTGAATATCTCCTTGCACCTTCCAATTATCCGCAGATTGCCCTGTTCTGTGATTTCCCCAAGATCTCCTGTTTTGATCCACTTGTTTCCGTTGCTGTTGTATATGTCCGCGTCTTTCTCTGCCCCGTAAAACACGTCTCTTGTCAGCGCGTCCTGCTTGAAGTACCCGAGAAAGATCGAAGGCCCCTGCATCAGAATCTCTCCCCGCCCGTCCTTTACATCCGCTCCGTATTCCGGCCGCGAAAGCAGCTTCACTCTGTTGCACGGAAAGGGGATCCCGATCACTCCCTTTTCGTTTGTTCCAAGCTCCGTCGTGATGTTTCCCGCCGCTGTTTCCGTCTGCCCGTACCCCTCGAAAAACGGACAGTTGAAAACCGCCTCAAAGAACTCTGCTGTCTCCTCCGAAATAGGCGCAGACCCCGAAAGCATGCACCGGATCTCTCCTCCGAAAGACCTGCGCACCGCCCTAAAAACGGTTTTTCCAAATAACTCTCTCACTAGGCTGTTTTTGAACACCTTGCACATCGCCACGGACGCGCGGAACACAGCGTTCGCCACCCTTCCCTTCTCCTCCGCCTTTGTCTCGATAGCCTGCTTCACCGAATTAAACACCCTTGGCACCCCCACCATATAGTGCGGCTTTGCTGCTTCGAAGTCTTTCTGCAGCTGTTTCGGGTTTCCGCTGTAGTATATGATAGAGCACCGGCTCATAAGCAGCGTCGACTCCACGACTCTTTCAAACACGTGTGCCAGCGGCAGGAACGAAAGATACCTGCTGTTGTCGTCTAGCGGGAAGAACTTGTTTGCGTCGGAGAGGTGCAGGAAAGACCCTGCGACAGAAATGAAGTTTCTGTGTGTCAGCATCGCGCCCTTAGGAGTTCCGGTTGTTCCGCTCGTGTAGCAGACCGTTGCAATCGTTTCCGGCCCTGGACACACAAATTTCGGGTGTTTCTTTTTCTCCTTATCTTTAGCGGCGGTTTTTCCGCTGTTTTTATCTGCGGTGTTTTTTTCGCCGCTGCTTTGGGGCCTCTCGCTATTGTCGCCGCCTTCTGTGCTCGTTTCGCTCTTCTTGTACTTTTGCACAATGTCCCAGAAAAGCGCTACCTTGGACTTTCTTTTCTCCAGCACTGCGACATGCTCTGCGGAGACGTGCTTGTCGAACACAATAAACAGCCCCGGCAGATGCACTTGCGCTTTTTTTGCATCGCTGTTTTTTTCTTCGCTCATCAGGCCCGAAATGAGCTTCTCGAGGTTTTTCTGCGAGATGAAGACGATTTCCATCTTTGTTTCGTTCAGGATGTGTTTCATTGCGCCCCACCCAAACGACGGGTACATCGGGCAGTTCATTCCGCTGAAGAAGTACGACGCGTGTTCTGCGACGATCCACTCCGGCCTGTTTTCAGAGCATATCCCCACTATGGGAGAAGGCACCTCCGTGTTGTCGCAAATAAAATGCGCGACTTCTTCTGCCATGTCTCTTGCTTCTGCGTACTTTAAATACTCTATTTTTCCATCTTGGGTGATTTTTCCGAGAAAGTTCAGGTCGCCGTACGTCTCTGCTGCCATCTGCAGCCCTTCGTAGAGAGTTCTCACAGAAAAAGCTGTGTCGACCATTTTGCTGTCAAGTTGCTCTTTGAGGCAAGAGTTTACGTACACAGGAGACTCGTTTTCTCTACTTTGCTCGTCCGACTCTTTTATCATCCTGAAATACGAGCTGGCCATCCAATGCAAAAAATAAATTAATAAATGGGGTAGTCGGGGGGGTGGTGATGGGGGAGGTGTGGAAGGTGAAGAAGATGAGGAAAGTGGTTGCTGGCATTGCTATGTTTGATGGAGTTGACTGGGAATGTCAGGTGTGATGGGATAGGTGGTATGCTGGAACTGCTGCAAATGCTATGTGTCGTATAACTGCTACAGCTGGTATATCTGACATACCACCCTTGTCCACCCATCCAAACTCTGCTGCAGCTTGGCAGGCCGACTCTGCCCGTTCGACCGGTTTTCCTGTACCCTGCGGCGCCAATTTCAGCCCATCTGAAAAAAAAGCAAGCGGTAACTTTTGGCCTCAAATAGTTACGGGTAGTTTTTTATTTTGGATGCGAAGTCGGAATGAGTTTGAGGCAGGGACAAGTGCGAGCTTCCGATGAGCGTGATCTTGCCATGAGCAGCCAGAAATACCCATTCTCGCGGTACATTTCGAATCTGTTGCAATCTGCGGCACCAGAGCAGCACTATCCCTCCGCTACGCCGCCTCTGATTAGATCACGACACGCCATTACCAAACGCTTCCGCACTGCCCATACCATCCAAACGGGCTACCCCGTCCAATGCGCACCGTTCTCGGAAACGTTTGGGCTCCGTTTGGAAATCTGCGAATCAGAAAGACATAAATATTCACCCCTGTTCTCGTCATGGAAGAAAACTGCAGAGTCTCTGTCGGGCTGCGAGTGAGGCCGCCCGGCACCATCGAAGGCGTCTCCGAAAGAATAGATAGAGTGTTCTCGCACAGCACAAACAAGGAAATACACGAAGATCTCGTTCTTCCCGCGCTCTCTTCGCTATCTTTCTGCACCGTGTTCACGTACGGAAGAACGGGAAGCGGAAAGACGCACACGATGTTCGGGGGAGAGGCCGAACGCGGGATCTTCTCGCACGTCCTGGAGCATCTTCTGAAAACACACGGGTTTGTGTATGTGAGGTGCACCGAGATATACAACGAAGTGGTAACGGATCTTCTGACCGGAAAAGAGGTGCGGCTGGTCGAGGAAAACAGCAGAACGAAAGTGATCAACGAAAACACAAGAATGCTGAAGGAAGAAAAAGAGGTCCAGAGCCTTTTGCACGAAATAGGACAGAAGAGAAAGACGTCCGAAACAGAGCAGAACAAAACAAGCAGCCGAAGCCACACAGTGATCGAGATATCGGCGCCAGGCGTTGCGGTTAACCTGGTGGATCTTGCTGGAAACGAGAAAATCGGAGAGAACGCCAGCAGAAGAAAAGAAGGGCTGATGATAAACAAAAGCCTGCTGACCCTTGGAAAGGTGATAGACCAGCTCCACGACGAGTCCTTGCATGTGTCGTACAGGGAGTCCAAGCTCACGAGGATTCTCCAGAGCACGCTGAGCGCAGGATGCATCGTGTGCATATGCACGGTCATCAGCGGAGAAGACCGCCAAACGATCAAGTTCGCAGAGAGGATCAAGAGGATCAAAAACTCTGTAAGAAAGCCCGAGAAAACCAAAGACGAGATAATAGAAGATCTCCAGATGCAGGTGAGGTATCTAACAGAAAAGCTTCAGAGCGCAAGCGTATCTGCGGGCGGGCAGCAACAGAGTCTCCAAGACAGCAAAGAGACAGCAGAAGAAAGGGCCGTAGACGCGTGCGAGATAGTAATCAGAGAGCACAAAGACCCTGGTGACCAAAAGATATGCGCTGAATACGAAGAGTCTGGGCTGGCATCGGAGACAGCAGAAGAGATATGCGAGTCTGCACTGGACATGGAAGACGAGCAGTCTGAAAAGGCGCCAGGAACCGTCGAAGAGATCCATAACGAGCTGCACCCAACACAAATGCAAAGAACAAACCTATACGAGATAATCTACACGTACTTCAGATCTGGAAAAAACAAAGAGGTGTTTAATACGTTATCAGAAGAAAAAAGAGAAAGGGTCAAAATTGTGACAACAAAGAAGAAACGAGACCCAGTAGCCCAGAAACAGACAAAAACGCTTTACAAAGAGTCAAAGATCCAAACAAAGCCGTACGAGCTGTAAAATAATTATCCAGTCAGTATTAGCTAGTGGATGTGATTTACACCATGTCATCCAGTTGTTGTGATCCAGCTGTTGTGATCCAGATCTTGTGAAACAGTTGTTGTAAACCAGTTATGTCCTCTACACCTCATCACCTACACCATGTCATCCAGTTATTGTCACCCCCACATTATCACCCACATCATCACCCCCACCTTATCACCCCACCTGATAAGTCTAGCGCCATAACAATAAAGACACTTCGGAGCTGGAACTTAGAGCCAGGTAGGAATGCCTTAGCAGACTCCATCAAAGAGTAGGGATACGTATTGCCATACTAGTCTTGCGGAAGGCAGCGGGTTCGCCGAAATACAGCCGCTACTCATGGCTTATCTGCTGCTTATCCCTCCCACCCTCTAAGTTACCCCTGCACTTACAGAAACCCCCAAACATTTGAATCGCAGTCCGGTAATGCAACTGTCGATCTACCAGAAAAGCCTACACGTGCACTGCTGCAAACTGTTCCAAGTTTAATCCGCATCTAGCTGCTATTTTATTGGTATATGTAGCTATGTAGTTCTGGCTCTATTCGTTGCACCGTGTGCATATGTGCTTTTTCATGCCTCCCTACCTCCACTACTCTTCTATCTTCTTTGTAGTAGTACGTTTGACTAAAACTTCGGGTGCTAGGATCGAGTAATCCGTTATTTCTGTGTCTGTTCTGTCTGCAGCCACTTCGCAGGACTGCAAAAACATCTTTGATCCCTTTAGCTCCTCTCCGGTGAATATTGTGTCGTTGACTTCCTTCTCCTCGACTATCTGATCCGTCTCTTCTATCTGCGCAATCGACAGGCTCATGATTTCAACCGATATGTTTTCGACGTTATCTCCGCTTGCCTCTTCGGTCTGCTCGCTTTCTCTCTTCGTTGCATGCGATGGCGTTAAGGGCTGCTCTTTCTGCCTCTTGCTAGAGATCGGCGTCTTTTTCGGGGTTCTCTCCTTTCGAAGCACCTCCTCCACCCCCTTCTGGTGCTCTTCCAGCCGCTGCCCGATCTGCTCCAGCGAGTATCCGGGCCTCAGCGCCTTTCTCATCTCGATGCTTTTGATCGTGTCGGTCATCTGCGGCCTAATTGGCCCCCTCACCAGCACGTTAAGACCCGACTCCTTCTGCTTCAGCACTGTTCTTTGCGGGCTGCAGTTTACCGGTGCTATCACGCTTGGAACCATTCTGCCCTCAGCTTTGTCTTCGGGCCTTGCTACCGCCTCCTTTTTCACCGGTATCAGCTGTCTTATTCTCTCTGGCGCTCTTTTCATTATCTCCTGGAACTTCTTCGCGTCTTTTTCCTGCACCACCTGCATTCCCTCTCTTGCCCTCTCTCTTATCTCTGCTGCAGTGTCGTTCAGAAGCAGCTCCACCAGCTCGGCAAGCTCTTCGCACCTTTCCTCTTTCATCGCTCGAATGCTGATCTCGAGCACGCCCTGTCTGACGCTCTTGTTTTGGCTATTTACACACTGTTTTAAATACTTCACACTATTTCTAACCGAGCAGTTGTCTCCTATTGTTTGCACTAGATTCAAAGCGCGCCCCGATATAACTTTGTTACTCTTTGCTAGCGCCCCGAACGCGCTTTGCAACAAAACAGGAAGGTACTCTCTCATTTCGTTCTTCAGACTCTCGAACAGCTTCATAAACACCTTGCATCCCGTTCCACTCAGCTTGCTCCTGTTACTCTGCACTGCAAGAACCGCAAGATCAAAAATCTCAAGTATTTTCCTCAACTCTTCCTTGCTCACCGCCTTCTCAGCCACCCCCTCAAGCACTTCGTTTATTTTACTCCAGTTAGCCTCCGTCTCTTTATCTTTCATTAAGACCTTCCCTTTATTTACCATCTCATCCAAACCAACTTCGCCTCTCATGAGAATAAAAAAATACAACACATTTATTTGAAAGAGGTGGGGTAGAGGTGTGGTAGAGATCAGGTAGGGTGGGCTGTACGGGTGGTGTAGATTGGACGGGTAGTAGATGTATCAGATGTAGCAGTCGGAATAGGCTTATCTGCTATTAGCGAATTTACACACAGTCTCTCACTATTCAAAATAGCATAACTAGTTCGCCTTAACACTCAGCCGCCGTCCCATCCGCCCATCAACCTACCCATTCCATCTCATCCATCCATTCCACCTATCTACACCATCTCACCCCATCAACCTACACATCAAACCACATCCACACCCCCTATCTACGCCCCCGCAGCGTACATTCTAATTCTATTTATTATTCTACGTATTATAGTACAGTTATTTTGCTATTTTTTGTAGAAGTTTTGGAGAATACCTCTTCAGGTTGTAGTTTTTGTATATCTGCATAGAAAGGCCTATGTCGCATAGAATAGATGAGCCCGAGAACATCCCCGGGTCCCTTATAGCTGCTCCAAAAAAAATCACCTCCTTTGACGGGTGCTCTATACTCTGGTAATCTCCAAGAAACACGACCTTTTCCGCATCTTTTACCATCTCTTCGGTCGCCTCAACGTCTGCTATTACCACTATCGTCTGGTTTGTCCGCTTTGTTCCAACTATTCCTCCGTTATTCTCATAATAGAACATTTCTGTCTGGGTGTTTGCAGATTTTCCTGCTGGCACCACCGTCACCTTTGCGTTATAGAGAAGAAACAGGCGCGCCAGGGATATTCCAATCTCCGAAAACACTCCCGTTCCCGTAAATATAACGAACTTTCTGTCCATTACCTTGTAGATGTTCACAAACAGGTGCAGAACGCCTCTCGACCCAGAGTAAACGACCTCGCTGTGGGACGGGCCGTAAACCGCATCGGACAGCTTCAGAATCTCCTCGTACTCTTGCGGCGTTACAAATACCGAACTCCCCTGGGTTTTCGCGTCTTTTTCGTTTTTTCTTTCGTTCACTGCGTCTATTTGCAGCTTTTCCTCTTCTTCCCTAGGCTGCGGCTGCTGCTCTGTCCGGCTTTGGATGATTTGGCTCTCTTCTTCTGCGAGAATTTCTATTTCGTCGATGTCCACCACGTCGATCATCTGCGGCCTGCCCAGCACGTCCACAACGAGTCTGCGCTGCCCCGGTTCGATGTTTTGAAGAACTCCCACGTACGTTGCCCTATTTGTCTTTACCATGAGGCTTGCTCCTATATATTCTTCCATACACACAAAAAAATTGCAAGTTTTTAATGGACGCGAACTCTCCCCAGGCAGCTCTGGACAAGCTTTTAGAGGAGATAGCGCCGCTAACAGAGGAGTACAACAGAGCAACGGAGACGCTTAAGAGGTCGTACGAGAAGGCACACGTCGCAAGAAGAGACTTTCTCGAATCCGGAATTGAATACACGAAAATAGTCCCGGAAGACGCGAAACCAGATGAAAAACTCATGAAAAAGTACGAAAGATACAAAACTCTGCTGGAGGAGAGAATGGGAGTGTCGAAAAAGCTTCTTGGCGCAATCAGCGGCGTGTTGTCTTCGCTCGACCAGCAGCTGCTCGTGTTAGACTCCCAGTACGACCCCAAGTTCGGAATACAGACGCAAAATCCGAGAATATTCAAGACAAATAAGAGCGCTGGCAGCAGGGCGGGGACAGAAGACCCAGAGAAGAACAGATACTGCATTTGTAACAGGCCTGCGCATGGCGATATGATAGCCTGTGACGCGTACCACATGGACTCTCCTTGGTTCCACATGGAGTGCGTTGGATGTTCGGGAACGCCTCGAGGAAATTGGCTCTGTCCAAAGTGCAAGCCATCGGAGTAGGCATCGGAGTAGGATGGATGTGGTGAGGGGCGGTATGAGGAGACTAGATGGAATGAGGTGGTAGCAGTTGATCTATTCTTGCAGTGCTGCTTTTATTCTATAAGTATTTAATGTAAGTGCGGTATCTTTCATAATTCGGCGCTGGTTGGCGTTGGAGATGACCGCTGATAGCTATATGGGATGTTCCAGTGTCTGTGTAGGTAGATGGTAGGAATGTGGATGGTAGGAATTTGGATGGTAGGAATTACTTTCTTATAAGGATACTGTTGGTGTTATACCGACATGTGATCCGCTAGTGCTGTTATACCGGCGTGTCACCTGTTGAATATCTTGATGAGCTGAGATACTAACTAATTTTCCTAATGTGGTAATTTTCGAGATCTAAATATGCGATAAAAATAAATGTTGATGTATCAAACAGCTCTTTCCGATCTCTCAGCTATCCCACGCTCTCAACTGTTGCATATCGGTAGCATGTGCTAGTTTTCTTCACTATCTGACAACCTCTATCCTTCACTCATTTACCTTTTTCCATCACCTATATCTCTACTAACTCTTTCACCACCACCTCTATCGCCATCACCCCTGTCCTTCTTATCTTTTGCTCTTGAGCTTATTGGATGCACCGATTCGGATCCTCTACCCAGGGCCTTTCTTATGGAGTCTGAGTTCCACGAAAAACTACCTCGTACTCCTGCTTCGTTCTTTTTCTTTGCGTCCTCTGCTCTCTTTGCTGTTCCTGAAATGGGCGCAAACTCGATGTTTCTTCTTATCGGAGGAAAATCTTTTGCTATCTCTTCCTTTTTAGGATCGCTTAGATAGCTTTTTATCCTCTCGACCAGATCGATCACCCTATCACCTCCGATCAAACCTCGCACCTCCTCAACGTACTTCTCCAGCCCCAGCCTCTCTTCGTTGTACTCGCACGTCAGTTCTCCCAGCTTCTCGTGCTCCCTGTAGTACCGTTTCAGGAACCCCATGTATCTCTCCTTTATACCCCTTTCTCTAACGAGCTTTTCTCTGTTCAGGTACTCCGGAATATCTCTTCCCTGCTCTGCTCGCTCTTCCGCGCTTGCTTTTCCTCTTTCTTCCCCTCTCTTTTCGCTTCTCTCCCTGTTTTCCCTGTCTCCGCCTCCCACCCGTATCTTAACCTGCCTGCTCGACGGATGCACGGACTTAACGTGCGCCCCCAGCTCTATCTCGTCCACAAACGCATAGCACTTCGCCTCTACACACATTCTTTCCCTGCACACGAAATGGTCCTTCGCGAAGTGCTTCTCCAGCTCCTGGTAGTTCTTGTAGTACTCGTTCTTTTTCCCTAATCTTTCGCACAGGTAGCACAGCTCGTGGCTTTTTCTGCAGTGCTTAGAGAGCATCTCCTGGCTGTAGAACCTTTCCCTGCAAAACCCGCAGCTTGGGTGCCCGTCCCCGGGCCCTTTTCCGTTTATGTGCTTTTTCAGCCCAAATTCGTCGTAGATCGCATATTCTAACGGAAACTCGCACCTGTAGGCCATGCACAGCGTGCACGGGTACCTCCTGTGCCTTATGTGGTAGTGCCTCACCAGCTGCTCGTTGGCTTCGAACGCCTCTCCGCACATAGAACAGCTCCTGGACAGTATCTCTTCGATCTTCTCTATCTCCTGCGTCTCACAGAGGACGCAGTTTCCCCACAGGTACTTTTCGTCTTTTTTTTCTTTCGGGAACCTTGCGCCCTCCCTGTTCGTCTCTACCGCAAAGAGCATCTCTTCGTCCTTCACTTCACTTAGGCAGATTGGGCACCCAGACCGGTTGCTTATGAATTTGTACCGCAGACCGCATTTCAAGCAGCACCGGTGGTTGCACTCGGTCACCACCACCAGGTCGTTTTCCTTAAGAGGAGCGTAGCATATAACACACTCGGTCTCTAGCATAAAAGTTTACGCTTGAAAATTTTAATTAACATGTCCGCAGACTTTAAGGGCACCCTGGCTGATCAGAACACGCAGACAGAGCCAGAGGGAATAGAAACCGTCCCCTGCACAGTCTCTGTAATCGACGAGATGAAAAGGATATCGGACAGGATCTTTCCCATCATCTACCACCAAGACTTCTACGAAAAGCTGTTCTCCAACACCACCGAGGTCTATCTAGTAAAAAACAGAACGCAAAACATAGGGATATTTGCTGTCAGAATCATCAAGCCGGCGTTCCCCTGGATATTCGGAAAAAACGACGGAGTCACAAAGGACGTGTGTAGCATATGTAAAAAGAGAAAAGACACAACAAAAGAAGCGTTAGAGAAAAGATTTGTGTATATAATTATCATCGGACTGCTTCCCGACGAAAGATCAAAGGGGTACGGAGGAGTGATGATCAGAAAGATAGAGGAGATAACATCAAAGCACGGAATGGAGCATATTGTTCTGCACGTGCAGGCGTCCAACGTACAGGCGATGTCCTTCTATTATAGAATCGGATTCAAACTTGTAGCGCACGTCAAGGACTATTATTGCAACATAGAGCCAAAAGACGCGCTGCTGCTGAGAAAATGTCTGTATCAGCAGTAGGATGGGCGGCGAGCAGATGGAATGGCATTTGGCGGTGGTATTTGGTGGGTGATATTTGACGGATGGCATTTGGTGGGTGGTGCGATACTAGATGGTAACAAAGATCCATCACGCCATGACGCCTCAGATATTCTGGAAGAGCTGACATGCCACATACCCGTCGTGATATATCCACCTCGCATACCATCCAAATCCCATCCACATACCATCCCCGAATAAACTAGATTACACACTATCTTTTAGTTTATTTCGAAATAATAGTAGAAAGAACTCGCTCTATCTCTTCAAGCTTTTTTTTGATAAGGAAGATCTCTCTCCGCAGGTCTTTTTGCAGGTTGTAAACCGACTCTTTGAACTGCCCGAAAGAAGCGTACAGCTCATTGATGGCGCCGCCGGAGTATTCTTTTTTGTCTCTGTTCTGATTTATGCTGTCGTTAGACTCGTGTGGTGAGTCCGTTTGGCTCTGCCCGTGCCCTGCTACCTTTTGATAACCGCTATTTTCCTGATCTTTTTTTGAGTATCCGTCGGGCGACCGTACAAGCTGTTTTTCTATTCTGTCCTGGTAGAGATGGTTCTCCTGCTCATTTGCGGCCTGCGCATCCTCCTGGACAACGCAAACATCGCGAACTTTCCCAACACTCGACGACTTGTGCACGGATGTGAAAGTCCCCGTGTGCGGAACGTACAGCACCGAACTAGAAAGAGAGACCAGCAAAACCCCTCGCTCCTCCAGCACTATCGACACAACAAGCTCTTCTATTGGGATCCGGAGCTTCTTCAGCACCCTGTGGTTTAAATAGTCTATTTCGAGGAGATCTCCGCTCTTGTTAATCAAAAAGAGCATCGGGTGGCTTCTTCTCCAGAATCCAATTACGCTGACGGGCGCGCCAAAGCTCTTCATGCTCTTTGCCATTTCCATCTTTCTCGTGTCGAATATGTAGACATTTCCTCTGGTGCACCCGACTGCGATCTGCACGCCTTCGGTGTTCTGGGATATGCACGCCGCCCTGACCTCTAGATCTACTTTTAGCCGTATTTTCGTGTAGAGGTTCGTTGTTAAGTTGAGGCGGTGCACTATCTTAGCACACACAACGACAAGAGTGTCGCCGGACACGAGAATTTTCGACTCTTCCATGGGCTCTTCGCTCTCTATCACGACTTTTCTGTCTCCGTTGCTTATGTCGATGACTGAGACGTTTCTTCCCGAGGTGTAGACTATTGTCGTGTCGAAAAGAGCGAAGCTTTGGACCCTTCCAATAATCGGCGTTTCTATCTGCTGCGCGTATTTCACAAAAAACAGCGTTCCGTCTAGGCTCTTTCCTACGAACGCGTCGCGTTTGAGGAAGTGGGCGTTCGTCTCTATTCGCTCGTAGCTATTTCCAAGGCGGTATTTAGAAACCTTCTCCTTCTGCGTTACCACCACTTCTCTGTCTAGTAGCTCTATAACGCTGTACTTTTCTTGTGAGCTTGCAGGGCTCTCTTGGATGGCCATGAATAAAAATTGAAATGAAACCGTACTTATGCACAGAAAAATACAGGAGGTAAATTAGCGAAAAGTTTATGGGTGATGGGCTAGTACGGGTTAGTGCTCGGAGGGGTGGCGGAGGTGGTGGGTTATAGGATGGGTGGTGTTACTGGACATACCCATAATACCAATAATGCAAAGAATACGGCCAATGCAGCAGATACCTCCTACCACCCACCAATACCACTGCACCCCCATTCCCTCCCATACATCCTACCGATACCACTCCACGAGTATCACTGCACCCCACCCTACCAATACCACTCCACCATCCCCACGAATATGTGTTTAATTTTTTTCGAGACATGTCGGAGGACGTACAAAGAGTTTCTGGTGTAATTACGAAAATAGAGGAGATAAATTCGGAGATCAGAAACTACGAGATCTCTTTCAAACAGGGAAGGGAGGCTGCTTTCTGTTTTGCGATGGGAATATACAGCTCGTGCGGTGAGATCTGCAGGCCGTACACACCGGTCAAGATAAACAAAGAGTGCGTGGTATGTCCCATAAAGATATACAAACAAGAGGGAGAGCGGAAGATGCTGACGCCTCTGGTAGGAACGTGGAAGGAAGGAGATTCGGTCGACATACTATGGTACAGGAAGAAACTGCCTATTTTAGAAATGCTATCAGAAAAACACAAAACGGTGTTTATGATATCTGCTGGGACGGGCGTTACCCCGATGATGCAGATGCTTTTCTATGCAGACGCTAATCGGATGCGCAACTTCAAGTTCGTCTCTGTGTGTCTCAACAAGAACGAGACGTACAGGATCCTGAGGAGCTGCGCCGAGTATCCTGGGTTAGACTTGGAGATCGTTGATTTGTACACGCAGACAGAAAAAGGCAGTAGAGAGAGGTCTCTGATGGAGCTTAGGCTGGAAGTAGAGAAAATAGAGAGGGAAACAGCGATATTTTGTGTGTCAGGCCCGAACTCTTTTGTAGAGGCGGTGTCAGGCCCAAGAAAACAGGAGTTTGGGGGAATGCTTAAGATTATGGGGGTGTTAGATGAGAACTGTTTTAAATTCTGATCTTTCTGCAGGTGGTCGATTGGCTGGAGCCTACTGGCATGTTCTTAACGCACCGGATAACTGTCCTAGTAAGGAAGTTTTAAAGACCTGAATATCCGATAAGAATAAATAATCCCTGGATCGTGGGGTATTTAGGTGGATAGTTTTAATAAACATGGGTTGGTCTTTGACCTGAGGTCTACACAAATATCGTCTACTCTTTGACATGAGGTCTGCAAAACAAACACCTCTACATATTCCGTGTAAGAATTCATCATTTATTAGAAAAATTTACCTATTTATATCCACACTATTTATACCCACACCTATTTATACCCACACCTATTTATACTCACACCCATTTATACTCACACCCATTTATACTCACACTATTTATACCCACATTCCATAAACCTTCTCTATCTTTTCAGAAAAAAGTACCGAAAACTTTCTGAGTTTATTTCTGGCAAGAGGAG
>Ga0190275_10000423_pt1 | contig 38353 bp, 31 predicted proteins | sample Popmic550T_FD_133745 | JGI IMG/M metagenome (GOLD analysis project Ga0190275, IMG submission 133745) | Populus adjacent soil microbial communities from riparian zone of Yellowstone River, Montana, USA - 550 T | ecosystem: Environmental > Terrestrial > Soil > Riparian zone > Trees stand | place... | reverse complement strand
CAAGCTTTCGATGGCGCTGCTGATCGGCGGCGTATCGATGACCGATCAGCAAAAGGCGTTGGAAAAGGGCGTGGACGTGCTGATCGCCACGCCGGGCCGGCTGATGGATCTGTTCGGCCGCGGCAAGATCATGCTCAACGGCTGCTCCCTGCTCGTCATCGACGAGGCGGACCGGATGCTCGACATGGGCTTCATCCCGGACATCGAGGAAATCTGCACCAAGCTGCCCAAGACCCGGCAGACGCTTTTGTTCAGCGCGACGATGCCGCCGCCGATCAAGAAGCTTGCCGATCGCTTCCTCACCGATCCCAAGTCGATCGAGGTGGCGCGGCCGGCGCAGACCAATTTGCTGATCGATCAGCGGATCGTCCGCCTCGAGGCGCGCAAGAAGCGCGACTGGCTCGCCGAAATGCTGCGCAGCGGCGAGGTCCGCAGCGCGCTCATCTTCTGCAACCGCAAGACCACGGTCCGCGAGCTCGCCACCAGCCTGAAGCGCGGCCATCTCAGGGTCGGCCAGATCCATGGCGACATGGCGCAGTCCGACCGGATCAGCGAACTGGACCGCTTTAAGAATGACGAGATCAACATCCTCGTCGCCTCCGACGTCGCCGCCCGCGGCCTCGACATCAAGGGCGTCAGCCACGTCTTCAACTTCGACGCGCCCTGGCATCCGGACGATTATGTCCACCGCATCGGCCGCACCGGCCGCGCCGGCAAGACCGGGATCGCGATCACTTTGGTGACCAGCGCCGACGCCGAAGCGATCGACAATATCCAAAAGCTCACCGGCACGAAGATCGCCGAGCTGGGCGCCGGCGAGGCGAAGGCCGAGACGAAGCCCGAGGCGAGGGCCGAAAGCGACGAGGCACGCGAGCCTCGCGAAGCACGCGAGCCGCGGGAAGCACGCGCGCCGCGTGAGCCGCGCCAGCGTGCCGCCAGGGCGCCCCGCGCACCGCGGGAGGCGCGCGAACCGCGCGAACCGCGCGCCGAAGCGCCTGCGCCTGCCCCCGCCCCGAAGGCGGCGCCCGAAGAGCGCAAGCCAGCCAAAGCGGAGCGGGCGCCGCGCCGCGAGCGCGCGCCGGAACCGGAAGCGGACGACGACGGCTGGAACGGCCCGGTGCCGAGCTTCCTCGGGCAGGGTTTCGGCAGCTAGGGTCCGTACTCAATTAGCTCTGGCGGATTGTCATTGGACTTCGTCATCGCCCTTCAGAGTCATCCCGGCGAAAGGCGGGACCCATGAACACCCGCCTGCGAGAACGAGAACGGTCGTCGCGCCCTTTTTCCTGGATTTCGAGGTCATGGGTCCCGGCTTTCGCCGGGATGACTCTTTTGGGGGCCACCTCTGCTGAAATCTAATTGAGTCCGGCCCCCTAGACGGCCGATCCAGCTTTCGCTGGAATGACACAGGCAGACATGGCAAAATCCCGGCATGAGACCGCTCGCCGCGCTCGCCATGCTGCTGCTCGCCCTCGGGCCTGCGGCGCCTGCCGCCGCTCAGACCCGGGAGCAGCGTCTCCACGCCTTCCTGCAGACCACCAACGCCGACGCCCGCGAAAATTACGCTGACACGACCTACACCGCCGCCTTCGCCGATTTGAACGGCGACGGGCGCGAGGAGGCGCTGGTTTCGCTTTACTCGGGCCTGTTCTGCGGCTCGGGCGGCTGCGCGCTCTATATCTACACCCCCGACGGCGCCTCCTGGCGGCAGCTCGCCGACCTCACCATCGTCAACGCGCCGGTGCGGCTGCTGAACACGCGCACCCGCGGCTGGCGCGACCTCGGAGTGCATGTGCGGGGCGGCGGCTTCGAAGTGCCGCGCGAGGCGCGGATGCGCTTCGACGGGACGACCTATGCATCCAACCCCTCAATGGCGCCCCCGACGAGGCGCGGCGCGCAAGGCCGGGTGCTGATCGCGGACGACACGCCGAGCCGGCGGCTGTTCGAGGAACGCTGAAACGCTTTTACGCGGCGGGGGCGGCGCCCTTGTAGCGCCCCCGAAACGCTTCGGCCCAAGCGGCCAACCTCCCCTCGGCGATCGCGTCACGCAAGCCCTGCATGAGCCGCTGATAGAACCACAGATTGTGCTCGGTCATCAGCATCGCGCCGAGGATTTCGTCGGAGCGGACGAGGTGGTGGAGATAGGCTTTGGACCAGGAAGCGGTGGGCGATTCGGGGTCGAGCGGGGCGCGATCCTCGGCGAATTTGGCGTTGCGGATGTTGATCGGGCCGTCCCAGGTGAAGGCCTGGCCGGTGCGTCCGCTGCGCGTCGGCAGCACGCAATCGAACATGTCGATGCCGCGCTCGACCGCGCCGACGATGTCGTCGGGCTTGCCGACCCCCATCAGATAGCGCGGCGCCGCTTCGGGGAGCTGGCCGGGCGCGTAATCGAGACAGGCGAACATCGCCTCCTGCCCCTCCCCCACCGCGAGCCCGCCGACCGCATAGCCGTCGAAGCCGATCCCGGTGAGCGCCTCCGCAGAGGCCTGGCGCAGGCCCTCGTCGAGCCCGCCCTGCTGGATGCCGAACAGCGCGCCTTCGCCCGAGAACGCGTCCTTCGAGCGCTTCGCCCAGCGCATCGAGCGCTCCATCGCCGCGATCACCTCGTCGCGGCCCGAGGTGGTCGGAACGAGCTGATCGAAGGCCATCACGATGTCCGAGCCGAGCAGCGCCTGGATCTCCATCGAGCGTTCGGGGCTGAGCATGTGGCGGCTGCCGTCGAGGTGGCTGGCGAAGGCCACCCCCTCCTCGCTGACCTTGCCGAGCTCCGACAGGCTCATCACCTGATAACCGCCGCTGTCGGTCAGGATCGGCCGCTCCCAGCCCATGAACGCGTGCAGCCCGCCGAGCTGAGCCACCCGCTCCGCGCCCGGGCGGAGCATGAGATGGTAGGTGTTGCCCAGGATGATGTCGGCGCCGCTCGCGCGCACGTCCGCCGGCTTCATCGCCTTGACCGTCGCCGAGGTCCCGACCGGCATGAAAGCGGGCGTGCGGATCTCGCCACGCCGCATCGCGATCGTGCCGGTGCGGGCACGGCCGTCGCGGGCGGAAATGGTGAAGGCGAAGCGGGGGGCGGAAGTCATGGCTCCCCCTAACGCCTGTGCCGGTCGAGGCAATGCGGGCCATTGCCGAGGACGCATCGCCGGTGCATCATCGCGAACGGAGGTGGCCCATGTCCGTGACGCTTGCCCTGCTCCTGTCCGCCGCGACGCCCGATCCAATCCTGCACCGGGCCGTCGCCGAAGCGATCCGCGACGAGACCGATTACGGCATCGAGGCGACGATCGATCAGAATATCGAGCAATATATGGATGGCGTGCCGGTGGATTACCGGATCGTCGAAGACGACGGCACGATCACCGACCGGGAGGCGCTGCGCCGCAATCAGCTCCAGGCCTGGGCGATCATCCGGCGCACCAATGTGCTCGCCATCGACGTGACCCGCGTCGAATTGGGCTGCGACGGCGAATGCGCGACAGTCTGGACCGATCAGCGCTGGGACCGGCAGATGCTGGGCCGCGACGGCGTCAGCGAACACAATGTCGTCACCACCCAGCGCCACGAGGAACGCTGGGAAGCGCGCGGCTCACGCTGGATCAACGTTGCCATCGAGGAACTGGGCGGCACCGTCACCGTCGATGGGCAGCCGCTGACGCGCTGAGCCGGCCGCTCAATCCGTCAGCGCAAGCTCCCAGATCTCGCCCTGTTCGGGCTTGCCGAATTCGTGATGGACGGCGGTCGAGACGATGGAAAAGCCCGCGCCTTCGTAGATCCGGCGGGCGCTGAGCAGGACGCTGTGGGTCCAGAGGCGGACGAGGTCGTAGCCCGCCTCGCGCGCGAAGCTCACGCACTCCGCGACCAGCGCCTGGCCGATGCCGCGGCCCCGCGCCCAGGGTTCGACATGGAGCAGGCGCAGCTGCCCGACATTGTCGCCGGCATCGACGATCAGCACCGCGCCGGCCATCTGGCCGGCGCACTCGGCGATCCAGCATTGCTCGCGGCCGGGCTTGAAGTCGCGCAGGAAGGCGGTGGTCACCTCGCCCTGCAAAATCTCCATCGGCCGCTCCCAGCCATAGGGCACGTAGAGCGCCGACTGGCGCGACGCGATCAGAGCGAGATCGCCGGCGCGGAAAGTGCGGATATGCCAGGGCGCCTCCTCTCCGCTCAGCAAGGCGGTGACCGCGCCGAGCGCCGCGACCAAAGTCGCTTGGTCGCCCTCGCCCAGCCGCTCGACCCGTTCGGCCACCGCCGCGCGGGTGTTGACGTCGATCGCCGCGAACATCGCCCTCCCGGCTTGCGTGACCGCGATCGGGCGGCGGCGCCCATCCTCGCCCCGTCCGCGCGCGATCCAGCCCTTGGCCTGGAAGCGGCGCAGGATCCGGCTGACATAGCCGGCGTCGAGGCCGAGCTCGGCCTGAAGCTCCGCCGCGACCGGCGCGGTCCGGTGGACGATCTCGTAGAGCAAGCGCGCCTCGGTCAGCGACAATTCGCTGCCCATATAATGCGCGTCGAGCACGCCGGCGAAGCGGGTGTAGAAGCGGTTGAAGGCCCGCACGGCGACGATCGCGTCTTCCATGCCGCAGAGGATGGGCCTAATTAGTTGCCTTTGTCAACTATCTCGGGCGGGACGTCCTCCGTCGCGGCACCGCGGGCGTAAGCAGCGCTCAGCTCGCGATAATAGCGCGATCTGAACGCGATCACGGTCGCGACCATGCCGAACAGGCCGGCGAGGCAGAAGACCAAAGCCATCCCCCGCTCCGGACCGCGGCCGAACCAGTCGCCGATCCCCGCCGCGCCGGCGCCGTCGGTCATATAGGGAATGAAGACGAACTGGGCCAAAGGCGCGATCATGAAGGCGGTGAGCGGCGAGGCCGCCATCTCGACCGACTGGGCGAAGCCGAACACCCGCCCCTGCCGCTCATAAGGCACGACCTTCTGCAGCGTCGTCTGCTCGGCCGCCTCGGCATAAGGCCCAAGGAACATCCAGATGAAGCAGCCCGCGGCGAGCAAGGGAATAGAGGACTGGATGGTGAACACCGCCGCCACCGTCCACATGATCAGATTGACGAGCAGCAATGTGCGCAGCGGATTGGCGCCGAGCCCCGTCTTGGCGATCACGATCCCGCTCAGGATGAAGGCGCAGGAAACGCCGGCCCAGAGCAGCCCCCAGGCCTGCACCGACATCAGCGAGAGCCCGTAAGCGTCCATCAACGCCATGAAGACGCCGCCGAGGAAATTGTTGAACGCGGCGAAGAGGATCAGGGCGAACAGGCCGGAAATGCCGGCGACGACGCGGATCGTGCCGGCCAGATCGATGCTTCGCGGGGCGCCCTCGACGGTCTCGACGCGCGGCTCGTCGAGGCGGACGAAGGCGAGGTGGGCGAAGGCGACGCAGGTCAGGGCCAGCGCGAACACCAGGGTCGCGAAAATCCCGCCCCACGCGACCAGAAAGCCGCTGATCGCCGACGTGGTCAGGAAGCCGATCCCCGAAACCATGCCGACGAGCCCGTTCGCCCGGTCGCGCCGGTCCTCCGGGATCAAGGCGGTGACCAAAGTCGGCAGCGCGATGTTGCGCACATTGCCGGCGATCACGCCGAACATGACGACGAGAATGAACAGCCACAGATGAGGTCCCGAAACGTCGATCAGCCGCTCCGCCGGGACGATCCGATAGGCCACGAAGGCGAGCCCGTAGAGCGCGAGCGAGACCAGGCTCGAGCCCATCATCACCGCCTTCTTGCGATGATGATCGACGATGCTTCCGAACCAGATACCGAGCGTGGCGGTCAGCACGAGCTGGATGCCCGCGATCATGCCCGTCGCGAACACCGAGCGGGTTTCGAGGAACACCCAGAAGGTCAGCGCGAACCAGACCGTGAAATTGGTCACATTTGCGATCAGGGTGTTGACCAGGAGGTGGTGAAAGGGCTTCATCGCGAGGCTGGGATGCCGAGCTTTGCAGCCGATGACAACCGTGCGGCAGTCCACAAGGCGTCAGCAAATGCTTCGCAAGGACGTGGCGACCCGATAGTCTTCCCGTGCAGCTCGATGGAGGAACAATGCGAATCGCTCTTGGCCTGCTCGTCATGCTGGCCGCGGCACCTGCCGCGGCTCAATCCGGATCCGAGGTGCGTCGGCTGAGGCCGGTTCCGCCGCCGCCGGAGCTCGCGGGCAGGATCCGGCCGCGAGACCGCTGGGCGCGGCTGGGGCTCGCGATCGACCGCACCGGACGGGTCACGAACTGCCGGATCCTCTCGACCAACGAAGCCAGTTCGGAGCGGCGCTATTACTTCTGCCGCGCTTTCCTTCGCGACTATCGCGCGGAGCCCTTGATGGAGAATGGAGTCCCGGTTGCCGGGACGATCACGCGCGTCTTCGTGCTGCCCGGCCGCCGCTAGTCGGGCGCGGTTCCCGGCAGCAACAGGTTCGCATCGCCATAGGAATAGAAGCGATAGCCCTCGGCGATCGCGTGCGCGTAAGCGGCCTGCATCGTCTCCACGCCCATCAAGGCCGAGACCAGCATGAACAGGGTCGAGCGGGGCAAGTGGAAATTGGTGACGAGGCCGTCGACGATCCGGAAAGGGTAGCCCGGGGTGATGAAGATGGCGGTGTCGCCTTCGAAGGCGTTCAGCTGACCATCCTCGCCGGCGGCGCTTTCCAGCAGGCGCAGCGAAGTAGTGCCGACCGCGACGATCCGGCCGCCGGCGGCGCGCGCGGCGTTGATCCGGGCCGCCGCGTGCGAGGTGATCCGGCCCCATTCGGCGTGCATGACATGATCTTCGGTGTCGTCGGCCTTCACCGGCAGGAAGGTCCCCGCGCCGACATGGAGGGTGAGGGTCTCGTGGCCGATCCCGGCCTTCGCCAGCGCCGCCATCAGATCCGGGGTGAAGTGGAGCGCCGCCGTCGGCGCGGCGACCGCCCCGTCCTCGCGCGCGAACATGGTTTGATAATCGTCGCGGTCGCGGGCGTCGGCGGCGCGGCGGCCGGCGATATAGGGCGGCAGCGGCATCCGGCCGGCGCGCTCGAGCAGCAGTTCGACCGGCTCGTTTCCGGCGAAGCTCAGCAGGAAGCTGCCGTCGGCGCCGCGCGCGCTCGCCGTCGCACTCACGCCAGCGCCGAAATCGACCGTATCGCCGTCGCGCAGCCGCTTCGCGTTGCGCACGAAGGCCCGCCAGGCGCGCGGGCCTTCGCGCTTGTGCAGGGTCGCGCCGATCCGTGCCTCGCCGCGGCACCCTTCGAGCTGGGCGGGGATGACGCGGGTGTCGTTGAAGACGAGCAGATCGCCGCGGCGCAGCAGGCGCGGCAGTTCGCTCACTTCATGGTCGGAGAGCTGGCTCCCCTCGACCTTCAGCAACCGCGCCGAATCGCGCGGGCTTGCCGGCCTCAGCGCGATCCGGTCGGTCGGGAGAGCGAAGTCGAAGCGATCGACCTTCACCCGCCCGGACGCGGCGGTGCGCCCGGGGCGCGAACCGGCTCCAGCGCGCGCGGCGCGGCCGGCGGTGGCGGGACGGCGGGGCCGATGCCCTGAGCGGGGCGCCGGGTCACCGGCGGGGCGGTCGCGGCCAGCCGTGCCGCCTCCGCGCGCAATTGTTCGGCGCTCATCGGCGGAACATTGTCCGAACCGATCGAGGCGCGCACGATCCGCGCCGGCTCGACCGGCGGTTCGCCGCGCGGGATCGCCTCGACGAAGTTCATCCCGGCGACCACCCGGCCGACCACCGTATAATTGCTGTCCATGTTCAGCCGCGGCACGAACATGATGTAAAATTGGCTGTTGGCGCTGTTCAGGTCCTGGGCGCGGGCCATGGCCACGGTGCCGCGGACGTGGAACAGGCCGTTGATCTCCGCCGCCAGATCGGGAAGCTCGGAGCCGCCCTGGCCGGTGCCCTGCGGGTCGCCGCCTTGCGCCATGAAGCCTTCGACCACGCGATGGAAGATGAGGCCGTTGTAGAAGCCCTGGCGAGTGAGCGTCTTGATCCGCTCGACATGGTTGGGCGCGGCATCGGAGCGAAGCTGGATCGAAACCCGTCCGCCGGTCGAAAGATCGAGGTGCCAGGTGTCTTCGGCGGTCAGCGGCGGCGGCAGCGGCGACACTTGCGGCGCGGGCGCGGCGGGCGGCGCCGGGGCCACCTGGGGCGCAGGCGCGGCGGCCGCAGGCGGGGTGGTCTGGGCATAAGCGAGACCCGCGAACAGCAGGCCGAGCAGCCCGGACACAAAGAGCAACAAACGCGGCATAGTCTCTTCCCGATTCCCGAGTGGCGTACGCCTAGAGCGATTTCGAGTTGGCTGGAACAGCAACGGCTCGGAAAATCGCGGCAAGCTCCTCCTCTAGTCGTCCCGGCGCTTCGCCTCAAGCGCCCTTGACGCCGGTCTCGGCGACCCGCGCGCGCACCTGCACGGCGACGGCGGGCGTGACGAACTTGTCGATATTGCCGCCGAAGCGGGCGATCTCCTTGACGAGGTTGGAGGCGATCGGCTGCAGCGAGACGTCGGCCATCAGGAAGACGGTCTCGATATCGGCATTGAGCTGCTGATTCATCCCCGCCATCTGATACTCATATTCGAAATCGGCGACGGCACGCAGCCCGCGCACGATCATCGACGCGCCCTGCGTCTCGGCGAAGTTCATCAGCAGCGAATCGAACGAAACCACGCTGAGCTCAGCCCCTTGCGTCACCGCACCGACCTCGCGCCGGACCATATCGAGCCGCTCCTCGACGCTGAACATCGGCGATTTGGACGGATTGGTGGTAACCCCGATGACCAGCCGATCGACCAGATGGGCGGCGCGCCGGATGATATCCATATGGCCGAGCGTGACCGGATCGAACGTGCCTGGATAGACGCCTGTTCTCATGCCCCACCTCTATCGTCATTCCAGCGAAAGCTGGAATCCATTCTGAGCCTGATGCCCTCGAGCCGTCTGGACCCCGGCCTTCGCCGGGGTGGGTGGGGGGTCAATGGTCCCGCTCCACCGCGAAGCGCGCGAGGGCGCGCAGCAGATCCGCCTCCTCGCCGAAGCCGTGCAGATGCGCGCAGGCCTGATCGACCAGCATCCCGGCCTGCAGCCGCGCCCGCTCCGCGCCGAGCAGCGAGACGAAGGTGCCCTTGCCAGCCGCATCGTCCTTGCCGACGCGCTTGCCGGCGCGCTCTTCCGTGCCCTCATGATCGATCAGATCGTCGACGATCTGGAAGGCGAGGCCGACGTCGCGAGCGTAGCCGCGCAGGCCCGTTCGGCCCTCCGGCGGCACGCGGCCCATGATCGCCCCGGCCTCGAGGCACCAGCCGATCAGCGCGCCGGTCTTGAGCTGCTGCAGGCGGGTGACGGTGGCGAGGTCCAGGTCGGTCTCGCCCGCCATCAGATCCATCATCTGCCCGCCCGCCATGCCGGCGGGCCCGGCAGCGCGGGCAAGTTCGAGCACGAGATCGGCGCGCACGAACGGATCCTCGTGGGTCGCCTCGTCGGCGAGGATTTCGAAGGCCAGCGCGTGGAGCGAATCGCCGGCGAGGATCGCGGTCGCCTCCTCGAAGGCGCGGTGCAGGGTAGGCTTGCCCCGCCGCAAATCGTCGTCGTCCATGCTCGGCAGATCGTCGTGGATCAGCGAATAGACGTGGATGCATTCGACCGCGAGCGCGACCCGCATCGAGCGTGCCCGATCGACCTTGAACAGATCGCAGGCCGCGACCACCAGCAAGGGCCGGATGCGCTTGCCGCCGCCGATCGCCGCATAGCGCATCGCCTCGTAGAGCCGGGCCCGCGCGTCGGGCGGGACGGCGAGCAGGGCGTCGAACGACCGGTCGATGCCGGCCCCGACCTCCCTGAGCGCGACCGCGAGGCTCATTCGTCGGCGAAGGGCGCGGTCCCCGAAGGAGCGCCATCCCGCCCGAACTGGATCTGCTCGATCCGGGCCTGCGCGGCGGCGAGCCGCGCCTCGCACTGCTGCTTCAGGCGGTCGCCTTCCTCATAGAGCCCGATCGCCTCGTCGAGCGGCGCCTCGCCGCTCTCCAGCTTGCGCACGATCTCCTCGAGCCGCTTGAGCGCGGCTTCGAAAGAAAGCGTCGCGACCTCTGCCTGTTCCTCAGCCATGCCCGGAGCCTTGGCGCGGGCGCGGGGGGCGGTCAAGCCGGCCGTCGTCAGCGGCAGACGCGCACCTTCATGCAGACGCCCGAAATGTAGGCCCGGCCGGTGCAGACTTCAGACTTGCCCGACGGGCACGACCCCACGCCGCTCGCGATAATCACGACCTCGGCCTTTTGAGGCGGCGGATCGCCGCCATCCTCAAAGGTGCCGACCGTGCCGTCTTCCGCGCAATCGATGTCCACCAGCGGGCCGGTGTTGTTTTCATATCCCCAGATCCACTGCTCCAGGTCGCTCTTCGACATGCCCTTCTCGCCGCCCAGAGGAATCGTGTCCATCATAACCCTCCCATGTCGATGCCCAGTTTCCGCGCCAGCTCCCGAGTGCCCGCGACATCGCGGGTGTCGCGCATCTGCGCCTCGATCAGACGCCTGATGCCGTTGGCGTCCGTGCCGGCTGGCACCGGGATTTGGGCTTGGCCAGCCATGCTTGTGAGCGTGGTCACGTCCCCCGCTCTGGAAAGCGCGAGCAGGCGTGCATGAATCCTGCCCTGCATCTCCGGCACGCCGACCTCGGGCGGTCCGGTATAATTTTCTACAGCCTCCGCATAATCCTCCTGCGCCGCATCGGCACGGTCGACGGCGTCCCCAGTGACGCGCTCGATCGCGGAATCGAGCGAGCCGGCATTTTCATAGTTCGCCAGATCTGCGAACGCCACGGACAGCGGATATTCTTCCGCCGGCCGGCGCATGTTGACCATGATGCTCGTCCGGATTTCAGTCCTCGCACCATCCATAGCCGCGAACAAGGCCGGGAGGGTGCGGTCGAAAAACACGTCCCGGTTCAGGGCCGAGCGCGTCCCGGTCAGTCCGGCGGCAACGGCGGAGAGGATATTGGCGGTGCGCTGGCCGGCGGCGACCGAGGCGCCCCCGGCAAAGCCGAGAATGCCGAGGTCGAGCCCGAAATTGGAGCCGCGCGCCTGCCGCGAAAGATGCCGGCGGAACTCGTTGAAGCGAAGATCGGCGGCCATCAAATAGGTGCCGACCGTCATGTTGCGATAGCCCTCCTGAGACAGGCCGCCGCGGTCCTCCGGGCGCGGAGAATAGAATCGGGTCAGCGCGTCTTGGACATTGATTCCGGTCGAAGTGACATTCGCGATGTTCAGGACCGGCGCCGGATGCGCGTCGAACGATGCGCAGCCCGATACAGAAACCGCAGTAAGGAGCAACAGTGCCTTACAGATCCCGCGCCTGGCATGTCTTCCTATTGTAGTCGACTGCATTTTGGTTCCCCCCACCCCGAGTCGCCAAGACACTATCGTGCGGTAATTACGGTAGTGCAACGTCTAACCGCGTGGGATGCGGGAACGATCTCCTGAACCTGGACCGAATCGGATCATAGCTCAGACCGACGGAAGGTCCGGCAGGCCGCGTTCTAGTCAGACTCGTCTATACCAATAGACGCCGTCACACACGTCTCGAGCAACGCGCCCGGTGACTTCAAGATGCCGCAGATGGGCCATCGCCTCGCCGGTGGCCAGGCCGAAGGAGCCGTCGTCGATCTTGCGGCCGAACAGGGTCGCGAAGCAATCGACGGCGCGGGCCGGCTCGGCGAGGCGCTCGGCGAGCGCATCGAGGCGGCCGGCATGGCCGGCGGCGAGCGCATCGAGGCGGGCGTGAAGGCCGGTAAAGGGCTCGCCGTGCGAGGGCAGGACGAGAAGGTCGTCGGGCAATGTCTTGAGCTTGGCGATCGAGCCCAGCCAGTCGCCGAGCGGGTCGCCTTCGGGCTCGGAGAGGCTCAAAGAGACGTTCGAGGTGATCCTGGGCAGCACCTGATCGCCGGCGATCATGAGCTTGCCCGCCTCGTCGACCAGACAGGCATGTTCGGGCGAATGGCCGCAGCCGGTGACGATCCGCCAGTCGCGCCCGCCGATCCGCACGGTCTCGCCGTCCTGCAGCCGGACCAGGCTGACCGGGACCGGGCTCACCATCGCGGCGAAGCGGCCCCAGCCCTTGCCGGCCTCGGTGGCGATCCGCTCCTCGTCCCAGCCCGCGCCGCGCCAATAAGCGAGCGCCTCGGCCGGCGGGCGATCGCGGATGTCGGTGGTGAGCATGCGCGCGAACAGCCATTCGCCGCGGGTCATCCACAGCCGCACGGCGAAGCGCTCGCACAGCCAGCCGGCGAGGCCGAGATGATCCGGATGGAAATGGGTGCAGATGATGCGGGTGACGGTCCGCCCGGCCAGCGGCCCCACGAACAGCGCCTCCCAGGCCTCGCGCGCAGGCGGAATGTCGAGGCCGCTGTCGACCAGCGCGACGCCATCCCCGTCCTCAAGAATCCACAGGTTGATGTGACCCAGCGAGCCCGGCACCGGCGAGCGGGTCCAGCCGATCCCCTCGGCCAGCTCGACGAGTTCGCCCGGCTGAGGCCCGGTTCGCCCGAACGGATAGGTCAGGCCCCGGTGCGAATAGGGCTCGACGGGGGCAAGCGAGGCGTCCGGCGCGTCCGGCGCGGCGGGCTCAGCGCTTGAAGAGGGTTTCGGCATTGTGCTCGGCGTCGGCATCGACCGGGACCTCGCCGGACTCCGCCGCGAGCGCCGCCTCGGCCTCGAGGGCATGGGCCACGCGCTCGGCGCGCAATTCCTCGATCAGCGCCTTGCGGTCGTCGTCGAGCCCGGCGTCGCGCTGGACCGGCTCGGTGCCCGCCTTCTTGGCCGCCTTGGCCACCGCCGCGTCGAGCTCGCGCTGGCTGGTGAGGCCGAGCGTGACCGGATCCTTCGGCTGGATGTTGGAGATGTTCCAGTGCGAGCGCTCGCGAAGCGCCTGGATGGTCGTCCGGGTGGTGCCGATCAGCTTGCCGATCTGGCCGTCGGAAAGCTCGGGATGGTTGCGGATCAGCCAGGCGACGCCGTCGGGCTTGTCCTGGCGCTTCGAAACCGGCGTGTAGCGCGGCCCCCTGGTGCGCAGCGCCTGATCCGGCTCCTTCTGCATCTGCAGCTTATACTCGGGGTCGGCCTGGCCCTTCTCGATCTCGTCCTGGGTCAGCTCGCCGGAGCGCAGCGGATCGCGCCCGGTCAGCTTGGTCGCGGCGGTATCGTCGGCGATCGCCTGCACCTCCAATATGTGCAGCCCGCAAAATTCGGCGATCTGCTGGAAGGTCAGGGCAGTGTTGTCGACCAGCCAGGAGGCGGTCGCATGGGGCATGAGCGGCTGGGACAAGGGAGGTCTCCGAAAACAATAAGGGCCGCCCCTTCACGGAGCGGCCAGCTTCGGCTCGCGATTTAGGCCCGCGCGGCCCCGCGCGCAACCCCGGGATTGCCCCCGGCGCCTTCGCAACCTATTCGCCGCCCCCAAGGAGTGTTTTCGCAATGTTTTTGCTTGCCTTGGCCCTTGCAGCGGCCGAGCCCCCGTCGCCGCCGCCTCGCCCGATGCGGGTCGAGATCGTGCGCGATTCGATCAGCGACGACGTCGCCGCCACCGCCACTTTGCTCGATCGCGGGGCGAAGCTGACGCTCGCCTGCGATCCCGACGATTATCGGGGCATCAGGGTGATCTTCACCTCGCGCCACTGGATGGCGGGGAGCAGCCTGTTCACCGGCGAGCGGCCTTTGCTCTACCGGTTCGACGAGGAACCGCCGGTCCGGCTGATCTGGAACATGCGTGATCGCGGCGCCCGGCTGACGGGGCGCGAGCGCGTGACCGACTTCCTGCGCGGCCTGATCGCCTCCGAGCGGCTGCTGTTCCGCAGCCGCAACATCGAGGATCGCCGGATCGATATCGTCTTCCGACTGGTCGGCGCCCGCCCCGCCGTCGAGCAGCTGCTCGACGCCTGCGGCGAGCAGCGCATGCGCCGCCGGCTGTTCCCGCAGAGGCCATAGCTCCGCAGCCTCCGCTCAGGTTTGACAGGATCGCGCCACCGTCCGAATAAGGCCAATGGACAAGGAGCGGAGTTTGGCGGGCGTGAGCCGCGTGAGCGACATCCCGCAGGTGATCGACAGCCTGTGCGCGATGTATGACGAATCGGTCGCGAATCTGCGCAACGCGCTGGCCCGCTATCTGAAGAGCGGCGAGCCGCCCAATCCCGCCGACCGGCACGACGGCCTGTTCGCCTATCCGGAGCTTCGCATCGACTATCGCAGCGGCACCCGGCTCGGGCTGCCGGCGCGCGCCTTCGGCCGGCTCAACGTTCCCGGCCGCTATGCGACCAGCATCGCCCGGCCCTATCTCTACCGCAAATATCTGACGGAGCAGCTCACCTATCTGATCGAGGATTACGACGTCGAGGTGTCGGTCGGCCGCTCGGCGAGCGAAATCCCCTATCCCTATGTCCTCGACGGCACCGACGATTTGAGGCTGGACGGCGCCCAGGCGGTCGATCTGGCGCTGTGGTTCCCGACCACCGAGCTTGCCAATATCGGCGACGAGATCGCGGACGGCGCCTGGGTGACCCCACCGGGGGCGCCGCGCCCGCTCTCGTTGTTCGACGGCCCGCGCGTGGATTTCAGCCTGGCCCGGCTTCGCCACTATACCGGGACGCCGTCCGAGCACACCCAGCGCTATCTGCTGTTCACCAATTATGTCCGCTATGTCGACGAGTTCGTCCGCTGGGCGGTCGACGAGCTGCGGCGGCCCGACAGCCCTTATGAGGCGCTTTCGGCGGCGGGCGGCGTCTTCGTCACCAAGGACACGCCGGACGCGGAAGTCGCGGTCGCCGCCGGCGCGTGGCGGCGCTACCAGATGCCGGCCTATCATCTGATCGCGCCGCGCGGCGAGGGGATAAGCCTCGTCAACATCGGCGTCGGCCCGTCCAACGCCAAGACGATCTGCGACCATCTCGCGGTGATGCGGCCCGAAGTGTGGCTGATGATCGGCCATTGCGGCGGCCTTCGCCCGAGCCAGACGATCGGCGACTATGTCCTCGCCCACGCCTATCTGCGCGACGACCATGTCATGGACGACGTCCTCCCGGTCGAGGTCCCTATCCCGGCCATCGCCGAGATCCAGCAGGCCCTGGTCGAGGCCGCGGTCGAGGTCACCGGCGAGGATTCGCAAGCGATCAAGCGGCGGCTGCGCACCGGCACCGTGGTCACCACCGACGACCGCAATTGGGAATTGCGCTTCACCCTTTCGGCGCTGCGCTTCAACCAGTCGCGGGCGGTGGCGATCGATATGGAATCGGCGACGGTGGCGGCGCAAGGCTATCGCTTCCGGGTCCCCTACGGCACCTTGCTGTGCGTCTCGGACAAGCCGTTGCACGGCGAGATCAAGCTGCCCGGCCAGGCCAATGCCTTTTACGAGCGGGCGATCAGCCAGCATTTGCGAATCGGCATCGAAACGCTGCGAATCCTGCGTCGGGAGGGCGGCAAGCTGCACTCGCGCAAGCTGCGCGCCTTCGACGATCCGCCCTTCCGCTGAGCGCCGGAGCGCCGATCCGCGCCCAAAATGCCACATCGGCCGCGGATTCGCGTTGCGGCTGTGCATAACCCGCCACGCTATCCACAGAATCGTGTTCCGGCGCGTCAAGAGTCTTTGAACGGTAAAAATCGCCTTGCTATAGGCCCCCCATCGGAAGGCACGTCTGCCTCGGGGGACCCATCACATGAAGAAAATCGCACTGCTTTGCGCAACCACCGCCTTTGTCGTGCCGACCATGGCATTCGGCCAGTCGACCGGCTCGATCGATTTCGAAGGCGAGGAGAATGTCGTCGTTACCGGGACGCGCAGCAGCGACGTCGGCGGAGTCGAGCTGCCTGACACCTCCAAAACCCGCGCGGTGCTCAATTCCGAGCTGATCCAGCGGCAGACGCCGGGCCAGACGGTCAACGACATCATCAACCAGATCCCGGGCGTCAGCTTCCAGAACAACGATCCCTATGGCTCGGGCGGCGGCACGCTCACCATCCGCGGCTTCGACAACACCCGGATTTCGCAGACCTTCGACGGCGTGCCGCTGAACGATTCGGGCAACTATGCGCTCTATTCCAACCAGCAGCTCGATCAGGAGCTGATCGAGCAGGTCAACGTGAACCTGGGCTCGACCGACGTCGACAGCCCGACCGCGGCCGCCTCGGGCTCGACCGTCAACTATCGCACCCGTCTGCCCTTCCGCGAGTTCAACGCGCGCATCCAGGGCTCGATCGGCGAATATGATTTCTTCCGCATCTTCGGCGTGGTCGATACCGGCGAGTTCGGCCCGTGGGAGACCCGGGCCTTCTTCGCGGCGTCGATGGCGCAGAACGACAATGTCTACAACAATCGCGGCCGCATCTATAAGCAGCAGTATAACGGCCGCATCTACCAGCCGATCGGCACCAACGGCGATTTCATCTCGATTTCCGGCCACTACAACCAGAACCGCAACAACTTCTTCGGTTCGGTGGCGCTGCGTAACGACCTCTTCAACAACCCCGTCACCGGCGCCGCCGGCGGAGAGCGCACCGTGCCGAACCGCTTCCCGCAGACCGACGAGGAGCGCTTCTACACGATCGCCCGCTGCCAGACCAACCAGGCATCGGGTCCGGGTCAGCAGACGGCCAATAGCTGCGGCTCGACCTTCGACGAGCGCTGGAACCCGTCGAATACCGGCAACATCCGGATCGGCTCGCGCTTCACGCTGACCGACAGCCTCGTGCTGACCGTCGATCCCAGCTACCAATATGTGAAGGCGAACGGCGGCGGCACCGTGGTCGGCCAGGAGGGGCTGCGCGATGTCAATCCGGCCGGGGGCACCGCGAGCCCCAACGCCTGCGTCGGTGCGGTCGCCCCGGCCGATTCGAGCTGCCAGAGCGGCTATATCGGCGGCATTCCCTATTTCGGCCGCGACCTGAACGGCGACGGCGACCGGCTCGACACCATTCGCGTGGTGGCCCCCAGCCAGACCCAGACCCACCGCTATGGCGTCATCGCCTCGCTTCGCTACGACATCAACGACGAGCACAGCGTTCGCGTCGCCTACAGCTTCGATCGCGCCCGCCATCGCCAGACCGGCGAGACCGGACTGCTCCGCATCGACGGCGTCGGCGATTATTTCCCGGTCAACAACCCGCTGGCCGACGCGGGCGGCAATATCCTGCAGAAGCGCGACCGCCTCTCCTACGCCATCCTGCACCAGATCGGCGGCGAATATCGCGGCGAGTTCATGGACGGACGGCTGGTCGTCAACGCGGGCATTCGCGCACCGTTCTTTACGCGCGACCTGACCAATTTCTGCGCGACCTCCAGCGTCACCGGCTTCGTCGAATGCTTCAACGGCAACGATGCAGCGCTCCAGCAGTATCTCACGTTCAATCCGACCGTGAACACCGGCACCGGCGGCACCCAGCCGCTCCAGGGTCCGCAGAACCGGGTGCTGAAATATGACGCGATTTTGCCGAACCTCGGCTTCGTCTTCGACATCACCCCGCGCTTCAGCATCTTCTCCAATTACTCCCGCGGCCTGCAGGTCCCCGGCACGGACAACCTCTACAACAGCTTCTTCTTCCCCGCGAACACGCCGGAGGCGCAGCCGCGCCCGGAGACGACGGACAATGTCGATTTCGGCGTGCGTTACCGTTCGGGCGCTTTGGTCGCGCAGGGCTCGGTCTGGTACACCCGCTTCCAGGATCGGCTGGCTTCGTCCTACGATCCGGAGCTGGACCGGACGGTCTATCGTAACCTCGGTGTCGTCGATAAATACGGCATCGACGCGTCGCTCTCCTATCAGGTGATCCCGGAGCTGCAATTCTACATCTACGGCTCCTATCTGTGGTCGAGCATTGCGGACGATGTCGCGGTCGGCGCGTGCACCGGCACCGTCTCCGCGAGCTGCCCCGCCGGCAGCGCCGGCACCCCGCTCTTCGGCGCGACGGGCGGTCAACGCGAGTCGGGCGCTCCGACCTACACCTTCGGCGGGCGCGTGCAGGGACGCCTTGGCCCGGTCGAGCTCGGCGTTCAGTTCAAGCGCACCGGTCCGCGCTACGTGAACGATCTCAACCTCCCGATCCGCCAGTGCTTCGTCACGGCGACCGGGGCGAGCACCGGTTTCGTCAACGGCGTGGATTGCGCCACCACCGCGACGGAGGTCATTGTCTATGGCGCCCGCGCGCCGGCCTACAACATTGTCGATCTCGACGTGCGCGTCCCGCTGGGCTGGGCCGGTCTCAACGACGAGACCTTCTTCCAGCTCAATGTCACCAACGTCTTCGACGAGGTCTATGTCGGCGGCTTCGGCGGCAACACGCTGGATAACACCGTTCCTTTCGTTCAGATCGGCGCGCCGCGCGCGATCACCGGCACCCTGGTCGTCGGCTTCTAAAAGCCGCTTCCGGACAAAAGTCTGGGCCGCCGCAGCCTTCGCTGCGGCGGCCCTTCTTTTTGGCGGCGCGATGCTTATGCTGAGGCCATGGACCGGCACCCTCTCGTCGAGCAGGCGCGCGTAGCGGCGCGCAAGGCCTATGCGCCTTATTCGAAATTCAGCGTCGGCTGCGCGGTCGAATCGGTCGACGGCGAGATCGTCGTCGGCGCGAACATGGAAAACGCCTGCTACCGGCTCGGCCTCTGCGCCGAGCTCTCGGCGCTGACCGCGGCGCGGCAGGCCTTCGGGCTCGACAAGGTCGCCCGCATCGCCGTCGCCGGCGGCCATCTTGGGGTCGACGGCGCGCTGAAGGGCGAGGCGCCCGTCACCCCCTGCGGCGGCTGCCGCCAGGCGATCTACGAGGCCGCGGATCTGTCCGGCCTGGATGTCGAAGTGATCTGCGCCAATGGCGACGGCACCGAGACAATGGTCAGCACGATCAGGCAGCTGCTCCCGCACGGCTTCGGCCCGGCGAGTCTGGCGGACGCGGGCGCCTAATTCCTCCCCGTTCCGGGGCGGATTTTCAGACCAGTTTGATCTCGCGCAGCCGCTCCTGGAGATATTCGTCCGCGGTGATCGGCTCGGGATAGAGATCGGGCCGCTCCGCCGTGATGCAATTGGGCAGCGTCTCGATCGGGAAATCCGAGCGGAAGTGGAGGAAGAAGGGCATCGAATAGCGCGACACGCCGCGCCGCTCGGGCGGCGGGTTCACCACCCGGTGGGTGGTCGATTTCATCACATTGTTGGACAGGCGCTGCAGCATGTCGCCGATATTGACGGCGAGCTCGCCGGGCCTGGGCGTCACCGCCACCCAATCGCCGTCGCGGTCGAGCAATTGCAGCCCCGCCTCCTCGGCGCCGAGCAGCAGGGTGATCGTGTTGATATCCTCATGCGCCCCCGCGCGGACATTGGGCCCGTCGCCGGGGATCGGCGGATAATGGAGCAGGCGCAGGATCGAATTGCCGTCGCGCACCGTGTCCACGAAATAATCGTGCGGCAGATCGAGATAGCGGGCGATCGCCTCGAGCAGCTTGGCGCCGGTCGCATCGAAGGCCGCGAACAATTCGAGGAAGGTCGCCTTGAACGATTCGACCTCGTCCGGCCACACATTGGGCGGCATCGACGCCTCATATTTGTGGCCCGGGGGAAGCTCGCGGGCGACGTGCCAGAATTCCTTCAGATCGTAATTGACCGCGCCCTTGGCGGTTTCGATCCCGAACGGGGTGTAGCCCCGCGCGCCGCCCTTGCCGGCGAGATGATATCGGCGCTTCACCGCCTCGGGCAGAGCGAAGAAGGCCTTCGCTTTCTCCTCGGCGCGCGCGATGAGCTCGGCCGGGATGCCGTGATCGGCGACGATGGCGAAGCCGTAGCGCTCGAACGAGCGGCCGAGTTCCTGGGAAAAGGCTTCGGGATCGCGGTCGGCGTCGGTCAGCGAGACGGAGGCGACTTTCTTGGTGGGGGCGAGTGTGTCCATGGAGCGGATTTAGCGCTTCCGGGGGGCAAATCCAATAAGCGCCTGTTACGGCGCGGGTTGTGGCGCCGCCTGATTGGCCGGAGCCGCCTGATTGGCCGGGGCCGGGCTCGCGGCCACCGGCGCCGGCGCCGGTGGCGCTTCGGCGGGCGCTACCGCGGTCGCGCTCAGGATCAGCCCGGCCAGCGCCGCGCTCATCAGGTTCGAGAGCGAGCCGGCGAGCAGGGCTTTGAGGCCCAGCTTCGCGATCATCGGCCGCTGGTTGGGCGCGAGTCCGCCGGTTACCGCCATCTGGATCGCGATCGAGCTGAAATTGGCGAAGCCGCAGAGCGCAAAGGTGACGATCGCCAGGCTCGCCGGAGAAAGGCCCGACGCCGACAGCTGGCTGAAGGCGACGAACTCGTTGAGCACGACCTTGGTCCCGAACAGCCCGCCCGCGGTTTCCGCCTCGTTCCACGGCACCCCGATCAGATACATGACCGGCTGGAAGATCCAGCCGACGATCTGCTGGAACGACAGATCGGGATAGCCGAACCAGCCGCCGACGCCGCCGAGCAGGCCGTTGGCGAGCGCGACCAGAGCGACGAAGGCGAGCACCATGGCCGCCACCGCGACGGCGAGCTTGACGCCGGTCTGCGCGCCCATCGCCGCCGCCATGATGATGTTGGCCGGCTTTTCCTCGCCATGTTCGCTCTCGTCGACCGGCTCGGGCTCGATGCCGCTTGCGGCCGGATCGTCGGGCATCATGATCTTGGCCATCAGGATGCCGCCCGGCGCCGACATGAAGCTGGCCGCGAGCAGATAGGGGAGCAGATGCTCGCCGATCATGATCGCATAAGCGCCGAGGATCGTGCCCGCGACGCCGGCCATCCCCACGGTCATGATGCAGAACAGCTGCGACGGGGTGAGGTTGGCGAGATAGGGCTTGATCACCAGCGGGCTTTCCGACTGGCCGACGAAGATGTTGGCCGCCGAACCCAGCGATTCGACGCGGCTGATCCCGGTCACCAGCCTGATCGCGCCGCCGACCCATTTGATGATCAGCTGCATGATGCCGAGATAATAGAGGATCGAGATCAAAGAGGCGAAGAAGATGATCACCGGCAGCGCCGCGATCGCGAAGCTGTTGCCGCCGACTTCCGGCGCGGCGAGCGGGCCAAAGATGAAATTGGTGCCCGCGCCGGCATAGCCGAGCAGGTTGGAGACGCCCGTCGACATCTTACCGATCACATATTGGCCGCCGCTGGTGCCGAGCACGAGCAAAGCGAGCCCCGCCTGCAGCGCGAAGGCCGCGCCGACGACGCGCAGCCGGATCGCCCGGCGGTTCGAGGAGAAGAGGAATGCGATGGCGAGGATCAGCGCCATGCCGCCGAGCCCGATCAGATATGGCATGCGAATCCCCCCGTGGTCACCCCGTCACCCCGGCGAAGGCCGGGGTCCAAGCCGCCTTGGTGGCACGAAGGCCGCTTGGATTCCAGCTTTCGCTGGAATGACGGGAGGATAGACCTACCAAACCATTTTGGCTTCGGCCGCGCCGATCGCCGCGTCGAGCTGCGCGATGACGTCGGGGATGGTGTCGGCGACCAGCAATTGCGCGCGCCGGGCGGTCGACATGAAGCCGCTTGCCGTCACCGTATCGAGAAAGTCGATCATCCCGTCCCAAAAGCCGCTGCAATTGAGCAAGGCGAACGGCTTGGCGTGATAGCCCAAAGCGTTCCAGCTCCACGCCTCGAACAATTCGTCCAAGGTGCCGATCCCCCCGGGGATCGCGACGAAGGCGTCGGTGAGCTCGGTCATCAGCGCCTTGCGCTCGTGCATCGAGGTGACGATGTGAAGCTCGGTGAGGCCGGTGTGCGCGACTTCCAGGTCGATCAGCGCCTGCGGGATCACGCCATAGGCTTCGCCGCCATTGGCCATCACCGCGTCGGCGACCACCCCCATCAGCCCGAGCCGGCCGCCGCCATAGACGAGGCCGATGCCGCGCCGCGCCATCTCCTCGCCGAGCGCTTTGGCAAGGGCGGCGAACGCCGGGTCGGTTCCCATGCTGGAACCGCAATAGACGGCGAGACGCTTCATGAGAGCTCGTCATCCCGGCGAAGGCCGGGATCTCGGGACAAGAAGTCGCGGCGGGTCTCCACGAGATCCCGGCCTTCGCCGGGATGACGTGTTGTCTCTGTCCTCACAATCCCTCCACCATCGCCTTGAGGTCCGCCTCCGGCCGCGCGCCGAAATGGGAGATCACCTCCGCCGCCGCGATCGCGCCCATCCGCAGGCTGTCCTCGACGCTGCGGCCGCGCGCCTGGCCGACCAGGAAGCCGGCGGCGAAGAGATCGCCGGCGCCGGTGGTATCGACCACGCCGGCGCCGATCCGGGCGATCGGGACGCGCGTCGCCTGGCCGCCCTCGATCGCCATCGCGCCCTCCTCGCCGCAGGTGACGACGATTTGCCGCACCCTGCCGGCAAGCGCATCGATCGCCGGCTCGCGATCCGCGATCCCGGCCAATTCCATGATCTCATTCTCGTTGGCGAAGAGCAGGTCGATCGCGCCGGCCTCCAGCATCGCGATCATCTCGGCGCGGTGCGGCTTGATGCAGGCGATGTCGGAGAGGGTGAAGGCGACCTTGCGGCCGGCAGCGTGGGCGATTCCCATCGCCTGCTCCATCGCCGCGCGCGGGCCGGCCGAGCGCCACAGATAGGCCTCCAGATAAAGGATCGCCGCGCCCCTGATCTGGGCTTCGTCGAGCGCGGTGGCATCGAGCTCGTGCGCGGCGCCGCGGAAGGTGTTCATCGTGCGCTGCGCGTCGGGGGTGACGAGGATCAGGCAGCGCCCGGTCGGCGCGCCGCCGCTTTTCGCCGGGGTGAGGAACTCGACGCCGAGCGCGCGGATGTCGTGGCTGAAGATCTCGCCGAGCTGATCGTCGGCGACCTGGCCGACAAAGCCGGCCCGCCCGCCGAGCGCCGCGACCCCGGCCATGGTATTGGCCGCCGAGCCGCCGCTGGTCTCGCGCGCCTGGCTCATCTGCGCATAAAGCCGGGTCGCGCCGTCAGCGTCGAGCACCTGCATCGAGCCTTTGACCAAGCCCTCGCGCTCGAGAAACGCATCGTCGGCGACGGCGATCACATCGACCACCGCGTCGCCGATCGCCAGCACATCCAGGGAGGTCTCGCTCATGCGTGGGTCATGGCGGTTGCGCGGCGCATGCGAAAGCCCTTTTTGCGGACCGCGAAAGCGGTTAGGCCATGGCGATGACGACAGCCCCCGCCCCCGCGATACCGCGCTCGCTCTTCGCTTATTCGATCTTTTACGGCGGCATGGTCTGCATCGCCGGGGTGCTCGCCAACAAGCAGGTCGCGCTCGGCCCGCTCGCGGTCGAGGCCGGGATCTTCGCCTTCCTGATGCTGGTCGTGACCTCGAGCGCGATCGCCGAACTGTTCGGCCGGGAGACCGCGAACCGGCTCGTCCTGATCGGCTTCGTGCCCCTGGTCTTCTCGATCCTGCTCGCGATCTTCGTGCTCGCTCTGCCGGCCGCGCACGACATGCCGGCCGAGCGGCTCTCCGCCTTCGACACGGTGATGCGCGGGACGCCGCGGATCTGGATCGCGGGGATCATCGCCTACGGCATCTCGCAATTCCTGAACGTGACCATCTTCAGCGCGCTGCGCGGGAAAGGCGAGGGCCGGATGATCTGGCTGCGCGCCGCGATCGCCGCGGTGCTCTCGCAGATCGTCGACACGCTGCTGTTCATCAGCATCTCCTTTTACGGGCTGTTCCCGATCGGCGATCTGCTGCTCGGCCAGATGCTCGCCAAGGTGGTGCTCTCGATCGTGCTGGTGCCGCCTTTGGTCTACGGGCTGGTGATGCTCGGCCGGCGGCTCGACGCGCGGGCCTGACTCTTAGCGGCCGCGGAAGCGCCGCCAGGGCCCGGTGACGGCCAGCGTCGCGCCGGGGACGTGGGCGTTGACGAACATCGTCTCCTTATCCGGCGCGAAACAGACGCCGGCCAGCTCGGTGGGCGCGGTCAGCCGGGCGAGCGTGTAGATCCGGCCCCCGGGGGTGACGGCCCTCAGATAGTTGATCCGCTGGCCCTGCTTGTCCTCGCAGACGATCAGATGGCCCCAGGGGGTGACCGTCAGATTGTCGGCATAATCGAGTAAGAGCCCGTCGGTGGATTCGACGAAGAGCTGCAGCCGGTTCGAAGCGGGATCGAGACGCATGATCTGGCCGATCCTGGCCGCGCCGCCCGAAGTGCAGCAGAAATAGAGCGCGTTCGAGCCCCAATGCACGCCCTCGCCGCGCGCGAACACCGCCGCACCCGCCGCCCGCCCGCGCAGGCGCAGATCGCCGGCCGGATTGTCTGTTTCAGCGAGGTCGATCCAGTGGACCTCCACCGATCCGCCCTTCGCGAACCAGGCGTCGCTCCAGTTGCGCGTGTCGGCGCCAGGCCGATCGCGCAGAGCCAGCGCCTGCAGGCGCCCGCCGCGCGCGAGCTGGCCGCGCACTTCGGGGATGAAGCGGTAGAAGAGGCCGTCATCCTCATCCTCGGTCAGATAGACGATCCCCGTGCCCGGATCGACGGCCGCCGCTTCATGCTTGAACCGCCCGAGCCCGCGCAACGGCAACGGCGCGGCGAGCCCGCGCTGACGCGCCGGCACTTCGAACACCCAGCCATGCTCCTGACCGGCCCGGTCGCGGCCGATCACGGTCTCCTCGCAGCTCAGCCAGCTCCCCCAGGGCGTCGCCCCGCCCGCGCAATTATAGAGCGTGCCGGCGAGGCTCAGATATTGGCTCTCCCGCCGCCCGCGCCGCAGATCGTAGATCACCGTCGAGGTGCCGCCGGCCAGGACATTGCCCTCGAGGTCGCGGCCGTACACCGCCTCCCCGCGCAGCTTTTGTTCGAGTCGCTCCAGGCCGCCGGTCGGGCCAAGCGCGCGCTCGGTAATGCGATGCTCGTGGTTGCGGACCAGCGCCACCCGGCCGCGCGGCAGCGGGAAGCAGGCCATGCCGTCGAACCGCCCCGGGGTGAGATAGCCGTCGTCCATCGGCTCGCCGGTCCGCGAGACGATCGAGTAGCGAAAGCCGGCCGGCAGATCGAATAGCCCGAGGGGATCGGGCACCAGCTCGCCATAGCCGGGCACTTCGCTGCGATAGGTGAGTGCGGGCGCGGACGCCTGTCCCTGCGCTTCGCCCCGCCGGGCCAGGCCCAGAAAGGCGAGCGCCGCCATCCCTCCGCCGAATTGCCGCCGATCGATCATGGGAACTCGCATGGCCGCCAAGGGTGACGGATTTATGGCGCGCGCGCCACCGCCCTTTCCTCCGGCGGCGAAAAGCGGCACCATGCGACTCGGGGCGATGACGGGGGGAATAGGAGATGATCTACGCACTTGCGCTCGCGATCGGGGTGATCGCCGGCCTGCGCGCGATGACCGCGCCGGCGGCGGTGAGCTGGGCCGCTTATTGCGGCTCGCTGCCGCTCGACGATACGCCGCTCGCTTTCCTGGCCTCGCCCTGGGCGGTCGGGATTTTGAGCCTGCTCGCTTTGGCCGAGCTGATCGGCGACAAGAGGGCGAGCACGCCGAGCCGCAAGGTGCCGATGCAGTTCGGCGCGAGGCTGATCTCGGGCGCGCTTGCGGGCGCGGCGATCGGCGTCAGCGCCGACATGCTGGTGCCGGGGCTGGTCGCCGGCATCCTCGGCGCGGTGATCGGCACCTATCTCGGCGCGGCGCTGCGCGGGGCGATGGCGCGCAGCTTCGGCGGGGACCTGCCGGCGGCGCTGATCGAAGACGTCGTCGCGGTCGGCGGCGCCTTCCTGATCGTCTCGCAATTGTGAGCGAAGGCCGGTTCGACGCGATCATCGTCGGCGCCGGCCAGGCCGGGCCGGCGCTCGCCGGGCGCCTGACCGGCGCGGGGATGGAGGTGGCGCTGATCGAGCGCCACCTGGTCGGCGGGACCTGCGTCAACACCGGCTGCATGCCGACCAAGACGATGGTGGCGAGTGCCTATGCCGCCCATCTCGCCCGCCGCACCGATCTCGGCGTCGCGGCGGCCGACGTCCGCGTCGATTATGCGCGGGTGAAGGCGCGCGCGAACAGCGTCTCGGCGACCAACCGGGGCAACATCACTGCGTGGCTCGAAGGGATGGAGAGACTCACCTTCCTGCGCGGCCATGCCCACTTCGAGGGGCCCGACCGGATCCGCGTCGGCAACAACGTCCTGACCGCGCCGCGCATCTTCCTCAATGTCGGCGGCCGCGCCTTTACGCCCGAGCTGCCGGGGGTGGGCGATGTCCCGCACCTCGACAACAGCTCGCTGCTCGCGCTGGAGGAACTGCCCGAGCATCTGCTCGTCGTGGGCGGCTCCTATGTGGGGCTCGAATTCGCCCAGATCTTCCGCCGGCTGGGGTCGCTTGTGACCGTGGTCGAGCGCAATGAGCGGCTGATCATGCGCGAAGATGAGGAGATTTCTCAAGCCGTGCGGGAAATCCTCGAGGCCGAGGGCATCGCCATCCGCACCGGCGCGGAGTGCATCCGCCTGCTGCCCGGCCCCGCCATCGCGCTCGATTGCGAAGACGGCCCGCCCGAAATTGAAGGCAGCCACGTCCTGCTCGCCGTCGGCCGCCGCCCCAATACCGACGATCTCGGCCTGGAAGCGGCCGGCATCGCCGTCGACAAGCGCGGCTATATCGCCGTGGACGACCGGCTCGCGACCAACGTGCCGGGGATCTGGGCGCTGGGCGAATGCAACGGCCGCGGTGCCTTCACCCACACCGCCTATAACGATTTCGAGATCGTCGCCGCCAACCTCCTTGACGGCGGCGACCGCAAGCTCAGCGACCGCATCCCGGCTTATGCGCTCTACGTCGATCCGCCGCTCGGCCGCGCCGGGATGACCGAGGCCGAGGCGCGGGCGAGCGGCCGCCCGCTCCTGGTCTCGCGCCGTCCGATGAGCAAGGTCGGCCGCGCCATCGAGAAAGGCGAGACGCTGGGGATGATGAAGGCGGTCGCCGATGCCGAAACCGGGCAGATTCTCGGCGCCGCGATCCTCGGCACCGGCGGCGACGAGGCGATCCACGGCGTGCTCGACATGATGCACGCGAAGCAGCCCTGGCAGGTGCTGCGCGACGTCGTCCCCATCCACCCGACCGTGTCCGAGCTGATCCCCACCTTGCTGGGCGACCTCGCCCCCGCGCCGTGACCCACTACGACGTCCTCATCGTCGGCGGCGGCCATGGCGGCGCCCAGGCCGCCATCGCGCTTCGTCAGCTCGGTTTCGCCGGCTCGCTCGGAATCGTCGGCGCGGAGCCCTATTTTCCCTATGAGCGTCCGCCGCTGTCCAAGGATTATCTCGCCGGCGAGAAGGAATGGGCGCGGCTGCTCATCCGCCCGCCCGCTTTCTGGGCGGAGCGGGGCGTGTCGATGCTGCTCGGCAGCCCGGTCGTCCGGGTCGATCCCGACAGCCATCGCGTCGCCTTGGCCGACGGGGCGGAGCTCGCCTACGGCACCCTGATCTGGGCGGCGGGCGGGATCCCGCACCGCCTCCCCTGCACCGGCGGCGACCAGCCCCACGTCCATTGCATCCGCCACCGCGACGACGTCGATCGGATCGTGGCGGCGTTGCCTCAGGTGACTCGGGTCGCGGTCATCGGTGGCGGCTATATCGGGCTGGAGGCGGCGGCGGTTCTGCGCAAGCTGGGCAAGCGGGTGGTTTTGCTCGAGGCCATGGACCGCGTGCTGGGCCGGGTCGCGGGCGAGCCCTTGTCGCGGTTTTACGAGGCGGAGCATCGGGCGCGGGGCGTCGAACTGCGCACCGGCGCGGTGGTCGAGGCGATCGAGCCGGACGGCGTGCGCCTCGCCGGCGGCGAACTGGTGGCGGGCGAAATGGTCGTCGTCGGGATCGGGATCGCGCCCGCGGTCGGACCCTTGCGCGCCGCCGGCGCCGCCGGAACCAACGGCGTCGACGTGGACGAGCATTGCCGGACCAGCCTGGTGCACGTCTATGCGATCGGCGATTGCGCCGCGCACGTGAATGCCTTCGCCGGCGGCGCCCGCATCCGCCTCGAATCGGTCCAGAATGCGCACGATCAGGCGACCACCGCCGCCAAAGCGATCGTCGGCGTGCCCGAGCCCTATCGCGCCACGCCCTGGTTCTGGTCGAACCAATATGATCTGAAGCTGCAGACCGTCGGCCTGCTCCACGGCCATGACGCGCTCGTCCTTCGCGGCGACCCCGTCGCGCGCAGCTTCTCGCTCGTCTACCTGCGCCATGGCCGGGTGGTGGCGCTCGACTGCGTCAACGCGGTCAGGGATTATGTGCAGGGGCGCAAGCTCATCGAAGCGGGCGCGTCCCCCTCCCCGGCCTTGCTCGCCGACGCCTCGGTTCCGCTCAAGGAGCTGGTGGCGGCGGGATAAAGCTCAGCCGGGCTGCTCCCCGGTCGCCATCCGCACCAAGCGGGTCAGCGCCGGCCGATCGAGCACGGTGAGCTTGCGCCGCTCCTGCCGGACGATGCCCTGTTCGACCAGCAGGCCGAGTTCGCGCGTCACCGCCTCGCGATGGGTGCCGACCCGCGAGGCGAGCTCGGCATGGGTCGGAGTCGGATCGATCCTGACCGGCGCGGCGGGATCGCCGTCCGTCCCACTCAGCCGGAGCAGCTCGCAATGCAGGCGGCTGCGCACCTTGAGCGCATTCAATTCGAACACCCGCTCGGTGAGATCGCGGATTTGGGCGGTCAGCCGCCTGGCCAGCCATTGCGCGCCTTCGGGGAGCGCGCTGGTCGCGGCGCGAAACGCCTCGGCCGGGATGCTGGCGAGTTGGCAGTCGGCCAGCGCGACGATCGAGGCCGAGCGCGGCTGCCCGTCGATCGCCGCCAGCTCGCCGAACAGATCGCCCTCGGCGAGATCGCGCAGGATGACCTCGCGGCCGCCCAGCGAGACCAAGGTAACCTGAACCCGGCCGGAGATGACCAGATAGACGCTGGTCGAATGCGCGCCGAGCGCGACCAGGGTCTTGCCGGCCCCCGCCGAGACCAGCTTCGCCTCCGCCCAGAGTCGGTCCGCCAGCGCCCGCGGCAGCGCCGCGAAGGCCGGCGGCATCTCGCCCCGCGCATGTCCCATGCCGATGAACCCCCACTTCCCCGCCGCCCATTCTACTCCAGGCCGGCCGACATTCAAACGCCTTGAAGTAATAGCGATTTCGCTTGTGTCGCATCGCGGAACGGCAAATGATGGGGAATCAATGCATTCTGTCCGGGGGCCTGGCGGCATGTTTCGACATTCGAGGCCGCTCCGATGAGCGGTGCGAGCGCGCCGCCGCCTGCGGAACAGCCGCGCCGCAACCTCGCCATCCTGTTTGCCGACCTGTCGGGCTCGACGCGGATCGGCGCGTCCATGGATCCCGAGGAATATCGCGAACTGCTCGCCGCGGTGCGGGCCATCTACCGCGAGGTGATCGCCACGCATGGCGGCGTCATCGCCCAGTTCATGGGCGACGGCATGCTAGCCCTGTTCGGCTATCCCGAGCCCGGGGAGGATGACGGCCGGCGCGCGGTCGAGGCCGCGCTCGATCTGCACGACCAGGTCCACCGCCTCGGCGACGAGATGCGCTGGGGCGGGACGCCGCTCAGGCTGCACAGCGGCATTCATGCCGGGCTCGTCCTGCTGATCGAGGGCGACCAGATCAGCGGGCGCTTCGAGATCGTGGGCGAAGCGACCAATATCGCCTCGCGGCTCTGCGCCCTCGCCGGCGAGGGCCAGATCCTGGTCAGCGAGGCGACACTGGGGCCCGAGCGGCACCTGTTCCACACCAGCGAACGCACCCATTTGGAGCTTCGCGGCAAAGTGCTGCCCGTCGCCGTGCTCGAAGTGCTGGGCCGCGCTTCGGCGCGTTCCCGCTTCGCGGCAAGCGTGCGCGGCGGGCTGACCCCGTTCGTCGGCCGGGAGGCCGAGCTCGCCCGTTTGAAGGCGGCGCTGGACGAGGCAATCGCCGGCGCGGTGCGCTTCACCGAGATCGAAGGGCCGGCCGGGGTCGGCAAGACCCGGCTTGCCGAAGAAGTGCTTCGCCAGGCGGGAGAGCGCGGCGCCCAGGTCCATCGCGGCGAATGCGACTCCACCGCCGAGCCGCTGCAGCCCTTCCTGCAGATCGCCCGCTCGGTGCTCGGGCTGGGCAGCGCGATTTCACGCAAGCAGGCCGCCAAGCTGGCCGCCACCGTCCTCACCGATATCGATCCGGCGCTGGCGCCGCATTTTCCGGTGCTCCTCGCCGCGCTTTCGCTGGATCGAGGCGGCGAGACGGCCGGGGCCGGCGCGATCGCGGCGCTGCTCGCCTTGCTGACCGCCGCGGCCCAGCAATCGCCGCTCATCCTGTTCATCGACGATTGGCACGTCGCCGACGATGCCAGCCGCGACCTGCTCGCGCAGCTGCGCGCGGTTGAGGACCGCCCGGTCTTCATCCTCGCCACCGCCCGCCCTTCCCCTCCCGGCGCCGACCTGATCGGCCCGGAGGCGCTGCTCCGGCTGACCCCGCTCGGCCCGAACGAGATCGCCGAGGCCGTCGCCTCGCTGCTGCCGTCGGCCAATCCGTTCACCCTCGCCTCGATCCGCGAGCAATCGGGCGGCAACCCGCTCTACATCGAGGAATTGTGCCACTCGCTCGCCTCGCGCCGCGAGAGCGCCCATCCCGATCCGGGCAGCGCCTGGCTCGACACCCTAATCGAGTCGCGCTTCACCCGCCTGCCCGAGGCCCAGGCCGAGCTGGTCCGCGCCGCCGCGGTGATCGGCACGGTGATCCCCGCATGGCTGTTCGCGCTGATCACCGGCCGGGAAGAGGACGACCCGCTCGTCGCCGCACTCGCCGACCAGGATTTCGTCTTTCCGGGCGAGCGCGAAGGGACCTTGCGCTTCAAGCACGGCATCACCCGCGAGGCGGTCTACAATTGCATCGGCCTCAGGACCCGCAAGGCCCTCCATATGCGGATCGCCAAGGCGCTTCGCGAGCGCAGCGCGGCGACCGGCGAGGAGGAGCCGCACGAAGCGCTGGCTTACCATTATGGGGCGGCCGGCGAGCATGCCTCGACCGCGCACCATGCCGAACTGGCCGGCGATCGCGCGCTTGCCGCCTCGGCCCTCGATCGCGCGCAGGCGCAATATCGAGCGGCGCTGACGGCGCTGGAGCGGCTGCCGCCGTCCGACGACGTCTCCTTCCGCTGGGGGCGGATCGCGCAGCGTTTCGGCCGCGCCGGCGTGTTCGATCCCTCGCGCGATCAGCTGCCGGTGTTCGACCGCGCGATCGAGCTGGCTCTGCTTCGCCGGGACGAGGCCGCCGTCGCCTGGGCGCAATATTGGCTCGGTTACATCTATTACGGCCTCGGCGAGCCCGATTCCGCGATTCGCCACTGGCGCCAGGCACTCGCCGCCGCCGACGCGGTGAGCGATCAGCGGCTCGTGGTCGAAACCCGGATGGCGCTCGGCCAGGGCCATGCCGCCGCCTGCGACTATCGGCAGGCGCTGCCCCTGCTCGACGAGGCGATCGACAATAAGCGGGCCTATCGCACGCCGGGGCGGCCGCCGATCACGCTGGCTTACTCGCTCTCCTGCAAGGCCTTCGCGCTCGGCGACATGGGGCAATTCGACGAGGCCTATGCCCGCTTCGACGAAGCGATCGAGGCGATTGCCGGCGCTCGTCACGAGGGCGAGGTCTCGGTGCTCAACCAATATGCGGTGGTCCGCCTGTGGCATGGTCAGGCCGAGGAGGCGGTGCGGCTCGCCGAGGAGGGCGCCCGGGTCGCCGAGCGCGTGCACAGCCATTATTCGCACGCGATGAGCCGCTCGATCATCGCCTTCGCCGACTGGACGATCGCCCCCAGCGCCAGAGCGGCGGAGACCCTGGTCGAGGCGACCGCGTGGCTGGAGGCGAGCGGACGCGGCCAGTTCACCTCACTCAATCATGGCTGGCTCGCCAGGGTGATGGTGGCGAGCGGGCGGATCGAGGAGGGGCGCAAATACGCCGCCCGGGCGCTCGACCGCGCCCGCAAGCGCGACCGGCTGGGCGTGGCGATGGCGCTGCGGGCGATGGCGCGGGCCTCGGCCGCTTCAGGCTGGCATCGACCGCCGGGCCATTATCTCGAGCTCGCGCTGGCGGCGGCACGGGCCCGCGCCTCGCCGCACGAAGAAGCCGCGATCCGCCTGTGCGAGGCCGAACTGGCGCTGGCGGCGGGCGCTCAGGCGCGCGCCGAAGCCGCGCTCGGCGAGGCGATCACGACATTCGCGGCCCTGGGGATGGAGCGGCATCTGCAGCGGGTTCAGGCGCTGGCCCGGACCCCCCGCCCGGATCGCTGATCTTCACCAGCAGCGGCCCCGGCAGCGTCTCGATCCGCACCCGATCGAGCAGAGCGGCGAAGATGCCGAGCATCGTCCCCATCGCGAACTCATAAGCCGGACAGGCGTGCAGCGGCGCGTGCTCCGCCTGCCGCCGGTCGCCGCCGAACACCGGATAGACGTCGTCGTCCACGCCCATCATCACGTCCTCGGCCATCGCCGAGACGATGCCGGCGAAGACCCGGTCGCCGGCCTTGACCTTCACCCCCGCGAGATCGTGATCGTGAAGCGCGGTCCGCCACAGCATGTCGGGCGAGGGGCGCTTTTGCATCGCGCGCTTGAGCGGCGGCAGCAGCGCCTCCGTCGCCCGCTCATAGGGGGTGCCGGCGGCGGCGCGCAGGCTGTGCTGGTGCCGCCACAAGGTGCGCTCCTCGAGCCAGTCGTGGAGCGTCCAGCGGATGCTCGCCTCGGTCGGCGGCAGGAAGCCGGTCATCACCCCGATCAGGGTGCGCGCGATCTCATCGTCGCTCGAGAAGATCCGGGTCAGCAGATGGGCGATCGGCGCCTTGGGATATTTGCCGAGCCGCCGCAGATCCTGGAAATGGGCGGTGACCGCGGCGCGCAGCGCCTGGCCCTGTTCCCGCCCATAAGCCTCCACCGCGGGCGCCGGATCGGGATAGAAGCAGTAACGCGAAGTCGCCATGAAATCGCCCGGGCAGCGCGGGCGGCGCTGGTCGGGCGGCAGCCAGCTCCAGCCGCCGCCATCGACATGGGGCGTCCTGCAATGCTCGGTGAGGCCGGGGATCGCGCTCTTCTCATCGTCCGGAATCCCGAACCAATAAGCGCAGACCCGCGCCAGGATCGGGGTGATATAGTCGCGCCGCAGATCGTAATCGCCGGCCGCCGTGCCGAACAATTTGGCGAAATAGCCGAACGCCCGGTCGAGCGTGCCGTTGGCGATGGTGTAAGCGAGCTTGAAGGTGTCCTGCGCCGAGATCTTCATGATCTCGCTGTTCACCTGGGTGGCGATCTTCTCATATTCCGGGCCGCCGTCGAGGCCGAGGAAGATCGTCCCGAAGGACTGCCGCATCCGATCCTTCTGGCCGCACATCGAATAGAGCGAGTCCCGGTTTTCGAACACGCTCATGACCAGCCGTTTGCCGGCGACGAGTATGACATCTTCGGGCGGCTTGCCGTCGGCCGGGAAGCCGTAGGGGACGCGAAGCACGCCGCCATGATAGTCGCGGACCGCCGCCCAGACGGCGGCGCCCAGATTCTTCTCGGCCGGGTCCTTGGCGCTGAAATCCTCGATCGCGGTTTTCCAGCCGGCGGCGGCGGCGAGCCGCCCTTCGGCGCCGCGCGAAGCGGTGGCGATGAGCCCGGCGACGACCGCCTTGCCCCGCGCCGCGTCGTCGGCGGCGACCGCGTCGCGCGTCGCCGCTTCGTCGGGCAGGCCGTCGGCGATATATTGGATCGCGGCCATCGACGGCACGAACAGATACGCCCCCCAACGCAGCTCGACGAAGCTTTCGGGGATGTCGATGCGTTTTACCTCGCTCTTGTGCTCGAAGCAAAAGGTGCGCTTGGCTCCAGGCGGGCTGACCCCCATCAACGGGTCGTTCTGAAAGGTCGCGACGTTCGTGCTGTTGCCCGAATTGACCCAGCGCTGGATCACCTCGAACTGCTCGGCGATGCTCGCATTATAGGCCATGAAGAAGATGCCGCGCTCGGGATCGTCGGTCTCCCCGTCCCGGTGCGCGGGCCCATAAGAGAGGCCGCGCCGGAGGATGCGCGGAGTCGGCCGGAAATTCTCCTCGTTGATCACGTCCTCGCGCGGATTGGTGCGGCGGATATGGGACTGAAAGGGGCAGAGCTGCCCTTGCGGGTCGCCGCGATAGTCGAAATCGTTGGTCGGGCCTTTCATCGGCTTGGCGAGCGGCTCGCCCTTGCGGCTGCGCCCCATCAATTTGCCGTAGACCTCCTCCTCGCCGAGGCCGAGCGACGCGCTCGCGCGGGCGACGAAGCCCCGCAGCGCCGCGACATTCTGGTGCAGCTTGCGCACCACCAGGAAGGTGCCGTTGTCGCGCAGCGGGCTCGCCGGAGAGGGCGGATCGGCGCGGTCGTTGGCATAGCCCAGCAGGATCTCGCCGCGCGCCACCGCGTCCCGGCCCGCCGCCGCCCCCGCCGTCGCCGCGTCGCGCACCACCGGCTGGCTGAGCCCGTCGACGAAACCGAAATGGTCGCGCGCGGCCAGGCCGGTGTCGCGCGAGGCGCGGCGCATGCTCTCGACCGCGAGCAATTCCACGCCGTTCTGTACGGCCTCGGCGGCGAGCGCGGCGATCCGCTCGTGCAGTGGATGGCTCGGCTCGGTCGCGTCGTGGCCGTCGCAATCCTGCGTCGTGCGCAGCTGCACCAGGATGTCGATCTCGGCGATTTCCACCGGCGGGCGCGCTGCTTCGCCCTCGGCCCGAGGCGGCCAGTTGCGCGGCGGCAGCCGCCAGTTGCGCGGGTGCGCGGCGACCAGATCGCCGAGCAGCCCGGCGCGCTCCTCCATGCCTTCGCGAAACTCCTGCGGAAAGGCGGCGAGCTCGGCCGCGGGCACGCCGAGATTGGCAAGGCCGTGGCGGGTCAAAGCGAGGTTGAGAAAGGCGTTGCCCTTGAGCGGCGCCACCACCCCTTCGGGCTGCACCGGAAGCTCCGCGAGGAAGCGCCGCGCCTTGTCCTGCTCGGTGACCCGCATCAGCAGCAAGGCGCCGTGCCGGACCGGACTGGCATCGTCGCCATAATTGGAGAGGATCCCGCCCTGCACGCAAGCGGGCGCATAAGCGATCCGCTCGTCATGGTCGCTCGGCCGCTCGGGCAGCGGCGTCTCGTACCAGTGGAGCTGCTCGGCAAGCACCTCCTCCCATTCCTTCACGTCGGCGACGAGCTGCGCGCGCCCCCAGCCGGCGAGCAGTTGCCGGGCCGCGCGCAACAGATAATTGCCGTCGGTCGTCGGCCGGTCCGGCGGGTAGAAATCGGTCAGCTTGTGGAGCGCGACCAGCGCTTGCGCGCCGATCCGGTTGGTCGCCTTCAGATGTTGGGGATCGGCGCGCACCTGCTTCGCCGCCGCGACCGGATGGCGCGCGGCGAAGCGGATCGCCTTCAGTTCGGCATCCTCTTCGCCCTCGCGGTGCAGCCGTTCGATCTCGCATAGATAGTTGACGTCGATCACCGTCGTCCCGCTCGCCGAATAGAAGAAGTCGCTGTCCACCTGCGCGCTGCGCACCCAGGCGAGATACTCCTCGAAGCTGTGGTCGCTGGCCGTGACATAGCCCTCGCAATTGCAAAAGACGATGTCGAGCAAGGGCCCGAGCGGATACCAGATCAGCCGCATATAAGGCTCGAAGGGCCGGTCGAAGGTCGCTCCGAGCAGCAGCCGCGGCGGCGAGACGTCGTCGAGAATGGCGAGGCGGAAATCGAGCAGCGCCTGGATATGCTCGGCGGTGTCGACGAACGGCTTGATGTGAGAATGCTCGCGCGCCGTCGCCCGCATCTTGAACAAGGTCTTCATCACGATCCGCAGCCGCGTCTCGTAAGTCACGCTCTCGAAGGCGTCGATAAAACCCTGCTTGATCGGCGCGGTCAGCGTGAGATCGTTGATCCCCTCCAGATGCTTGCTGCTGACCAGCCTCGCCATGACCCGCCCTCCCTCGGCTCCCGCAGGTGGCATCGCACGGCGCCCCAGCGGCGTCTGTGGCGTTTGCCACAGACGCCGCTTGGACCTTCAAATCCTAAGCGTCAGATCACGATGAAGTCGCTGGCGGTGAGGACGGGATTGCCGCTCACCGTCGCGAACAGCACATGTGCACCGGCGCCATTGCCGTCGGCGTCGTAGAACAGCTGCCCGGTCGCCTGATTGTAGACGATCCGCTGGTCCGCCGCAGTCGCCGCCGGGCCGGTGACGAAGGCGTTGGCCGACAAGGCGCCGAGGCCGAGCCCGGTGAACACCGCATCGTCGAGCGCGATCAGATCGTCGGCGTCGAAGTCGGCGATCCGGTCGACATTGCCCGTGCCCAGCGCCGTGGTGAACGCGAAGGTGTCGGTGCCGCCGAACCCGGACAGGGTGTCGTTGCCGCCCTTGCCGTCCAGTACGTTGCTGCCGGCATTGCCGTAGATCAGATTGCCGAGCTCGTTGCCGGACAGGTTGATCGCCGCCGTCCCCGCATGGACGGTGGTCGTGAAAATCTCGATATGAGCGCCCGCGCTCAGCGTGTAGCTCGCGCTGGCGAAGACCCGGTCGAGCGCGCCTTCCGAAGCGCCCTCGACGACCCGGTCCCCGGCATTGTCGACATAATGCCAGTCGTTGCCGCCGAAGCCCACCGTCGTGTCGGCGCCGACCTTGCCGTCGATCTTATTGTCGCCCGCATTGCCGTAGATGAGGTTACCGAGCTCGTTGCCGCCGAGGTCGATCGCCGCCGTGCCCGCATGGGAGTCGGTGGTCAGGATCTCGATATAGGCCCCCGCGCTCAGCGTGTAGCTCGTGCTCGCGAACACCCGGTCGAGCGTGCCTTCGGCCGCACCCTCGATCACGATGTCCCCGTTGGTGACATAATACCAATCGTTGCCGGTGCTGCCGGTCAGCGTGTCGACGCCCGCACCGCCATCGATGCGGTCGTCGCCCGCACCCGTGGTGATGCTGTCCGCGGCACCGGCGCCGATCACCCGGATGCCCGAGACACCGGCCGTGGTGAAGGTCACGTTCAGCGTCGCACCCGGCTGAGCGATCACCGTCAGGCCGGCATCGTCGTAGGTGGAGCTGCCGCTGTAGCTGCCCGAAGCAAGGCGCACGATGTCGTTCGCCTGCGCATTGTCAAAGGCAGCCTGGATCGTCGCAAAGGCGGTCGCTCCGACCAGCAGATGGCGCTGGCCAAGCCCGTCGACCGCGATCTCCAAATTCTGGAGCACGTCATTGCCCTCGCCCGAAGCAGCCACCCAGGCGATCACGGCATCGCTGAACCCGACCGCCGAAGCGAAGGTCGCGGTGTCGATCCCCGCGCCGCCGTCCAGGAGGTCGTTGTCCGAACCGCCGATCAGAAGATCGTCGCCGCCATGACCGTAAAGCTGGTCCTGGCCATTATTGCCGGTGAGGATGTTGACCCCCGCATTGCCCTCGAGCCGGTTGTCCAGCCCGTTGCCGGTCAGGTCGATCGCAGCCAGGCCGGCCTGATCGCGCGTGGTCACGGTCTCGACGCTGAGCGCCGCGCCAAGCACATAATCGACGCTGGTGCGGATCGTGTCATTGCCCTCGCCCGCACCCTCGATCACGACGTCGCCGCTCTCGTCGACCAGATAGACATCGTCGCCGCCAAAGCCCGTCATCGTGTCCGAGCCGATGCCGCCGTCGAGATTGTCCGCGCCCGCCGTGCCGAGCAGCACGTCGCCGTCGCTGTCCAGACCCGAGACCAGGATCGTCACCGTCACCGTGTTGCCGCCGGTCAGCGTGTAGTTGAAGCTGTCCGTATCGCTGAGGTTCGAAGCCCCCGAAGCCGGCCCAGGCAGATGATCGAAGACGCCGTTGGGATCGTAATCGAAGGTCCCGTCCGCGTTCAGCGTCAGCAAGGCGCCCGACGCGAGCACGATCTGGTCGCCGACATCGGTGGTCGAGCCGTTGACCGCGCTCACGCTCAAGGCCGGCCCGTCGACGTCATTGTCGGGGCCCGAACCATTGTCCGGGAAGACGCTGTCGGAAAGCACCGTCGCCTCGTCGGTCGCGAAGCCGTCCGGCTGCGCCACCGGCGCGTCGTCCGACGGCACGATCGTGATCGTCGAGGTCGCGACCGCGCTGTCGAACTGGCCGTCATTGACCGTCACCGTCACCGTGCGCGACAGATCGACGGGGTTCTGATCGCTCGTCGAATAGAGGATCGAATCGAGCAGCGCCGAATAGACCGCGCCCGTGCCCGTTCCGGTGATCGTGATCGTGATCGTGCCGGCGCCCGGCGTCGTCACCGCGAGGAAGCCGGGCGGCAAGGCGCCGGTCAGGGTCAGCGCATCGCCCGCCACCGCATCGGTCAAAATGATCACCGCGCTCTCGATCATGTCGCCCAGACCCTCGTCCGGATCGCTCGCCACGATCCCGGTCCCGATCGAAACCCCGGCTGAATCCTCACTGTAGTTCACCGAAGCAT
>Ga0190275_10000422_pt1 | contig 38394 bp, 24 predicted proteins | sample Popmic550T_FD_133745 | JGI IMG/M metagenome (GOLD analysis project Ga0190275, IMG submission 133745) | Populus adjacent soil microbial communities from riparian zone of Yellowstone River, Montana, USA - 550 T | ecosystem: Environmental > Terrestrial > Soil > Riparian zone > Trees stand | place... | reverse complement strand
ACGCACATGTCCTAGTGGGCTACGCGAAGAACGGCGAGGCGGGGCGGCCGGAGCAGTGGTATCCGATCCGACTGGTCGTGCTTGGGTGGGAAGGCAACATCAACATCAAAGGGCTGAAACCACTCCGCGTAGTCCATCAGCCGGCGATGACCCGCGACGAGGTGGTCAGCTACACGGACCTGATGCCCGACGGGAAGGCGCGGTGGTTCAGCTTCGTGATGGAGGCCAAGTCCGTCATCACCCGTCCGGCCGGGGGGCAGAAGCTGTCGGGCCCCGGGTTCCATGAGATCTCAGGGCTGGCCTGGTCTGGCCGCGGACGGATTCGGAAGGTGGAGGTCTCCACGAATGGCGGTGTGAGCTGGGAGGTCGCCGAGCTCGAGGAACCGGTCCTCTCCAAGGCCTTCACCCGCTTCCATCTGCCGTGGCGATGGCGTGGAGAGGGCACGACCCTTCAATCCCGGTGCACCGACGAGACCGGATACCTTCAGCCCACCCGCGACGAGCTGGTCGCGGTTCGGGGGATGAAGCCCGGTCCAGATGGCTTCGACCACTACAACGGGATCAAGGTGTGGAAGGTCAAGAGCGATGGGACGGTGACTCATGCCTGACGTCCTGCTGCTGCTCTGGCTCGTCGGCGGGGGGACGGCCCCTCCCCGCTACGACATCGGCCGGGTCGCCAGGCCTGAGGAGATCCAGGCGAGCGATATCTCGGTCTTGCCGACCGGCGCCGGCCTTCCTCCCGGGCACGGAACGGCGCGGGAGGGAAAGAGCCTCTACGCCACGCTCTGCGCGACCTGCCACGGAGCCAACGGCGAGGGGCGAGACAGCTACGCCGCGCTCGTCGGTGGCCGCGGCAGCCTGAAGGACGAGGAGCCCCGGCTCACCGTCGGCAGCTATTGGCCCTTCGCCACCACCATCTGGGACTACATCCACCGGGCGATGCCCTATGTCGCGCCGGGCACTCTCACTCCCGACCAGGTCTACGCACTGACCGCCTTCCTGCTGCACGCGGACGGCATCATCGGCGAGGACACGGTGATGAACGAGCGGACGCTGCCGCTCGTGAAGATGCCGAACCGGGATGGCTTCGTTGCCGATCCCCGCCCTGACACCGGTCCGAAGAAGAACCCGCCGCGTTGATGGCCCGGGGGCCGTGCTACGAGCGGCCCGCGCGCGCCTCATCGAACGGGACTCGGAACGGCAGGTAGGCCTGGTCCAGCCGGTGAGTGCCGCTCATGCCATCGCCGTACTCGAAGTGACGCACCACCGCGCCTCTCCCCGCATCGCGCAGGAAGTCCAGCGGGCTGTCCCCGTCTCCCAGGCCGAACATCGTCGGCACCAGGTCCTTGTCATTCACGTAGTGCACGTACTGCGGCCCGTCCGGGTACTTGCAGGCCGCCGCCCCGAACGTCTCCACCTTCACCTGGCCCAGCAGCTTCTCCGCGTCCGCCTGCGACAGCCCGTCCTCGAGGCGCAGCCGGTTCGCCACGTCTCCCAGCGCCCGGCTCAGGATCAGCCCTCCCTGGCTGTGCCCCATCACGTGCACCGAGCGCCCCGCCTTGAGCTCCGAGTAGATCGTGTCCGCCATCGTGTCCACGGCGGGGTTGGTGCCCTTGTCCAGCTTGTCCTTCACGCTCTGGATCAGATCGCTCGCCATGCCCTCGGTGGCGTTGTGCACCCCGACGATCTTCGCCCCCGTCGTGTCCGCGATCTCCTGCATGCCATGGAACTGCGTGTCCTTCGTGTTCCCGATGCCGTTCACGTACAGGATCGTCTCGGAGGGGTTCGGGTTGTCGCTGGGCGTGACGCCCGGGATCTGGCTCAGCGGCGTGCCCGGGGCGAACGTCTGCCCCCCGGCCCCCACCAGCTGCCCGTCATGCACGCGGTCCGACTTGTCCCCGCCAAACAGATCCCCCAGCAACCCCGCCTTCTGCGCGACCTGATCCTCGAACCCATCCACGAACTGGCCGAGCTGCCGCCCCCCCTGCTCCACCCCCTGACGCACCGCGTTGGTCGCGTTGCTGACGACGTCCTGCGCCTTGTCCACGGTGTTCTGCACGCCGTTCTGCACGCGATTGATGAGGTTCAGGCCACGCTTGATCAGGTTCATGAGAGCCCCGGAGGCATTTCAGGGAAGGGGGTTTCTCATATTCTCGGAATGAACGGCCATAAGTTGCGTCCCGGGGAATCTGGAAGCCTGCCCGGCTGAACGGGGTGAGCCTCGCAGGGTGTTGAGCCCCAAGCAGCAGGTCAGCGCCCTTCTTTCCGGCGAATGAGGACGATGGTTGCCGGAGCGCGTGCGACCTTGAGCTCAGCGCCGTTCCACCTCGTGCGGCGACCGTCCACGAGCGCGTCAGACGCGCCGACAAGATCGGCCGGAATGACGAAACCGCCAGGCGGCCGGGCCGTTCCATGGAGGCTGATGGTCAGACGGTCACCATCCGCCCGCATGGCGAGGCTCAGCGCGCCCCACGGCGTGCGATAATTCTCGATACGCACTCCGTCATCGCGCAGCCAGCTCTCTGGAACGCCGGCGGCGATGACGAGCGCGTCGTCGTCGCGCCGGTCGTACACGAACAGATCGAGGGCCGAGCGGATGAAGTCGGAGGCAACCCAGCCATGCGGCATGTCGCCGATGAAGCGAGGCTCGCGCGGGTCGCGGCCCACGACCTCCGCCCACTGGTTCCAGGCGAGCGGGCGACGATCGTCCATGAAGAAATCGAGGGCCTGCCTGGCGCGGTCGCGGCGTCCGAGGCGGACGAACGCGCCAACGACGCGCCATTCATAAGGCGTGTAATCCTTCCAGGATGCAGCGCCGTCGCGTCGCTCCGTGAAGTTTCGCCAATAGCGATCGAACGTTCCTTCCAGGAGATCGGCAGGCAATTGACGGCGGAGTCCCCCGGGCGAGAGCGCGATCGTCGTCGAGGTGGCGTCGAAATCGCCCAGGTCGGCGGCGCCAGCGATATAGGGAATATCGAACCGGCGCGCAGTCATGCGCAGGGACGTCATCAGATCAGCACGGAACTCATCACGCTGTGCGGCAAGGCGCGCGCGTGCCTTGGCATCGCCGAACGTTGCCGCAAGCATGACGGCGTCCTCGAAGCCGCGCAGCGTCCAGAAATCGTCCCAGTAGGAATAGGCGGGCTTCGCCGAATAGCCTTCATGCGAAATGGAAGGTGGCATGAGTCCGAAGAGGTTGCGCCGCTCCGGCGAGGAGAGCTGGGACGGCATGCGCTCGGAGAGGCGCTGCTGATTCATGTACTGCGCCGCCGCCGCCACCTTCGGCCAGACGGACTGAAGCAGGGCGCGATCGCCGGTGTAACGCCAGACCTCCGCCGCCAGATGGATGAACTCGCCGTGACTGTCGTTCTCTGGCACGGGATCGGCTCCGCGCGCATCGACGCAGCAGGGGACCTTGCCGTTGGCGAAGAGATGCGCTGCGTACCAGCGCAGATAGGCTTTGGCTTCCTCCGCGTGACCCAGACGCAGAAGCGCCTCGGCGATCATGGCACCGTCGCGGATCCAGGAGCGCGCATAGGAGCGCGCGCCGGGACGCAGGATCGGCCCATCCTGCATGATGAGCATGTGCGCGAGCGAGGTGCGCAGCGCGTTCGTCACCTCGCGCCCTCCGCCGGCCGCATCCACCTGGGCGGCGGAGAGCTCCTTCCGCCAGAAGGCTGCGACGCGCGCCTCCTCTTGGTCGAGCCAGCTCTCGGGCGCCGTATGTGGCAAGGCAGGCGCGTCACCCGTCAGCGGCGCGACAATGCTGAGGCGCCTCTCGCCGAGTGGCGGCAGAACAACATCGTAGGCCAGCACACCAGAGGCGAGGCCCGTCTCGTCCTCAACCGCGCGCTCGCCTGCCGCATCGGCCCGCATGAGGCGTTGCGGATAGGCGCCGCCGTCGAACGTTGAAACGCCCGCCATGTCGGGGCGCTGGAGCGGGAAGATGCGACGCATGCCCGCGCTCATCCTCCCCCTATCCCACGCCATCGTACGGATCGGGCTTACGCCGCCCGGAGTGGTGAGAAACTGCGTCGGCGGATTGACCTGCAGCGGGCGAACGACCAGGGCAAGCCGCAGCGAGAGCGGCGCGTCGGTGAGATTCTTCAGCGTGTAGCGGCCGACGAGACGATCGTTCCCGCGCTCGCCGGCCACGAAGGCGTTGACCGTCAGCTGCCAGGAGGGACGCGTCCACTCCACGGCCGGCATCGGCAAGGAGTTGTCCGCGAGACGATGCGCGATCGCGGCGTCCGCCCAGCTTGTGATGCCTGTCGCGTCGGTGACGAAGGGCTCGATGGAAACGCCGCCGCGGCCGATCTCGAGCGCGCCGTCCTCCGACAAGAGCGCGCCGTCACCGCCGCCCTTGACGCCGATCAGCGTCCAGTAGCTCTGCTCGCCGACGAATCCGCGCGGATAGAGGCCGCGCGGCGCGCGGCGCGCCAGCATCGTGAGGAAGGCGTTCACATCGGCGCCGAACTCAAGCGGCTCGACGCGAATGTCCGCGAGTCCAAGACCCTGCCCGCTGGGATTCTGCATCCGGATGCGGATGAAGCGGGCTTCCGACTCCGTCGCCATGATCGGGTCTTCGCCGCCATCTCCGCCACGCACGCGGCGCAGCAGACGCCAGCTGAGCCCCTCGTCGGAGAGCTCGATGTCATAGTCGCGCGCGTGCGCGCCTGGCGACCAGGTGAGCGAAAGCCCACCGAACTCGCGCATGCGACCCAGATCGAGCGTCAGCGCCGGCGGGCCGCGGGTGGACGCAGGGCTGCGCCAGGCGGTCGCCGGATCGCTATCGACGGCGAGCGGCGCAAGCTCGTTCGCCGATGTTGCCCGCGCGGCGATCGGCGGCGGATCGCCGACATCGACCGGAAGACGCCGGATCACGAGCTGATCTATCTCGAACCATCCCGCGCCGCCGCCGCTGCCCGCGCTGACCACGAATTCGATCGCCGCTCCGCGGCGCAACGTCTTGTCCGCAGTGGGCCCCCAGGCGAAGGAGATCTGGCGTCTCTTGATGCGCACTTCGCGCCACTCGCGATGGACGCGGAAGTCGCGCCGGACGTGCCACCAGACATTATCGCCGCTGGCGTCAACCAGCTTGAACTCGAGATTGTTGGGCGCTGCCTCGCCGCGCACGAGAAAGGTGATCTCGAAATTGTCCGGCAGGTCGAGCGGAAGGTCGCGATGCGCGAATGCGTAGCCGGCGGATGGGCCCAGATCGAAGGACAGCTGGAGCGCGCCGCCCTTCTCGCCCGGCGTCGGCGCTTTCGAGACGGAGACGCCGTCCGACGCCGCCACCCGCCAGGGCGTGATGTCGTCGAATGTGTCGAGCATCATCGGCGCGCGCGCATCAGGCGCGGCCGCAGCGAGGAGGAGTAGCGCGCTGGCGGCGGCCACACCCGCCATCATGGCCACTCCCTCTCTGCCTGCTTCAGGTCATTGGCAAGGAGAGCATTCGTCATGAGTGTCTCGGAGTCTCCCTCAGTTGGGCACGAAGTGAGAGTCACTTCGCGGCGCGGAGCCGCGGCGAGGGGCCCTCTCGCCGCGCAGCGTCATCAAGAAAACGTTTACTCAGAGCGGGAAAACGTTTACATGGCTGCTCCAGGCCATGGCCAGAATCGCGCGCGGCGGATCGCAAGCCAGCATCAAGGACGTGGCTCGCAAGGCCCGCGTCTCCATCGCTTCGGTGTCGCGCGTCATGAACGACCATGACAGCGTGGGCGCGGAGACGCGCGAGCGCGTGCTGGCCGCGGTGCGTTCCCTCCACTACGTGCCGCATAGCGGGGCGCGCAGCCTGATCACCCAGCGGACGAACGTCGTCGGCGTCCTGTTGCCGGATCTGCACGGCGAGTTCTTCTCGGAGCTCATCCGCGGCATTGATGCCGTGGCGCGCCTCCGGCGCCTGCAGCTCTTGCTGTCGAGCACGCACGGTGATGCGGCGGAGCTTGCTGTCGCCATCCGCACCATGCGCGGCAGGGTGGATGGGCTCCTGGTCATGTCGCCACACGTCGATGCTGCGCTCCTGGACAAGAACCTGCCCAGCGCCCTGCCGATCGTGCTCCTCAACAGCCCGCTGGAGGACGCCCGACACTCGACGCTGACCATCGACAGCTACCGCGGTGCACGCGCCATGGTCAGCCATCTGGTCGGGCGCGGTCACCGGCGGATCGCGCACGTGGCGGGGCCGGAGCTCAACCTCGACGCCCAGGAGCGTCTGCGAGGCTATCGCGACGAGCTGGCGTCCTCTCTACCAAGGGTCGCACCACAGGTGCTGCCTGGAAACTTCAGCGAGAAATCGGGTTACCTCGCCGGGCGACTCCTGGCCGCCCAACCTGACCGCCCCGACGCAGTCTTTGCTGCCAACGATGTGATCGCGGTCGGTTGCATGGTGGCCTTCCGAGAGGCCGGTCTGCGCGTCCCCGACGACATCGCCGTGGCTGGGTTCGACGACATCCCGCTCGCCTCGCTGGTCAGCCCCGCTCTGACCACGGTGCGAGTCCAGATCGCGGATCTCGGCCAGTCCGCGCTGGAGCAGCTCCTGCTCAGCATCGAGAGCCCGACGCGATCACGGCCGGTGTCGCGCGCTCTGGTGCCCGAAGTGGTGGTTCGCGAGTCTTGCGGCGTCGAGAAGCCGCCCAAACGACGCTCCCGGCGTCAAGCAGCGAGGTTGCCATGAACAGGAAGCAGGGCAGCAGGGTCGACCAGAGGTGGAGCGTACTGGGCGTCGTCATGTTGCTGGCGGCCACGCCGGCGCTCGCGCAGAAGACGACGGCGACCATCCGGGTTGGCCTCAGCTCGGCCAGCGGTGCGACCACCGGCGTGTCCGTGCTCGCGGTGAATACGAACACCGGCTCCTCGGCGAAAGGGACTGTGCGCGCGGACGGCTCTCACCTCCTGACCGGCTTGGAGCCCGGTGAGTACGTGATCACCGCGACCCAGCCTGACGGCAAGGAGGTGTACCGGACGGTCACCGTGCAGGTCGGCCAGACGGTGGACCTGGACATCAACCTCGCGGAGGAGGTGCCGCTCGATCTCGGCCAGAGCGAGACCATCGTCGTCCAAGGGAAGACGACAGAGAGCTCGACGGCCGAGGTCGCCACCAACGTCAGCCGCGAAGAGATCGAGAACCTTCCCCAGGGCAACCGCAACTTCCTCAACTTCGCGGCCCTGGCGCCTGGCGTTCGCCTCTCCAACGACGAGCTCAAGAAGAACTACTCGTCCGGCGCTCTCGAGGCGAGCAACACCAACGTCTTCGTGGACGGTGTGAGCCTCAAGAACAACGTCATCGAAGGCGGGGTGGTGGGTCAGGATTCAAGCCGCGGAAACCCCTTTCCCCAGCTCGCGGTCAGCGGATTCCGGGTGATCACCCAGAACTACAAGGCCGAGTACGAGCAGGCCAGCGGCGCGATCATCTCCGCGATCACGCGCTCGGGCGGAAACGACTTCCACGGCGACCTCTTCCTCACCTTTCAGAACAAGGCCCTGGCGGCCCGGAACTCCTTCGACGTGGAGCGGGGTGATCTGGAGCGGCCCGATCTGCTGCGCTCACAGTTCGGGGCTGCACTCGGTGGCCCCCTGGTGAAGGACAAGCTGCACTTCTTCGCGACCTATGAGGGCAACCTTCAGGACCGCTCGAACCAGGTGACGATGGGCAATCCCACACCGGAGAACCTGAGCCAGTTCGGCGAGTTCCAGGGCAGCTTCGGGAGCCCCTTCCGCGAGCACCTCGGCTTCGGGAAGCTGACCTGGCGGCCGGCCGGCAACCAGACCGTGGATCTCAGCGCCAGCATCCGGAGAGAGACCGACATCCGCAGCTTCGGCGGATTGGTGGGGTTCGAGGGTGCCGAGAACGTGCGAAACAATGTGATCACCGCCGCGGTCAGGCATCAGCTGCGGCTGGGGGCGCTGACGAATGAAGCCACGTTCCAGTACCTCGACTCGCAGTTCAACCCGACCGCCGCGACCCCCGGCGTGGTGGGGCGAGACTACCAGGGCGTCATCCGGCTTGGCGGCCGCGACACCAGCCAGGACATCGGCCAGCAGGCGTTCACGTTGCGCGATGACGCGACGTTCGCGAACTTCGAGTGGGCCGGCCAGCACGTCGTGAAAACCGGCGCCAAGCTCTCCTTCCAGAAGTACCAGATCGAGCGCACGCTCTTCGGGAACCCTGTCTTCCGCTTCCGCCAGGACGCCGCCAACAACCTCAGCTACGACTTCCCGTTCGAAGCCGCCTATGGCGTCGGCGACCCGAAGATGACGGCCAACAACACGCAGCTCGGCGTGTACGTCCAGGACGACTGGGAGATCGCCAGGAGGCTCACCTTGAACGTGGGCCTCCGGTGGGATGTCGAGACCCACCCGCTGAACAACGATTACGTGACTCCCGAGGATGTTCGCGCGGCGGTGGAGGAGCTCGCGCGCCTGGTCGAGCCCACGAACGGGCCCGACTTCTTCCGGGTCGAGAACTACGTCTCCAACGGTCAGCAGCGCCCCATCTTCCTGGGGGCGATACAGCCGCGGCTCGGCGTGGCGTTCGACGTGCGGGACAACGGACACACGGTCCTCTTCGCTGGCGCTGGGCGCTACTACGACCGCACGCTGTTCAACACCGCGGTGGACGAGCGGCTTCGCCTTCAGTACCAGGTCCGCACCTTCCAGTTCTCGCAGGATGGCTCCCCCCGCAATGGTCAGCCGACGATCGCCTGGCGGTCCGAGTACCTGAGCAAGGAGGGGCTCGATTCGCTGATCGACCAAGGCGTGGCACCGGCACCGGAGATCTTCCTGCTCGAGAACGACACCAAACCGCAGTTCAGCGACCAGTTCAGCACGGGTGTCCGGCAGCAGCTCGGACCGGTCAACACCTCGGTGACGCTCACGTACATCCGCAGCCAGAACGGCGTCGGCTTCTACCCCGCGAACCGCAGGTCGACGGGCAACCGTGACTTCATTCCTACGCCGGGCGGCTTCGGCAATGTCATCATCTCGGTCGACGACCGGACCTCTTCCTACAGAGGCGTGCAGGTCTCTGCGGAGAAGCCCTACTCGAGCGAGCTCTCGAAGTGGGGCCTTCAGTGGGGCGCGTCCCTGGCCTACACCCTGGGCTTCGCGGAGGAGCGCGGGACGAGCTTCAACTTCGACTACCCAACCGTCAAGGACACCCCGATCACTCCCACCACGACCGACGAGCGTCACCGCCTCGTGCTCTCCGGCATCGTGGGGCTGCCGCTGCAGTTCAAGCTATCCACGGTGATCACGCTCGGATCCGGGCTGCCCTTCAACATCTCCGATGCGTCCAAGGGCTTTGGACCCACCGAGTTCGTGTTCAGCCGCAATGGAGGCCGAGCGGAGGGCTTCGTTCAGTTCAGCCAGGTGGACGTCCGGCTGGCGAAGGACTTCGTGATCTCCGAAGGGCGCCGGATCAGCGCCTTCGCTGAGTGCTTCAACCTCTTCAACGCCAAGAACTTCGGCGGATACGACGGGTTCATCCCGCCGTCGACAGACCCTGAGAACCCGAAGTTCGGCCAGCCCTCCTCCCTGGTGGCTCCGCCGCGCAACGTCCAGTTCGGCATGGGCTACAGCTTCTGAAGAGGAGCCTCCCCTTGATGGCACGCCCAGGCCGCCGCCCGCTTCTCTCTGCCGTGGCCGCTGCGTTGCTCCTCCCGAGCGCAGTGGCGGGCTGCGCCGACAGCCACCCGAACCGGCGCTCGCCCCCGAGCGCCACGCACGTCTCATCGCAAGAGCTGCTGGATGACCTGGAGGCGCGGACCTTCCGCTTCTTCTGGGAGACAGCGAACCCGGAGAACGGTCTGCTCCCGGATCGGTATCCGAGCCCGTCCTTCAGCAGCATCGCCGCGGTCGGCTTCGGCCTGACGGCGTACGGCATTGGCGTGGAGCGCGGCTACGTGAGCCGCGAAGCCGCCCGCGACCGGGTGCTCACTACGCTGCGCTTCCTCCACTCCGCGCCACAGGGCCCCGAGGCCAGTGGAGTGAGCGGCCACCGGGGTTTCTTCTACCACTTCCTGGACATGAAGTCGGGGCACCGCTTCGAGGAGACCGAGCTCTCCACCATCGACACCGCCTTGCTCCTCGGGGGGGTGCTGTTCGCGCAGTCCTACTTCGACGGCTCCCAGCCTCAGGAAGCAGAGATCCGGAAGCTGGCCGACGAGCTCTATCGCAGGGTCGACTGGCGCTGGGCGCAGGCCCGCCCTCCCGCCATTTCGCATGGCTGGTCACCGGAGGCCGGCTTCATCGCGTATGACTGGAGGGGCTACAACGAGGCGATGTTGCTGGTGCTCCTCGCCCTGGGCTCGCCGACGTTTCCCGTCGAGCCGGCTGCCTGGCAGGAGTGGGTCTCCGGCTACGAGGAGACTTGGGGCACCTTCTTCGGCCAGGAGCATCTGGGCTTCCCTCCCCTCTTCGGTCACCAGTACAGCCATGTGTGGGTGGACTTCCGCGGCATCCAGGACGGCTACATGCGCGGCCGCGGGATGGACTACTTCGAGAACAGCCGGCGGGCCACGTATGCACAGCGCGCGTATGCGATGACCCATCCCGAGGGCTGGAAGGGGTACGGCCAGGACATCTGGGGGTGGACCGCCTGCGACGGGCCGGCCGACGTGGAGCTCGACTACCAAGGGAAGCGTCGGATGTTTCGCAGCTACTCGGCCCGTGGCCCGGGGCTCCATGACGATGGCACCCTGGCGCCCACTGCAGCCGCCGCGTCCATCCCGTTCGCACCCGAGATCGCGATCCCGGCGGTCCTGGAGATGCACCGCCGCTACGGCGAGCACATCTATTCCACCTACGGCTTCCTGGACTCCTTCAATCCCAGCTTCGCGTACGACGTCCCGCTCCAGGAGGGCCGTCGGGTGCCGGGCTTCGGTTGGGTGGCTGACGACTATCTCGGCATCGACCAGGGGCCGATCATTGCCATGATCGAGAACCACCGGAGCCAGCTCGTGTGGCGGGTGATGCGCAAGAACCCCTACCTCCGTGCAGGCCTCAAGCGCGCGGGGTTCCAGGGCGGCTGGCTCGAGGAGCAGAAGTGATGGTGGCTGGCGCGGGGTCACCGGGGCTGGGAGCCCGCTGGCTCTCCATTACGGCGCTCGTGTGCTGCATGGCCGCCTGCGCCAGACCTGACTCGGGTGTGATCGTGCTCGAGTTCTGGGCGATGGGTCGGGAAGGTGAAGTGGTGGCCGAGCTGACGCGTGGCTTCGAGGCGAGCCATCCCGGGATCCGCGTCAACGTGCAGCAGCTGCCCTGGCAGGGGGCGCACGAAAAACTCCTGACCGCGTTCGTGGGAGACGCGACGCCCGACCTGGCGCAGATGGGAAACACCTGGGTTCCCGAGTTCGCCACGCTCGGAGCGCTCGCCGCCCTGGATCCGTCCGCCGCGGCGTCGACCGTCGTCGAACAGGAGGACTACTTTCCCGGCATCTGGGATACCAACGTCATCAACGACCGGCTCTTCGGCATCCCCTGGTATGTCGACACGCGGCTGCTCTTCTATCGGCGCGACCTCCTGGCCCAGGCTGGCTTTGCTCACCCGCCCAGGAGCTGGGACGAGTGGAGGGAGATGCTCATCGCCATCAAGCGACTGCCTGGCGCGGATCACTATTCGATCCTGGTGCCGCTCAACGAGTTCGAGCCGCTGCTCCTCCTCGGCCTTCAGCAGGAAGAGCCCCTCCTGCGCGATGGCGGTCGCTGGGGCAACTTTCGCAGCCAGGGCTTCCGGCGCGCCCTTGGCTTCTACCTGGAGCTGTTCGAGAAGGAGCTGGCTCCGCGCGCAACCAACACCCAGATCGCGAACGTCTGGAACGAGTTTGCTCGCGGATATTTCGCCTTCTACATCACCGGTCCCTGGAACATCGCCGAGTTCAAGCGCCGTCTGCCCAAGGAGCTCCAGGGAGCCTGGATGACGGCGCCGCTGCCCGGCCCCAACGGCCCTGGCCTGTCGAATGCCGGTGGCTCAAGCCTGGTGGTGTTCGCGGACTCCCGGCGCAAGGAGGCGGCCTGGAAGCTCATCGAGTACCTGTCGCAGCCCGAGGTCCAGCGTCGCTTCTACGCGCTGTCCGGCGACCTGCCGCCCCGGCGGTCGAGCTGGGATGACTCGGCGCTCAGCGGCGATCGCTACGCTGCCGCGTTCCGGGAGCAGCTCGAGCGGGTCGAGCCCACCCCCAAGGTGCCGGAGTGGGAGCGCATCGCCACCGAGATGAGAATCGTCGCAGAGCAGGCGGCGCACGGCGGCCTGACTGTCGACGCCGCCGCCGCGGAGCTGGATGAGCGCGCCGATCGCATCCTGGAGAAGCGGCGCTGGATCCTGGCGCGGGAGGCCGGCGAGTGAAGACTGCGCACGCCGGGTGGGTGTTCGTGACGCCCGCCCTGCTCATGATCGCCGTCTTCTTCCTCCTGCCTGTCCTGGCTGCGCTCGGCCTCAGCCTGACGGACTTCGACATCTACGCCCTGGCCCAGCTCGACAACCTTCGTTTCGTCGGGGGAGGCAACTATCTGCGCCTGCTCCAGACGCCGCTCTTCTGGAAGGCGCTCGGAAACACGCTCTTCTTCGTCCTCGCCGGTGTTCCACTCTCGATCGCGGTCTCGCTTGCCGCGGCGCTGCTCCTTCACTCGGCGGTGGCGCGCGGCAAGGCGATCTTCCGTACGGCGCTCTTCGCACCGGTCGTGACGACCCTGGTCGCGGTCGGGGTTATCTGGAACTACCTGCTGCACACCCGCTACGGCCTCATCAACGACCTTCTCGGGCGGGTCGGCATCCACCCGATTGACTGGCTGGGCGATCCCCGCTGGGCCATGCCGGCGATCATCCTGTTCGCGGTGTGGAAGAACTTCGGCTTCAACATGGTGATCTTCCTGGCTGCGTTACAGAGCATTCCGGAGGAGCTGTACGAGGCTTCGCGCATCGAGGGCGCCTCGGCCCTCCAGCAGCTGCGCTTCGTCACCCTGCCCGCGCTCGCTCCCACGCTGGTTCTGGTCAGCATCCTGACCATGGCGGGCTACTTCCAGCTCTTCGCAGAGCCCTACGTGATGACGCAGGGTGGCCCGCTGCAGAGCACGACCAGCGTCCTCTATTTCATGTACGAGGAGGGCTTCAAGTGGTGGAACCTCGGCTCCGCCTCGGCGGTGGCTTTCCTCCTCTTTCTTCTCATGTTCGCCGTGACCCTGGTGCAGTCCTTCGCCCTTCGCCGCTGGAGTGAGCCATGACGCTGAGGTCACAGGCCCTCCTGGTGAATGCAGCCTTGCTCGCAGCCGCGGCGGTCAGCCTGGGTCCCCTCTTGTGGATGGTGTCGGCGTCCTTCATGGCGCCGGGAGAGGCGAGCAGCGCTCCACCGCCATTGCTCCCTCGCGCGGCCACGCTCGAGAACTACCACCAGCTCTTCGCCCAGACCGGTATGGGCCGCAGCTTCGCCAACAGCCTGTTCCTGGCCACGGCGGCCACCCTGCTCTCGCTCGTCTTCAACGTCAGCGCGGGATATGCGTTCGCCAAGCTGCGCTTCGCTGGCCGCGAGCGGCTCTTCCGGATCCTGCTGGGGGCTCTCATCATCCCCGCGCAGGTCGCCATGATTCCCCTGTTCCTGCTGCTCAAGCACCTGGGGCTCGTCAACACGTACCTGGGCGTGCTGCTCCCGTCGGTGGCGAATGTCTTCGGCATCTTCCTCGTGCGCCAGTACGCGCTCTCCCTTCCGGACGAGATGCTCGAGGCGGCTCGCATCGACGGAGCGGGCGAGCTCCGCCTCTTCTGGTCGATCGTGCTCCCGTCGCTGAGTCCGATCCTGGTGACCCTGGCGATCTTCACCTTCCTCGGCTCGTGGAATGACTTTCTCTGGCCGCTCATCGTGCTCACCGATGACGACCGCCACACGCTGCCAGTGGCGCTGGCTTCGCTGACGCGAGAGCACGTGCAGGACAGCGAGCTGATGATGGCCGGCGGCGTCATCACGGTGCTGCCTGTCCTGGTGCTGTTCCTGGTGCTGCAGCGCTACTACATCCAGGGCCTCCTGGCGGGGAGCGTCAAGGGATGAAGCCGCGCCGGAGCGATCGCTGCCCCTGAGATCACCCTCCCTCCTTGAATGAATCGAACATGACCAAGACCATCGAGTTTCCACGCGGATTCCTCTGGGGCAGCGCCACCTCGGCCTATCAGATCGAGGGCTCGCCGCTCGCCGACGGAGCGGGCCCCAGCATCTGGCAGCGCTTCCTGCACACGCCTGGCCTGACGCCCAGCGGCGATACCGGCGATGTGGCCTGTGATCACTACCGGCGCTACGCGAGTGACGTGGCGCTCATGCGCGAGCTGGGGATGCAGGCGTATCGCTTCAGCGTCTCCTGGAGCCGCATCCTGCCCCACGGCAAGGGCGCCGTGAACCCGGCCGGCCTCGACTTCTACGACCGGCTCGTGGATGCGCTGCTGGAGAACGGCATCGAGCCGCTCATCACGCTCTTTCACTGGGATCTGCCTGCCGCCCTCGACGATCTCGGTGGCTGGCTCAATCCCGATATCGCGGGCTGGTTCGCCGACTACGGGACCACGCTGTTCCGCAGGCTCGACGACCGGGTAAAGAAGTGGGCGACGCTGAATGAGCCGTGGGTCGTGACCGACGGCGGCTACTTGCACGGCCCGCTCGCCCCGGGTCACAGGAATCTGTTCGAGGCCCCGATCGCCTCGCGAAACCTCATGCGGGCGCACGGCGCGGCGGTCCAGGCCTATCGTGCCGCGGGCAAGCACGAGATAGGCCTGGTGGTGAATCTCGAGCCCAAGTATCCCGCCTCGGACAGCGCGGCCGACCTGGCGGCCACCGCTCGAGCCGACGCGTATATGAACCGGCAGTACCTCGATCCCGCGCTGCTGGGAAGCTGCCCGGACGCCGAGCTGACGGAGATCTTCGGCGAGGCGTGGCAGCCCTGGTCAGCGGAGGCGCTGAAGCTGGCCCGGCAGCCCATCGACTTTCTCGGCATCAACTACTACACGCGCAGCGTGACGCGCTTTGACGAGCTCGCCTGGCCGCAGCGGGCCGCGCCGGTGCGACAGAAGGGGGCCACGTACACCGAGACGGGATGGGAGGTGTTCGCGCAGGGCCTCATCGACACGCTCGAGATGGTGAAGAAGCGCTACGGACCTATTCCGCTCTACATCACCGAGAACGGTGCCGCCTTCTTCGATCCTCCGGTCGCCGAGGGCAACCGCGTCCGCGATCCGCTGCGAATCGATTACCTGCGCAAGCACCTGACAGCCGTCCATACCGCCATCCAGCGGGGAATCGACGTGCGCGGCTACATGCTCTGGTCTTTGTTCGACAATCTCGAGTGGTCGCTCGGCTTCTCCAAGCGGTTCGGCATCGTCCACGTCGATTTCGAGAGCCTGAAGCGAACTCCCAAGGACAGCGCGCGCTTCTACTCGCGCGTGATCGCCACCCACGGCGCTGCCCTGGGCGAGGATCCAGACAGCCCTCACGTTCGCTGAGCCCAGCCGGGACCCGGGGCCCCCATGGGTCACCGCTTGCTGACGCTGATGGGACGCACATCAGCCGCCTGAGCCGGCGTGTGCCCCACGGGGTTGCACTGCCTCTCCTCTGACCTGCCACGCGGCCCATGGGCACACGGCAGCAGCCCTCCCCTACTTCTCTGCACCAGCACGCCACCCTCAACAGGGCCCCCATCTGTCCTATGCTCCCCACCCACGCCCTAACTAGCGGTCCGCTAGAATGTCTCGATCGACAAGAGCGTGCCTCGCTGACCCGTCTCGGCGCACTCGTAGGTCTCGCACGTGGCGTGCAGTCCCTCTTTGTCGGCATTTACACGCACAACATGTTCTCCCTCGCTGCCATGGTCAAAGCAAGGTTGCTCGACGGACTCGATCCGCGCGGACTTCAGCAGCAGGGCCCACGTCTCGGGTTCGAGCACGAGAGGGCGCTCGGGGTGTTCGGCACTGCCTAGAGCGCGCACGCGTCCGTCACGCCGATCGACGCCGATGAGCACGGCCGCGCGCATGCCGCACGCCATCGCCTTTGTCTGCAGGACGAACTCACGCGCATGACCATCATGATCGTAGTCGCCGAGCACCATGGCCGGCAGCTGCTTGCGCCGGGCGAGGACCTGGAGCCATGCGTCAGGGAGGATCTCGTCATCCCCCGCAGCTGGCCGCCAGCGGCGCAGCACTGCCTTGACGTTCTCCCCTTCCGGGTCAAGCCCTTCGAATTCGAACAAGGGTGTAAGCGGGATGCGCTCGGCCGGCTTGCCCGGGCGCAGACGAATGAGGTCCAGCTTGCCGCTCTCGGCATATGCGAAGCCCCGGCAGGAGCAGGTGACGAAATCGGTCTCGATGCAGTCGAGTTCGGGGGGATCACGCCACTCGAGCCTCCATCGCTCAGTGACTCCATCCACCTCGACCCGGACCTCCTCGCGCAGCATGGGCTCGGGCTGCGCCGCACCGGCTCCCAACAGGACGCCTAGCCCTATCCATGCACTGAGTCGCATCCGTGCTCCTTCCATCACCTCGGCGTACCGCAGCAACTGGCCGTGGCGAATGAATGGAAAAGGTACCTCAAGTCCTCTGGACGCTCGCCGCAACCGCGAGCCCGGAAAGTGGCATTGACTTCCGCGGGTCACACGATGGAGGCCAGGAACGCGGCCCGCTCCTTCAGCCCCAAATCCCGGGTGAGGACGTCGAGACACGGGGCGAGGGCATAACCGCGCTTCTGCTTCGACTGCGTGAGCACCTCCGCCAGGGCATTTGTGGACTGGATGGCCCCGGGTGTGTCCGCCCCTGGGTCTTGTTCTGTGCGCTACCAAAGAGAGCGGGTGTCAGACTGGCCACCTGTGCGGTAGGGTCTTGCCCAGCTCCCAGCCTCTTCTGGAGAACTCCTCATGAGCGATGACGTGACAGCCGTCGATCCCCACGCCCCCGTGCCTGGCTCCACCGTGGGCCCCTGGCTGATCCTCAAGCGGCTGGACTCGGGCACCTTCGGCGTGGTGTTCCGGGCCCAGCGTGCCGGGCACCCCGAGGCTCCCTCGGTGGCCCTCAAGATGGCTCGCAACCCCCAGGATCCTCGCTTCCCGCGCGAGGCGGAGCTCCTCCGGCGCTGCCTGCACCCCTCCACTCCCGGGTACGAAGACATGGGTGTGTGGACTTCCCCGAAGGGCCACCGCTACCCCTACGTCGTTATGGAGTGGGTGGAGGGTCTCACCCTCTACGACTGGTTCCGGGAGCAGCCGCGCTCCTCGCGGGAGGTGCTCTGTGTGCTGGCGCAACTGGCTGGAGCCCTGGCCACGGCCCACGCTCGGGGCGCCGTCCACCGGGACGTGAAGGGCGACAACATCCGTGTCACCCCGCAGGGCCGCGCGGTGCTGGTGGACTGGGGCTCGGGCTGTTTCGCCGGCGCCCAGCCCCTCACGGACACCACCGCGCCCCCGGGTACCAACGCCTACCGGCCCCCGGAGCAGAAGGCCTTCACCTGGCGCTTCAGGAAGGACACCGAGGCGCGCTGGCACTCCCAGCCCTCGGATGACCTGTACGCCCTGGGAGTGGTGCTCTACCGCATGGTGACAGGGGTGTACCTGCCCCCGTGCACGGATGGAGGTGAGCTGGTGGAGCGGGAGGTGCTTGCCCCGAGCGCCATGGCCACAGTCTGCCTGGAGTTGGAAGCGCTCACCCTGCGGCTGCTCTCCGAGGACAGGGAAGCCCGGGGCACCGCGGAGCAGCTCGAGCGGGATGTCCAGGTGGTAGTGGAGGCGGCCGGGCCCGAGGCAGACAGGCCCATTCTCCTCACCCCCAGCGCCGTGCCCACCGAGGAGGGTGGTCATCCGTCTACCTCCCCCTCCTCGGATGGCCTTGACGATGTTCCGGCCAGCGGCTCCGGTGACCTCTCCGACACGGAGCCAGCGCGCCCACCGAGCACCCGCTCCTCGCGGGAGGAGCGGCGCCGACGCCCCGCGTTCCCAGCCTGGCTCTCCTGGGCCGGAGCGAGCGCAGTGGGGGGCCTCGTCATGGCGCTGGCGGTGCTGCTGGTGCTGCTGCCCTCGCACCCGCAGCGAGAGCCGGCACCGGAGCCTGCGCCCTGGCTCGCCACGCCCGAGGAGCTCGCCCAGTTTGCCACGGACGCGGGCGTGGCCGAAGAGGCCCTCTCTGCTGTCCAGGACGCTCCACGCGCCGTCATGCCGCTCGTCCTAACGGTCGGGGTGCCTATCCCCAAGAAGCCACCGGAGGGCCAGAAGAAGCCGCCCTGCGGTCCTGGACAAGTCGCTGTCAACGGCGCCTGCTGGGCAGGACCGATTGAAGGACAGCGACCTCCCTGCGGTCAGGGCATGTTTGACTACGAGAATCGGTGCTACTTCGCCATCTACGACGGCCCTCGCCAGCCGACTTCGGGGACTCCGTGAACATGCGTAGCTTTCGAGAGCCTGAAGGGAACTCCCAAGGACAGCGCGCTTCTACTCTCGCGTGATCTCCACCCACGGCGCTGCCCTGAGCGAGGATCCAGACAGCCCTGGCGTTCGCTGAGCCCGGCCAGGACCCTGCCTCCGGACGGCAGGCCCGCAGGGCCTCTGTGCCTGCCACATAGGTGCCCTGCAGTCCGTACGGGCTGGTGAAGCCCACGTCTATCGCGGCGACGAACAGGATCATCCGGACACGCCACCTGACATGGCAGCTGACATGTCAACTGACACGTCAGCCTCGCGCCCGTGGGCTCCGCGGTCGCCTTTTCATTGTTCCTGCACGGGGTTACCGGCAAGGCCGGGCTGGTCTGTCGCTTGCTAAGGGCTTGTTCACCACCACCCCAAGAGGGAGCAAACATGCCTGAGGTTCGCAACGCGCTGGTGCCGAAGACGCCCGTCATCCTCATTCACGACGCCGCGATTGATGAGTTCATGTCGGTCCTCCTGCTGAGCACGATGTCCGAGGTGGACCTGCTCGGCATCGTGGTCGTCAATGCAGACTGTCTCGCGGCTCCGGCGATGAGCGTGTCTTGGAAGCTCAACACCTTCACGCGGCAGTCCGTTCCCATCGGGCTCAGCAACGCGCGCGGCCTCAATCCGTTCCCCTGGGAGTACCGGGGGGACTGCGTCAAGGTGGACGAGCTGGCGGTGCTCAAGTCCTACTCGGCGAACCCGGAGTGGCCTGCCTATCCCGACGGGGACGCGCTGCTCACACAGCTCCTCTCCCAGGCGACCACCCCTGTGACGCTCCTGGTCACCTCGCCCCTCACGCCGATCTCCAGCGTGCTCCAGAAGAACCCCGCACTGGCCAAGAACGTGTCACGCCTCATCTGGATGGGAGGGGCCGTCTCCGTGGGGGGCAACCTGGATCCCGCCACCGTCCCGCCGCCCACCTGGAACCCCTATGCGGAGTGGAACGCGTTCTGGGATCCGGAAGCGGTGAGCTGGATCTTCCAGAACACGCAGTTCCCCATCGTCATGTTTCCGCTGGACATCACCAACCAGGCCGCCATCACCCCGTCGTTCATGAACACCCTGGCGCAGCAGGCGAAGACCGCCAGCTATTCCGCCCTGGCGGACCAGAGCTACGCGCTGGTGGCTGCCGAGGCCTTCTACGACATGTGGGACGTCACCGCGACGTGCTGGCTCACCCGGCCCGACCTGTTCCAGGAGCCGCCGACGCTCCAGCTCACCGTCGATACCGATCTCACGGGCGCCATGGGGACGATCCGCATCGCGAAGACAGGGCGCGCGGTCAGCGTCGTCTTCAACTTCGCCGATGACGGTACGGGCTTCTACAACTACGTGCTGAATCAGTTCAATCGCTCCGCGCCCGCGTAACTCCGCTCCGCCGTCACGCCGCTCCTGAGGCCAGCCCCTCACCTGCCTCCCTCCACTTCATCCCCCTCCCACGCACCCACCGATGAGCCCATTCTCCCGACGCGATCTCCTCAAGGCTGGCACCACCCTCACCGCGGCGCTCGCTCTCAATCCCCTCACCGGCTGTTCCGATCCCGAGCCTTCCGACGTGACGGAGCTCGACGTGAAGTTCGTCACGATGATGCTCGCCGGCTACAAGGTGCGGCTGCGCACCTATGGCGGCACGATTCCGGGCCCCACCCTCAAGACGAAGCCGTGCGCGCAGCTCGCGATCCGGATCCGGAACGAGCTCCCCCCCTACGACTCGTCGGCGTGGCACCACGGCCTCAAGGGCCTGCCTGAGATGGCGCACATGAACGTGCCGCACATGCTCAACACGACCAACCTCCACGTCCATGGGCTGGAGGTCGTGCCCCACCTCTTCGAGCCGGTTGGCACCTCGGATCCCTCGTCCCAGATGATTGCCATCGATCCCGGGCAAGACAAGCTCTACACCTTCACCCTCCCCGAGGATCACCCCACGGGCCTCTACTGGTACCACCCGCACCACCACGGCTCGACCGCGGTCCAGGTGCAGAACGGCATGGCAGGGGCACTCATCGTCGAGGGCGCCATTGACCAGGTGCCTGAGATCGCCGCGGCGCAGCAGCACGTGATCGCGATCCAGGACATCGGGCTCTTCGAGTCCGCGAAGGAGCCCGGCCTGTGGAGCTACGATCCTCAGCAGAACGCGATCTACAGCACTGGCACAGGCAAGAGCTTCATCAAAGACGCCCAGGGCAACGACAAGGAGCCCGTGGACAGCGGCTTCTCGACGGGTGACTTCCCGCTGCGCCTCTTCCTCGTCAACGGCCAGCCCGTGTTCCAGGAGACGCACAACCCCGTTCCGCCCCAGCCCAACCAGCAGCCGAAGCCCATCGGCAGCCAGCTCGACGACGGGCCGCGCTACACGCTGCGCCCTGGCGAGGTGGTGCGCTTCCGGATGCTCAACGGCTGCAGCGACAACCTGATCCCCCTGGTCGTCGAGGGCCACACGATGCAGCTGATCGCCATGGACGGGGTGAACTTCACCGCCCCGCGGCCACGCCCGTACGTGCCCGACGCCGTGGATGGTCAGGAGCAGGTGCTGCTCGCCCCCGGCGGCCGGGCCGAGTTCCTCATCAAAGCCAGCTCCACACCCGGCATCTACCGCATCCGGCAGCTCGCACAGAGCCAGCAATTCCTCGAGAGCGCGGGGAAGATCCTGGCCGAGATCGAGATCTCGGGCGAGCCCATGGACATGGCGTTGCCCACGAGCCTGCCGGAGCCGAAGCGCCACTACCCGCTCATCCGCCCCGACGAGGTGCAGAACCACCGCAGCATCACCTTCGACATGATGTACCCCGCCGAGATGAACAAGGTGGTGGGCATCGACTTCGGCATCAACGGCGAGATGTATGATGAGACGGCGGTGCCCATCGAGGTGAAGCTCGGCGCGGTGGAGGAGTGGACCATTCAGGACAATGGCCACGCGCATGGCGGGTCAGCGGAAGGCCACCCCTTCCACATACACACCAACTCCTTCGAGGTGATCTCCATCGGCGACAAGCCCGTGGAGCCCGGGACGCTCCATGACACCGTCTGGGTTCCCCATAACACCCCGGTGCGCATCCGCATCCGGTTCAAGGAGTGGACCGGCAAGATCGTGTTCCACTGCCACATCATCCCCCACGAGGACTCGGGGATGATGCAGAACCTCATGCTCAGGCCCTGACAGCCCCCCGCTCCCCATGGCCTCCAGCGCTCTGGCCCTGCGCGGCCTCTGGCTTGATCCCTTTCAAATTCCCCCACGGGGTTTTTCGGAGATATAGCGGAGAGATTCTGGCTCGACGCCAGATCGCTGGCTCAGGGCTCCGCCGGTCGCAGGCAGTCCAGCTCCAGCTCCCGGAGGAAGGTGAGGAAGGCGTTGTCTCCCACTGCCGCTCGGGCCTGGCCGACGGCTGCGCGCGCCGCCTCCCAGTCCCGATCCATCTTGAAGCGCGTGGACTCCAGCACCCGCTGGTTCGCCTCCAGCTCGCGGGCCAGCCGCGGCGCCTCCAGCCCCTCGGCACGCGCCAGGCGTGACGCCGGTGGCTCCCCCACCGCCAGCAGCTCCTCCGGGTGGAAGGGCCGGTCCGCGTTGAACAGGAAGTACTCCACCCGCGGGTGGTCATCCGTCATCGCCGGGTAGCCCCGGACGTAGCGCCGCAGGGCCTCTGTGCCCGCCACGTAGGTGCCCAGCAGGCTGTAGGGGCTGGTGAAGCCCACGTCCATCAGGGAGCGCGCCACGCCCGGCTGCGCCCACTCCTGCTGCCAGCGCGCCCAGTCCACCCTCAGCGGCCGATCCGAGGCCACGAGGATCGCCTCGTAGTCGGAGGGGATCCACAGCGTCACCTCGGAGAAAGCCTCCAACAGCGAGGCGATCATCCCCCGGGTGAGGTTGTCCGGCTGCTGCTCCAGGGGAATCCATTGCGAGAGCACGCCGCCCGGCGCCAGCCTCTGCTTCACCAGCCGGTAGAACTCCGTGGTGTAGAGGTTCACCACGCCAGCCGAGCGCGGCGGCGGGGGCTCAAAGGAGATGACGTCGTACTGGCCGGACGCGGACAGCAGGAAGTGGCGCCCGTCGTTGAAGACGACGTGTGTGCGCGGATCCTCGGCCACGTGGTGGTTGTGCTCGGCGAAGTGAGGCGCGGCCTGCAGCACGTCCGGGTTGGTGTCGACGATCGTGAGCGAGCGCAGCGCCGGGTAGCTGGCGAACGAGCCTGCCGTGCTGCCGGTGCCGAAGCACACCTGGAGCACCTCGCGAGGCTCGGGGTGCAGCAGCATGGGCAGGTGGGCCAGCGTGGCCATGTAGCGCTTCCGCGGCAGCACGGTGTTGGCGTAGCTCACCGAGCCGAAGAGAAGCTGCTGGTGGCGGAAGGGGCGCTCACGACAACCCGGCCCACAGGCGTAGCGCCCCGAGTCGCACACCGTCTGGTTGTCGTACTCGAGCACCGCGAGCGTGCCGTCCGTCCCCTCCTTCACGAAGAGCACGCGGGAGTCCACGTGCTCGGCGAAGGCGCGCACCAGCAGATCCCGGGGCACCAGGAGCACGGCCACCGCGAGCAGCACCGCGCCGGCCCACATGCTCCGCCGGGCCCGAGGCCGGGCGTCCGGATCCAGCACCTGGACGCCCAGCGCGATCGCCATGTTGAGCACGCAGATGAAGACAAAGCTCCACTGGGTGCCCACCGCGGGGACGAGCGCGAAGCCCATGAGCAGCGAGCCGGCAATGCCGCCCAGGGTGTTCACCGAGTACAGCAGGCCTACGTTGCTGGCGGCGGCGGCCACATGCCGCGTGGTGAGCTGCACCACGAGCGGGAAGATGATGCCGATGAGCGAGGTGGGTACGAGGATGACCAGGGCCGCATGAAGCAGCATGCCCACATAGGGCGCCTGGGGGCCCCAGCCACCGAGCTGCTCGGCGAGGAGCTTCCCCACGGGCCGGGACAGGCCCAGCAGCGCCATGGACACCAGGCCCGTGAAGGCCAGCAGGGCCTCCACGGAGACGAACAGCTCCAGCTCCCTCCCCCGCCCCGCCAGCCACAGCGAGTAGATGAGCCCGCCGATCACCAGCCCGAGCAGGAAGGTGACGAGCAGAATGGTGAAGGCGTAGGTGGAGGAGTCCAGCACCGTGGAGAGCACCCGGAACCAGAGCACCTCGTAGGAGATGGAGCCGAAGCCGCAGAGCGCGAAGGCGGCCACCAACAGCTGGCGCCGCCTCCCGGTGAAGGCGGAGGGAGGATCGGCGGCGAGTGCGGGCGCGGTGGCTGGGAGTTCCTGGGACGGCAGCCGGAAGTGCAGCGCCGTGACGACCAGTCCGATGAGCCCGTTGAGCGCCGCGGCGATGACGGCCGTGCGCCACAGCCCCACTGCTCCGATGAGGTAGAAGCCAGCCACGCCGCAGCCGAGCGCCGCGCCCAGCGTGTTGAGGGCATAGAGGACACCGAAGGAGCGGCCCAGCCCTTCCAACTCACGGGCGATGAAGCGCGTGAGGACGGGCAGCGTGCCGCCCATGGCGAAGGTGGGCGGCAGCACGGCAAGGAAGGAGAGCGCGCCACGCACCGGGAGTGGCCCTCCCCCCGCGAGGCCCACGCCGTCCAGCAGCTCCGGCAGCCTCGCAAGCACCCAGGTGATACCGAGGGCGAGCACCGCCGTAGCGCCCTCCAGGAGCCCATAGACGAGCAGCGGGCGCTGGAGCCGATCCGCGATCCGGCCGATCCACAGGCTGCCCAGGACGAGCCCCGCGAGGAACGAGGACACCACGAGGCTCACGGCAAAGGTGGTGTGCCCCACGACCAGGGTGAGGTAGCGGACCCAGATCACCTCGAAGACGAGCCCGCTCATCCCCGAGGCTACGAACAGCAGGCCCACAACGGCGAACACTCTGGAGGAGATGCGGCTCACGGGACCACACCCTACACCGGAGGGCTCTGAACGCGAGCGGCCTGTATCCAACTCGAGCGAGCAGACGCTCGCAGGACGGCGCGATCGAATGCGACAGGGTGGCTGCAGCGCCTGGGGCTTGAAGCTTCGGATGAAGAAGTCCTGGAGCGGACAGACCGTCGCTCGGGAGCAGGGGGACACGGAGAGCTCGTTGCGAGGACCGATCGCGCGTGGGATACCTTCAACGAGAGTCGAACGAAGATCAGCACTCACCGAAAGGGCCCTGGCAGCACCTGCACCACGCCCCATTGAGGAGCTCCTTCATGCGACGACTGAGCAGCTTTCGGACCAAGGCGATGGCGGGCTACGCGGCCGTCGTCCTACTCCTCGCTGGCGGCATGACGTTCGCCATTCGACGCCTCGATGTTCTTGCGGCCGGCCAGATCGCACACTTCCGGATGGAGGAAGACGAGATCACGCTCGTGGAACGTCTTCGATGGAGCGGTGAGGTGCTCGTGTCCACGGGGAGAGGCTTTCTCCTCTCCGGCGATGCCGCGCTCCTCGCAACTCTGCACGAGGCGGAGGGCGACTTCGACAGGAGCTTTCAGGCCCTGAAGAACGACTCTCTCTCTCCCAGTGCTGCTTCGCTCGTTGCAGAAGTCGAGCGGGCCGCCACGAGCTTCACGCGCCGCCAAAAACAGCTCGTGACGGCGAGGCAGCAAGACGTGGACACCGGGGAGCTCGCTCGCCGATTCGAGACGGAGCTTCTGCCTCTTCAGCACGAGCTGGGGCAGTCTCTGAATCGCCTGGTCGACTACAAGGAAGCCGCATTGAAAGACGCCTACGCGCAAGGGACAGCAACCCGAGCCCAGCTGAGCTCCTGGATGCACAGCCTGCTTGGAGTCCTCGTCCTCATCAGTCTGGGTACCAGCTGGTACTTCTCGAGGTTGCTTGCCCAGTCGTACCGCCAGGAGCAAGACGCTCTGGAGACTGCACAGAAGGCACTGGCTACACGCGATGAGCTCATGGGCATCATCGCCCACGACCTGCGAAATCCCCTCAACGCCATCAAGCTCAAGGCGACGCTCCTACGCAAAGGAGCCGAGTCCGAAAAATTTCGAGAGCATGCGGAGTCGATCGAGCACATCACGCTGCGGATGGAGCACCTCATCAGGTCCATGCTCGACGTGGCCACCCTGGAAGCTGGGCGGCTCTCCGTGACTCCAGCGCCATGCGACATGGCGGGTCTGCTGCGCGAGGCCGTCGAGATGTTCAGCAATCTCTCAGCAGCCAAGCCACTCGGGCTGCAGCTGCGGGGTGTGAACATGCCCGGACTCACCGTCCGGGCCGATCGAGAGCGAGTGCTCCAGGTGTTCTCGAATCTCCTTGGGAACGCGATCAAGTTCACGCCCCAGGGCGGTCAAGTGGTGATCGCGGTCGAGAGACAGGGGGAGGCCGTCCGCATTGCCGTCTCCGACTCGGGCCCCGGAATCGCCAGCGAGCACCTCCCGCATGTCTTCGATCGCTTCTGGAAGCACGAGAAGGCGGGGAAGAAGGGAACAGGGCTGGGCCTCTTCATCGCGAAAGGCATCATCGACGGGCATGGGGGACGGATCTGGGCCGAGAGCGAGCCTGGCCACGGCGCGACCTTCTCCTTCACGCTTCCGATCGCCGAGTCGGCGCGAGCCGAAGCCTCGCCAACCGAGTCTGGTGACCATCCCACTCCCGCTTGAGTCACACAGCTCTCTTGCATCAGCCAGGGCGGTCCTCTTTGCTCGAGCCGATGCGCCCCCAGTCGACGCCGGTGTAGCGGGAGCCGGGCTCTGGGGTGAGCCCGAGCTTCTTCAGGTCATCGGAGTACTTCGCGCCTTTGACGACCACCCAGCGCCGGGCCACACGCTGGCCCTCCTGCAGCGCCTCGGGAGTGAGCGGGGCGTGGTCGGCGAAGCGACGGAGCACATCGAAGCCGGGCTGGGCCTTGCGAGGCCGCGCGAACATCGGGTCGAAGCTGACGACGTCAAACGAACGGGCCGGGAGCGTGCGCAGGTACTCGTACGCATCCGCGTGCACCACCTCGATGCGGCATGAGTCCGGTCCGAGCTCGTAGGTCTTCAGCCCCTCCCAGGCGAGGGCGCAGAGGGGCAGGCTCTTCTCCACCCCTACCACCCTGCCCTCTGGGCCGACCGCAAGGGAGGCCACGAGGGCGTCCTGGGCCAGTCCCAGCGTGCAGTCGAGCACAGCATCCCCTTTGCGCAGCTCCGCCACCCGGACGAAGATGTCCGGCTCGCCCGCGGCCAGCCGGAGCCTGCGCAGGTGGGCCATGCCGCCGTGGAAGCCGTGGTGGCCCTCGCGATCCCAGAGCGTCACTCCGTCATGGCCGAAGATGAGCAGGGCCTCGGCGCGGTCGTCGAACCAGGAGGTGATGCCCCGCTTGTGCCGGCGGAGGAACAACGGCACGCCCCACCGGCGCGAGGCAGCTTCGGCCTGAGCGAGCAGCTGCGGGTTGAGCCGGGCGCTGGTGGTGACGGCGAGCGGGACGCGCATTCCGGCTCAGGGGCCCATGGGCCTGGCGTGCTCCATGAGCACACCGTCGGATGTGGAGCCGAGCTTCATGGGGACTCCCTACCGTGACCAGTGGCGGTGGGGCTCCGTGCGGCGGCGGTGCTCGTCGTACGCGCGGTCCTCGGGATAGAAGCAGCCGTCGACGTCGCGGCGGCGCTCCCCGACGCAGAGCAGCACGCAGTCGCGCGCACCGTGGTTCACGAAGCAGTGCGCGATCCCCGTCCCCGAGGGGAAGCTGACGGTGTGACCGGCGCGCAGCGGGAGCTCCCTCGCCTCGGCCGCGCCCGGCTCGAGCAGGCGCACGTGACATTCGCCCTCGAGGACGTAGACCAGCTCCTCCTCGTGGGAGTGCGCGTGCGTGAAGCTGGTGCGCCGGCCCGGCGGCAGGCGCTCCTGCCACATCCCGAGCCGCTCGCTCCCGGCCGCCTTGCCCAGGTTCCGCCCGAACGAGAGCTTCTCGCCGTCGAAGGGGACCGGATAGGACCCCTCCTCTTCAGGGACATCGAGCGCGTGGACGACGAAAGCGGCGGAGGGTAGCGAGGTCATGAAGGCACCCTATCGCAGGGTCAGCGAGAGCCCGAGAGGAACGCTCAGTTCGACGCGCGGAAGCGCATGGGCAGCGTCTTCGGTCCCCGATCCTGGAGGTTGAAGCTCGCATACGCATAGGGCTGCGCGCCGAACTCCCAGTCGGACAGCTCCAGCAGGGCCCGCAGGGACTCCTCGAGCTCCAACCGGGTGAGCACAGAGCCCAGGCAGTAGTGAGGGCCGCTGCCGAAGGCGATGTGCCGCCCTGGCTTCCGGCCGATGTCGAAGCGGTCCCCATCCGGGAACACTGCAGGGTCCCGGTTGGCCGCGGCGATGGAGCCGAAGACGAACTCCCCTTTCTGGATCGCCCTGCCGCCAAGCTCCGTGGCTTCCATGCAGAGGCGATTCACCGTGAGGGCCGCGGGCTCGTAGCGCAGGACTTCTTCCACCGCGCTCTTGAGCAGCCCTGGCTCCTCGCGCAGGCGCTTCAGCTCCGTGGGGTGCTTCAGGAAGCACAGCACGGCATTGGTGATCTGGTTCGCGGCGGTGGTGTAGCCGGCAGCGAGCACCTGGATGCACTGGATGCTGACCTCGCCCGCCAGCTCCGGATCCCAGGCGTCCCCCTCGATGAGACGGCTCACCATGTCGCTGCCAGGCTTCTCCCGCCGCTCCTTCACGAGCGCCTCCATGTAACCGAAGAGCTCCTTGGAGCTCTTCACCACCCGGCGCGACACCTCATCCGCGGACACGCCGATCCCGGCAGGCTTGAGCATGTCCGCAGTCCACTGCCGGAACTGGGGCCGATCCGCCTCCGGAATGGAGAAGAGCTGGCTGATGGTGCCCAGGGAGACGAGATCCGCGAAATCCACTGCGAGGTCGATCTCACCGCGCCCGCGGTGCGCCGCGAGGACCTGACGGGCCGTGGCCGCCACTCCAGGCCGCAGAGCCTCGATGCTGCCCGCCGTGAAGCCAGGGTTGACGATCGACCGGATGCGGGTGTGCCGGGGCGGATCCTGGAAGAAGAGCATCCGCGACCACTGGGCGATCATCTTCTCCACCTCCTCGGCCCCGGCGGCGGACACCAGGCTGCTGAGCAGCGGCCGGACGCGCTGAGAGGTGAAGTGGGAGTCGCGCAGGAGGATGTTGACCTCGTTGTAGCGGGTCAGCATCCAGCTCTTCATCGGCTCCCAGAAATAGACGGGCTCGTCCCGCTGCAGCTGGCGGAGCGTCGGGTAGGGATCACGGAAGAACGCATCGCTCGAGAGGTCATATCCGGCCAGGCTGCTCACGGGGTCATCCTCGCAAGGGGCTCCTCGGAGAGATCGGCGAATGAATATCTTTCAAGCGATGGCCCCCTGTGATCGCTCGCGCCGTCCAGCGCCTGGACCGACAGTCTATCTCAAGTGGCTGCCCACCCGGGGGGTACCGCCTCCGTGTAGAACCTGACACGTCTAAATGGGAGGCGCTTGCAACCGCGCGCAGTATGAGGGTGGCCGTTGGCATGAGCGCGGAGGCCACGTTCGCCTCTGAAGGTGTACGATCAGCAGAGCAGTGCCCGTGGGGAGCTGATCATGCTGGACATTCCTGGGTACCGGGTTCTCGGGACGATCCGAGCCACCGGCTTGAACGTGCTTTTTCACGCCGTGCGTGAGGCAGACGGCCTGCCCGTGATCATCAAGACTCCGATGGTGCCGTCTCCTGGCCCCAGCGAGAGCGAGTGCTACCGGCGCGAGTTTGGGATCCTGAAGCGACTCCAGGACGTGCGAGGCGTGGCGCGGCCCTACGCCTTCGAGCGGATTCGCGAGCGGCCCCTGCTCCTGCTGGAGCGGGTGCAGGGCCAGTCCCTGTCCGAGTCCGCGGGTCAACCGCTGGCGCTCCCACGCTTCCTGGACCTGGCCATCTCCCTGGCGTCGACCCTGGCGGAGGTCCACAGCCGCAACGTCATCCACAAGGACATCAAGCCCTCCAACATCATCCTCGAGCCGTCCGGGGAGGGGCGCCTGATCGACTTCGGCGTCGCCACGCTCCAGAAGGTCGAGCACCTGGACGCGGCGTCCTCGCACCTCATCGAAGGGACGCTGGCGTACATGTCGCCCGAGCAGACGGGGCGGATGAACCGGGCGGTGGACTACCGCACGGACTTCTACTCACTGGGCGTGACGCTCTACGAGCTGCTGACGGGACAGCGGCCGTTCCACGGGCGTGATGCGCTCGAGTGGTTCCACGCCCACATGGCTCAGAACCCGGCGCCACCGCACGAGCACAACGCGCAGGTGCCGCCAGCGGTGTCGGCCATCGTGCTGAAGTTGATGGCCAAGGTCGCCGAGGAGCGCTACCAGAGCGCCGAGGGACTCCGAGCGGACCTCGAGCGGTGCCGCGAGGGGCTGAGACAGAATGTGCTGGCGGAGTTCACGCCTGGTGCGCAAGACGCGCCCAGCCGGTTCCAGCTGCCCCTGCGGCTCTACGGGCGCGCCACCCAGGTCTCCGCCCTGCTCCAGGGCTTCGAGCGGGTCATCCAGAGCGGGCGGCCCGAGCTCTTCCTGATCAGCGGCTACTCTGGCATCGGCAAGTCCTCGGTGGTGAATGAGCTGCACAAGCCGGTGGTGCAGCGGCGCAGCTTCTTCCTGAGTGGCAAGTTCGATCAGTTCCAGCGGGACATTCCCTACGCCACGCTGGCCCAGGCCATCCGCGGACTGGTGCAGCAGCTGCTGGTGGGAACGGAGGAGGATCTCGCGAGGTGGCGCGAGCGGCTGAACCAGGTCTGGGAGGGCCACGGCCAGGTGCTCGTGGACATGGTCCCTCAGCTGGACGTCCTGGTGGGCCGGCAGCCGGCGCTCCAGCCCTTGCCCACCCATGAGGCGCAGCACCGCTTCAACCGGGTGGTGCGCCAGTTCCTGGAGGTGTTCGCCACCGCTGAGCACCCGCTCGTGGTGTTCCTCGATGATCTGCAGTGGGCGGACCTGGCCAGCCTCCGGCTCATCCAGCAGCTGCTGTCCCAGCCGGAGACGCCCCCCGTGCTGTGGATTGGCGCCTACCGCGACAACGAGGTGAGCCCCACCCATCCGCTGGTGCCGGTGCTGGAAGAGGTGCGCAAGGCCGGCGCGAGGATGACGGACATCCAGCTGGAGCCCCTCAACCTGGACCAGGTGACGAGGCTCGTGGCGGACACGCTCCCAGGCGCAACAGAGGAGGTGGTGCTCCCGCTCTCGGAGCGGGTGCACGAGAAGACAGGCGGCAACCCCTTCTTCCTCCTGCAGCTGCTGGTGACGCTGAACCAGGACGGCCTGCTGGTGCGCAGGCCGGGGGCCGGGTGGCAGTGGGATGAAGCCGCGGTCCGGGCCCAGGGGTACTCGGACAACGTCGTCGACTTCATGGTGCGCAAGCTGCGCCAGTTCCCCTCCGAGACGCAGACCCTGCTCCGGCTGGCGGCGTGCGTGGGAAATGTCTTCTCGCTCCCCATGCTCGGCACCCTGGCCAGCCTGGAGGAGGTGGCGCAGGTGGAGCATGGGCTCGAGCCCGCGTTCCAAGCCGGCATGCTGGTGCGGGTGGGGCCGGAGCAGGACCGCTTCCTTCACGACCGCATCCAGCAGGCGGCCCACTCCCTCATCTCCGAGGAGGAGAGCAAGGCCATCCACCTGCGCATTGGCCGGCTGCTGCTCAAGAGCCTGTCACCCGAGCAGGTGCGCGAGGCGATCTTCGACGTGGTAAGCCAGCTCAATGCAGGCGCGGACCTGATCCAGGAGCCCGCCGAGCGCCACCATGTGGCCCGGCTGAACGCCGAGGCAGGCGCGAAGGCCGAGGCCGCGGTGGCACACCGCCCCGCCCTCACCTACTTCACGATGGCCTTCTCGCTCATTCCAGGAGACCCGTGGGAGACGGACTACGAGCTGGCCTTCAAGGTCCGGCTTGCGCGGGCCAGGTGCGAGCTCCTGAGTGGCAACATCGCCGGGGTGCGCCCCCTGGAGGAGGAGCTCCGAGCCCGGGCGCGGAACCGTGCGGACACCACCGCCGCCTACTGCCTGAAGGGTGACACCTGTCTGACCATGGGGGATGTCCAGGGGGCCGCTACGTGCATGCGGGAGTGTCTGGCGCTGCTGGGCATGCCCCTGTCCCTGCACCCCACCTGGGAAGAGGTGGTGGCTGACCATGAAGAGGTGTGGGAGCTGCTGGGCGAGCGCTCCATCGTGAGCCTCATCGACCTGCCGCTCATGACCGACCCGGACCAGCAGCTGGTGCTGGGCTCCCTCTCCTCGCTGTGCGTGGCGGCCTACGTCACGGACCATCACCTGTTCCTCGTCACGGTGAGCCGGATGGTCTCCCTCACCCTGCGCCACGGCTTCAGTGAGCCGGCGGTGCATGGCTTCGGCTGGTTCGGGGTGCTGACGGGCACCTTCTTCAAGCGGTACCGGGAAGGCGAAGCCCTGAGCATGCTCGCCCGCGGGTTCGTCGAGCGGTACAACCTGTCCTCCTCCCGCTCGAAGGTGCTCCTGAGCCTGCAGAGCATCTGCTGCTGGACTCAGCCCCTGTCCGCCGTGCAGGAGATCACCCTCAGCGGCTTCCACCATGGGCTCCAGGCAGGGGACTTCTTCACCGCCAGCTACTTCTGCCCCTGGCTCATCCAGAACCGCCTCGCCATGGGGCATGATCTGGAGGACATCTACCAGGAGTCCGTCACGCACGCCGGGTTCGTGCGCAAGGCGGGTGTCCAGACTGCGCTGGACATGCTCGTCCTCCACCAGCGCTACGTGCTGCTGCTGAGCGGGCGCACGCGCTCATTCGGGACGCTGAGCGGGGACGGGTTCGACGAGCAGGCCTTCGAGGCTGGGCTGACGCCCGAGTTCCCGAGCACCGTGCGGTGCACGTACTGGATCGTCAAGCTCCAGTCGCGCTTCATGAGCGGCGCCTACGAGGAGGCCCGCGACGCGGCAGGCAAGGCGGCCGAGCTGCTCTGGTCCATGACGGGCAGCCTCGCGCTCAAGGATTTCCACCTCTTTCGCGCCCTCACCCTGACCGCGTGCTTCGAGGAGGCCCCGCCGGATGAGCGGCAGCGGTTCCTCGAGCTCCTCCAGCGCGATCACCAACAGCTCGCGGAGTGGGCGGAGCACTGCCCTGAGACTTTCCATGCCCTCGAGCGGATGGTGTTCGCGGAGCAGGCCCGTCTCGCGGGACGGCTGGACGAGGCGATACGCGCCTATGAGGAGGCCATCCGCGCGGCGAGAGAGAGCGGTGCCACACAGTGGGTGGGACTGGCCAGTGAGCTGGCGGCGAGCTTCTGGCGCACGCGACAGGCGCCGATCGTCGCCCATTCCTTCGCACGCGAGGCCCGAGGGGCGTACCTGCACTGGGGTGCCCTGGGCAAGGTCCAACACCTGGAGGCCCGGTGGCCGCACCTCGCCCCCGAGCCGGAGGCGGACGAGACCCTGAGCACCAGCAACACGACCTCCGTCCGGATCGACGCGCTCACGGTGGTCAAGACCCAGCAGGCCATCTCCGGAGAGATCGAGCTGGAGCGGCTGGTGACCACGCTGCTGAAGGCCGCCATCGAGAATGCAGGCGCCCAACGCGGAGTCCTGCTGCTGCCGAGCGGAGACACGCTCTCGGTGGTGGCCACCTCCAGTGGCTCGTCGGACGGCTTCGCCGTCTCGCCGGGCGAGGGTGCAACCCACGAGCTCCCGTGGACGATCCTCTCCTATGTCCAGCGCGCCCGGGAGCACGTGCTCATCGGCGATGCGTCCCAGCCCCATCCGTTCTCATCCGACGAGTACCTGGCGCGCAGCGGTGCACGGTCGGTGCTGTGCCTGCCGCTGCTGCGCCAGGAGCAGTTCTCCGGAGCGCTGTACCTGGAGAACAGCCTGGCCACCCATGCCTTCAGTCCCGCGCGACTGGTGCTGCTGGGACACCTCGCCGCGCAGGCGGCCATTTCCATCGAGAACGCGCGGCTGTACGCGGACGTGCAGCGCGCCCGGGCGGAGCTGCGCCGGAGCAACGACGAGCTCGAGCAGCGGGTGGAGGAGCGCACGCGTGAGCTGCGGGATGCCCAGGCCCGGCTGGTGGACACGGCGCGCGCGGTGGGCATGGCGGAGGTGGCCTCCAACGTGCTTCACAACGTGGGCAATGTGCTCACCAGTGCCGTCATCAACCTGGAGACGATGCAGCGAGCAGTGGGCGCCTCGCGCGTGGGCCGGTTGAAGCAGGCCACCGCCCTGCTGCTGGAGCACCGGGAGAAGCTGGCGGACTTCCTGTCGGCAGGTGCGCGCGGCCAACACCTGCCGGACTACCTGTCAGCGGTGACCGACGAGCTGATGGGCGAGCAGACGCGGTTGCTGGAAGACCTGGAGGCGATGGGACGGCACATCGCGCACATCCGCACCATCGTCCAGGTGCAGCAGACGTACGCCAGGCCTTCGCTGATGGCGGAGGAGTGCGACCTGGCGCAGCTCATCGACGATGCCCTGCGCATCCAGATGGTGGCGCTCCAGCGCCACGGGGTGACCGTCCGGAGGGAGCTCTCACCGGTGCCGAGGATGAAGGTGGACAAGCACAAGGTGCTGCAGATCCTCATCAACCTCATCACCAATGCGAAGTACGCGCTGGACACGGTGCCCGAGGGCCAGCGCTCCCTGCACGTGCGGCTGGCCCCGGAAGGGAAGCTGGCGCGCATCCAGGTGGTGGATAACGGTGCGGGAATCCCCGAGGAGGCACGAGAGAAGCTGTTCGTGCACGGCTTCACCACGCGCAAGGAGGGCCATGGCTTCGGCCTGCACTCGAGCGCGCTGGCGGCACAGATGCTGGGAGGGCGCCTCACGCTGGAGAGCGAGGGGCCGGGCAAGGGCGCCGTGGCCACACTGGAGCTTCCGCTCACCGGAGCGTGAGCGAGCCGCTCCCCTACCCGGCCTCGGCCACGTGGAGCTTCTTGCCGCCGCCCTGCATCTGCGCCACCGTCACCGTCTGGTTCCGGCCGTGGCGCTTGGCGTAGTAGAGACACTGGTCCGCCAGATCAACGAGCTGCTGCTTCTCGTAGCCGTAGTCCGGCCCGGAGGCGATGCCCAGGGACAGCGTCACCCTCAGCGGCCCCATCTCCGTCTGGAACACCTCGGCCTTCACTGCCTCGCGGATGCGCTCGGCGATCACCTGCGCACCCTTGGCGTCCGTCTCCGGCATGATGATGGCGAACTCCTCGCCGCCGTACCGGGCGACGATGTCCGTGTCGCGCGCCTTGTCGCGGAGGATCTTCGCCACGCCCCGGAGCACCGCGTCCCCCGTGGGGTGGCCATAGGTGTCGTTGACGCTCTTGAAGTGGTCGATGTCCGTGAGGATGATCGACACCTTGCGCTGGTAGCGCTTGGACTGCGCCAGGTACTCGTCCGCCTTGCTCTGGAAGGTGCGGTGGTTGAGCAGCGAGGTGAGGCCATCCGTGGTGGCCATGCGCTCCATCTGCTCGAAGAGCTGGGCACGGAGCACCGCCTGGGCGGCCTGGATCGCCATCACCTCCAGCATCCGCAGCACATCCTGATCCAGCGCCTTCTTGCGCGAGCCCGCCACCAGCGTGCCCAGGATCCGATCGCCCGCCGTGAGCGGGAAGATCTTCAGCGCACCCAGGCCGCGGATCTGCGTCTCCTCGTCGAAGATGACCTGCCGATCCATGGCCTTGATGTCCCGCCCCGGCAGCGGCGCGCCGTAGCGCACCACGTTGGCCACCAGCCCGTTGTTGTCCGGGAAGGCGCGGCCCTCCAGCGCCTTGCCCGCCGCGGTGACGCCCGTCATCCGCGCCACCTTGTGCATCCGCTTGCCGTCCACCTCGCTCACCAGCGTCACCGCGCAGAAGTCCAGGTTGGCGATCTGCCGCGCGCTCTCCAGCACGGCGATGAACACCTGCTCCGGGCTGCCCGCCCGGTTCAGCTCCTCGATGGCGCGGAAGAACCGATCCTTCTCGTCCCGGCTCTTGCGGATGTACGTCAGCACCCGCTCCACCTCGATGGCGCGCAGCACCTCGCCCGCGATGGTGGTCAGCAGCCGCTCGTCCTGATCGGTGAAGGGCTCGGGCATCACCCGATCCGCCACCAGCACGCCGCGCACCAGCCCGCTGGCCTCGATGATGGGCACCGCCAGCACCGCGGACACCTGCGGCCCGTTGTCGTAGTAGGTGATGCCCTTGAGCCCGTGCGGCGAGTTCATCTGCACCGGCGCCTGGCGCTTGAGCACGCCGCCGATGATGCCCTCGCCCGCGTGGAAGCGCTCGCGCTGGATGCGCTCGGAGGTGGAGCGGCAGTCGTACAGCTTCAGGCTCCGGTCATCCGAGGTGAGCAGGAAGGCCGCGCAGGTGTGGGTGCGCAGGGCCGTCTCCGCGACTTCGAGCGCCGCGCCCACCGCGCCCTCGATCTCCTTCACCGAGGCCACCAGCCACTTCTCGTCCTGGTTCATCCCCGAGAAGCTGTCCTGGGTGCCGGAGTTGACGAGGCGGAAGGTGCGGGCGCGCTCCTCCACCTCCTTGATGCGCTTCTGCACCGCGTCGTTCTCCGCGCGGCGGGCGGCCACCATCCGCGCGGCCAGCACCGCGTGGTACAGGCCGGCGAAGAGCGTCAGGAAGAGCGCGTGCATGGCGAACCCGGACCAGTCCCAGTTCTTCCGCGCGCCCAGGGTGACGAGCCCGTCGAACACCAGCGCCACTCCCAGCAGCGTCAGCCCCGCGCTGCGCGGCAGGAAGGCCACCAGGAACGCCATCAGCAGGTAGACGAGGGGGAAGAGCACCGCGCCCCCCGTGGACACCACGATGAAGGCCGCGGCGATGAGGCCCCCGCCCAGCTCCAGGTCGTCTCGCAGCTCCACCGGCGAGCCCAGGGCGCTGCGCCGCACCCGCCGCCACCCCGACAGCCCCAGCCCCACCAGCAGGAACAGCACCAGGAAGGCCTCCGTCCACCCCAGCCTGTTCAGGCCCCGGAAGCCGTTGCGCGCCAGGTGCATGAAGACCAGGAGGACCGAAGCCGCGGGCACCGAGCGCACCGCCTGGCGGACAACCTTGGGCATCAACGGGATGGACGAGAGCGCGTTCATGGCTCCTCCTCCAGGTGGAAGACAATCTCGCCCGGCTTGACGTAGCCGAGCTCCTCGCGAACGGTCCGCTCGAGGGCGGCAGGGTCCTTACGCAGCGCGTTGATCTCGTGCCGCAGGGCCTCGTTCTGCTCGGACAGCACGCGGTTGCGCTCCTGGAGCGACTCCACGTCCTGCCGCAGCGTCAGGTAGCGACGGAAGCCCCGGGCGTCGGCGACGGAGGCCAGGGACAGCACCCCCGCAAGCACCGCTGCCACTGCCAGGAACTTTCTCCGCGCTGTCATGAGCCGACGGAAGGTACCAGCGGTTGGAGGTTGGGCAAGAAAACTGCTTCAGACCTGTAGCACCCCCTCTATCGGAGGACCCGGTCCCCATAGAAGAATGCCGGGGAAGAAGGAGGAACACGCTTCATGAGCGGTGCAGGTGGGGAGGCAGTCGGCAAGGTACTGGTGGCGGTGGCGCAGGTGAAGATCGGGCGCATCGTGCTGTGGATTCTTTCCTCGTTGCTCGTGCTCATGGCGGTCGCTGCCCAGGAGGCCCAGAAGGGCCTGCGCAGTGTGCCGATGGCCCTGGCCTTCATCCTCGCCCTGTTCGCGACGATCGGAGCCATCAAGGCGCGCCGAGAGAGGAGCCCCAGCCCTATCCGGTGGCTGCTGCCGCGGGTGGCGCTGGCGGGGGTCGCCCTGGGCGTCGTCGCGTTCCTGCTCTGGCTCAGGCGCCGGCGGGGGGCGGCGGACGCCCTACCACCCCCACCCTTGCCTGAGGAAGTGGACCAGCTGGCGCGCGTCGAGCTCGAGCAGGAGCGTGCGGCATGAGCAACGCCCTGCTGAAGCCCCAGGAGGCCCCCTCTCCCGCGGAGCAGGAGCCGCTGGAGCAGGCCCCCTCCCTCAAGAAGCGTGAGCAGCTGGTGAAGGTGGCTCGCGCCGGGCTGAGGACCCTCGTCAGCGTGGTGCCTTCCCTGGTAGGCGCTGGCCTGTGGGGAGCGGTGAAAGGGGCGGTGATCTTCGGAATGGTCGGGGTGCTGGTCTCGGTGGGGTACCTGCTGCTGCCACGGTGGATGGGCACCCCGCCAACCCCGCTCTGGCTCGACATCCTGAGCGGGGTGCTGCCCCCTGTGGCGCTGTCCCTTGCGGGCGGCTACGCCCTCATGCTTCAGGCGGTCACCTCACGACTGGCCCATGAGACGCAAGAGCGCGGGCTGGTCGGCTACCTGTACGCCATCATCAAGCCTGTCGCCGTGCAGGCGGCGCACCGCCTGCGGGGCTCTGGGACGCTCTCTCGGGCCGAGCTCACCCGTGTGATCGATGACTCCCTGGCCGAGCGCCTGCGGGAGGCTGCCTCCGCCAGTGATCAAGAGCCGCCCTCGCGCACAGCAAAGCTGGAGCGCTTCCTCATGGAGCACTCCCGCCGCGTCCTGGGCCTGGTCGCGCTGCGCGCCGCGCTCTCCGCCCCCGATGTCCCCACTGCGGTGAAGAACCTGGAGACGCTGGGGATCGATCGGCTCGAGTTCGCCCTGGCGGAGACGCTGGAGGACCTGTTCTTCTTCCAGATGATCCTGTCGCTCGGCGCGGGCGTGTTGGTGGCGGCCGTGCCCTCGCTCATCATGTTCCTGCTGCGCTGAGCACCGAACCTCGCCTGGAGAGGCCCCCTGCCGTGACCCGTTGGGGAGAAGCGCGCTGGGTGGAATGCAAGCAGCCCCGTTGATCCGGAGGCCGCGTTCCACTCCCCCCAGCGCCACACCTTCCGCTACTCGCAGATGTCGCGGTCGTTCAGAGGGTTGATGTGGCCCTCGGCGTTGCCCGTGAACGACCTGGCGTACATGCCACCATCCCAGCTCCCGTTGCTGAAGCTCACGTGAGCGTAGGGCGCCAGCACCGTGCCCCAGAAACCAAAGCCCTGGGCGTTGATGCTGGTGGTGTCCACGAAGTTGAAGAGCACGCCGTGCTGGTCGATGCCGCCGCTGAAGTGGATGCCGAAGCCGCCGAAGTT
>Ga0190275_10000421_pt1 | contig 38527 bp, 26 predicted proteins | sample Popmic550T_FD_133745 | JGI IMG/M metagenome (GOLD analysis project Ga0190275, IMG submission 133745) | Populus adjacent soil microbial communities from riparian zone of Yellowstone River, Montana, USA - 550 T | ecosystem: Environmental > Terrestrial > Soil > Riparian zone > Trees stand | place... | reverse complement strand
TTCCGGCAAGCACGGTGCGCTCGTAATCGAGGCCGCTCATCAGCACGCCGACGCCGCCGTTGGTCGGCCCCATGACGTTCCAGTCGGGCACGAAACAGTCGTTGAAGACGAGCTCGCCGGTGGGGCTGCCGCGCATGCCCATCTTGTCGAGCTTCTGGCCGAGGGTGAAGCCCGGCATGTCCTTCTCGATTAGGAAGGTGGTGATCCCGCGGCTCCCCTCGCCCGTCCTGGCGTAGACCACCAGCGTGTCGGCATAATGGGCGTTGGTGATCCAGAATTTGGTGCCGTTCAGGACATAGCCGCCCTGCACCTTCTCGGCCTTGAGCTTCATCGACACGACGTCCGAGCCGGCGCCCGCCTCGGACATGGCCAGGCTGCCGACATGCTCGCCAGAGATCAGCCTGGGCAGATATTTGGCTTTCTGCTCAGGGCTCGCCCAGCGGCGGATCTGGTTGATGCACAGGTTCGAATGGGCCCCGTAGGAGAGGCCGATCGAGGCCGAGGCCCGGGCCACTTCCTCCTGCGCGACGACATGCTCGAGATAGCCGAGCCCGAGCCCGCCATATTCCTCCTCGACGGTGATTCCATGAAGGCCGAGCGCGCCCATCTCGGGCCACAGCTCGGTCGGGAACCAGTCCTCGGCGTCGATCCTGGCGGCGAGCGGCGCGATCCGGTCGGCGGCGAAGCGCTCCGTGGTGTCGCGGATCGCGTCGGCCATCTCGCCGAGCGCGAAGTCGAGCCCGATACCGGCCATGCAATTCCTCCTGTTCGGAGGGCGCCCTAGCAGAGGGGCGCGGATTTGAACAAGGCGGGGCGGGCGCCTATGTGGCGATCAAATTCCTCCCCGCGATTTTGCGGGGAGGGGGACCAGGCGAAGCCTGGTGGAGGGGGTTCTCCGGGACCCAAAGGCCCCTCCACCGCACTTCGTGCGGTCCCCCTCCCCTGCAAATGCAGGGGAGGAATTGAGACAGGAGCCCCCATGACCAACCCCGATCCCATCGTCATCCTCTCCTACGCCCGGACCCCGATGGGCAGCTTCCAGGGCGCCCTCGCCGGCGCGAGCGCGACCGAGCTCGGCGCCGCCGCCGTCCGGGCCGCGGTCGAGCGGGCCGGAATCTCGGGAGAGGAAGTCGGCAAGATCTTCATGGGCTGCGTCCTCCCCGCCGGCTTGGGCCAGGCGCCGGCCCGCCAAGCGGCCCTGGGCGCAGGCCTCCCGCGCTCGACCGAGGCGACGACGATCAACAAGGTCTGCGGCTCGGGCATGCAGGCGGCGATGTTCGCCCACGACATGCTGGCGGCCGGTTCGGCCGACCTCATCGTCGCCGGCGGCATGGAATCGATGTCCAACTCGCCCTACCTCATGAAGAAGCACCGCTCCGGCGCCCGGATCGGCCACGACACGGTGTACGACCATATGATGCTCGACGGCCTCGAGGACGCCTACGACGCCGGCCGGGCCATGGGCACCTTCGCCGAGGACGCGGCGCGCGAATATCAGTTCACCCGCGGCGACCAGGACGAATATGCGATCGAGTCGCTGCGCCGGGCCACCGAGGCGATCAAGTCGGGCGCGTTCGAGCGCGAGATCGTCCCGGTCACGGTCAAGAGCCGCAAGGGCGAGGATTTGGTCGCCATCGACGAGCAGCCCGGCAAGTCGAACCCCGAGAAGATCCCCGGCCTCAGGCCCGCTTTCGCCAAGGACGGCACGATCACCGCCGCCAACGCCTCCTCCATCTCGGACGGCGCCGCCGCTTTGGTCATCACCCGCCAGAGCGTCGCCGACCGCCTCGGGGCGAAGCCGGTCGCGAGGATCGTCGCCCATGCCGCCCACGCCCAGGCCCCCAACCTCTTCACCAGCGCCCCCGTCCCCGCCGTCCGCAAGGCGCTGGACAAAGCCGGCTGGAGCGTCGGCGACGTCGATCTCTACGAGGTCAACGAGGCCTTCGCCTGCGTCGCCATGATCGCCATGCGCGACCTCGGAATCCCCCGCGAGGCCTTGAACGTCCACGGCGGCGCGACGGCGCTCGGCCACCCGATCGGCGCGAGCGGCGCCCGCCTGCTGGCGACCCTGCTCTCGGCCCTGGAAACCCACGGCCAGAAGCGCGGCCTCGCTACCTTGTGCATCGGCGGAGGAGAGGCGACGGCGATGGCGGTGGAGCTGGTCGGATAGCCGGGTCCGGAGCGGGACGGCTTAGCTGGTCAGAACGGACAGGTTGGCCATTCGCATGCGGCCCGACTTTCTGACGCTGGCCTTCACCACCATGCCGGATTTCACCTGCCAGGTCGCCTGCTCCACGCCCCGCTCCTTCGCGACGCTCGCTTCCGCGCCGTCGAGGGCGGCCGAGACGGCCTCGGCAAGCCGATGGGTGTCGAGCGTCTTTTCGGCCGAAACCGATATGTTGCAGCTGGATTTGTTCGAGAGAACATTGGGGGCGGACAGGACCATGGTCATATCCCCTTTCTGGAAGAACTCCGGAATGTCGGCGTCCCGAAGCCTGCGATCGCTTGCCCCCGCGACCAGCCGAGCGGAAAGCCGGTTCCATCCCAGCGATTCCGCCCGCTGGCGTATCGTTTCCAGGTTCGGGAAGCCTCGGCGGCAAGTCTCGTTGAAGGCCGATATGATAGGGGCCGGATCGGAGACGCCCTGGGCGCCGGCGACGGCCGCGGGGACGATCGTCAGGCAAAGCGCGCTGCCGAAACGCACGAAATCGATGGTCTTCATGGGCTCTCCTCCGTTCGCTGCCGGGATAGGCGCCCTGTCTTAAGGCGAAGCTAATCCCCGCCTTCGCGCGACCGCGGCCTGCACTGGCTTGAGCGCGACGCGCTTCTACCAGCCGCTGCAGCGCTCCCACACCTCCAGCACCTCGGTCCCGCTCTCCACGACATGATAGCGATCGTGCGCCGCGGCGGTCATGCAGGCGTGGTTGGGGGCGATCCTGACCTGGGTTCCGATCGGCAACCGCTCGAAATCCGCCTCGCCCGCGGGGACCAGCCCGTGCTCCTGTTGGATCGAGGCGATGTCGAGCCCGAGCGGAAGGGCGGTCGCCGCGTCCCGGAGGCTGCCGTAGCCCGGCTTATCCCGCACCGGTCCCGAATCCTTGGACATGGCAAGACCGCCTGCGTCGACCAGCAGGTAGCCGAGGTCGCGGCGGTGGCCGATGATCGTGGCGAGGACCGACAGGGCGATCTCCTCCTCCGCGCACACGCCGAGATTCGCCATGACCAGGTCCATGAGCATGTAGACGCCCGCGCGCACCTCGGTGACTCCGTCGAGCCGCTCGGCGAAAAAGGCGGTGGGCGTCGATCCGACGCTGACCACCGGAGCCTGCAGGCCCGCTTCTCGAAGCGCTTCGGCCGCGGCCACGGCGCGGGACCGCTCCTGCTCGGCATGGGCCCGAAGCGCTTCGGCCGACCGGCAGCCGTAGGAGAGGCCCGCATGGGTCATCACGCCGCGAAGCTCCACCCCGGGCGCCGAGTGCAGGATTCGGCCGATCTCGACGAGCCGGCCGCGATCGTCCGCCGCCACGCCCGCGCGTCCGCCGTCCGTGTCCACCTCGATCAGCACCGGGAAAACCATGCCCAGCGCCTCCGCCGCCAGCGCGACGGCCTTGGCCATCTCGATGCTGTCGAGGATGATCGCGAGGTCGGCTCCGCGCCGCTGAAGCGCCGCGACATGCGGAAGCTTCGAGGGCACGATCCCGACGGCGTAGAGGATGTCGGCGAAGCCGTGATCGAGGAAATGCTCGGCCTCCCTAAGCGTCGATACCGTGATTCCGCCGGGCTGCCCCGCCACCGCCCGCCGGACTATATCGACCGACTTGGCGGTCTTGACATGGGGTCGAAGCGGAACCCCCAGCCCGGCGAGCCGGTCGCGCATCCGGCCGATATTCCGGTCGAGGCGCGCTCGGTCGACCACCAGGGCGGGAGTCTCGATATCGGTCAGCTGCATCGTCGCTTCATAGCAGGCGCGCCGAATGTTGCGACTGCCTCCGTCGGCCGGCCGGGCCGGAGGGGCGTCCTTTCCTTTCAAGGCCGAAACGGTTACAGTCGCCCACTGGATTGTCCGGAGAGCGAAAGATGAAATCAGCCGAGGACACTGCCGCCGTCGCCGACACCGACAACCCGCGCCGGACCTGGACGGCGCCGAGCGCGCGCCGGCTGGCGACCAGCGCTGCCGAAGCGGGCGATACCACCAGCTTCGACGGCATCGAAATCCCCTCCTGAACCGCAAGTCGGCCGTGATCCGCTGGGGTCCCGCCGACGGCTCCGATATGGCCGCTCCGGCCGCCGCAGCGACTCTGCTCGAGGCGGCGATCGCCGCCCGTCCGGACAGCGCCTTGCTGCGCATGAAGCAGGCCGATCTGGACATCGACCGCTACGAGTTTGCGGCCGCCGCTTCGGCGCTGGAGGCGGCGCTAAGTCTCGACCCGGACCTTCCAGGAGTCCGTTGCCGCCTCGCCCGCTGCTACAATGCGCTTGGACTCCACCGGGAGGCGCTCGCCATCCTCGATCCCGTCGACGGGCCACGGTTCGATCGGGCGCTGGCTTTCGTCCGATCCGAACTGCCCGCCGAGGCGGAACGCGAATTGCGGACCCTCCTCGAACTCGAACCCCGCCACCGCCCGGCCTGCCGGCAACTCGGCAAGATCTTGCGCCGGTCCGGTCGGGTCGCCGAGCTGCTGGACGTCTGCGAAACCCTGCACGCCCGCGGTGCCGCCCATGCCCAATTGCATTACGTCTGGGGTAGTGCGCTGGCGCTGAGCGGCCGCGACGAGGAAGCCCGGGCGATCCTGTTCGACCCTTCGCGGGTGGCCGATCTGGCGCTTCCGGTGCCGGCCGGATTCGCCGACATCGCCGACTTCAACGCCGCTCTGGCCGAGGAGATAATCGGCAATCCCTATCGCCTCAGCGACTTCCCCGTCGAGGACGAGGCCAATCGCGGCAGCAGCCGGGTCCACGCCCTGTTCGCCGGCCGCCGGCCCGAGCTCGTCCAGAGCCTGCTCGACTCGCTTCAGGCCCTGATCGCCGCTCGAGCGCCGCCCCGCCGCGGCACCTTCGATCCCTGGGCCGACGCCAGGCCGGAGCGGGCGCGTCTCAAGGCCTGGGGCCTGATCCAGAGCGGCGGCGATTATGAGGAATGGCACAGCCATCCCGGCGGCTGGACGAGCGGAGTCTATTACGTCCAGGTCCCCGGCTGCGTCACCGCCGGGGGCGCCGGCCCGGGCTGCATCGAGTTCGGCCCGCCCACCGCCCTCGCCCGCGCGCGGCCCGGCTTCGTCCCGGTCTGGCGCCACGCGCCACGCTCGGGCCATTTGCTGCTCGCCCCCTCCCATTACGCCCATCGAACGATCCCGACCGGCGCCGCCGAGCACCGGATCAGCTTCGCCTTCGACGTCGTGCCTGACGATGAATGATCGTCATCCCGGCGAAAGCCGGGACCGCGGCTCACGGGGCGCCGCGGGTCGTCTCCATGCGGGAAATTCGGTGCCCGAACGGGAAATTCGGTGCCAGGCACCAATTTTCCCACACTCAGAAATCTCGGTGCCAGGCACCCATTTTTGCTGCGGCTCCTCAATATTTCCAGGCACTTGGAAATTGGTGCCTGGCACCGATTTTCCTCACCGCGTGGCACCGATTTTCCTCACCACGCCGATTTTTCTCACCAGCGGTAGGTCAGCTCGGCCGTGAAGCTGCGCTGCGGGAAGGGGTGGAAGAGATAATATTTCTCGTTGGTCAAATTCTCCACGCCGAAGGCGGCGTTCCAATGCTTGCCGATCCGGAAGTTCGCCCGCGCGTCGGCGACCAGGAAGCCCTCGAAGCCCTGATAGGTGTGGGCGACGATGTCGCTATTGTCGATCGTCCCGAACGAGCGGCTGGAATAGCGCCCGGCCAGGGTCAGGCTCGCGGCCTCCGACGCCCGCCAGGTCATGACCAGGGTCGCCCGCCGCCGAGGCACCTGGGGCAGATCCTTGCCCTCCGCGGCGGGAAAGGCCGGGTTCTCGACCACCTTGGGACGGGTCAGTGTGACGCTGCCCGACAAGTCGAGCTGCGGCACCCCGAGCCCGCGCCGCTCGAAGGCGAGCTCGACGCCGCTGGTGCGGACCCGCTCGATATTCTGGACGAAGCTGAACAAAGCGGTCGAGCCCGGCACCAGCGGCGCCGTTTGCGAGATCAAGGCGTTCCGGATCGACTCGCGGAACAGCGACAGTCGAACGTGCCCGGACCGGTTCGTCCACATCCCGGCCAGCTCCGCCGAGCGCGCCCGCTCGGGCCTCAGGTTCGGGTCGGGCACGGTCAGCGTCGGCCCGGTCGAGATCGCCTGGTAGAGCTCGGAAACGGTCGGGAAGCGATAGGCCTGGCCGGCGGACAGGGTGACGCTCCACTCGCGCGCCGGAAGCCAGCGCAGGCTCGCCTTGGGCGAAATCCCTTCGGCCGACTGAGCCGGCTGGGCGACGTCGAGCGCCGGCGCCAGCGAGAAGTTGCGCCCGCCGAAGGCGCGCCACCATTCATAGCGCGCACCGACGGTCAGCTGGACCTTGTCGGCCAGGTCGAATTCGTTCTCGGCCCAAAGCGCCAGGGTCCGGGTCCGGCCCTGGGCCAGCTGGCCCAGCGCTCCGGGCGGTCCGCCGCGCCAGTCCGCGGTGGCGAAGCGCCGGCTGTTGAGCCGGAACCCGTCATAATGCGCCCCGCCCCTCAGGCCGCCCCGGCGCAGCTCGAGGTCGAGCGTCCGCCAGCCCGTCCCGTCCATCCGGACGATCGACCCGGGCCCGCCCGCCGCCGCCGCCGGCAGTGCGCCCGAGGGCAGGCGCTGCACATGCTTGTCGAAATCGTAGAGGCTGGCGACGGCGCGCCAGTCCAGCCCGGCCGCCTGTCCTTCCGCGGTCAGGCCGTGCATCCAGTGGCGCTCGTCCTGAAGATAGAAATTGTTGCCGAAGGCGCTCGCCGGCACGTTGACCGTCCGTCCGCCGATGTTGAGCGTGCCGGCGAAGATATTGCCGCTCAGATAGGTCTTCGCTTCGGCCTCGGTGTCGTTGAGGAACAGCCCGCCCCGGTAGGTCAGCTTCAGCCCCGGCCCCGCTTCCCAGGCGAGCTTGAGCTTCAGATTGTCCTGCTTGTGGTTTTCGAGCCCGGCCGCGCCCAGGACGAAGATCGGCGCTCCGCTGCGGTTGACGTCGGGAAAAGCGCCGGTCACCGGCGTTCCGGCCGCGCCGGGATTGGCCGGCCGGGCGACGGTGGCGTAGGCGAGCGGCTGGCTCTGGCTGTCGACATGGCTGGCGCCCACGAACCAGGCGAAGGAGCCTTCCCGTCCGCCGAGCGTCCCGCCGATTTGCCAGGCCGGGAAGATTCCGTCCGTGCCATATTGCTCGAAGCTCTGGATGCTCGTCGACGCGCTCACCGAGCCCTCGCTCTGGTCGGGCAGCCTCGTCGTGATGTTCACCACCGCGCCGATCGAATTGCCCGGATAGGCGGCGGAGAAGGGGCCGTAGAGCACGTCGACCCGCTCGATCTCCTCCGGAGAGACCATGCCCCAGCGCGGCGAGGCGCTGGTGTTGTTGTTGCCGATCAGCGCGGATAGCAGGAGCCCGTCCGCATAGATGAGGCTTCGGGCGCTCGCCCCCACGCCGGAGGTGCGGGTCGCCAGCGGCGACTGGGTATCGCCGACATGGCGCTTTCGAACGAACAGGCTGGGCAAATAGCGCAGGCTGTCCTCCGGCGTGATGATCGCCGTCGTCTCCTCGAGCCGCTCGGCGTCGACGCTTTCCACCGTCGCCGGCCCGCTGGATTTCTGGCCGGTGACGACGATGTCGTCTTCGTGCCCGGCCCAGGCCGGGGCCGGCAGGGCCGCGAAGCCCAAAAGCATGATGCGCGCCGCCCGGGGCGCGCGAGTCGGTCTCGTCATGTCCAATTCCTGTCTGTCTCGCGGGGGAGGCGTGGATCAGACGGACGAAGGCGGCCCCGTGGCAGGGGGTGGCGGCGCGGCCCGAGCGACTCGCGGAAGGTCCGAGGCCGACGGCAGATCCGGCGGAAGCGCGGCGGCCGGGGGCTTCGGCGGGACGGCCGGGGGCGCGGGCGGAAGCGGAGGTGCGGCCAGCGAGGCGAACGCGCAGGGACGCTCGTCGGGCTTGGACGGGGCCGGATCGGCGGGATGGCCTTGATGGCCGCCATGGCGCGCCGGCTCGGCGGACGGCTGCGCCGGAGCGGCGCACAGGACGAAGCCCGGCCTGCCCTCGCGGTCGGGAGCAATCATGTAGCCGGAAGGGATGAGGAGCCTGAACAGTAGAAGCAACGCCAGCGCGAGCGAAAGCAATTCGCCCCCACGCCCGATGCTGCCGACCATGCCCCTCATGCCCACACCCTAACGCGGCCGTCGACTTCTCACAGCCTCAATTTACGGCTAACCTGCTCGAATAGATCGCTTTCGGACCTATCTGCACAGCGCCGGACCGGTCCGGACGGCCAGCTCGCTTTGCGTTCACGCACTGTTCGTCGCAGCGTGAGCACGGTTCGCCGCAATATCCGAAACGAACCAATCCTCAGAAACAGGCAATCCGAGTCAAGTATTAAGCGACTCCCTCTCGTAGCGTTTCGCCCGGCTCGTTGCGGACCTCGTAGTTTCCGAAAATTAACCAGCGATCCAAGCACTTGCCTACACCTCCCGGATCGTGCTTGATGCCGAAATCGGCGAGACTCCCGTCGTCGCCGTCGCGCCCCGTCAAGTAGAGGGGGTGCCAGAGGGGGCGTAGTTCTGCATTCCGTGGACAAACGGCGGCAAGCCACTTCCTCTAAATAGATATCCATAACGGAGGGACTGCCATGATTCAGAATAAAGGCACTTGGCGTAGCAGATCGACTATCCTGAAGGCCGCGGCCTTCGCCGCCGCCGCCGGCCTGGTCGCCATGCCGGCCGCCGCCGTCCACAGCTGGAACGGCTATCACTGGGCGCGTACCAGCACGCAGGTCGCCCCGCCGGTGGTCGACATCACCACGTCCCAGTGGACGAACTATGTCACGACCGCCGTCGCGGACTGGAACCAGTCGACTGTGATCCAGAGCCCCTACAGCAAGTCCTCCGGCAACGGCAGGACCTGCAAGCCGCAGGCCGGCAAGATCCTGGTCTGCAACGCCGCCTACGGCAATAACGGCTGGCTCGGCATCGCGTCGATCTGGCTGTCGGGCGGCCATATCAGCCAGGGCACGACGAAGCTCAACGACACCTATTACGCCTCCTCGCAGTACAACACTCCGGCGTGGCGCGCCGCGGTGACCTGCCAGGAGATCGGCCACGATTACGGCCTCGGTCACCAGGACGAGGATTTCTCGACCGACGCGACCAGCTCGTGCATGGAATATACGAGCGTTCCGGCCGGCAACGAGCATCCCGACTCGCACGACTACAACCAGCTGCTGTCGGTCTACAACCACACCGACTCCGCGGCCGCCGCGGCGCCTTCGAGGACCATGCCCTCGCAGGCCGCGATCGGTAACACCCGCGCGGATTGGGGCCGGCAGATCGGTCACCACACGTTCGAGCGTGACCTCGGCAATGGCAACAAGGTCATCACCGACGTGCTCTTCGTCGAGCATACGCACGGCAAGAAGTAGAGACGCCCGGCCCCAGCGGCCGAGTCTCGGACAGCCCCTCCGGCCCAACGCGGCCGGGGGGGTTTTCTTTGGCTTTATTGATGAGCTTGGGTGGGATTCCGGGATTGATCTGTTTCGGATCAAATATGCTGAATCTCTGCAAGTATAGACAAGCGGGGCCGTCCCCCCTCTGCGTTCAGCCCCCGTACCCCCCGTCGCACTAACCTCGGTTACAAAAGACAATCCCGCCAGCCAGTTGCGCCGGCCGGGCGGTTCATGCTTGATGCCGTCATCGGCAGCGAATCCGATCGCCGCCGCTGCGCCGGCTCAAATAGAGAAGGTGCAATAGAGGGTCGTAGTTCTGCTTTCCGTGGTCATGGGCGGCAAATTCCACCTCCCTCGCAACAATGGCAATGAAGGGGAAAATGTCATGACTCATACCAAAGGACGCTGGCGCAGCCGTTCGACTATTCTGAAGGCCGCCGCCTTCGCCACCGCGGCCGGCATGCTCGCCACTCCGGTGTTCGCCGTCCACAGCTGGTCTTCCTATCACTGGAAGCGCACCACCACCCAGATCAGCCCGCCCATTGGCGACAACGTCAATTCCAATTGGGACAGCTACCTCACCACGGCCGTCAACGACTGGAACGCCTCGACCCGGATCCAGAGCACCAAGGTCGCCGGCACCACGACTCCGAGCACCTGCGCCCCGCGCGCCGGCCGGATCGAGGTCTGCAATTATAATTACGGCAATACCGGCTGGCTCGGCATCGCCTCGGTCTGGCTGTCCGCCGACGGCCATATCAGCCAGGGGACGACCAAGCTCAACGACTATTATTACGGCTCCGGCAGCTCCTACAACACGCCGGCGTGGCGCGCGGCAGTGACCTGCCAGGAAATCGGCCACGATTTCGGCCTCGCCCACCAGGACGAGAATTTCAACACCGACGCGACCAACTCGTGCATGGAATATACCAACATCCCATCGGGCAACGAGCATCCCGACGCGCACGACTACAACCAGATCGCCTCGATCTACTCGCACGTGCATGCCGCGTCGAACCTGCCGGGGGCGGCTGAGCCCAACGGCCAGGCGATCGGCCATACGCGCGCGGACTGGGGCCGGCAGATCGGCCACCACACGTTCGAACGTGACCTCGGCCAGGGCCGCAAGGTCATCACCGACGTGCTGTTCGTCGGCCACGGCCACAAATAGGAATCCGTCCCTCGACGGTCATCAGGCGGCCATGTCCCCCCAAAGGACGGCTGCCTGAAGGAGCCCCTCCGGTCCATCCGAGCCGGAGGGGCTTTTCTTTGTCTCCCCTCCCTGAAAGCGAGGGGTGTTTACTTCCCGCTCGCCGCCAGAGCGGTCACGAAGCCCTTGCGCCAGGCGAGGACGTCGTCGCGCTCGACGCTCTCGTTGAGCGCCCGCCAGCGTTTTATCCTTTCCGTCTTCGGCATCTCGATCGCCTGCAGGATGGCGTCGGAAATCTCCTCCTTGCTGTAGGGATTGACCAGCAGGGCCTCCTTCAATTGAAGCGCCGCTCCGGCGAAGCGGGAAAGGATGAGGACTCCGGGATCCTCCGGATCCTGAGCCGCCACATATTCCTTGGCGACAAGGTTCATGCCGTCGCGGAGCGGAGTGATCAGGCCAATCTCGGCGGCTCGATAGAAGCCGGCCAGGTCTTCGCGGGGATAGCCCTGGTTGACGTAGCGTATCGGCACCCAGTCGACCTCGGCGAACTCGCCGTTGATCCGCCCGCTCAATTCGTCGAGCCGCTCGCGGATCACCTCGTAGGTGGCGACCTCGCCGCGCGAGGGCGGAGCGATCTGGAGGAGGAAGACTTCGCCCTGGCAGGCCTCATGATCCTCCAGGAAGCGGCGATAGCCGAGGAAGCGCTCCTCCAGCCCCTTGGAATAATCGAGCCGGTCGACGCCGATGATCGTCCGCCGCCCGGCCGCGCTGACCCGCATCCGGTCGAACGCTTCCTGCGCCTTGGGGCTCGCCGCCGCCTTGGCGAACTCGGAATAATCGATCCCGATCGGATAGGCGCCGGCATGGACCGAGCGCTCGCCGACATGGATGGTGCCGTCGTCGTCGCAATGGCCGCCCAGCTCGCGCTCGACATAATGACGGAAGCTCTCCAGCCATTCCTCGGTCTGGAAGCCGATCACGTCATAGGCGAGCATCGAGAGCACCAGCCCCTCGTGGAAAGGCAGCGACACCATCAGCCGCGCCGGCGGCCAGGGTATGTGGAGGAAGAAGCCGATCCGGTTCCTGACTCCGCGGTCGCGCAGCTGCTGGCCGAGCGGGATCAGATGATAATCGTGGATCCAGATCAGATCGTCCGGCTCGATCAGCGGCTGCACCGTCTCGGCGAAGCGCTCGTTGACCCTTTCATAGCCGCCGGCGAAGCTCCGGTCATATTCGGCGAGGTCGATCCGGTAATGGAAGAGCGGCCACAAGGTGCGGTTGGCGTAGCCGTTATAATATTCGTCGACGTCCTGCTCCTCGAGGTCGATCGTCGCGGTGGTGACTCCGTCGCTGCGGTCGAAGTCGATATGGCCGGTGAACTGCTCTGCAGTCTCGCCCGACCAGCCGAACCACAGCCCGCGATGGTCGCGAAGCGCCGCGGACAAGGCGACGGCGAGCCCGCCCTGGGAGCCCTCCCCCTCGCCCTTCGGCTTCGTGACCCGGTTCGAGATGACGATGAGGCGGCTCATGGTTCCTTCACCCCCTCCCCGTCATTCCCGCGAACGCGGGAATCCAGCGCTGACTTCGAACTGGATCCCCGCTTTCGCGAGGATGACGAAATGTGCTCATCTAACGGCGCTCCACGGCCGCGACAGGAGCACGGCGCAATTGATCAGGCCGACGAGCGAATAGGTTTGCGGGTAGTTCCCCCACAGCTCGCCGGTCTCGAAATCGGTATCCTCCGACAATAGCCCCGCCGGAGTGAGCCGCTCGAGCATATGCTCGTAAAGCTCGCGCGCCTCGTCCTCTCGGCCGGCGAGATGGAGCGCCTCGATCAGCCAGAAGGTGCAGAAGTTGAACGCCGTCTCGGGCAGTCCGAAATCGTCCTCGGCGGCGTAGCGAAGCATGTGCTCGCCCCGCCTCAGGCCCTTCTCGACCGCCGCGAAGGTGGCGAGGAAGCGGGGATCGTCGGGCCTCAGGAAGCGCATGTCGACGAGCTGGAGCAGGCTGGCGTCGAGCTCGTCCCCGCCGAAGCTGGCGGCGAAGCGGCTTTCCGGCGCGAACCAGGCGGCGTCCTCGATCCGAGCCCGGATCGCGGCGGCCCGGTCGCGCCACAAGGCCGCCCGGTCGTCGAGCCCGAGCACCTCGGCGGCGTTGGCGAGCCGGTCGCAGGCGGCCCAGCTCATCACCGAGCTGTAGGTGTGGACGGCGGTCCGGGTGCGATATTCCCACAGGCCGGCGTCGGGCTGGTCGTGCACCTCCCAGGCGCGCTCGCCGACCCGCTCGAGCGCGTGGAAATCGGCCTCGGTCGCCTTTCGGAACAGCCTCTCGTCGATGAACGCCTGGACGTTCGAAAGCACGATCTGGCCGTAGGCGTCGTGCTGGACCTGGACGTAGGCGGCGTTGCCGACCCTTACCGGGCCCATCGCGCGATAGCCGGCCAGCCCTTCCGCCTCGCTCTCGTCGAGCTTCGGCTCGCCGGATACCGCGTAGAGGGGCTGGATATGGCCGCCCTTCGCCTCGTCGACGATGTTCCTCAAATAGCCCAGATAGTTTTCAAGCACGTCGAGCGCGCCGAGCCGGTTCAGCGCCTGCACCGTGTAATAAGCATCGCGGATCCAGCAGTAACGATAGTCCCAGTTGCGGCCGCTGCCCGGCGCCTCGGGGATCGAGGTGGTGAGCGCGGCGACGATCGCTCCGGTTTCCTCATGCTGACACAATTTCAGGGTGATCGCGGCCCGGATGACGACCCGCTGCCATTCGAGCGGAATGGCGAGGCCGCGCACCCAGCCGCGCCATTCGTCGGCCGTCTCGTGAAGCATCGCCGCGAGGCTGTGCCCGACATGGCCGACAAAGGGCTCGTCGGGGCCGAGGAAGAAATGATGATTCTGCTCGAGCCGGAAGCTTCGCCCTTCGATCAGATGGCCGACCGGAGCGTCGGTGGTCAGCCGCAAGGGCTGCGGCTTGACCAGATAGCGGATATGGTTGGTGCCGCTGGTCCGCTCCGCGTCCCGCCCGCCCCAGCCGGTGGCGGGGTTGAGCGTCACCCGGATCCTCGGCGCGCCCTGCAGCGGCCTTACGATCCGGGCGAAAGCCACCGGCCGGTACATCCGCCCCGACCGCTCGAATCGCGGACAGAAATCGAAAACCTCGGCGACCGCGCCGTCCGAGTCCGTCAGCCGGGTGGTCAGGATCGGCGTGTTCCGCAAATAGCTTTGCTCGGCGGAGACCTGGTTGTCGACGGCGATCCGCCATTCGCCGCGCGGGATGGGACCCTCGCCGACCGGCTCGAGAAGCGAGCAGAACAGCGGATCGCCGTCCACCCGCGGCGCACAGCCCCAGACGAAGCCGGCCTCGCGGTCGACGAGCGCGCTCACCTGGCAATTGCCGATCGGCCACAGCGACAGGTCAGCCATAAGCCGCCGCCTCCAGCCAGGAGGTCACGGCAACCACGCCCTCCAGACGCCACCGGGCCGCGGTCGGCCGGGCGGGACCCACCAGCACCCCCTCCCCGCCCAAAGCGGCGGCGGCACGGAAAGCATCCTCGTCGGTCAGATCGTCGCCCACGAACACAGGACGCGTGCCCGCAAAGGGTGGTTCCCCCATCAGCCGCCGCAGCGCCGCGCCCTTGTCGGAGCCTTCGGGCCGAAGCTCGGCGACCATCTTGCCGCGCAGCAAGGCGAAGCCCGAGCGCCGGGCGAGCGCCTCGAGAAAGGCATCCGCCTCCTCGGCCCGCTCCGGCGCGTGCCGGTAGTGAAGCGCGATTCCGGCCGGCTTGTCCTCGACCAGGAGACCGTCGTCGCCGGCCGCGAATCGGCGGACCGATTCGCGCGCCTCGGCCAGGCCGGGGGGAATGGAGACGGGTATGGAGCGCCCGTCGGCATAATGCAGCTCCGCGCCGTGAGAGCCCGACAAGATGGTCGCGGAGCCGGCGAGATGCCGCCGAAGGTCGTCCACCGCCCGTCCGCTGACGATGGCGAGGCGTCCGTCGAGCCGCTCGGAAAGCCGGTCGAGAAGCGGCGCCAGCCCGCTTGGAACCGCGATCGCCCCGGGGGCGTCGGCGATCTCGACGAGGGTCCCGTCAAAGTCGAGGAAAAGCGCCGCGGGCGCGAGCCGCGACAGCGGCGGCGGAGGGGAATCGGGCATTCGCTCCGGTTGGCAACATAACGCCGGATTCACAATGGGGCTCATCGTTTTTCGTGGAAGGCATTCCGGATAAGCCACGCAAATGAAGGAAAAATAATTTCGTTTCGGCCAGTTGATGACCGCAAAAATTGCTGTATCCCTTGCGGCAGGGGGGACGCTGCATATGGCTGAGCCGTTTCTGTCGGAAATCCGGCTGTTTTCGTTCAACTTCCCGCCGAAAGGCTGGGCGTTTTGCAACGGGCAATTGCTGCCCATCAACCAGAACCAGGCGCTGTTCTCGCTGCTGGGCACGACCTACGGCGGCAATGGGCAGACGAATTTCGCACTGCCCAACCTGCGCGGCCGATGCGCCGTGCACGAGGGAAGTTCCTTCACCCTCGGTCAGGCGGCCGGCCAGACCGCGCACACGCTCACCATGCAGGAGATGCCGCAGCTTCTCCATTTCGCGCAGGCCGCGACGTCCAACGGCGACACGCCGGTGCCGACCGGCAATTTCATGGGCGCGTTCAACAATGCCTATCGCACGCCCGGCGGGAATTTGATCGCCATGGATCCGTCGACGAACGGCAGTGTCGGCGGAAGCCAGCCGCATAACAACATGTGCCCCTACCTCGTGATCAATTTCTGTATCGCGCTGCAGGGCATTTTTCCGTCACCGAATTGAGGGAGCACAATCATGGCTCAGCCATATGTCGGTGAGATTCGCATGTTCGCAGGCAACTTCGCCCCCGCCGGGTGGATGTTCTGCGACGGCCAACTCCTGCCCATTTCCGAGAACGACGTGCTCTTCCAGCTGATCGGCACGACCTACGGAGGCGACGGCGAGTCGACCTTCGCCCTGCCGAACCTGCAGAGCCGGATCCCTATCCACATGGGCACCGGCCCGGACGGGACGACCTACCAGCTCGCCGAGATGGCAGGGACCGAGCAGGAGACGCTCACCATCCAGCAGATACCGGCTCACAACCACCCGTTCCTCGTGAATGGCGATTCCGGCTCAACGTCCAACGCCAACAATGCGATGCCGGCGACTGGAATCACCATCTATCGGCCCGACCAGCCGGCGAACGTGCCGCTGAACGCCGGCTCGGTGACCCCGGTGGGCGGAAGCCAGCCGCATGACAACATGCAGCCGTTCCTCTGCATCAACTACATCATCTCTCTGTTCGGGATCTTCCCGAGCCAGACCTAAGAGCAGGAGGACCCGCAGTGGACCCGTTCGTCGCTGAGATCCGCATCTTCCCATTCAACTTCGCCCCCAAAGGCTGGGCCTTTTGCGACGGGCAGCTCATGCCGCTCTCGCAGAACACGGCGCTCTTCGCGCTGCTCGGCACCACCTACGGCGGCGACGGCAAGAGCACTTTCGCTTTGCCCGACCTGCAAGGTTCGGCGGCGATGCACCCCGGCCAGGGCCAGGGGCTTTCGCTCCGCGACCTGGGCGAGATGGGCGGCTCGCAGTTCGTGACCCTGCTCGAATCGGAAATCCCGGTTCACACCCACGCCATCAACACGACGACTTCGCCGTCGACGACCACGTTGCCGGCGAACAATACGTCGTTCGGCCGCGCCACGGGCTTGTTCTACAAGGGCAACACCGCGACTCCGTTCGGCCCGCTCACGCAAATGGCGCCTCAAACGCTGGCTCCGGCGGGCGGGAGCCTGCCGCACAACAATCTGCAGCCCTATCTGACGCTCAACTACTGCATCGCGCTGCAGGGAGTGTTCCCGCCGCGACCCTGATACATCACTGGGGGGCCTCATCATGACCAGGGAGAATTCATCCCGTCTGTCCCGCCGCGCGTTGCTGGCGGGCCTGGGTTTCGGCGTCGCAACAGTGGGGGCTGTCGCGACACCGGCCTTGCAGCTCAGCTGGACTCGCAAGCCGGGCGCGAAGGGCAGCTGGTGGGATCGGCAGTTCACCTCGCTGGACCGTGCGGGCGCCGACGAATGGACCCGCCGGATCGGCGCGGAATTCGCCCTCGCCGGCGGAATCGTCGCGAAGCTCGCCGAGGTCACTCCGCTGCGCTCGCCGGGCCGGCGCCCGGCCGGTCTTCGGGACGGCGCTTTCGCCGTCGTCCTCGAAGGTGCGGAGCTCCCGGCGGGGGACCGGATCCTGGACGTCAGCCATTCCGATGCCGGCGCGATGAAGATCTACTTCAGCGCCTGCAGCGACAAATGCGGCGGCCACCGGCTCCAGGCCATCTTCAACTGACCTGATGCCCCCACCGTTGCGCGCAGCCGCCCGGCTGGGCGTATCCTATCGGGAAGCGACCGACGCCGACCTCGGCTTCGTCGCTCTGGTCTATGCTTCGACGCGGGTCGAGGAGGTCGCCCAGGCCGGCTGGCCGATCGAGGTGCAGCACCAGTTCCTCGCTCATCAGGCCGACGCTCAGCACCGCCACTACCGGAGCCATTATCCCAACGCCGAATGGCTGGTGATCGAGCGCTCCGGAAAGGCGATCGGGCGCCTTTATCTGGAGGAATGGCCGAGCCAGATCCGGCTGATCGACATCTCCTTGCTGCCCGAGGGCCGGGGCGCCGGCGTCGGCGGAGCCATATTGGCCGATCTGCAGGCGATGGCGGCCGCCGCGGGCAAGGCGCTCAGCATCCATGTCGAGCGCAACAACCCGGCGATGAGCCTCTATTCGCGCCTCGGCTTCGCCAAGGTCGACGAGCACGGAATCTACGATCTGATGGAGTGGCGGCCCCAGGACCCTAGTTGAATACCGCTTCGTAGCGGACGCCCTCGCGGTCCTGCCCCAGCGGCACGATGAACATCTCGAACAGGTCGTCGCCCTGGCGCAAGGTGTAGATGGCCTGCGGCAGCACCGGCTCGGCGGGCCCTCGCCAGTCGAGCGTGAAGGCGCCCGCTTCGCGGCCCGTCGGCCGTAGCGCATGCACCTTGGTGAGGGTCAAGGGGACGGTCTCTTCGCCGAGCACGAGCTCGAACGCCTCACCTTCGCGGCCCTGGAATTCGTCAAGACTGAGCTCTCGCATGACCGGGGCCTACTCCAGCGTTCCGCCGGGGTCGAGACCCCAGAAATGGCCGGCCCGGATATAGCCCTGGCGGTCGCCGATCTGAAGCAGGCACCAGCCATCGGCACATTTGGAGATTCGGCCGACGACTCCGGGCTGGGCGAGGAAGCGCACCTTCGAACCCTCGGTCGGATCCTGGTGCAGGGGCCGCGCCGAATCCCCGGTGACGAGGGCCGTCCTCCTGTCGCTCAAAAGCCGCTGAAGCATCCACCCGGTGGTGCCGTCGGGATCGCTGACCTTGCGCCAGTTGGGAAAGGTGGCGACGACCCGGATCGGCAGGTCGGCGCGAACATAGAGCCAGGTCGCCGGATAATTCTGCCCGGGCCCGGTGCGCATCATCGCCTTGCCCGCGCTGATCGAGGCCCAATAAGGGGTCGCGCGCTCGTCCTGCGCCTGCGCCGAACCCACCGCCAGGCCGAGCCCGAGCGCGGCCGCCAGCATGACTTTCCTCGCCATCTCGCGCCTCCTTCCTTTGCCTCTTAGTCAGGAGCGGGCCTTTCGTTCAATGTTCATCTGCCTTGACGCCTCTCCGAGGATATCCCCAAGCGGGACGGATGAAAGTGGTCGTCACCCGCCGGCTTCCGGTCAGCGTCGAGGCGAAGCTTGCCGAGCGCTTCGAGGCGGAGCTCAATCCGGCCGACCGCGTGTTCGACCGGGCCCGGCTCCGGGAGGCGATGCGGCGCTGCGACGTGCTGGCGCCGAGCGTGCGCGACCGGATCGATGCCGAACTCATCGCCGGGGCCGGGGAGCGGCTCCGGCTGATCGCCAATTTCGGCGCCGGCACCGACAATATCGATCTTCCGGCGGCTCGGGCGCGGGGTATCGCGGTGACCAACACGCCGGACGTCCTGACCGAGGACACGGCCGACCTGGTCATGGCGCTCATCCTGATCGGGCCGCGGCGGCTCGGCGAGGGCGAGCGCAACCTGCGCGCCGGCCGGTGGCGCGGCTGGGGCCCGACCGACCAGCTCGGCCGGAGCCTGACCGGCAAGGCGCTGGGCATAATCGGCCTGGGGCGCATCGGCTCAGCCGTTGCCCGCCGGGCGCGGGCATTCGGGATGTCGGTCCACTATCACAACCGCCGGCCCGTGGCGGAAACCGACGCCCTTTACTGGCCGGACCCCGACTCCATGCTGCGCGAGATGGACGTGGTCAGCCTCAACGCGCCCTACGGCCCCGAGACCCACCATTGGATCGACCGGCGCCGGCTCGGGCTGATGCGGGGCGACGCCTGGCTGATCAATGCCGCGCGCGGCTCGCTGGTCGACGAGGGAGCGCTGATCGAAGCCCTGGAGGCCGGAGCAATCGCCGGCGCCGGGCTGGACGTCTATCCCGACGAGCCCGAAGTGAACCCGCGCCTGCTCGAGCTGCCCAACGTCGTCCTTCTTCCCCATCTCGGCTCGGCGACGCTGGAGAGCCGGACCGCCATGGGCGAGAAGGTCCTCGCCAACATTCAGGCCTTCGCCGAAGGGCGGGAATTGCCCGACCGGGTGGTTTAAAACCGTCATCCCGGCGAAAGCCGGGACCTCGTGGAGACCGCCGAGACTTCTCGTCCCGAGGTCCCGGCTTTCGCCGGGATGACGATGGGATCAATCCCCGGTCAGGATCCTGTCGACCAGCTGCTTCACCGTCGGCACGAAGCCGTTCGAATAGAAGGGGTCCTTCTTGAAGCGGAAGGCGGCGTGGCCGGCGAACATGAGGTTCTGCTCGACCGGACCGCCATGGGCGATGTCCTGAAGGGTCTTCTGGATGCAGAAGCTGCGCGGGTCGGCGAGCCGGCCGGTGCTGTTCTTCTCATTGTCGGCCCAGGAGGAAAAGGCGCACTGGCTGAGGCAGCCCATGCAGTCGGCCTGGTCGCGGCGGATCTGGGTCTTTTCCTCGGGCGTGACGAAGATCAGCGTCTCGTCGGGCGTCTTCAAGGTCTCGGTATAGCCTTGCGCGAACCATTCGCGGGCGTGAAGCAGATCGCCTCGGGTCACCCAGAAATTCCTCTTGGTGCCGACCCCGACGTCGAGCTGGAAGCAATGGTCGCCCAATTCCTCCTTGGTGAAAGCGATCTGGCGGTGCGAGCGCGCCTCCAGGCTGCGCAGGAACGGATTGCGCACCGCCGAGCTGTAGAAGCCGGTGGGTGAAAAGCGGTGGAGGAGGATGTCGCCCTCCTCGAGCGTCATCAGCCGCTGCTTCCACCCTTCCGGAATCGGGCTTTCCCGGGTAAGCAGGGGCCGGGTCCCGAACTGGAAGACGATCTGGCCGAGCTCGGGGTTGTCGATCCAATTCTCCCATTCCTTCAAGTTCCAGACCCCGCCGGCCATGACGATCGGCACGCTGTCGGGAATTCCGCCCTCGCGCATCGTCTCCCGGAGCTCCTTGACCCGGGGATAAGGGTCCTGCGGCTTCAAGGGGTCCTCGGCATTGGAGAGGCCGTTATGGCCCCCCGCCAGCCAGGGATCCTCGTAGACCACGGCGGCGAGCCACTCGGCCGCCTTGGAATAAGCCCGCTTCCAAAGCGCCCGGAAGGCCCGGCCGGAGCTGATGATCGGAAGATAGTTCACACCGTAGGAAGCGGCGATCTCCGAGAGCTTGTAGGGCATTCCGGCGCCGCAGGTGACGCCCGCGACCAGCCCCTTGGTGCGCTCGAGCACGCCGTGCAGGACCCGCTGGGCACCGCCCATCTCCCACAATACGTTGATGTTGATCGCGCCCTGGCCGCCGGCGATATCATAGGCTTTCTGGACCTGAGCGACCGCTCCGTCGATCGCGTACTGGACCAGCTCCTCATGCCGCTCGCGGCGGGTGAGGGCATGGTAGATCTGGGGAATGATCCGGCCTTCGGGATCGTAGCTGTCGGCGTTGACCGCCGAGACGGTGCCGATTCCGCCGGCCGCCGCCCAGGCGCCGGAACTGGCATGATTGGTGGCCGATACGCCCTTGCCGCCCTCGACCAGCGGCCAGACTTCGCGGCCGCCGTACAGGATCGGCTTCAAACCCTTGAACACATATTCCTCCGGAAAAACGAGAGCGGCTATACCCCCACTCTCAGCCAAAAGCCTCAAAAATCATGCTGAGACCGGCATCAACGCTCCAGGCCGGCTAATGGCTTCGCCATAGAGCCGGGCATATTTCGCGACCATCCCGGCCTCGTCATATTCCGCGGCGGCCTTCTCCCGGTTGGCCCGGCCGATGGCGCGGCGCAGGTCGGGCCGCTCCGCCAGGCTGTCGAGCGCCGCGGCGAGGGCCGCCTCGTCGTCGGCCGCGACGATCAGCGGGCGGTTGTCGTCGGCGACCATAGAGGCGACGTCGCCGACCGCGGTCGCCACCGCCGGCAGCCCCGCCGCCATCGCCTCGACCAGAGAGATCGGGAATTGCTCGCTGTCCGAGGACAGAGCGAAGATGTCGAAGCGTCCGATCCAGAGCGCCGGATCGGCGAGGAAGCCGGGCATCAGCAGCCGGTCGCCGACTCCGCGGGCCCGGGCTTCGGCGGCGATCCGCTCGCTGTCGGGCCCGGCGCCGACAATGACCAGCCGAGCGTTCGGTGACGTCATGGCGGCAAAGGCGCGCACCAGTCGCGGCAGGTTCTTGACCGGGCGCAAGCCGGCGACGGTGCCGATCACGATCTCGCCGGGGCGCCTGTCGAGCCCCGGTATCTCCCGCGCCGGCGGCGCGGCGTAGCGCGCGACGGGGATCCCGTTGGCGATCCGGACCACCTTGGCGGGCGGCTGCGCCCAGGCCTTGCGGGCGATCGCCTCGAGCCGCGCCGACGGCACCACCAGCCGATGCGCCGCGGCGAGGCCGAGCCGGCGATAGAGGTTGCGCCTGGTCTTCAATTCGCCCGCTTCGTCCTGGTTGAAGCCGTCCTCATGGTGAATGAGCGGCGGGCCGCCGAACAGATGCCTCGCCATGACCGCGTCGAACGCGCCCCAATTGTAGGTGAGGACGAGGTCGAAGCGTCGCATGTAGCGCGACAGCCGGAACAGCCGCGGAAGGCCTGGAATTCCGGCGAGCGGCGGCGCATCGGCTGGAAAATCGACCCTGATCGCCGGATCGAGCGCTTTAGCCGCCCCCAGCGCCCCCGGCTCGGCCGAGATCACGGCATGTTCGGCGCAGGCGCCGAACGCGTTCATCAGCTGCACCGCCCGCGCCTCCTTGCCGCCATGGCCGAAGGTCGAATGGGCATGGAGGATGCGCACCGGACTCATGGAGCGCAGCATGGCAGGTAGGGCGGGGTCCCGTCACCCCTCCCCGTCATCCCGGCGAATGCCGGGACCTCGGGGAGACCCCCGAGACTTCTTGTCCTGAGGTCCCGGCTTTCGCCGGGATGAGGGCCAGCCGCTTACTCCGCGGCCATCTGGTAGGGATCGGCGGGAGCGGCGAGCCGGTCGAACGCGTCGGCATAAGCGCCATATTCCGCCACCGACCGCCGTCCCCAGGAAGCGGGCGCGGGCGCCCTCGGCGCCGGCACCGGGACCGCCGGGATCGAGCGCGGACGCGCCGTCGGTCGGTCGACGACCATCTGGTGGAACCATTCGCCCGCATAGGTGCCGTCGAAGCGGTGGACCCGGGAGCCCAGGACCCGGCCCAGGGGCGTTCCGTCGAGGCCGAAGATGGTGGTTTCGAACAGGAAGCCGCGCGGCTCCCCGGCGGTGCTGTAGACATACATCGTCATTGAAGCTGGCCCCTCTCGCCCTTCCCCGCGCGCCCGCGAAGCGGGAACGTCTGCCGAAAGGGTCGCCGGGACGGCACGGCCGTTCAAGCTCGTACAAACCCCTAGTTAACCCGTTGGGGCTATGCCGGCTTCGGGACAGGCGGAGGTGCGGGACCGATCGTGAAGCTGATCGTGATGAAGAAGGGCGGCGAGCCCGGCAGCGTCGCGATCAATCCCGACAAGGTGACTCACGTCCGAACGGCGTCCGGGCCGTTCACCGACATTTATTTCGGAGACCAAAGGGTCGCGGTCGAAGGCAGCTTCGCCCAGGTCGTCGCCCGCCTCACCGGCCAGGCCGAAGTCGAGGAAGGCACGCCCGCCAAAAGCTGGTTCCCGGCGCGCTGAAGCGCGCCGGGTCGTAGCTTACAGGAAAAAGTCGCTCTGGCTGAGCGGCGTCGGACCCTGCAGCGTCAGAGCGATGACCAGATCGGCGACTCCGTCGCCATTGGTGTCGCCCTGGACCATCCATTCGCCGCCCTGCTGGAAGATGCGCAGCTCGCCAGCCGTGTTGCTGAAGGCGTTGGAGCCGATCCAGGTGAAGCCCTGGTTGCCGGCGACGAGATCGTTGGCGTCGGTCCGGCCGAGGTCGATCTTGTCCGTCCCCGGCGTGAAGTCGAGGATGTGATCGAGCGAGCCCGAATTCGAGTCCCCCGTCAAGTCGTAGCGGAACGTGTCCGCTCCGCCGCCGCCCGTAAGGGTGTCCGCGCCGAGATTGCCGAGCAGAAGATCGTTATTTGCTCCGCCCTTCAGCGTGTCGTTCGACCTGCCGGCGAACAGCCGGAAGGTGCCGTCCGTCTCCTGGCTGCCATCGACGATCATCGTCTCGTAGGACTGGAGGCTGACGCCCGAAACGGTGAGCTCCACCCCGGCGAGGAGCTGGTTGTCGGCCAGCGTGATGTTGTAGTCGAACCCGGCCGGGTCGCCGCCCCTCGCATAGCGCTCGTCGGTGACCGAGGTCAGGCTCATGTTCTCGATGCTGGTCAGCAGTCCGAAATAACCCGGAGCGTTGAAGTCGATCGTGTAATTGCCGCGCAGGAAGATGCCGTCATAGCCGCCCGGCCCGCCATTCACGGTGTCGCCCGGAACGAAGCGGTCCTCGCCGAAGATGAAGATGTCGTTGCCGAAGCCGCCGGTCAGGGTGTCGATCCCCTTGCCGCCATAGACGACGAAGTTGGCATCGGTCTCCGCGCTGCCGTTGAAGGTGAAGTCCTCGCCGGCCAGCAGAGCCGCGCCGTTGATGCGGGGCTGCAGCCCAGCCGCGAAGTTCGCGTCATTGGTGGTCAGGACGTAATCGTAGAGGTTGGTGCCCGGATCCCCGAAGTTCGTGTTGCCGCCGCCAAGGATCGAGATGTTCTCGATCAGGGTGATGTTCGAGGTCAGGGTCAGGCCGCCGGCATAATTGCCCTGGAGGATGAGCGTGTCGGTGCCATCGCCGCCGTTGACGATGTCGGCCGCGGTCAGCGCTCCGATGAAGAAGATGTTGTCGTTGCCGGCGCCGGCCAGGACCGTATCGTCGCCGCCGTCGTAGAGACGAAGCAGATCGGCCCCGCTTCCGCCGGTGATGACGTTGTTGCCGCTGTTGCCTCGGAAATCGTGGTTGACGTTCGACGTCGCGGTCAGATTCTCGACGTTCGCGGTCAGGACATAGACCGCCAGCCCGGTGCGCACCTCATCCGTGCCCTCGCCGGGATTCTCGACGACGCTGTCGCCGGCGACGTCGACGAAATAGAGGTCGTTGCCGCCGCCGCCGCGCATCGTGTCGGCGCCGGTGCCGCCGTCGATGACGTCGTTGCCGCCCGCGCCGGTGATGACGTTGGCCGAGCCGTTGCCGGTGAGGGTCTGGCCGGCGGCATTGGTGCCGGTCAGATTCTCGAGATTGATGAGGGCCGCCAGCGAATAGGTCGCAAGGCTGGTGCGGATCTCGTCCGTCCCCTCGCCCGCCAGCTCGGTGACCGAATCTCCGCCATTATCGACGACATAGGTGTCGTTGCCGGCCCCCCCGGTCATCGCGTCGGCGCCGAGGCCGCCGTCGATGACGTTGTCGGACGAATTGCCGTTCAGGACCTGGTCGACATTGCCGAGGCCGGTGAGGTTCTCGAGCGCCGCCGCCAGGGTGTAGGCGGCGAGCGCGGTGCGGACCTCGTCCGTCCCTTCGCCCGCGGCTTCGGTCACTGTGTCTCCGGTAGAGTCGACGACATAGACGTCGTCGCCGGTGCCGCCGGTCATGGCATCGTCGCCGGTGCCGCCGTCGAGCATGTCGTTGCCGCCGCGCCCGAACAGGAAGTCGTTGCCGCCGAGCCCGTTCAGGATGTCGGTATCGGCCGCGCCGGGGTTCGACGGGCTGTTATTGCCGTCGAGGACGTCAACGCCGGCGGTTCCGGTGATGTCGTCATTGCCCGAACCGCCGAGGACGACGATCGGGTCGTTGAAGTCGCCGACGAGGGTCAGCACGCCGATCGCCGCGCCCGCGTTGAAGGTGACGTTGGTGGCGAGGTTGCGGAAGTTGAACTCCTCGTTGACCCGCTCGATATTGTTGCCGGCGATCGTCAGTCCGTCCGTGTCGATCCCGACCGCAACACCGGTGCCGAGGCCGCGGAAGCTGTTGTTGGAGATATTGGCGGTCGAATCGCCCGACATGTCGAGGTTGAGGCCGCTTCGGGTCCATTCGAACGTGTTGCCGGTGACGACGAGGTCGACCCCGCCGCCGTCGAACCAGATGCCCCGGCCCCACGACGCGGTGCCGAACTGGCCCTGCGACGTTCCGGAGATGAGGTTGTCGGTGATCGCGATCAGGCCGTCCGCGATCGGCGAGATCGAGATGGCGCGGTCGTCGACGCCGGTCGCGCCGCCGGCGATGGTCGACCAGAAGATCGAGTCCGTGACCGAATGACCGGTCGCGCCGCCGCCCGTCAGGAACGAAAGGGTCGGAGCGGTCGTGCTCGTGTCGTTGAGGAAACGAAGCCCGTCGAGGGTGACGTTGGCGCCCGCCGTGACGACGGCGTGGCCGAGGATCGTCGTCTCGCCGGTGCCGCCGCCGGCATCCCGGCCCGCCACCGCCACTCCGGCCTTGGCGCCGAGGATGGTGACCCCGACATGGACGTCGAGATCCTCGTCATAGGTGCCGGGCGCGACCAGGATGGTATCGCCGTCGCTGGACGCGTCGATCGCCGCCTGGATGGTGGTGAAGCCGCCGGCGCCGACGAACAGGATGTTGGCGCCGTCGCCGTTGACGATCTCGATCCCGACGAGGCGGTCGGTGCCCTCGGTCGCGGTGGTGACGGTCCAGCCCGGCTGGTCGCCCGCGGTTTCCGGATCCGCATCGGCGACCGGAACCAGGTCGGCGAGCGTGACCGGATCCGCGAAGACCGCCGTATCGATGCCGTCGCCGCCGACCAGGATGTCGTCGCCCAAGCCGCCCTCGAGGGAGTCGTTGCCGGAGCCGGCGTCGATATAATCGTTGCCGCCTTCGCCGTGGAACGTGGCGTCGCTGCCGGCGACGGTGTCGGCGAAATAGTCGCCGAAGCCGGTGCCGGTGATGTCCTGGTCGGTGCCGTAGGCGAAGATGCCGATGCGGCCGCCGGACGGGTCGAACGAATTGCCCGTGCCGAAGAAGGCTCCGACATCCTCGACCGCATCGAGCACGCCGTAGCCGACATGGCCGAAGCTGCTGTTGGTGAAGGCGTTATCGGAGATGGACGTGCCGTCGTCCCAATCGTCGCCGGTCAGGGCGACGCCGTTGCCGTCGAAGCTGTTGCCGCTCGCGGTGAACTGGGTGGTCGGGTTGAAATAGGTGCCGTTGGTCCAGTCGTCGATCCGGCTGTTGCTGAGCACCAGGCCCGAGACGCCGCCATTGTAGGGCGTCAGGACGCCGGTGCCGGCGCTGCCGTCGCCCTGGACGACGAGGTTGGTCAGGGTGACGTTGTCGGCTTCGACATAGATTCCGGCCGGGTTGCCGGCGAGGTTGCCGCCGCCGAGCACGGTCAGGCCGTTGACAGTCGCGCCGGCCGCGTTGATGTGGAAGCCGCCGTCGACCACCGCTTCGGGATTGCGCGGGTCGCCCGCGGGAATGCCCGAATTCGGACCGGAGATCGTGACGTCCTTGTTGACCGTCACCAGCTCGTTATAGGTGCCGGCCGCGACGAAGACGGTGTCGCCGTCGCTGGCCGCGTCGACCGCCGCCTGGATGGTCGCGAAGCCGCCATTGCCGACGAGCAGGATCCTGCCCGAGGCGCCGCTGTCGATGATCTCGACTCCGGAAATCGAGTCCGTGCCTTCGCTGGCCGTGGTGATGGTCCAGCCCGCCTGATTGCCGGGCGTGGACGGATCGGCGTCGACGGCGGGCGAGATGGTGAAGGTCGGATCCGCGAGAATGACGGTGTCGGTCCCGGCGCCGCCGACCATCGTGTCGTTGCCGGTGCCGCCGTCGAGCGTGTCGTTGCCGTCATTGCCGACGAGGCGGTCGTCCCCGCCACGGCCGTGGAAGACGTAGCTCTCGCCGGCCGTCTCGCCGCGCATCAGGTTGCTGAGCTCGGTGCCGAAGACGGTCTGGGCGGCCGGGGTGCCGTCGCCATAAGCGAAGATCGAGGTCGGCCGGTTGGTGCCTCCGAACGTGTTGCCCGCGCCGAAATAGGCGCCGACATCGTCGACCGTGTCGAGCACGCCGTAGCCGATGTGCGAGCCGACGCTGTTGGTGAAGCTGTTGCCGGAGATCGACGTGGCGTCGTCCCAATCGTCGCCGACGATGGCGTTGCCGTTGTCGTCGAAGCTGTTGCCGGAGGCCGTGAAGCCGGTGGTCGGGTTGAAATAGGCGCCCTGGGCCCAGCCGGTGACGAGGCTGTTGCTCAGCACCAGGCCGGTCACTCCGCCGTTATAGGGCGTCAGGATGCCCGGGGTCGCAGTGCCGTCGCCCTCGACGATCAAATTGGTCAGGGTGACACCGTCGACATCGACGTAGATTCCGGCCGGATTGCCCGCGATCGTGCCGCCGCCGAGAATCTTGAGGCCGTTGAGGGTCGCGCCCGCGGCGTTCATGTGGAACCCGTCGACCACCGCCTCGCCGACGCGCGAGCCGGTGCCGGCGACGCCCGCGTTCGGGCCGAGGATGGTGACGTCCTCGTCGACGGTCACGATCTCGGCATAGGTACCGGCCGCGACGCTGATCGTGTAGCCGGACGCCGCCGCATTGACCGCCGCCTGGATGGTGTCGAACGTGCCGACCAGCTGGCCGCCGCCGTCGAACAGCTGGACGGGGTCGGCGAGGTCGAGCGTGACGTCGCCGAACTGAAGCCGCTCCACGTCGGTCAGCGTATCGGTGCCTTCGTCGCCATTGCCGGCATTGGTGTCGTCGACAGTGCCGAAGCTGGTCAGCCGGCCGCCGGAATCCGTCACGCCGGCTACCGAATAGCCGCTGCGCGGGCCGTGATAGACGGCGGTATCCTCATGGCCGCCGCCGCTCAGCATATCGTCGCCGCCTTCGCCGGTGAGCAGGTCGTTTCCGTCGAGGCCCGAGAGAATGTCGTTGCCGGCGCCGCCCGAGAGCACGTCGTCGGCGTCGCTGCCGTCGACGTCGTGGGCCGTGACGAAGGCGGGATCGGGCTCGAAATAGACGCCGACCGGATCGTTGTCGGTCCCGTCGATATTGGTGATGCTGTTATTCTCGATCTGGATTCCGTTCGGGGTGATGTCGCCGGTGACATCGATGCCCTCGTCGACATGGGAGATGCTGTTGCCGACGATCGACCCGCCGCTGTTCGGGGCTCCCGACTGGAAGATGAAGATGCCCACGACCTTCGCGGCGGTATCGTCAATGTTGGCGCCGGTAATGGCGTTGCCGGCGATGGTGAGATCGGTATTGCCGAAGGCGAGGATCGCGCCCGAATAGGCGTCGGCCGGGCCGGCATAGCCGATTCCGGTGATCGTGTTGGCCGAGATCGAGCCGGTCGAGTTGCTGACCTGGATTCCGTTCTGGGCGATGACCGTCTGCGCGCCGCCGCCGGTGATGGTGACTCCGGCGATGTTGAGGTCGGCGCGGTTGAACGTGGTCGCGTTCTTCTGGAAGTCGCTGATCGAGCCGCCGATCATCGTGAAGGCGAGCAGGCTGTCATTGTCGACGGCGAGGCCGATTCCGCGCTGGACTCCGCTGACCAGCGGCTGGCCGCCGGCCGCATTGCCGCCCGGATAGGGGTCGCGAACGCCGGTGATGTCGACGTCGAGCAGGCTACCCGACGAATTGCGGTAGTAGACTCCGTAGAAGCTGGCCTGGCCGGCGCCGCCACCCTCGTCGACCGTATTGCCGCGGCCGTCGCCGTCAATGTTGATATTCTGGACGGTGAGATTGAGGCTGTCCTTGGCCGTCAGAACGGCGTGGATCTCGCGGTCGCTCGACGAGCGGGCCGTCTCGACCAGGTCCGTCGGCGCCTTGATCGTCACCGTCGCGCCGTCGGCCGCCATGATCGTCAGATTGTCGAGATCGTCGACCGTGACCTGCTCGACATAGGTGCCGGCGGCGACGAGGATCGTGTCGCCGTCCTGGGCCGCGTCGACCGCGGCCTGGATGGTGGCGAATCCGCCCGATCCGACCAGAAGGGTGTTGGGCCCGGCGCCGCTGTCGACGATCTCGACGTTGGTGAGGGTGTCGGTGCCGTCCGAAGAGGTCACGGTCCAGCCGCTGCCGGTGGGGATGTAGACCGCGCCCGAGCCGACCACGGCCGTGTCGACGCCGCTGCCGCCGTCGATCGTATCGTCGCCCGCGCCGCCGTTGACGATGTCGTTGCCAGCGCCGCCGGCAAGCGTGTCGTTGTCGGCGTTGCCGCTCAGATTGTCGTTGCCGTCGCCGCCGTCGAGGCTGTCCGCGCCGGTACCGCCGTTCAGGACGTCATTGCCGAAGCGGCCGAGCAGGATGTCGTTGCCGCCGCCGCCGTTCAAAGTGTCGTTATCGGCGACGGTCAAATTGCCCGGCCGGTTGTTGGCGTCGATATAATCGGCATTCGCGGTTCCGGTCAGGGTGTCGTTGCCGGAGCCGCCGAGGATGACGATGACGTCGTTGGGAGAACCGACGGTCTGCAGGGTGTTGCCGGACAGCCCGGCGTCGAAGACGACATCCTCGGACAGGTTGCGGAAATTATACTCGTCGCCGACGTTGCTGAACGTGTTCCCGAATTCGACAAATCCGTTCTCGGTCGTGGCGATCGAGAATGCGGTGCCGAGGTTGCGCAGGATGTTGTCGGATACGAAGTAGAGCGAGGCGCCCGCGCCGTCGAGCACCAGGCCGCTGCGGGTCCATTCGATGATATTGTCGGAGGCGGTCAGGCTGACTCCGCCGCCGTCGATCCAGACACCGCGACCCCAGGAGGCGGTAGCGAACAGCCCCTGCGACGAGCCGGAGATGAGGTTGCCGGTCAGGGTGATCTGGCCGTCCGGGATGAGCGGGGCGGAGATGGCGCGATCGTCGACTCCGTTGGCCCCGCCGACGACGGTCGACCAGAAGATCGAGTTCGAGACGAGATGGCCGGAGCCGCCGCCGGTCAGGAACTGGAGCGTCGGGTTGGACGCGCCGCCGCCGGTCGTCGTCGAGTCGTTGAGGAAGCGCAGTCCGTTGAGGATGACGTTGTCCTCGGCCGTGACCTTGGCATGGCCGATGATGGTCGTCTCGCCGACGCCGTTGGCGGGGTCCCGGCTGAGCGGGTTTGAGACGTCCCCGGTCCTTGCGCCGATGATCCGGACGCCTTTGTCGATCACCAGATCCTCGTCATACGTGCCCGCCGCGACCCGGATCGTGTAATTGTCCTGGGCGCTGTCGATGGCGGCCTGGATGGTGTTGAAGGTGCCCACCAGCTGGTTGGTCTGGTCGAACAGCTGGACGGGCTGGGACGCGTCGAGGGTGCGGTTGCTGAACTGGACCCGCTCGACGCTGGTCAGGATGTCGGCGCCCTCGTTGCCGTTGGTCGGCTCGTTGTCCGAGACCGAGGAGAAGCCGACGATGCGGCCGCCGGCGCCGGTGATCATCCCGATCGAATAATCGCCGCGATGATTGTCGTAGACGGCCGTGTCGGTGCCGTTGCCGCCGTGGAGATTGTCGTTGCCGGCGCCGCCGTACATCGTGTCGTTGCCTTCGCCGCCGTTCAGCGAGTCGTTGCCGCTGCCGCCGTCGAGCGAATCGTTGTCGTCGCCGCCGTTGAGCGTGTCGATGCCGGCACCGCCCGTGAGAACGTCGTTGCCGGCGTCGCCGTCGACGATGTCGTTATTGTTGCCGCCGTCGGCGGTGTCGTTGCCCTCGCCGCCGTGGAGCGTGTCGTTCTGGTCGCCGCCGCTCAGATTGTCGTTGCCACCGTTGCCGAAGAGCTCGTCGATGCCGGTGCCGCCGGCGAGCGTGTCGCCCTCCTCGCCGCCCCAGGCCTTGTCGTCGCCCCCGCGGCCATCGAAGCTGAACGCTCCGGTGACCCCGTAGCTGCCCGCGGCGGTCTCGCCGTCGAACGACTCGGCATGGTCGGTGCCGACGATATTGTGGGTAAGGTTGGTCGGCAGGATCTGGACCGGCCGGGGGACACCGCTGTTGGTGATCGTGTTGCCGGTGATGTAGCTGTTCAAGTCGACGCTGTCGGGCCCGAACGGGAAGATGTTCAGCGAACCGTAGTAGATGCCGTCGAAGACGTTGCTCGCGATTGCGACGTGCGAGCTCTCCGAGTTGACGCCGTTGCCGAGGCCGGTGAGCGGGCCGCCGTCGCCCTGGAAACGGTTGTCGTGGATCGAACCGCTGGTGTCGCCGCCCGAGACGTAGGCGCCGATCGACGGCCCCTGGATCAGATTGTGGCCGACGTCGAGGCCCGAGACCAGGCCGACGAAGATCGAAATGTCGGCGGTGCCGTTCAGGACCGAGTTGCTCAGCGTGAAGTTGTTCGCCTTCACTTCGACATTCGTATTGTAGAGCGAGCCCGGCGCCGCTCCGGTCAGCCTGAAGCCGTCGATCGTCGCCCCGGCGGCGTTGATCGTGATCTGGCCGGTGACGACGGTCTCCGCGCCCCGAACGCCGGTGCCGGCGATGCCGTGATTGGCGCCGAGGATGGTAACGTCCTTGTTGACGTCGAGGGTTTCCGCATAGGTTCCCGAGTGAACGAGGATGGTGTCGCCGTTAGCGGCGGCGTCGATCGCTTCCTGGATGGTCGCATAGCCGCCGTTGCCGACCAGCAGGGTCTTGCCCGCGGCATTGTCGTCGACGATCTCGACGTTGCTCAGGGTATCGGTGCCCCCGGAGTCGGTCACCGACCAGCCGGTCGGAGTCTCGGTGATCGTCGCCGCGCCCGAATAGACAGCGGTGTCGATGCCGTTGCCGCCGTTCAGGCTGTCATCGCCGCCATTGCCGACGAGCGTATCGGCGCCGTCGCCGCCGTCGATCGAGTCGTTGCCGCCGGCGCCGGTGACGATGTTGGCGCCGCTGTTTCCGGTCAGGGTCTGGCCCGAAGCCGAAATGCCCGTCAGATTCTCGATATTGGGCTGGCCGGCGATGCTGTAGCTGGCGAGGCTGGTGCGGATCTCGTCCGTCCCCTCGCTCGCATTCTCGTTGACCGTGTCGCCGCTCGAGTCGACGACGTAGACGTCGTTGCCGGTGCCGCCGGTCATCGCGTCGTCGCCGGTGCCGCCGTCGAGCATGTCGTTGCCGCCGCGGCCCAGCAGGAAGTCGTTGCCGCCCATTCCGCTCAGCGTGTCGCTGTCGGCGGCGTTGGGGTTGGTCGGGCTGTTATTGCCGTCGAGGACGTCGACTCCGGACGTGCCGGTGAAATTGTCGCCGCCCGAGCCTCCGAGCACGACGATCGGATCGTTGAAGTCGCCGACGGGCACCAGGGTGCCGACCGCCGTGCCGGCGTTGAAGGTCACGCCGCTGGTGAGGTTGCGGAAGCTGAACTCCTCGTTGACCCGCTCGATCGTGTTGCCGACGACCGTCAGCCCGACCGCGTCGACGCCGAGCGCCATTCCGGTCCCGAGGCCGCGGAAGACGTTGTTGGAGACGTTGGCGGTCGAATCCCCCGACATGTCGAGGTTGAGGCCGCTTCGGGTCCATTCGAAAATGTTGCCGGTGACGACGAGGTCGACCCCGCCGCCGTCGAACCAGATGCCCCGGCCCCAGGACGCGGTGCCGAACTGCCCCTGCGACGCGCCGGAGATGAGATTGTCGGTGATCGTGATCAGTCCGTCGGCGATGACCACGGTCGAGATGGCGCGGTCGTCGACGCCGTTGGCGCCGCCCGCGATGGTCGACCAGAAGATCGAATTCGCGACGCGATGTCCGGTCGCTCCGCCGCCGGTCAGGAACTGCACGGTCGGAGCGGTCGTCGTCGTGTCGTTGAGGAAGCGGAGGCCGTCCAGCGTGACGTTGTCGGTCGCGGTGACCTGGGCTCGGCCGACGATGTTCGTCTCGCCGGCGCCGGCCGCCGAGTCGCGGCCCGCGACGGCGGTTCCGACCCTGGCGCCGAGGATGGCGACGCCGACGTCGATGACGAGATCCTCGTCGTAGGTGCCGGCCGCGACCCGAATGGTCTGGTCGTCCGACGCCGCGTCGATCGCCGCCTGGATCGTTCCGAACGTGCCGATCAGCTGACCGCCCGAATCGAAGAGCTGGACCGGATCGGCGAGGTTGAGGATCGTGCCCGCGAATTCCAGCTTCTCGACGCTGGACAAGGAGTCGCTGCCCTCGTCGCCGCCGCCGGGGACATTGTCGGTGACTCCGGTGAAGGCGGTGACCCGGCCGGCCGAATCGGTCGTCGTGGCGACCGTATAGTCGCCGCGCGGACCGTCATAGGCGGCGGTGTCGGTATCGGCGCCGCCGTCGAGCGTGTCGTCGCCCGAGCCGCCGTAGAGATAATCGTCGCCGCCTTCGCCGTGGAAGGTGGAATCGTCGCCCGATCCGGCCACGAACTCGCTGGCGAACATGCCATTGCCTTCGTCGGTGCCGGTGATGACCTGGCCGCCGGAATCGCCGTCGCCATAAGCGAAGATGGAGATCGCCCGGTTGGCGCCGGCGAAGCTGTTGCCGGTCCCGAAATAGGTTCCGACGTCCTCGACGCTGTCGAACGAGCCGTAGCCGACATGCGAGCCCAGGCTTCCCGAGAAGCTGTTGTTGTCGATGAAGGTGCCGGCCGCGAAATCGTCGCCGAGGATTCCGTTGCCGTTGTTGGTGAAGCTGTTGCCGGTGGCGCTGACCTCTGCGCCCGGGTTGAAATAGGTGCCCCAATACCAGCCGGTCACCAGGCTGTCGCTCAGCACCAGATCGGCGATCCCGCCGTAAGGCGTCAGCACGCCGGCCATTTGCGACGTATTCTGGCCCTGGAGGACGAGGTTGGTGAGCGTGACTGAGCTGGCGTTGACGAAGATGCCCGCCGGGTTGCCCGCCACCATCGTGCCGTTCAGCACCTCGAGTCCGTCGACCGTGGCGCCGGCGGCGGAGACGTAGATGCCGTTGACGATCGCCTCGTCGCCGCGAGCGCCGGTGCCCGGAGTGCCCGCGTTCGGGCCCTCGAGGGTGATGTCCTTGTTGAGGTTGACCGTCTCGTTATAGGTGCCCGCCGAGGCCCAGACGGTATAGCCGTCGGAGCCGGCGTCGATCGCCGCCTGGATGGTCGAATAAGCGCCGACCAGCGATCCGCCGCCGTCGTAGAGCAGGACCGGACCGGCCAGGCTCATCGTCATGTCGGTGAACTGGATCGATTCCACGCCGCCCAGAGTGTCCGTGCCCTCGTCGTTGACCGGCGCGGCCTCGGCCGGGAAAACGTCCGTCACGGTATAGCCGGTGATCACCCCGTCGGTGACGATCGCGGTGACGGTGTAATGCGAACGGACGCCGTCATAATGCGCGGTGTCGGTGCCGAGCCCGCCGACCATCGTGTCGTTGCCGCCGCGGCCCATGAAGGCGTCGTTGCCGCCATTGCCGGTCAGAACGTTGCCGACCTGATTGCCGATCAGGACGTCGTTGCCGCTGCCGCCGGTCGCGTTCTCGATGACGACTCCGTTGGCGATCGTGAAGCCGCCCTTGATCGCCTGGCCGGCGGTCTCGCCGGGAAGGTTGCGGACGAAGGACACGACTCCGCCGCCGGTCACCGTATAGTCGAGAGTCGCGGTGCCGAGATCGATGTGCGCGCCGCGCGCGCCGCCATAAGCGATCGTGTCGATTCCGCCGGTGTCGTAGATGGTCTCGAAATAGGTGCCCTCGCCGTTGACGTCGGGCAGGGTGTAGACGCTGTCGCCGGTCGCATAAGCCGGGGTCACGCCGTAGCGGATCTGAAGCTGGGCGATGTCGAACGCGCCGAGCGTCGCGAGCCAGCCGGAATCGGAGCGGAAACCGGTCGGGTCGGTGCCGGTGATGCTGCCGTCGGGGTGTCCCCACCAGCCGCCATTGTAGGACATCTGGGTGTAGACTTGCTGATTGAGGTTGAAGACGCCCAGCGAGCCCGAAGCCCCGGTGACGCCGAGCATCACGGTCGAGCCGCCGCCCGTGTCGTGCGGGTGGGCCAGCCCCATGGCATGGCCCGCTTCATGGAGAATGGTGGTCCAGGCATAGCCGCCGCGTCCGAGCCCGTCGGTGGTGACCGCGGGATCGGCGGAATCGAGATTCCACCCGCGATTGTCGACGTTGAACACCATGATGCCCTTCTGGGTCCCGTAGTTCGGAGCCTGGGGGTAGGCGTAAGCGCCGTAGGCGAGCGACGAGTTGGTGATGACTCGGAACGTGGCGCCGGTGGGGCTCGCCGTCTCGACGAAGTTGATGCCGAGGATTTTCGTATATTCCTGCATCGCCAGCAGCAGCTGGTCCTTTTCGTACTGCGTCCAGCCGTAGGAAACGAGCGTGCCGTTGCCGCCGCCCGCGGGCTGGGTCGGGTCGCCCGCTCGGGCGTTCTCGCCGAAATTCTCGCCCGCGGCGGCGAAATAGATGGTGGCCGTCGGGACTCCGTCGATCAATACGGTCGGGATGTTCGCCGCGGTGTCCCAGTTGATCGAGTCGAGCGGATCGACGTCGGTGATCGGGACCTCCTTGAAGTCGATCGCATAGCCGCCGGTGTTGCGGCCGACGAGCGCCGGAATCCCGCCGGCGCCATTGCCCTGGCCGTAGCCGCGGACCTGCAGGTAATAATCGCCGGTCGTGGTGGCGTAGAAGCCGAGCGACGAGCTCATGTCGGTCGGGAAATTAATGTCGTCGTTCGAGACGAGGATCGTGGTTCCCGCCGGATTGATCAGGAGAAGGACCGTGTCGATCTCGCCAACCGGAACGTTGTTCGGGTCAGTCTCGTAATCGGCGCCGCCGGCGACCGAGAATGTGTAATATTTCCCGGCCTCGAGATGGACCTTGTAGCTATCGACGTCCTGCGCGTTGCTGGCGATGGCCGACCCGCTCGAAGTCTCCCGGAATCCCAGGGTGGTTCCCTGGCTGATGAAGGGAGTGAGTGCGTTGGTATTGGAGGAGACGGTGTCGGCGCCCATCTGGCGCACGTCGACCGTATATTGGCCGGTGCCCGGATTGCCCGCATTGGGAAAGGCGGAAGCGCGGATCGTGTAGGTGCCGCTGACGGCGGCGGTGATGGTCATCAGCGAATTGGTGCCGATGCCGCCGTCGTCGTCATGACCCACGCCGACCATCGACGGGTCGAAGACCTCGAGGTAGGTATCGGACACCGCGCCGGCCCCGGTGCCCATCATCGAGATCATGTAGCGCTGGCCGGCGACGAGGGTGACGGTGAAAGTATCGGTGTCGCCGGTGACGTCGATGACGGCCGTGGCGCCGCCGCCGATCGCGATCGGAACGTCCGCCGGTTCGTCGTCGATAGGCCCGTCGGCGGGCGAATCATTGATGAAAAGCTGGTCGGCGCGCCCGTTGACGCTGTCCTGCGCCATCAGGATGAGCAGCTTCTCATCGGTAATGCAGGGCAGGCCGAACAATTCGGGGACGACCTTGTCGCCGAGGTCGAACGAGAGCTCTCCATTATCGACGGCGAGGTCGGAGGCGTCGGCCGCCTCGGAGGACGAGACGGGGCTGACGACCGCGGACGGGGCCGGCGCTCCGCCTTCGCTGGCCCTGAGCGGACTGACGAGGGAGGCCGACCGGCTCAGGCCCTGGGTCAGGTAGAATTGCTGACCGACGGCAGAATCGGTGCTGTCAGCGAGGGCGGTTTCCGCGAAAATCCCCTTGGACGCCTTGGACATATCAATCCCCTCTCACCGCCAAATTGGCGGTTTCAAAAACCTGGAAAATGGAACATGGATGAAGCTTGGCCGAACGCCCGCCGGCTGTGAGCGAGGTGCGCATGCGCAGCGAAATCAAAGCGATTCTGGTCACGGCCGGGCTCGCCGCGGGATGCGCAGACCGGCCGGCCGGCGCCGCCGACGGGGCGCAAGGCAACAAGGAGACGGTAGGGATGGAGCAGGGAACGAACGGCGGAGACGGGGTGAAGGGCCTGCCGTCCTCCTTCGGCCGTTCCTTCGCCTCGCTCGACGAATATCTCGAGCATTTGCGCAACCATGCCGGACCGATCGACCTTCCCTGGTATCGGGAGATCCGGCCGGGCGTTTACGAATATGTGACGAGCATGCGCCCGGCGCCGGCGGCGAAAACCTATACGCGACAGGAGCTGATGCGGGAATTCGGCTTCACCCGCTGAACCCCTCGAATCGCGAATTCCCGACCGATCGTCGCCGCGCGAAGCGAACCGCGGGTCCCGCTGCAGGCTCCTGGACATCTTGATCATCGCATTGCCCCCCCGGGCGTTGCAGGCCGATCCATCGCTTCGAGGGCATCTGCCCGGCAAAAGCACCGGCGCCGGAGGCGACATCGTCGCCCGGGTTCGCCGCGTCCACTTCGCTGGGTAGTCGTGAAGTCCCCGCCGGTGGCAACCGTCGGGACAGCACCTCTGCCCCCTCTAGCGGGGGGACATGGCCGCAAATCCGAATCGGATATGGCCCACCCCCCAAAGGGCAGGTTTAGGCCATGCGGCTCACGAGTCAAACAGTGTTAAGAAAGACTTAATCCCCCTAGAAGCCAAATTTCCGTGGATCGCGCAACCGAATAAGGGTCCGGAATAGGAACAAAGGGTGCTGCCGTTTCGATCCGTCGCCGGGATTCACTATCTCCGTCATCCCGGCGCAAGCCGGGACCTCAGGCAGAAAGAGGCACTGCCAAATGGCCTGGGATCCCGGCTTTCGCCGGGATGACGGGAGGCTAGAGCAGGAAGTCCCCTGCCCCGAGCGGGGTCGGCCCCTGCAGGGTCAGGGCGATGACGAGGTCGGCGACGCTGTCGCCATTGACGTCGCCCTCGACGAACCAAGTGCCGCCCTGCTCATAGGCTCGGAGCTGCCCCGCCGACCCGCTGAACGCGTTCGAGCCGATCCAGGTGAAGAACTGGTTCTCGGCGACGAGCGTGTTGGCATCGGTTCGGATGAGGTCGATCTTGTCCGTGCCCGGCGTGAAGTCGAGGACCTGGTCGAGCGAGCCCGCATTGGAATCCCCCGGCCCGTCGAAGCGGAACGTGTCCGCGCCGCCGCCGCCGGTCAGCTGGTCGGCGCCGAGATTGCCGAGCAGGAGGTCGTTCTGGGCGCCGCCCTTGAGCGTGTCGTCGCCCTTGCCGCCGAACAGCCGAAAGGTGCCGTCCAGCTCCTGGCTTCCGTCGACGATCATGATCTCGCCCGCCATCAGGAACACGCCCGAGACGGTGAGCTCGACCCCGGCCAAGAGCATGTTGTCGGCAAGGGTGATGTTGTAATCGAACCCGGCCGGGTCGCCGCCCCTCGAATAGCGCTCGTCGGTGATCGACATGAGGGTCATGTTCTCGATGCCCGTCATCAGACCGAAATAGCCCGGCGCGTTGAAGTCGATCGTGTAATTGCCGCGG